>Ga0307380_10012632_pt1 | contig 10489 bp, 8 predicted proteins | sample UN3MG_FD_202239 | JGI IMG/M metagenome (GOLD analysis project Ga0307380, IMG submission 202239) | Soil microbial communities from Risofladan, Vaasa, Finland - UN-3 | ecosystem: Environmental > Terrestrial > Soil > Coastal area > Acid sulfate soil | place: Finland: Risofladan, Vaasa | collected... | reverse complement strand
TTAAAACCTCCCTTTTATTTTATAACCGACATTTCACATTTAAGCACCTAAGGACATATTTTTCCGTTCGAGGCTGTTACTTATACAAAAAACTACGTGAAGTTTCAAGAATCTGTTTTTTACAAAAGGGCTTTGTTGGCTATTTGGTGTTTGGGTTGTATGGTTTTTTCGCTTTTTACGGCTGCAAGGTCGAAAAAGTGTCGGCGGTTGCGGGTGAAAGAAGATTTTGATATTATCGCGGCATTGAAAGGCCCGGCTGCTGAGTCAGGCGTTTAATATGAGAACGGTCAGATGATATGTGAGAGTCGGTGTTTTTTGTGGAGCTATGGTTATGAAGAAAGCAAAAGTTATCGAGTTGATGGTGATAACGGCTGTTGTGACGGTCGTTTTAACGGGGTTTGGTTCAGCGGTTGGGGAGAGGGGCGAAGAGAAGCGCGGGCGGATGGAGCGAGTCCTGCCCGGGCTTTATGTGCTGAAGGATGTGTGTAATGTTTATCTGCTGAAGTCGGGTAATGAAGGTTTGGTTATTGACGGGGGTTCGGGTGCGGTGGCGGAGTGTGCGCGCGAGGTCGGGGTTGAGAAGATTGATTGGGTGCTGCATACGCATTCTCACAGGGACCAGTGTATGGGGGACGAGATTCTGGCTGGTAAGGGGGCGAAGATAGCGATAGGCGCAGTAGAGGCAGAGGAGTTGAAAAAGGCGCCGGGCGGTGGTGCGCCGTTCGGCGGCTGGGACGAAGCCCCCGAGCGCGCGGAGCTTTTTGCGAGGCCGGGAGTTGACAGGCAGGCGGCGGATGGGGACGTGATAGAGTGGAAGGGTTACCGGATAAAGGTGGTTGATACGCCCGGCCATACGAAGGGGAGCGTGTCGTATGTTGTTGAAGTTGACGGCAGGAAGGTGGTATTCGGAGGCGACTTGATATTGAAGGGGGGGCGGGCGCGCGACCTTTACAGTATGCAGTGGATTTATCTGTCAAATCCCGGCGTCGGGCAGTCTCTTGTTTCGCTGGATAAGATTGAGAAGGAGGACGCCGATATGATATTGCCATCGCACGGCGATGTGATATCGGAGCCGGGTTTGGATATTGATTCGCTGCGGATACGGCTGCGACGTTTTGAGCAGTGTATTGGTCCCGACCACGCGGGGAGGTGGAACTGGAGCGATTTTGTGGAGGTCCATCGGCGGGTGATTCAGGACTGCGGGTCGACGAGCCGGATAGTGCTGTCGGAATCGGGGGAGGCGTTTATGTTTGACTGCGGGGGTTATGACGAGGCGAAGATGAAGGAACTGAGGGAGAAGTACGGTATGACGAAGGTGGGGGTGATTATGGCGAGTCACTGGCACGGCGACCATATAGACGGGATAGCGAGGCTGGTGAAGGAGACGGGGGCGGAGGTCTGGATGTGGGAAGGTTTGGCGGAGCATATCGAGCATCCGGAGCGTTTTAACACGACTTGCCGGCGGAATGAGGGGATTAAGGTTGATAGAGTTCTGAAGGAGAACGAGGAGTTCGAATGGGGCGGTTATGCGTTTAAGGTGATTCATCAGCCGGCGCATACGGAAGAGCAGGTTGCACTGCGGGTCCAGGTCGGCAGGATGAGTATTTTGTTACACGGCGATAGTTTCGGTCATACGCGGAATCTGCCGCTACGCTGTTCGATACACTGCTATAACGGGATAAGGCTCAAATCGGGGATAATGAAGACGGTGCGGACGTTTTATGAAGCGAATAGTTATATGAGCGTAACACCTCACGGTAATTGCTATGCAGTTGTCGATAAGGACAGGGAGAAATTTATGGAGTGGGGTATCGAGACAACATCGGCGATACGGGACTTGCTGGGTCCGGAGCGTGCCGATATCGGGTATAACCCTTACTGGGTGAGTTATTATCCGGCGAGAGCGGCGGCGAAGGAAGGGGAGGGCGTGAATGTTGCGCTGCGGATAGTCAACGACGCCGAGCATGATGTATGCGGATTTGTTCGGCCGAGAGGGTACGGGGACGTGGAGTTTGAAGTTGATGAGGCGGTGTATGAGGCTGGCAGGGGTGAGGTCTGTGAGGTGCCGCTGGTTGTGAAGGTGAAAAAGGGAGCGCGGAAGGGAATACACGTGCTGACGGCGGATGTCGAATATGACGGCGAACTTTTTGGCGAGCCTGTTACAGGTTATATTGTTGTGGAGTAAATCAGAGCAGATGGTGCGGAGGAGAGAATATTCGGAAAGGAAGATTTGGTTATGTTTAGAAGATTAACGGCAGCAGCTATGGTTTTACTTATTCTATCCTGCACAACGACACGAACCAAGCCGGTCGAGCGGGGCGGTATAGAAAGGCTGAAAAAATTTGCGAGGGAGAACGAGATGAAAGGGCTTATTGTAAGAGTTGAAGGTCCTAACAGGCTGAGAATAAAGGGTCTGCCGACGGTGCTGGTAGTAAATGACAAGCTGGAACTTTTATACAAACAAGTAGGGTATTCATCAAGATTCAAAAAAGGGCTGAAAGAAGCGATTGAGTGCAATACCGTTCTTTGCGCTGTCGATTCAGAATATCTCAAGGAAAAATCAAAGTATGCCGGGATGTATGTAAAGGACCTTGATTTAAAGGATTTAGACGGGGGGCGGTACCGGTTAAGCTCGCTGGTGAAGAAGAATTCGGTGGCGGTTATCGATATCTGGGCGACGTGGTGTCGGCCATGCCTGTTGGTGAACAAAGACATCGGGGAACTGCACGAAGAATATAAGGGAACGGATGTAAGGTTCGTAGCAATCAATGTCGATAAAATTGAAGAATAAGCAATCAACAATAATGTATGTTATATCCTGCAAACAGTTACATTAAAGGGCACTTTGCAGTGAGGAAGAAACTATTGACAATACTGTTAACGTTGAGTCTGCTCTTGGTGGTCGGTTGCAGAAATTTAAACAAAGGGCTCATGAAACGAATTTATGCAAAAGACTTTCTTGGCAAGGGGAAGGTGACCTATACCGCAAATACCAAATATCAACTTACAGATACAAAGCTAAAAGAGATGGTTTTTTACGGCGCAGTCAAGATTGAAGATGTTACTGTTATTTATCAATACGGTCTCAATGAGCAAGCAGATTATATAGCACGCCAAGTCAAATATTTAATTTCAAATATAGAGGAGAAGACCGGTTTAGAAATACGCTACGGGGTTAACGTGCATCTTCTCCGGCTTGATGAAATTCCTCAAAGCTACACGATGAAGTTTAAGAGTGACCCTAATAATTTTCGCATCCCTTTGTTGGTGGAAGCGGGTAATGAATCATGCGAAGCCGTCATCTCTCAAAACTTCGTTTACCCAGGCATACTCATACACGAACTTGCCGAAATGTCTTTAACGACCCGCAAAGATAAGGGTGTTATATTACCGGATGCTACGTGGGGAGGATTTTTCTTAAAAGGTAAAATATTAAATTATACCCGCTGGTTCAGAGAGGGTTTTGCGAATTACGCGGGCTTTCTGGCGCTCGAAACAGCCAGTTCCGACATAAACTACGAATATACTCAGGCCCATCTTAAGATACACTCACACCCTCTCTCTTCTCTAAACAAGATAGGCAAAAAACTGTTCAAGTGGCACCAGTATTCCCCGAATGGAGGAACACGCGATTATTACAATGCCGCTCTCGGGCTGTTTTTAGTTATCAGAGACAAGTTCGGAGCGGAGGCTATAAGAGAAATCATACTTGAAATAAACAAACACGGCTATCTGGACGGAAATGATTTGATAAGAATCAGCAATAAAGTTCTAAAGACCGACATTGAAGAGATGGCAAGTAGTTTTCAATTTCCCAAAACTGGTTTGGAAGTTGAGCCATTAACACCAGCCAAAGCACAAAACGAGGGCTTTGGCATTACAAAAGGTTTGTTTGTAAAAAGCATTGAGCCAGACAGCCCAGCAGAAACGGCTAGGATTAAAAGTAATGATGTTATTCTTAAGATAGACAAGAAAACCATCAGGAACATTTTAGAATTCGAGATGGCTATTTTCAAATCAGCATCTCAGCAAAACGTGGACGTTCTTATCTGGAGAAGCGGTGAGGGAGAAATGATCAGGACACTGCAACTGTAGGGTGACAAATAACAAGACGTATTAAACAGGGGAATTAAGTAAAGGGGGAGGTTAAAGTCTTCTAATTGTCAGGTGGTTGTGGTACAATTGGTGTTTGATCTGCGCATAAGGCGCGGGTTAATGTTAACTTTTTTTGGTTTTAGATTTATGTCTTTACCTATAGCAGCAATAATCGGCCGGCCCAACGTGGGCAAGAGCAGTCTTTTGAATGCGCTGGCTGGTGAGATGATAAGTATCGTCGAGCCGACGGCTGGTGTTACGAGGGACCGGGTGAGCACCGTTATCGAAAAAGACGAGCGGTACGTCGAGCTTGTGGATACGGGTGGATACGGGATAGTTGATTCGGACGAGTTGAGCGGGCATATCGAGGCGCAAATTCAGAAGGCGATTGAGTCGGCTGACGTGGTGGTGTTTATGGTTGATATTCGCGACGGGGCGGTGCCACTGGACAAGAAGATAGCACAGAAGCTGCGGAAACAGAATATGAAGGTAATCGGGGTTGCGAACAAGGCGGATTCGGCGAAGATGTTCCCTGCGGCGGGCGAATTTTCGCGGTTAGGCTTCGGGGAGTTTTTGTGCGTTTCTGTAACGAACAATATCAATAAAGCCGTTCTTCTGGAGAGGATTTTCGCGGAGGTTGAAGGGCTGGAATCGGAAAAGCCGAAAGAGCCGGTGATGAAGATAGCGATAGTGGGTAAGCGGAATGTCGGCAAGAGTACGCTGGTGAATGCTATGGCGGGCGTCGAGAGGGTAATCGTGAGCGAGATACCGGGGACGACAAGGGACGCTGTTGATGTGAGGCTTGAAAGAGAGGGCAAGATAATCGTCGTGATTGATACGGCTGGGATTCGCAAGAAGAGGAAGATGGAGGACGGCATCGAATTTTACAGCTATGTTCGGGCGACGCGGTCTGTCCAGCGGGCCGATGTTGTGCTGTTTATGATTGATGCGACGATGGCGGTATCGCAGGTCGATAAGAAGCTGGCGAAATTTATCTCCGAGGAACATAAAAGCTGCATAATCGTAATTAATAAGTGGGACCTGGCGAAGGATACGGCGTGGACGGCGGATTACGAGGGCTATCTGACGAAGCTGCTGCCGGGACTGAGAACGGTGCCGATAGCTTTTACGACGGCGAAGGAGGGGAAAAATGTTCAGAGCGTTCTGGATTTGGCGGTTGAGCTTTTCAAGCAGGCCACGACGCAGATACCGACGGCGAAGCTGAACAAGGCGTTTGAAATTATAAAGGCTGAGCGTGTGGGGACGTCGAGGCGGAGTAAAGCAGGGTGGCCGAAAATTTACTACGCAACGCAGATAGCGGTGAATCCGATTACGATACTTATGTTCGTGAATAAGCCGATCCTGTTCGAAGAAAATTATCTTCGATTTATCGCGGGCAGGTTAAAACCTATGCTGTCGATAGAGGAGGTGCCGATAAGGCTTTTGACTCGCGCGCACAGGGCGTGAAAGCAGGCAAGTGAGAACATATATAATTGAGGTGTGAGAAATGGATACGCTTTTGTTAATGTTAGTTTGCGGCGTGGGGTATCTGGTTGCTTATCATACTTACGGGCGTTTTCTGGCTAAGAAGATATTCAAGCTGGACAAGGACGCCCGGGTTCCATCGGTGGAATTAGAGGACGGCATTGATTATGTACCGACGCGCAAGGGGATAATATTCGGTCATCATTACACGTCGATTGCAGGGACCGGGCCGATAGTCGGGCCGGCGATAGGGATTATCTGGGGGTGGCTTCCGGCGATACTTTGGGTGTTTTTCGGGTGTATCTTTATGGGAGCGGTGCATGATTTCGGCGCGCTGGTTGTTTCGATGCGGAACGAAGGCAAGAGTATGTCGGAGATTGCGGCCAGGTATATCAACAAGCGCGTCAGGCTGATATTTTTTGCGATTGTGTTTTTGAGTCTTTTGATTGTCATAGCCATATTCGGAGTTGTGATAGCGGCGGTTTTTACGAGGTTTCCGGGTTCTGTGATACCGGTGTGGCTTCAGATACCGATAGCGATGGGCTTAGGGTTTGCGGTTTATAAAAAGGGAGCGAGCGTACCGGCAGCGACGGCGATAGCGGTATTGGGGATGTACTTGTGCATTGCTCTGGGCAGCCGGGTATCGTTTGAGCTTGGTTCGGCCTTCGGGATACCGGCGACGGGGCTTTGGGTCATACTTTTACTGGCTTACACGTGGGTTGCTTCGACTTTGCCTGTAACGATGCTTTTGCAGCCTCGAGACTATATTAACGCCTGGCAGCTTTTCATAGCGATGGCGCTCTTGGCCGGCGGTGCTGCGGCGGCGGCATTAGCCGGGGAGCTTCCTCTGGTTGCGCCTGCGATTAATAGTTCGCTGCCGGCAGGAACTCCGTCGATATGGCCTTTTATGTTTGTGATAATCGCCTGTGGTGCGATAAGCGGATTTCATTCGCTCGTTGCGTCGGGGACAAGTCCCAAGCAGGTAGCGAAGGAGCCGGATTGTCAGTTCGTTGGTTACGGGTCGATGCTGCTGGAGGGGGCACTGGCGGTACTGGTGATTATCTGCGTCGGTGCAGGCATCGGTATGGCTTTGAAAATCGACGGCGGTTCCATCCTCAGGGGCACGGAGGCATGGCAGTATCAATACAGCTCGTGGATGGGGGCGAAGGGTCTGACAGACAAGATAGCACCGGTAGTAATCGGTGCGTCCAATATGATGGGGGCGCTGGGTCTGCCGGAGGCGGTAGGAGTTACGCTGATGGGGGTTTTTATTGCATCTTTTGCGGGGACAACTCTCGATACGTCGGTTCGAATTCAGCGCTATGTTGTAAGTGAGATGGCAAGCGATTTGCGGATTGGTTTTCTTGTCAATAGGTGGTCGGCGACGAGTTTTGCCGTTATTACGGCGGCGGCCCTGGCGTTTGCGACGGGCGCCGACGGGACAGGGGCGATGAAACTCTGGCCGCTGTTCGGAAGCGCCAATCAACTCCTGGCCTCTCTGGCGCTGCTTGTGGTTACAATTTACTTAAAACGAAAGGGGGGATTGAAATTTATTGTAACGGCTGTTCCTTGTTTGATTATGCTGGTGATAACCAACTGGGCGATGGTTCAGAACGAGAGGAACTTTCTGGCGACTGAGAACTGGCTTTTAGTTGTGATTGGGGGGGGGATATTCGCACTGGCGCTGTGGATGACGGTCGAGGCGGTGATATCGTTTTTCACGCCGGGACGTTCTACTGCGGAGAAGCTATAGGTATCAGCCTGAAACGGGCTACGGCAGGCGAGCTTACCAATCTGATTTTGTCGCCTCGAACGTATTCCGGTGGAAAGTTATAAGTGACTTTTTTCGATTTAACAGGCTCCGGGGAGGCTACATCTTCATCGTCAATTTCCACCCTTACCTGATAGCTCATATCCTGATATGCCTGTTTAGCCTCGGGAGTAGCTTGTATTTTAACGGGGCCCATTACTTCAGTGAGATTGATAGTATCGACTTTGAATTTCCCCTGTAGATTTACACTCAAGCAGTATTTTGGTGTAACGTTTGTTATAGTGTAGTCAGTAAGCGTATCCTGCTCGGGAGAGGTTTTAATAACAACTGTTGTCGCAGCGAGTGTGGTTTGTCCCGGAGGTAAGGGGATATATGGAATCTTGGTGATTGGAGATAATCCGGCCTGTTGAATTTCACTTCGGGTTAGCTTAACCTCTGCAGGTCCATCCCACCCGGCAGGAACATACATTTTTACCTGTGTCGGGTCGATGCTGGTGGTCTTAACGGGGTTCCTATTTTCATCAAAACAAACTACTTCAAGCGATTTTTCAACAAGCCTGGTAACATTGACGGTAATTACATTAGGGTCGCAGGAGACTACCGTGAGGCCGGTTTGTTTTAATTCCTCGTCTTTCTGTAAGAACGGCAGCAGGTCAAGTGAATAGTTGCCGGGCTGGTTCATTTTTTCTCTGGCTACATCGAAATTAAAGTCAAGCGTTTCGCCTTCTTTTAATTTTCTATCGACCTTTGCGATTCTTGAAGCCGGACCTTTAAGACCCACCTCTCTTAGGATGACCCTTTGAACAGAATTCGAGGACCCGTCGCTAAAGAAAACTGAAAGATTCGGATTTGTGGCTTTTGCTACACTTACCTCTACATTGTAAACAGAAAACTCTTTTTCCAGGGCCATGTCGGCCCAGACCCAGATAAGTACGGTCAGAACAACAACCGCCGTTATTTTGCCGTAGTTATATTTTCTTGCCATTTTTCGTTCTCAGATGTCATTTTGAAACGGTACCGCCGGGGCCTTTGCTTATCTGCGGGTTTTTTGGTTTACTTGAGGCGGCGACTGTTTTTGTGGGGAATTTCCAGAATTTTGCGATAATCGGCGCCATCTCGCTCATTGTGCTTGTCAGGTGTTTTCTAAGTTGTGCTTCGGTTACATTTCTGGTGAGCTTTTCTGCTTCGGCGATCGAAACGACGCCTGTTTCCTCGCTTATAACTATAACACTGGCATCAGAACTGGAGGTTATTCCTATTGCGGCGCGGTGTCTTGAGCCAAGTTCGATTCCGTTTATTGTGCCCGCCTCAGCCAGCGGCAGCTGGACCCTTGCGGCGATTATTTTATCTCCCCTTATTATGACGGCCATATCATGCAGCGCCGAGCCCGGATGGAAGATGGTTCTTATGATTTCACTTGTGACCCTGGCGTCGATGCGGACACCTGTTTCAATAAACTCGCCAAGGGCAACACGTTTTTCAATAACGATAATTGCACCGTTCCTGTCTGTTGAAAGCTGTACGACAGCCGTGATGATTTCCTCGACGATCCTTGTGAGCTGATGCGAGGAGCCGGCCAGAAACCTCGGCTGGGCAATTCTTATCAGTGCCCTTCTGATTTCCGGCTGGAAGGCGGCAACCGCAATAACAAGGACGAAAATCAGGAAGCCCTTATAAAGATATTCGAGGCGCTCGAAGAGCAGCCAGTCGCTGATGAGCTTTAAAATTATGACCCCCGCTATCAGAATGAATACGACGCCGCGGAATAATCTTTCTCCGCGTGTACCTTCGAGGAAATCCATGACCCAGTAAACAACCAGGCCAATAAGAAATAGTTCAATAGCTACCCGCCACCACCCGTGTCCGGCCACTCGGCTTAGATAGTCGATAAGCACATCCACAAGTCAAATCCTTTTGTCAAAGGGCCTTTTTCGGGGACGTTTACGAAACTGCAACCCAATCTTATAGAATAAAAATTCAATCTCTGTAATGCCGACCGTTCGAAGACAATCAAGGCACCTTTTTGTCAGCAAGCCTGGTCGGACGGTCCATTAGCAACACCATGTCAATGTCTTCCATTAATGCCTGACGACTGATGCGCATATTACGCAGATGCCTTCTGTGTCCCTCGGCTCGGGTTTCCCCTAATTGCTCGGTTGTACAACCGACGAAGGCAAAAGCCGCGACGTAGAGCATAATACGCAGAATCATTGAAGTAACCTTGTTTTTCATAACTTCACCCTTCTTTAAATCCTACAAGCCGACTATCTCCAGGAACAGCGGTTTTTTCTTTATCTGGTCTGCCAGGCCCTCTCTATTCAGACGCAACAGACCATGCTTTATAACCGTACCTTATTATATCAATTGAAGATTGTGCTGTCAACGTAAAAATGGTATTTTGGAGGCTTCTAAAACAGGCCTTCATTGGAAGCGCCGGGTCAGGGCCTCCAGCCGGTTTGTTTTCGCCTGGTTGAGGCGACCTGTGGATAAGCTGTTAGCAAACCTGTTTGGTTTTTAGAAAAACTCACACACTCTGAGCATCGCGCCGCGGCTGCCGTTAACTACTGTTAATAAAGCCTCAGCTTTTTTAATGAATTTGCTTGTTTTGTGAAATTCTTAGGCTATTATAACTTCCTTATATATAAGGTTTTACCTGTTTCGTCCTGCTATTGTTAACAACTTCACAAGAGATACTAAGAATAATACTGTTTTAAAATATATTATATTAATAAGTATATAGTCGGAAAACCTTCTTTCGCTTATATTGGATAAGTAACCCTACGAAAACCCAAACTTAGGGTTTTTTTAATTTTGTTCCCTGTGCCTTCTGGGTATTCGTGCGCCCTGCGGCAATAAGTACTCATGACCTTTGCGTTTCAAAAACAAACTTCCCAAAAATACGAATTTACACAAAAAAACGAGTCATTTTTTCGCTTTTTTTTCGTTTTTCCTGCTTTTCTCCTCAAAAACTGCGTCTTTTTGTACAAAAATACACGTTTTGTTCACCGTTGTCGCAGCCAAACATCACCAGGCTCCCCCATCTCGCGCATCACTATCCACGACCCACGACCGACGAAAAATCGAAACAAATGCGCAAGTAATCTAAAGCAAAAACAAATTATTTTTAAAATTTTTTAC
>Ga0307380_10012631_pt1 | contig 10490 bp, 11 predicted proteins | sample UN3MG_FD_202239 | JGI IMG/M metagenome (GOLD analysis project Ga0307380, IMG submission 202239) | Soil microbial communities from Risofladan, Vaasa, Finland - UN-3 | ecosystem: Environmental > Terrestrial > Soil > Coastal area > Acid sulfate soil | place: Finland: Risofladan, Vaasa | collected... | reverse complement strand
TTGCACTAAAGTAAATTCCAAAACCACTATCAACAGCAACACTTCCCGTGTAATTAATAGCTCCAGCTAAATTTATTTCGTTTATGAGACTAGTGCTAGCTGGATCTATATAATATCCAGTGTTATTTGAATCGTAGAATATAGGAGCTCTAAAAGATGTTCTTGCAGTTACGAATCCACCAGCATTATCTAAGCTAAGTTCTTCTGAAGCTGTAGTGTAATTATAAAATCTAAATCTACCCTGATAATGATAGGCTTCCCATCTATTTGCTCCATTTTCTTGGAAAAATATTGCAGCAGCACCATTAGTAATAGTGTTAATATATAATTGATTATCATTGCCATAAAAAGCTGCTCTTGCTAAATTTGAAAGACTGTTAGGATCTAAATAATATGCTGTATCATTCAAATCATAATATAGTGGTGAACGCATATCAGCTGTTCCATACACTCTAAGGACGTAGGTTACATCATCATCATAGTAATATGTCGACTGGTTATTCAAATAAATTGGTCCACCGTTATTTTTTCTTAGATCCCAAGCGCCCCATGCTGAGTCCAAAAATCCATAATCTGGCCCAGAACCATAAAGCTGATATGCAAATTCATTAGATGAACCTCTACCAAGAATTCCAGAATCAGAACTTCCAGTAGATTTTACAATTAAGTTTCTAGTGTTAAAAGTTTCAAGATAAACACTGTTGTTCAAATAGAAAAAGCCACCACTATAAGATAACACAGAACCATTATCTGTCAATAAGCTATTACCAATGGTTGTAGAGCTTGTGAACTTAGCCATTGTGTTTGTTGTACCAGAGAATCCACCACTACCTGTAGTAACAGATCCATCCGCCATCAAGTACTGAGAACTAGTGCCCCCTGCTTTAACAAAAGAACTAGCCGTCACGCTACTGCTAAAGGTCGCTGCTCCTGTGGAGGCTATGTTTAAATGCTTAGTTACGCCTCCACCTGCTGCAAACCATAAAGAACTTTCTGAAAATAAACCTATGCTATAATCTGCACCCCCTCCCGAAATAATATTATAAGGATAGAATCCTCCACGTTGTGCTGATGCCTCAAATATTCTTGTGTACCTACCTTGAAATCCTGTTCCTGTAGTTACATCACTTGAAAAGGTCGCTGCTCCTGTAAAAGATAAACCTCCAACATTAGCTACTATATTCATATTAGAGCCATCGTGATTAACATAACCACCTCTAACTGTATTTGCTGAATTGTAAAAAGAAACATTCGGGGATACACCATAAGCCCTTAACGCTTCACCATTATTGTTAATTATTAAACCTGTTGCCGTCACACTACTGCTAAATGTAGCTGCTCCTGTGGGTAGAATGTCTAATACAGGGGTGGTAAATGTTGTGCCTCCCGCTGTTGTAGATGGTGTAAAAGATAAGCCCTGCACATATTGGTTTGCTGCTATCTGCCAATTCTTAAAGCTACTTGAAGTTACAATATTGATAAAACCTGCACCCGTTACTGCTGTATTTCCTATAGTAAGTGTACTAGTTCCTCCTGCATTTCCTACAGATAAATTCCCGCTAAAACTAGCACTAGTCCCGTTCAAAGCACCGCTGAAGGTCGCTGCTCCTGTGGAGGCTAGGGTGAGTCTTACCGCATCATTTGTAGCAAATTGCAAATCTCTTGCTGAACCATTCCCAATAATTGTAGAATAAGCATTACTTCCTGTAATAATACTTCCTCCTGTTGAACTTTCAATTCCAAAATAACTTGTATTTCCTGTATTAGCAGTTCTTATATATGCTCTATTTGTTGTATGCCCTGAAGTATTTATAAAGTTTTCTGAAGTAAAACTAGCACTAGTCCCATTCAAAGCACCTGTCAAAGTACCCCCTGTCAAAGGAAGGTAAGCACTTAAAGACCCATTAAGTTGACTAAGAGTAACAAATTCATTTGAGTTAGCCGCAGACTGACCAATTACTCTTCCATTAAAGTTAGCAACAACTCCAACAGGTAAGTCGGAAATAGCTCCAGTAACAGCGTTAACAACTCCAGCTGTATTCCCTACAATAATTCCAGTAGAAAACTGTTGTACGCCAGTGTTGTAAGCATAAATTGGGTATCTGCCACTTGGATTATTTCCGTAATAATCTAGTAAGTTTGAATTTATAGAAGCACTTAAAAGTCTTTCCCCTGTAACCAGTACTCCTCTAAAAAATGATATAGGAGTAGTGTCAATTCCAGTGCCACTTCCGTTATTGAATGTACTAACAAAACTCCATGTAGCCTCACCACTTGGGACCAACTCATTTTGATTGTAAGCTACCCTCAAGCCATAAAGAGTGTCTGTGCCAATCTTAAATTTTAACACGTCACCACCCCTGAGAATAGTCTTAAGGCTAGTAATAGTTTGATCAGTTGCTAAGGTTACATACCCAGATAACAAAGAGTCAACCTGAGCCTGAGTGTAGGCGTCTGTAATTCCGTATCCAGAAAGTGTAGTAGGGGTTCCAGTAATTTTAGACCAAGCTAAAGATGTAATCCATGAAGGATTAGCATAACTAGAGTCAGTTCTAACATCTCCAACTGTCCAGCTTCTATCAGAAGATAAATCGTAATTAACTCCATTAATAGTTAAAACTCTGGAAGTCGGAACACCTCCAAGCCCACTTAAACTATACTGAGGAATATTAAATGCTCCAGTACCATTATCATAAGTAGCCGCCCCGCTAGATCCAGTTGTAGTTAAACTAACAGACTGTCTAGATCTTACGTCAGTAAAATACAAGTTAGTACCTTCTGAAATTTCAGTAGTACTTAAGTTAACAGCTCCTACCTGACCATTTACAGATGTAACTGACTCAGTGTTATCAACCTTTTGCCAAGATGGAGAGTGGTAGACAATCCAGTCACCAACCTCCCAGTTACTAAGTCCATCAATAGTAGTGTTTCCAGCTACGCTTACAATATAAAAATATCCCTCTGTTCCAACTCCAGACGTAATTGTTGGCGTATTTGTAGAGGCATTCCAAGTACCTTGATACTGCAAACCTCCAACAAGGCCATTTACTTGCCCTTGGAGCTTACCAAATGCTTCAAGTATAGTGTCACTAGCCAAGATAGAACTTCCCGTCACAGAAAGCCCTGTAAGTACCTTAGAGATGACTGCGGCATTAGATATAGTTGCAACAACAGAACCTGGTCCGTCAGCTGTAACCTCTCCAGTTAAGTTTGTTATATAGTTACCCTGAGCTTGATACTGAGGGATGTTTAAAACATTAGAAATAAATGTAGCAGCACCACTTGTTCCAGTAGTTGTAAGTGAGGCTATTCTATTTGCATAAGCGGTATCCCACTCAAGTTGTTTTGCATCTGTAGGTAAAGAATATCCAGTATCAAACGCTAAAGCAATATTACCAGTTGATGTTATAGGACTATTGCTGACAGCAAATCCAACTGGAACAGAAAGCCCAACAGATGTGACTGTACCAACACTCCAAACTCTATCAGAAGATAAGTCGTATGTAGTTCCATTAATGGTAATTTGTCTACCAAAAGGAACATAAGATGTAGAATCTAAAGATCCATCTCCCTTCAAAAATTGAGAAGAAAGCCCACCAATAACTTGTCCTAAAGTTTTATTTTCCCAAAGGCCACTTGCTTGTAATTGAAGCAGGTTCCCAGTAATAGGACTTAAAATCTTTACACCTTCATCATTATTAATATTACTACCAACTTGAGGTCTAACAATTATAGCCCCGTTATTTTTAGAATTAACAGCAGCGGCAACCAAAACAATATTGTTTGGAGCGACTGGAGCGGTAGTTTGAAATTCACCTGCAACAGTAGTAGAGGCATATAGTAAATCTCCAGCAGCAAATATACTAGTGTCAATCCCTTCTAACTCTCCAAACTGTATTACCTGTCCAAAAGAGCCATTAGTAATTTCCTCAGCAGTAACACCCATGAAGTAGCTGCTTGGAATACTTCCGTCAGCTAAAAATGGAGTAATAAGTAAATGACCGCTAGCCCCTTCAGTTCCAGCAAATCTTACACAAGTACCTTTTGGTATAGTTGAACCAGTACGATTCTTTACATAAAAAAAACTATCCTGGCCAATATGCTGAACCGTTCCGTTCATTATCAAGGCGGCAGTGCTTCGCGCATCGTCCCAGTAAATTGTACCTTGAGAAGTTGGTGTAGCTGTAGGAGTTGTATCTAAAAGTAAATAACCTGCGCTTATTCCAAATTCACCCAAGTTAACATTTGTCGTTGCTCCAGTATATGGAACATATCCACTAAGGTCGGTAGTGTAGTTAGGAATATTAAGAATACTACCAACTAAGGTTGCGGGTCCACTTGTGCCTATAGTTGTTAAAGTATCTACAGTTCCTACATTCCAAGTCCTGTCAGCTGACAGATCGTATGTAGTTCCATTAATTGTTAATTGACGAGTTCTGTAAGCGTATCTATTGTCCCCCCAAGTAGTATCAAAGGCAATAGTGATGTCTGAAGAAAGATTACCTCCACCAGTTAATCCTGTTCCTGCATTTACAGATCTTGTAGTAAGTACATACTGACTAGCATCAACCGAGCCATCAGCCTTTAAAAACTGAGAAGAAGTACCACCTGCCTTTACAAAAGCATTGGCAGTAATGTTATTTGAACCAAGGTTTACGTTAGCATTTGCCCCAGTGTAAGGAACAAACTTATTATCAGACTCAGTCTTTGTATAAGCATCAGTAATACCATAACCACTCAATGTGGTTGGGGTATTAATAATTTTAGACCAGTCAATTGACCCGATAGAATCACTTGAGATCAATCCAAATAAAAGCGTTCCACCAGATCTTTGCAACACATGACCGTCAGTCGATGCCTGGATATCGTCAGGGTCACCACTAGTCGATGACGCACGTCCTATTACAGACGTTCCTACGCTATCTCTGAGCTTCGAATTTGTTACGACGTTGTCTGATATGGTTGAAGCAATAGACGTCTTACCGCTGCCCGTAACGTCTCCAGAGAGTGTTATAGTTTGGTTCTCCAAAAGGAACGGAGGAACATCGGTAATTTTTGTAAATGCAAGACTATTAATCCAAGTAGGATTATCATAAGCCTGAGATAATCTAGGATAAAAAGCTTGATAGTCTCCTTCTAATGCAAGTATGGCTCCAAGTCTACCAAATACACTTGTTACAGCGTCAGTGTTATCTACCTTTTCCCATACAACTCCATTGGAAATAATCCAGTCACCAACTTGATATTCAACTCCACCAAAAGTTCCACCCTCAGAAACCACATAGTAATGCCCCTTTTCTTCAGGTACAAGTGGATTTAATGTAGGGGTGTTAGTAAGGGCATTCCATGTACCCATGTACTCTACCTGACCAATAATTGAATCAGGTATTTCAGATAACGGAACCTTTCCTGTTGCATCTAAAGAGGCAACACCATTAGGTGCGCCTACAGAAGTTTTGTCAACTTTTAAATCCAATAAAATATCAATATCCCCCTCTAGGGCTAATATTGCTGAATTAACTTGACCTAAAGTTGCAGATTCTGTATCGAGTACAGCAGGAGCATGAATAATACCCCTTACGGTTTGTATAGACTCAGATGAGTCGTGTGGAATGATAAAAGAATCACCTTCTTCACCTATGGTTTTAAAAGTATTAGAACCAGGAATTGAACTTTCTATTGTAGTACCACCTAAAGCATACAACGATCCACCAACGGCAAGCCTGTAACCCATAGCATTTACGCCACCGATTACAATGTTTGCACCGTCTTGAAAAATCTGTGAATTACCTATTGAGCTTGTAGATGTAAAAAAAGGAATATAGCCAGGGTTTCCTGACCCACTAATGTTATCAGCAAAAAAATCAGAAACACTAATTCTAATGTTCTGTTCCTCAGTGTAACCAACAATGAAGTCAAGATCCGTAGGATCACTTACTAATAGAAAGTCCGAAAATCTCATCCGATGATTATTCCAATTACAATTACCATAGTGCTACAATGTTTGATGCTGATGTTCCAGTGGACCATACACGAAGTACCTGCACAGGAACAAATGTTCCAGAAACGATACCTGTAAAGGTCACTTCATCACCGCCAATAGTAGAAACCTTTAAAGTTCCTCCTGTACCGACGTAAAGCACACAACCATTATTGCCTGATCCATCCTGTGTAGATACACTTGGAATGTCTACAGTGTCACTTGGTGTAACCGCGGCAGCTCGACCTGCCTGTAGTTTTTGTACTGCCATGTTATTTTTTGTTTAAATGAAACGGAACTAACTTATTTAACTTCTGTTTTCTTGCAGCACATCCACAATCCTTACCATTCATCACACGCTCAACAACTTTTGTTACTCCTGTGCCTTTAGCAACTACTTCAACTAAGTCTCCTAAGCCCTCCATATTATTTTTTTAGTTTTACCTGATTTAGATAAAGCGATAGCTACAGCCTGCTTTCTAGGCTTACCTGCCTTAATTTCTTTTCTAATGTTCTCACTAATAACCTTTTGTGATTTACCAGACTTTAGAGGCATATTAATTGCTTTTAAAACTTTACAAATATACTGACTTTTTATCGCTTTTTACCTTTGTGCAGTCCATGTTTTGCGTACTGCTCTCCTCTTTTTGTAGCCTCTCGCTTCTCAGCAGTAGCCTTAGCAAGTTTAGAACGGCCAGCAGGAGTCTTTTTCAAAGAAGATATTGTCTTAGCTGGTGCATAAACCTCACCAGTATCCTTAGATTTTTTACCACTTGGAGTTCTCCACTCTTGATTGGTCCATCTATCTAAACTTTTTTGTGAAGCAGTCTTACCAGCCATTACTTTTTCTTAGCTTTAATTACACGGTTTTCAACTTTTGCAGCTCTAACAAGTACTCTGTTAGCCTTTCTATCTCTACCTTCGTCAACAGCTTTATTACCTTTGCTAACCAGCTTGGCTTCTTTTTTCTCTAGTCTAGCAACTTTTTGACTCGGGATTACTCCCTTAGCAATTAAAACATCTTTCTTAGTAACTTTCCCATCCTTATTTAAATCAGGAAAAGAACCTTTCTTGGTATTTTTTTTTGATATCATAGCTTTTTATTTATATCCTCCACCCTTAGATTTATATTCTTTTGCAAGCATTTGTGCCTTACGTCCACTCCACTCTCCAGGATCTCCTCCTTTGCTGCCAGCCTTAATCTTGTTGAACAAAGTCTTGCGCATTCCAGGCTTGGTATAGTTACCAGCTGAGTTTACAGTGCTTTTCTTTTTCATCACCATTTTTCTTTATTTGCCCAATAAGCTGCTGACATTGGTCCTTTTGCAATATTTTTACTATGTCTTGCTTTAAAAGACGCTCTTTTCTTCTTCATAGCATCAGACTCACCTGCCTTTGGTTTACCAGCAGTTTTAGCGCCTTGCTCACCAAAGCGAATAACTTTCTCCTTACCACCAGAGCAAGCCTTTACAACATGAGATTTTTTAGGGTGTGTAGGTGTTCTCTTTGGGGAGTTACACTTCATTTCACTTTTTCTTACCATATCCGAGAGCTTCTTTAGTTCTAACCATTGCAAGAGCCTCCATTACAGCCTCACCTAGTTCTTCTTTCTTCTCGTTTAGTTTTTTGACTGCGATGCACTTTTCGATCCCAGTCATACTTGTTTTTGGTCTGTCCATCATTTTTATTAGCTTTACTGCAAATATACAAATATGAATTCATTCAAAAGAAGAGCAAAAAGAGTTTGGGACAAATACGACGTTCCAATCCGAAATGTGCGTGACATTTACGACCGACGTCACCCTGAGCACGACTACCTAAAGTACTGGAGAGTAATACGTTACTGGACCATGAGGAAGTACAACCTAAAAAGTCAGGACCTTGACATGCTTCTGTTCCTGTACAGCGAGGGTTATTTTGACAACGAACGATTTGAGGAGTACAACAACGTACTCAGTTGGGATGTCAACAGATTCAGAAGACTGCTAGAGGAGGGTTGGATACACGTATGGAGAGAAAAAACTTACAACTCCAGGGCGTTATACGAAATAACCGAAAAGGGAAGGCGCGCCATCAACACGATGTACAAGAAGTTAAATCGTGAAGAGATCTCAATGGACAGCCACACCAACCCAATGTTCAAGAAAGATACAATCTACACGGACAAAGTCATGAGAAACTTCATCCGCAAGATGAACCTAGAGATGAAAGAGGCTAAGCGGAGAAATCGTCAGGAGATTGCAGAACGACGACAACGTCTCGCTCAAGTATTACCGTCAGAATCTCCCCAGCAATAATCATCTCATGAGAAGCAAACTTGTCATAGTAGATAAACTCTCCATCTTTGACAGAAGTTACATCGCCACCAACCTTGACAATCTCACCTATGCCATAGCGCATTTTGTTTTTGTCGTCAGCAGATAGTAGAAGCCCGACTTGTGTTCGGGCTTCTTTTTCTATCTTTCTAATTACCAGGTACTTACCAATTGGTCTCATCAGTTTGAAATTATTGCATTAGTAGTTAAAATTGTATTTGCTACCGAGACCGCGTTCTTCAGAGCGGTCTTGGTTACTTTTAGCGGATCAACGATTCCCATCTCGAACATGTCACCAATTTCATCCGTTTTTACGTTCAGTCCTTCATTGCGAAGCAATAAGTTTTCGATTACGTTGATGCTTTTCTCAAGATCAATGTCAGCGTTCTTAATAATTTGCTTGAGTGGTGCCTGAATTGCGTTCACAAAGCACTCAACAACTCTGTCATTGTAGCTCTCTTTGAGCAACTTCTGTCCAACACGGTACAGAGCCAGCCCACCGCCAGCAACGATACCCTCTTCCATTGCGGATTGCACGGCACAAACTGAGTCATCGACCCTGTCATATAGCTCTTTCTGCTCAACATCCGAGTTTCCGCCCACGTGAATGATACCAACACCACCAGTCAGGTACGAAATCCGCTGTTTGATGAAGTCTCTGTCTGCTTTTTTGGTCGCCTGGTCGTGCGCAGACTTCAATTCGCTCACCAAAATGTCAAGTGTCTCCGTATTGTCTTCAGTTGGAGACGGAATTAGCACAGTTTTGTCTCTTGAGACCACTACTTTCGAAGCTAGACCAAGATCTGTGAACGAAATCAGTGCAGTATCGTCACCGCCAAGTGCGCTAAAGAACCGACCACCAGTGGCAACGGCCAAATCTTGCATCAACTCGTGCTGTTTGTAGCCAAACTGAGGTGGCTCCACGATGCAATACTTCAAATTATTCTGAACCACGTTCAACGCAATGGTATTTGAGAAGTTTTGAGAGCACGGTGCCACAATCAACAATGGTTTCCTGCTCTGCACCAAAGGATTTATAAGCTCCTTGATCTGCTCGATCGAGGAAAGCTCAATGTCAGTCATCAAAATGTAGCAATCTTCAGCCACGAACTCGTCATTCTTCTGGTTGTTCACGAACAATTTGTTTGTATACCCTCTGTCCATGCGAATCCCCTTGATAACCTCAGCGTAGGTCTCCGTAGTCATGGACTTCTCAACAGTCACCAGGCCATTCTTGCCCACCTTTTTGTACGTGTCAGCAATTAACTTCCCAATGTGCCGATCGTTATTAGCCGATATCGTAGCAATGTCCTCGATCCAGCGCTTGGTTGTCCGCACAGACACCTTCTCAAGCTCCTTCTCAGTCTGCTGAGACAACTCATCGATCCTCTTAACTGTACTCCAGTCCGCATTGATCGCCATACCTCCCTCAACTAGGGCCTCTGTAATGACAACTGCTGTCGTAGTCCCATCACCTGCTGTCAACGCAGTCCTCTCACTGGCCTCTCGAACAATTCGAACAGCCATGTTCTCCAAAGGATCGTCCAAGACAACACTCTTGGCAACAGTAACACCATCTTTGGTAATAGTAAGCCCACGTGTGTGATTAGGTGAATCAATAATCACCGTCTTTCCGCTAGGTCCTAGCGTACTCTTAACAGCAGCAGATAGGGTCTTTACACCCTGCAAAAGTTTTGTGCGACCTTCCTGGTCAAAGTATACTTTCATAACATTTAATTTGATTCTGTGCAAATATAGGAAACCAGTTTCAATAATCAAGCCATTCTTATTTTTAATCAAGGAGTGTATTTCAAATCCTATATACTATATATATATGTATTTATATATTATATATTTTTTTTATTTTTTTTTAAGAATAAAGTAAGCATTTCTGTCATCGCTCTGAATATCAACGAGTTATCGAACACTTTATCTGGAATCTAGTGACACTTCTTACTAAAAGCTGTCATGATAATGGTAAAATTCCGTGAGATATTTGTACTATTTGGGTTATACCTCTAAAATACGCGTGACGGCTCCAGGGGGAAACCGATCCAAAATCGAGGGCGGGGGTGCAACATCGTTGCATTTATGCCTAATTTTTTGGCTTTTTGTGTCGACTTTCCTTCCGACCATGACAACTTTCCTACCTATTTGTGTCGACTTTTCTGCCATGTTGTGTCGACTTTGGTGGC
>Ga0307380_10012629_pt1 | contig 10491 bp, 9 predicted proteins | sample UN3MG_FD_202239 | JGI IMG/M metagenome (GOLD analysis project Ga0307380, IMG submission 202239) | Soil microbial communities from Risofladan, Vaasa, Finland - UN-3 | ecosystem: Environmental > Terrestrial > Soil > Coastal area > Acid sulfate soil | place: Finland: Risofladan, Vaasa | collected... | reverse complement strand
GTGGCATCTGGTGGCATTGTCAGTCGTAGTCGGGTCGGCCCTGCTCTCGGGAGTGGCCAACGCTGGTGTGAAAAACAAGAACGGCGGTCGAGAACAAGTCCTATCGCTAAGCGACCTTCCCAATGCGGTCAAAGCCTCGCTACTCGTCGAGCTTTTTCGTGAGATTAAGGGCCTCGTCCTCGACGAAGTCGAGCGCGAAATGGAGAACGGAAAGACCGTTTACGAAATCGCATTTCGATACGGGAACAAAGAAATCGAACTCGAATTTTCCGCGGACGGAAAGCTGCTCGAAAAGGTCGTCAAACGCGATGAAGACCATGACGAGGACGCCAATCAGGATCACCATGACACAGAAGAAGACGATGACACGGACGACGATGACACGGACGACGACGACTAGCGGCACTTAATGCAGCACTCAATAACGACATCCAACGAACACTAACCATCGAATGTCGTGATCGTACGGAGCCAGTGGCGACAAAGACCCTGGCACCGCCTGCTCACGGAGGAGCGCTACGTGGCGTTACGAGATGAATTCGTTCAAACGGGCGGTTGGTTGTTTCGCTGGAGGAGCTATTTGCCTCTTCTCCTTGCGGCTCCGGTGCTCGTCGCGCTGGCGCACTATGACTGGCCGTGGGACAACAATCGCTTTCGAGCGTCGTGGGAATGGACTTGCCTGGCAATTTCGTTTGTGGGTTTGCTATTCCGATGTGCGATCAATGGGTTTGTTGCGCCGGGGACATCTGGCGGGAACACCAAGCGCCAAGTCGCGGTAAAGCTCAACACGGACGGCATGTATTCGATCGTCCGCCATCCGCTCTATTTTGCCAATTACCTTATGTGGCTCGGCGTTTCGCTAGTACCTTTCGTTTGGTGGCTGCCGGTGTTTTTCTCGCTGGCGTTCTGGATCTATTACGAACGGATCATGTTTGCGGAAGAAGATTTCTTACGGGGGAAATTCCGTCAGGAATTTGAACAATGGTCCGCACAGACGCCGGCCTTTCTGCCCCGGATATCGCAATGGCGCCCAACCGATCGATCGTTTTCGACGAAGTGGTTACTAAGACGCGAGTACAATAGTTTGCTGGCCCTCATTATGGCTCATATCGCCATTGAATTAGGCGTGAATCTTAGGACCGATGGCCACTGGGATTTGGGCACCCCTTGGCTTATTCTGCTGTGCGTCGGGGTTGGTTTTTACGTTGTCGTGCGTACGCTGCACAAGACGACGAATCTGCTACATGTCGACCGCCCGGAGCTGGCCGATTAGACTTCCCGAATTCGCCAATGCGCATATTAGTCATCGAAGATTACAAGCCCATTCGACAATCGGTCGTCAAGGGACTGCGCGAACAGGGGTACGCGGTCGACGAAGCGGCTGATGGCACGGAAGGTCAATGGCTTGCCGTGTCCGGGGAATACGACGTCATCATCCTGGACCTCATGCTGCCGGAGGTTGACGGGTTTTCCATTCTACAGAAGGTCCGCAGCGAGAGCAGGAACACCAGCGTTCTGATTTTGACGGCAAGGGATGAAGTAGAAAACCGAGTTCGCGGCCTGGACATGGGCGCCGACGATTATCTGGTGAAGCCTTTTGCCTTTGAAGAATTGCTGGCACGTGTGCGCACATTGGTGCGCCGCAAGTACGATTCCAAGTGCCCTACGATTCGTATTGCGGACATGGTGATCGATACGACGCATCAATCCGTGAAGCGAAATGGGGAATTTATCGAGCTAACAGCGCGCGAATTTGCTTTGCTCGAATACCTCGCGCTTCGCATGGGCGAAGTCGTGTCACGCACTGATATCTGGGAGCACGTGTACGATTTCAATTCGAACGCTACCAGCAACGTCGTGGACGTCTACATCGGCTACCTGCGGCGAAAGATCGAACGCAGTGGCCGCCCCAAACTGATCCACACGCGACGAGGCCAAGGGTATGTGTTGGGGGATACCCCGTGATGCGCTCGATACGAATCCGCTTGCTTGCGACGTTGGCGCTGGGACTAACGGCTCTGCTAATTGGCACGGCCGTTTTTCTGGACTCGCTAACCCGTCATTGGTTTTACGCAGAATTCGACGCGCACCTCGCGGCCGGGGCACGCGGGTTGACTTCCATGGTCGAACACGAGCAAGAGGGCGTCGAGTTTGCTCCCGATCCGCACGAGCTGGCGCAATTCGAAGGCGCCGATCCGCCGGACTATTTTCAGATTTGGCATTCCGACGGAGAAGAGCTAAGGCGTTCGGCACTCGTTGATGGTTTCGAACTTCCTCGCATCGTTGGGACGTTTGAATCGCCCGCTTATCGGGCGGAGACGTTGCCCAGCGGTTGTCACGTTCGAATGGTTGGCATCCAATTCCTACCGCAAATCGATGATGAATATGAAGGCGAGCCGCCCAGCGACTCGATGAGATCCGCCGTGCAGTTGGTTTTGGCCCGAGACACACGCGACCTGGTGGCCGCCATTCAAAGCTTTCGGCAAGTGATCGGCGTCGTTTTCATCACTGCGCTGGCGGCAGGTGGAATTGGAATGTCGTTGGTGGTCAAGCACGGTTTGCGTCCACTGAAACGAATCTCCGACCAGCTCGGACGATTGAACGAAGAGCGTTTGTCTCAGCGTATCGTCATGGATCGCGTGCCGGCCGAAGTGGCTCCGATTGTGGATACATTGAACGCGCTGCTGGAACGCTTGGAATCGGTCTTCGTGCGCGAGCGCGCCTTTTCGTCGGACGTGGCTCACGAACTGCGAACGCCATTGGCCGGACTGCATACTACTTTGGAAGTCGCACTGTCGAAACCGCGCGAGTCGGCGGAGTACCGCGTAGCAATGGACGATTGCCTGGCGATCTGCCGTCAAATGGAGAGCATGGTCGAAACACTCCTCTTGGTGGCACGTTTGGAATCCGACCAGGAGGCTGTTTGTGCTCAGCGAGTTGTATTAAGCGACTTGATGAAGGAATGCTGGGAGACACTCGGATCGGACGCGGACCGTCGCGATTTGCGCGTTTCATGGCAGCTTGCCAGGTCGACTGCCGTCGAAACAGATCCTGGCAAGATCCGTATCGTGCTGAACAACCTCTATGACAACGCCATCTCACACACGGACGAGCATGGTACGATTTCCATTCAATCGCATATCAACACGAAGTCATTCACGCTGCAGATCAACAACGCGGCAAGTGCGGTGTCACCGGAACAGGCCGATCGCGTTTTCGACCGCTTCTGGCAAGCGGATCCCGCGCGAAATTCAACGGGGCGGCATTTCGGATTAGGCCTTGGCCTCTGCAAACGCATTGTCGAAAGGCTCGGCGGAAGCATCCACGTACGATGCAACGACGGGCAATTTCAAGTTCGAGTCGATCTTCCGCAGGGGCAAGTGGGACGTTGAAAGGATGACCAGCATTCGCGAACAGCGACAATCGATGAACGAAGGGCGCGATTCGCGCGGACGCGCTGGAACATTCTTGCTTGTTGCGGCAGCGGGTTGGCTGTGCTTGGCCGGCATGGCCGGATGCACGACGGTTGAGACTCAGAAGAACGCGCTCGGCGATTACGAAAATTGGCCAGGGCACTTGTCCGATGGCCCTCCGAGGCCGTCGCAGAATCCAGATTCATGGCAATCGACGGCCTCGGACGGCCATCGTACGAATTCAGAGTCTGTTGAGCATGACATCAACTCGCGACAAGCACAGCTCACGTCGTGGTCTCCTGCCGAGCAACCATTCTTGCGGCGCCTGCCACCGGTTACGAACTGGCAACTCGAATGGGAGCGAGCGCAGCGACGACCGCAGCACCTGGCGGACTGGGCGGCGTCATCGCGGATGGAAACCGAGCCATCGCTAGCCGATAGTATTGAAATTCCACTATCGTTTACCGAAAAGCTGGATCGCACGATCGGACCACGCGGTGAATACCTGCTAGAGTTTGGGCACGACGTCGCGAGCGATTACGGGCAATTCTATACGCTCGAAAACCTCGGCTTTCTGGCGATCGCCTTCGGCGGCGCGGCGGCAATCGCGAACACACCTTTCGACAACACTTTGCACGAAGTTCTACACGAAAATCTCGTCTACACACCCACGGATGAATACGCCGAATTCATTCACAAGAATAAACAATTCGGCGAGGGATTATACGTGATCCCTGCCTTTGCTGCGTTGGCATTTGTCAGCAAGGGGCTCGGTGAAACGCCAATGGCACCGGTCGTCGGCGATTGGGCGGAGCGATCGTTCCGCGGTATTGTGGTGGGAGCGCCCGTGGTGGTTGGCACTCAACTGTTGACCGGCGGTTCGAGACCATCGGAAGCGTCGTACGGTTCCAGGTGGCGACCGCTGCGCGATAGCAATGGCGTGAGCGGACACGCGTTCATTGGAGCGATACCATTCATGTCCGCTGCGCAAATGACAGAGGACCCCTGGTTGAGCTTTGGATTTTACACGGTGTCTTTGCTGCCAGCATTATCTCGCATTACCGATGATGCTCATTACCCGTCCCAGGCCTTGCTCGGCTGGACGGTGGCCTTTGCTGCCACGACGGCAGTCAATCGTTCCGAAGCAGAAAACAGATCGACTATCGTGCGCCCCTGGAGCGACGGCGATGCGACGGGCTTTGGACTGGAAAGCCATCGCTAACGCATACTGCCTGCTCGATCCTTTGCACAGCAACCCGTCGCGTGGCAAGCGAACATAACCCGTCGCGTGGCAAGCGAACATCCTCGGCCATTGTCTAAAGCAGGATATGTGCTTGCGGCGGATACGATCGGGCCGCCGAATCTTACCCAATCGATACGATGATCACCAAGAAGCAAATTCAGCTTAGGAACGTCTCGATCGTAGCCGCGGGCTTTTCCTGTAGCTTGAAAGTGAAGCCAAGATTACGGCATTTCGCTGTCTCGCCAACGGCAGCGGCCTTCGAGTCCATGGGAACGTTCCCACGCGAATCATCGTGTTTACCGGTACCGGGCGACCTGGCGCCGGTGTACAAGACTCCAGTTCTCGGGTATAAGGAAGGGTATGAAATCCAGGCAGATTCGCCTGCCTGGATACCAGGTTGGTGGACGGGTACGGCGAAAAACTACGTACAGGGGATAGTTGGTTGTCTAAATCAGAGCAACGCGTTCTTCGCGCTTTTCGGCAGTTCTTGATTACGCCAGGTCAAATGTTGTGCTTCTACGGACCGAACTTGAAAAAGTATCAGTCGGCACTCAATCAACTGACCGAAAAAGACATGCTAGTCAAAGAACGTTTCAGCGGCGGGTATTCGCTCACCAAATCAGGCTATGCCGCAATGAAAGCTTGCGAATAGTAAACGGCACATTCTTCGATCTACGGTGCGATGCCGTGAATTGAAGGCCGAGCTGGCCTTGGTCGCAGCTTGGCAAGATCGTCTGCCAGAGCCGTCCTCCGGTTCTATTTCTATAGCCGTTCGGATGCGCGCGCTTATCTGTCTGGTCGCGCTGGGTTGAGTCTCGGATGCAATGTCTCGGATGCAACGGGGAGGGATCTAGGCTACACGTGCTGCCGACCTGAGTCGTTGTGCGTCAGAAGACGAGCATCGCTTTACCTTTCGCCTTGTTTTGCAATTCAAGTTCGGACAGTCGCCATGGTTGGGGTCGGCTTTGCTTTCGCAAGCGGGAGCGGCCATCGCGCTTTCGGCAATCGCCGTCGATCGTGACCGAGTTCTAGGGCAACAGTTGCAAGACATAATCCTGGGTACGGTAGTGTTCTTTGAAATTGCGGGGCCAATTCTGGTCCGAACCGCGGTCCTACGCGCCGGAGAAGTGCCCGTGGCCGCCGCCATCTTACACACGACCAGTTCGCCGATCGAGCAATTGCGCAGCATGTCGTTTCGATTCATGCAAGCATTTGGAATCAATCCCCTAAAAAGCAGCCCTGCGGATCGATTGGATGTCAACCGAGTGATGAGGCGCAACGTCAAGCCGCTGTTGGCCAGCGCCCAGTTCGACGAGGTGTTGGACCACATTGAACACAGCCACGACAACACCTACCCAGTCGTAACGGACGCCAACGAACTGATTGGAATCATCCGCTATCCCGATGTGCGCGATGTCATCTTCGACCCGACGCTGAAAACGCTCGTGGACACGGAGGACCTGGCCGTGCCGGTCAAGAAAGTGCTGAAACAAAATGAAACACTGAGGGAGGCTTGGCGCTTGCTCAAGGACGGCCGAGACGACTGCGTCCCCGTGGTCACCACCGACTTGCCACATCAATATGTCGGTGTCGTCCGGCGGCGCGATCTGCTGCGACTGCTCAGCCACGATGTCAGCAAAGAACGGGCCGACGACAAAGATCCAAGTTCGTAAACTCCGACGTCCTAAATTTCCACATTCCCGTCTTCCGATCACGCCGCGTCAGCACATTCGCCGCCACCCGGCGTGCCGGCCTTTTCTGGTTCAGCAGGTGGATGAACACCGGGTCGATCCTCGGCGTACCATCGTTCCAACACCTGCAACCAGTCGCTGTTTTGGTGCACCTGGACGAATGCATCCCGGACCTGAATCCCGTCCGGGTGCAGGCGGGAATACTTGATGCCAAACTTCCGCATCAACCTGCCTGCACGCCGCTCGCCATAGACTTCTTCCGCCAGTCGGTAGTGTTCACCGATTACCTCGCGCTGCTGCGAGAGGCTTGGCGGATCGGGCAACGGTTCCCCTTTGGCCAGCGCCTGTGCTTGAGCGAATATCCACGGATTGCCGATCGCCCCGCGAGCGACCGTAACACCGTCGACACCGGTCTGCGCGATCATGTCCAGGCAGGCCTGTGGAGAAAACAGATCACCGCTTCCCAAGACGACCCCATCCCCAACATGATTCTTCACTTCGCCCAGAAACTCCCAGCGGCTCGGTCCATTATATCGCTGTAGTACCGTTCGACCGTGCACCGTCACCGCCGCCACACCTAGCTCGTAGGCGCCCGTCAAAATCTCAAAGAACTTGTCGCGACTTTCTTCCGAATCATCGATGCCGCGTCGCATCTTCACGGTCACCGGGACGTTGCCCGGCACGGCATCGCGAACCCTGCGGACGATTTCGAGCGCCACCGGGGGCTGGCTGAGATGAAAGCCGCCGCGGCAACGGCCCAAGACTTTCTTGACCGGACAGCCAAAATTGATATCCACAACGTCGAAACCAGCGGAGACAAGATGACGAGCGGCCGGACCAAAATCTTTTGGCTCACTGCCCATCAGTTGGGCGCCAACCGGATGCTCTTCCTCGGTAACTCGCAGCAGTCGTCGCACTTTCGTGCCACGTGAGACCTCCATCACGAATTTGTCCAGCATCACCTCACAGATCGTGTAGGGCGCGCCCAACCGTCGGGCAATCACCCGCATCGGCCAGTCGCTGTACCCCGACAGCGCAGCCTGAACGACTGGAAATCCGACCTTCACGTTGGCAAAGTTCAAAGGGTTCATTCACGTGGACTCGCTGTTGGAGATCCCCATCCTACCGCTTTTGGTGCCGTGATGAATACGTCGCGCCGCGGCGACCGATGCCGCTGCCAGTCGAACACAAACCCGACCCTACCCCTTCCTTCCCATTGAATGGACCGGGGAATTCGCTGACAGATTCGTAGAAAACAACCAAGGATTCAGGATCCCAGGCCGCGTGCGAACGACTACGTGGCTTCCATTAACGACGGCGGGAATACGGACTGAGCGGAATTTTCGAAATTTTGCCCCCAAGAGGGAACAATCCGGCAGGGATACCTCGAATAGGTGTTCGCCAGGCATCAGGTCTACGGGTCCGTGGCCAACGTTGAGCGAGGGGCAGGCTCAACGGGGCAGGCTCAACGGGGCAGGCTCAACGGGGCAGGCTCAACGGGCCTGGCTCAACGGGCCTGGCTCAATGAAGGTTCGCCGACGCACCGATCGATCCGGAACTCGACGGTGTCAACGAATTTCAATCCGAGGAGGCAACAACATGGTATCTCAGTACCGACATTTACCGCTGCGCCTATCACTCGTTCTTACCTTTACCTTCTCTGTCGCCGCGACGGTCAGCGCGGGGCCACCTGACGCGGCCATGCAGGGCAACACGATCGATCGTGTGCAGCAAAACATCGCCGTTCTAACTCAGCAACTACAGACGGCCGTTGCAGCCGCTCTGCACGACGCCCGCCGCCGCATGGCGGACGATCCGTCGACGGCCCAAGTGCGACTGAAGCTCGTTTTGGAGGTGGTCCGATCGTCGACCGAAGTACCGGCTGGCGTCCGCCACAATCTAGAGGGTCCGTTGAAACACGCTCTGCGACAGACGTTTCATCGCAAACGACAACAAGCCCAATTGCATAGCGAACGCATGGCACGGGCGTCGAACCAGGTCGCCGAACAGCGTCAGCGGGATCAGCGTCAACGAGACGATGACAAGTTGTCGATCTTCATGGACCGTTTGGATAGTCCACCAAGCGACACGGACCCGGCCGCTCGCGAACAGGTCATCGCGCAATTGGATCGCTTGGACAGCGATCATCCCGCGGTGACGGCCGCGACAACTACGGCGCGACTACGGAGTGCCTATCAGCAGGGGCAGGTAATTGCCGCCCAGCGGACGACAGGCAACGCGGCCGCGTTGCTGGCGGTCGAAAAATCGACGGTCGGCACGACGTCATCAATCACCTATCCTTCCGCAGAAACATGGCGAGAACTGACTGAGCGTCGTCTGCGGTATACCGGTACCGATCTGCAGCAGCGTAGCGCCGTTGAAGAAAAGATCACGAACGTGCTATTTCAATCGGCCGACATCGACTTCGAGGATACTCCTTTGGACGAAGTTGCCGAATTCCTTTCCGATCAGCATGACATTAACGTGGTTCTCGACCTGCATGCCCTCGCTGACATTGGTATCAACGGCAGTTCGGCGGTGTCGATACGTGTACGTGGCATTTCCTTGCGCTCGGCCCTGCGGTTGGCACTCCAGGGGTTGGACCCGGAGGTGACCTTCTCAGTCCATGACGAGGTGCTGTGGATCACCACGCAAGAGAAGGCCGAGCAATTTCTGATCACACGTTCGTATCCCGTGGCTGACCTGGTGCTGCCGATCCAGAACCTGGATTTTGCAGGCAGCGGCGGCTTGAATGCCGGCGCGGCCGGGCAGGGTTTCGGCGCCGACGCCTTCCGCGGCGGCCAGGGCCAGCAAAATGGCCTCGACAATCTCGCGCCAAATATTGGGTTTTAGTTGTCCCGGATCTTTGTAACCATGGAGTCACGGAGGACCTGGGCAAGACCCTGGGGGAGTCTTGAGCCACGGATGAACGCAGCGCGGCCTATGGCCGCAACGAAAGTAGGACGGAATACCATTCCGTCCAGACGGATTAGCAATCCGTCCTACGAATTTGCGCAAGAAAAAAAGAAATCGACTGTATTGGAAACGAACGAATACTCAGCCGTGTTCATCTGTCGCTAATTACTCCGTCGGTCCGCCGTAAATTCGACCGATTGCGAACGAGGCTAGTGCAGCACCGGGCACGTATCAAACCATTGACGACCTTGCTGGGCCATCCAGTCGGTCGATTCGATCGGTCCCCAAAGGCCTGCTTCGTAAACGGCCAGCGGGGGCTGGTTCTGCTGCTTCCAGGCTTCGACAATCGGATCCATAATTCCCCAGGCCAGCTCGACCTCGTCGCTGCGCGCGAACAGACTGGCGTCGCCCTCCAGCGTATCGAGCAGCAGCGGTTGATAGGCATCGGGCAGATCGCGACCGAAGGCCTGAGAGAAGCGGAAATCCAGCTCGGTCATCCGCATCTTCATGTCGGAGTCGGGTACCTTTGTTTGGAAGTGAATTTGAATCCCCTCGGCAGGTTGTACCTGAATCACGAGGCGATTCGCGTCCATTGGTGCCTTGCCGAACAACATGTGCGGTGGCTCACGAAACTGAACGACAATTTGCGTCGTCCGGCACGACATTGCCTTGCCACTGCGCAAGTAAAAAGGCACGCCGTTCCAACGCCAGTTATCAATACTCAGCCGCAGCGCCGCAAACGTGGCGGCCTGGCTATCGTCCTCGACACCCGATTCGTCGCGGTAACCTGCATATTGACCACGAACGGTGCGCCGAACAATATCATCGGCATTCAACGTTCGGACCGCCTGCAGGACCTTGGCTTTTTCATCCCGAACAAGGTCGGCTTCGAACCGGACCGGCGCCTCCATGGCGGTGATCGTCATCAGCTGGATCAGATGATTCTGGAACATGTCGCGCACGACACCGGCCGAATCATAATAGCCACCTCGGCTGCCCACCTTCACCTCTTCGGCGACCGTGATCTGCACATGGTCGATGTAGTTGCGATTCCAAATGGGCTCGAAGATTGTATTCGCGAATCGCAAGACCAGCATATTCTGCACAGTCTCTTTGCCCAGATAGTGATCGATGCGGTACACCTGATGTTCGTCGAACACGGTGTGCACAAACTTGTTCAACTTCTTCGCAGTCTCAAGATCGGTACCGAACGGTTTTTCAATGACAA
>Ga0307380_10012628_pt1 | contig 10492 bp, 11 predicted proteins | sample UN3MG_FD_202239 | JGI IMG/M metagenome (GOLD analysis project Ga0307380, IMG submission 202239) | Soil microbial communities from Risofladan, Vaasa, Finland - UN-3 | ecosystem: Environmental > Terrestrial > Soil > Coastal area > Acid sulfate soil | place: Finland: Risofladan, Vaasa | collected... | reverse complement strand
CAAACGTCTGCCTTGAACCAATAGCTTATCAGTATCCCGACTGTCTCCCTGTCATCGATGAAATGTCTACCCTCACTACAATTACCTTCGCCAAGGCATCGTCAGGGTAGGAAGCTACGCTTCCAGCATAGTGCCTAACAATGAAATCCATCCCTTTGCGCTTCTCCGCGATATCGCTTAGAAGGACCGCGGTCCCGAATCCGACGACACTGCGGTAGTTGAATGTGTACGAGCACGGCGTCTTCCCCGCCACCAGTGCATGATCGATGTCCACCTCGAAGGCAACCTTGGGATTCCTCTTTAAGATATCGATCTTCTTCCCTTCAAGCGCACTGTGTATGTACAGACATCCGTCATCATAACCAAAGCTTACCGGTATGACGTAGGGATCGCCATCGTCGCACAGGGCAACGCGACACACACGGGCGCGCTCCATGATAGCTTCGATCTGTGACCGGTTGACGATCTCCTTCTCACTTCTCCTCATCGCTTCTTCCTCCGTAACGACAGATCGATGTCGAGCCTTAATGCCAGATCATCGATCACTAGACGCGTGTACTTAGCAAGCGCTTTACGGTCCACGCGGTCGATCTTTCCATCGGAGATCTGCCGCTCAACTCGTGCGATCACCTGAGTTATCACCCTTGTAGGGAGAAGCGCGCAGGCGGTGCAGTAAACGGTCATCGATCTTCCGGCGTTGTAGCCTGCGATCAGACGCTCGGCAAGGAGGCGCCGTTCCCTCTGTTCGCCCAAGAACGATTCCAGGCCGAATTTCTTGATGTAATCGAGGTTCTCAAGCGCCGCTCTGTGGCTGATAAAGCTATCGAGCTCCTCATCGAGCTTAAGCGCTCGCTTCAAGCGCGTGCATGGATACTCTGGACACTCGGCGCACGTGAGGTACCCACGTTTCGTCACGCAGTGGTAGACGCCGCAGTATGTCCCCATACGGCCTGAGAGACAGCCCTCACAGCGGCTCTTCGAACGTGACTGAAACCGAGGACACAAGCCGCAGAACAGACCGCAGGCCCCTATGAGCTTCCGCTCCTCGCGCAACGTCAAGTCTTCCAACACCGGCTACAGGTTCTGCCTGATCTGTTCGAGCGTGGCCTGTGCCTCCGGGGTAAATGAGAAGAACGCCTTCAGCTCGTCGCATGGATAGTCACCGCAGTGAGCGCAGTTGCGCACCCTCTTCTCGATGGCGCAGGCACGGATCTTGCACTCGGCGCAGTGGCTCATGTGGCGATCGGTTGTCGACAAACAACCGTCGCACGAACAGTCATCCGCGGTGAGCGTGGCGTTGAACTCCTTGCTCCACTGCGTCGCCACTTTCTCCAGTTGCTCAATATCGTTTGCCTGCGTCGCAATGTAAGCCGGGCACTCCGTGCAGACAAGTCCGCAATAGGCGATCATCTTCTCCATCTCATCCCCTCCTTGCGTTCATACTACTTCTTACGCTTTCTGCGAGTCAACTAATCGTAAGCGCAGTAATGTCCTCACCGTTCCAACTCCCTGTCCAAATCATCTAACAGAAGGTTGGCCAGCATCTGTTGGAAGGTCCACAAGGTCATGCCGGCCATCTCGCGAGCCTTGCCGAAGGACAACCGGCACTGTTACGCTACCACAATATGCCTCGCCTTCGTAGCGTGCGCAGCCCTGTTCGCTTCTCAAAACAGGCAGTCTGCCACGTTCAGGTACAGCTCACAAGCCAACGTTGGGCACGCGCCTGCCCATCGGGCAGGGCCACGCTACCCCACAAAACAGCGTCTTCCCTTTCGTAGCGTGCGCAGCTTGCTTGCCCTGTGAAGTCTTACTCCACTGGGGTCTACCACGTTCAGCCACGGCTCACAGAGCAACTACACAAGACAACATCTCGCCTTCGTAGCGTGGCAGCTTGTCTGCCCTGTGAAGTCTTGCTCCACTGGGGTCTGCCACGTTCAGGTACAGCTCACAGAGCAACGTTGTAGACAAGCTACAACGCTACGCAAGCAACAGCTTCGCCTTCGTAGCGTGGCAGTTTATCTGCCACGTTGAGACGTAGCCAGCCACTCAACCACAAGCCCAACGTTCCGTAGGCCGCCTGTCTGGAATGCGGACAGGGTTACAACGCTACGCAAGCAAGATCCCGGGCCTTCGTAGCGTGGCAGCTTGTCTGCCACGTTGTGTCTACCACGTTGTGTCTGCCACGTTAAGATGATCTGCGGTATTCGCCTAGAGATCACCCTTCTCAAATACGAAGGATCCCGAAAAGGGATACTCGTGAACATCATCGATCAATCCCTTTCGTACGGGATTGTCGAGAATGTATCGTGCAACTTGCTTGATATCTTCTTCCTGTCGCAGGATGCGATCGTAGAACCCGTGCTGCCATAGCTTCCCTTTCTTTCCCGTTTTCCAATAGATCCGCGTCGTCTTGCTCTTGTAGGACTGAATGAATGAGACGACATCTTGCACTCCGTCGGGAAAAAGGAGAAGGTGAACGTGATCGGGCATGAAGCAATACGCGTAGAGGAGGAATCCCTCGCCACTCGTTTCACATTCTAGTTCCTCGATAAGGGGGACGACAAGGCTTGGGTCGCTCAGTAAAGGGTTTTTATCGGCGGTTCCCCACGTTAGGTGGTAGGCATGTGGGATGTGATAGTCAAACCCGCGCAGGCGGAGTGATCGCCGCTTTCCATACGTCTTATAATTTCTCACTTCATCCTTTCGATCACTCATCGCACGTCTATTCTCTGCGGAATGAGTGTTAAGGGCAAGGCCAAACATGTGCTAGCTTTCGTAGCGCGGCAGCTCGTCTGCCACGTTCAGGCACGAGATCACAAAACAACGTCGGGCACCGGGCCCGACGCTACACAAGATCGCTTCGCACGCATTCTCGCCTTTTCGTAGCGCGGCAGCTCGTCCAGTGGAGTTCGTCTGCCACGACCAGCCCTCAAGCTGATTCATATCGCATGTCTGGATCTTGAGCGAGGCCATTACATACTCCGGGGAACCACTCTTTACCCTGGCAAATGCGCACGTCTTATGCTAGGCAACGGGCTAGAGATCTGCAACAACTAAGCCTCATCCCATTCGCTGTCTTTTATACCTGCCTGCTTAATGATCTCCTTCAACAAGCTCACACTGATCTCTGCGTTGCCGTGTGGATTTGGGATGCGAATCTTCTTTCTACCTCTCTTCATGAATTGGTGTTTGCCGCCTGAAAATGGCCCTTCGTATCCCAAAGCACTGAACTTGCGGATCAGGTCTCTCCGCGAAACGCTAGAGAGCATTTAGGTAGCCGCGACTTCGGCGATCTTTATCTCTATTCCATCGATCACGGGGATAGGATCACTATCCCTCAATTTGAGAAGGACCCATTCTTCAAGCACCTCGGCTAATTCCTTACGACAGATCTCCACCGTGGCGGCATTGGCCCACACTCCCGTAAATCCAGGAATCTCGGCAAACCAAGTTTGGTCATCCAACCTCTTGTATTCCGCTCTCTCTAATGCCTTCTCTATGTACTGATTCAGCATGGACAACCTCCATTTTCAAAGTCAAGAGTTCTTAGAAACCGGCGAACTTCCCGTGCTCATCCGTACTGTGCTTGAATGCCACAATCAGTATACAGCCCCATTCGCAAAGGGACAAACGCTGGCTTTGGAAAGCGCTCCTATCACCGACAGCCAGTTTGGCTCCCACATGTGGTCACGACACAAAGTCATAAAGCCACGTTGGAGCCTGCCTGTCTGGAATGCGGACACGGCTCCGACGCTACTGAAGATCCCAAGCTTTCGTAGCGTGCGCAGCTTGCCTGCCCTGTGAAGTCTTACTCCACTGGGGTCTGCCACGTTCAGACACGGCTCACAGCACAACGTTGGGCACACGCCTGCCCATCGGGTAGGGTCCAACGCTACACAAGATCTTGGCCTTCGTGGCGGGGCAGCTTGTCTGCCACGTTCTCACAGAGCAACGTTGGGCACGGGGCCCAACGCTACGCAAGCAACAGCTTCGCCTTCGTAGCGTGGCAGTTTATCTGCCACGTTCAGACACGGCTCACAGCTCAACGTTCGTAGGCCGCCTGTCTGAAATGCAGACAGGGCTGCAACGCTACGCAAGCAACATCTTCGCTTTCGTAGCGTGCGCGGTGTGCGCAGTGTGCCCAGTAGGGTTTGTCTGCCGCGTTGCCGCACAACACCAAGCGCACAAGCCAACGTTGGAGCCTGCCTGTCTTGGCTGCAGACAGGGCTACAACGCTACAAAGGGAAATGCGATTACACAAAAAATGAGCGGAGGGCGGTTGCCCTCCGCTCATCGGTCAAGCGGAAATCTAGAACCCGTGCTTTACTCAGTCGCCGGCACTTCTTCCGTCTCGCCCAGGAGGCTACCTAGCGAGAACTCTGCCGAGAGAACGAGCGTGTTTGCGGTTTGGCCCTGCGCAAAGTCCTGAATGATGTAGGCCACGTCAACGTACAGTCCAGCTACGTTGATCCCTGCACCCGCACTGAAGTAGTAGTTCTGGAAGTTATCCGTAAGAACTACACCACCGCGCAGCGCCAGTTCGTCGATGACCTTGAATTCAATACCAATGTGGGCATCGCCCAGGTTGGTACCATCAAAGTCAACATCCGTCGCCAGTACCAGTCTGCCGTCAACAAGGCTCATCGCGAGTCCAGCGGTGTACAGACCGGTAATGCTGTCCGTCGCTCCACTGGTCCAGGTAAGGTTGCTGTTCCCTAGGTCCTTGGCGTTCACACCGATGGTGAACATGTCACCCAGCTTAACCAACAGGCCGAGGTCAAAGCCAAACCCGGAAGCCGTGTTATCAACACCGGTCGCCATGTAGTACTTGACGTTGGCACCGGCAAGGCCGATGTCCATGATGTTCGTCGCCAATGTACCGACGATCGCTGATTCGTTCCAATTAAACAAGTTCCCCGGCGTACCATCGGCCGCGGCTCCCTGACCGGTAAGCGCAGCGCGCTCCCAGCCAAGACCGATTCCAATGTTAGCAAAGGTCGTTGTTGCACCGACAAATTGATGCGTGATTCCCATTCCAAACAGATCAGTCGACATACCCGTAATCCGAGTATCGTTCAACTGCGCCAATCCGGCAGGATTCCAGCATACTGCAGTTGCATCATCCGCTACGGCGACAAACGCACCGCCCATGGCCAGCGCTCGCGCGCCAACACCGCTCTTGAAGGCACTGAATGCGCCTACACCATCGGCCAGGGCCACAGCGGAGATAACCATGAGGAGCGCTAAGCTTAATACTATCACTCGTTTCATCGTTGTTGTTACCCCCTTCGTAAAGGTTTCAAGTGATTGGGGACCCCGAGGTTCTTTCGAGCCTCGGGGCATCCCCTCTCTAACTTACTTGTTAATGAACACCGTGCCCTTACCGGTGAAGGTGTTCTCGCCGTCCGTCGCCATTACTACGTAGATGTATCCGCCATTAGCAAGGCCGGAACCAGCCGTGCTGGATCCATCCCACGTGATATGATCAACGTTCGCTAGCTCTTCCGTCCATACTGCGTGACCGGACAGGTCGTACACCGTAACCGAGAAGGTCGCGGCGATACCTGAACCGTTGTAACCAAAGGTCACTTCGGTATCAAACGGATTCGGGCCAGCGTAGAAGCTATCAACCGACAGCTCGGACGCAATGATGTCGATCGTATCGGACGAGGTGTCCGTAGGATCGGTCGGATCAGCGTAGGTCGCGGTAAACGTGCCTACTCCGAGTCCGCTGATTGCTTCCGTTATGAACGTGTCAGTAGCGGCATCCGCTAGCGGAGCAAGATCATACGTGGTTCCGCTGATCGTCACCGCATCGAGAATGCTCGCCGCACCGGCCTTGGACGGGTCGATGACCTTCACGTACACATCGTCAGCGTCGGTGTAGCTCGTGACCTCGTTGCCTTCGCTATCGACGAACATCGTCGTCGACGCCTGGCCCGGAGGTGTACCGCCGCCACCGATACCGACCTTGATCGAAATCATGGCCGAGTCGGAGTGGTTAGACGGATCCTGATAGAAAGCGACAATCGTGTCGCCAGGAAGCACGCCCAGTGTCGGTACGCACTCGTACACGTCAACCAGATCGATGCACGTTACGGAGACAAAGTCACCCGTGGCGGTACCGGTCTCCAGTAGGTCAACCGCTGCCCAACGACCGTTGCGTGGGTTCAGCACGTACAGCTTGGCGGATTCCCCACTATAGCGCTCATAGCCTGTGCCTACGCCAGCTGATGCAGTTCCCTTACCAGAGAAGATATTGGTATCACCGAGAAGCGCATTAACTGAGTGCGTCTGCTCATTAAGGTAACCACATACAGCGTGGTTATTCTCAAAGTCCATCGGACCGAACGGGAAGTTCTGACCAGCGTATTTGGTAGACTCAATTGTAGCCGGCCCATCCCAGAAGCCATCGATGCGCTCGCGGCGGTACTGGTCCTCATCCTGATCAAGGTCGACCACTTCGACGAACACACAGTCGGAGTTGACGTAGCCGCTCACGCGGTTCCCTTGACGGTCGAGGAAGTACATGTTGACCGTTGAGCCATCGTACACCTGCGTGTCACCGACCTCCATCGTATCAAACGACAGATCGTTATCCACGCGGATGCGGTTGATCGCCGGCGGGAAAGCAGTCGAAGCATCAACATCGCCTAGACCGGCAAGTCCCGTAGCCCCAGTCTCGTAGTAAACATCATTGTAGCGTGCGTAGATTATGTCTTCGTTGAACGCCTCCAGCTTCCAGTTATCAAGCGCCAGCTGGTAACCACCGTTCTGGCCAGCCAAGCCAACACCAAGCGCGTCCCAAACAGGGAGCAACTGCGTTCCGGCATTGGTGAAGAAGATCGGTGAGTTGCTGCCCTGCTCGTCGAGGACCAGCCATTCGGCATCGTCCTCGCCGTGCACGTCGCAGATGTGAACAACAACCTGCTCCGGGCAGCACGAGTCAACATTAGCGTTGGAATCGATTACCTGTACGTAGACAGGATCGCGACCGATCCAGTACTCGCTCATCTCACCACGCGTAGCATTGGTGAAACTGGTATAGCTATGCGCGGTCGCTCCTTCTTCAATGTACGCTGAAGCGAGCTTGAAATCGTCCTCGTCGTTCGGATCCAGGTAGTAGGCTACCAGCACGTCGCGCACGTCAAGCGTGTTGAACCCAAGGTCGGGCGCAATGTTATTCAGGTTGAGCTGGAACTCACCTGTGGAAACCCCGGTTTCCTGCGCGTAGAACATCACGCGGCAGTCCCCATTCCCGTCCCTCGTATCAAAGTAAGTGACGTTTTCGCCAGTCGTCGCAACACTCTTCGAGTACTGGATATAGTAAGCACCTTGTGATTTTTGCTGAACGTTGTCGGGGTATGACAACGCCCCTATCTTGCTGTCGTAGATGTTATACCAGCGGATGGAGAAGTCCGACGTACCAGCCACACTACCGCCAAGCGGCGCTGATGTACTGCTGGCGCTCGGAGTGACTCCTCCCCAGGCCTTCAACATGCAGAAGTTGGTGGCGCTGTTCGTCTGGACTGGATTCCAGGAGCCCGGATTGACGATGATGAACACCGGAACGTACTCTACCAGGTTACAATTGAGGTTCTCGTCGTGGTCAACAATAGTGATCGTCGCTGAACCGCGCGGGTCCTTGTACACTTCCTGATCCCAAGAGATCGTGGACTTGGTGTCGATGATCTTGCCCAGCGTCACTGCAACATCTGTCACGTCGTTCGGGTCCTGGTACATCCCAACAAGGGTATCCATGTTCTCGAACCGACCGACGAGATAATCAGTAGCAACCCAAGGTGTAACTGTTCCGTAAGAGGGCATCCGAGCATCTGCGTAGCTACTCCCCATCAGCCCAGTTTGCCAGCCAGGCATATTCGGGTGGCTTGTATTTGCACCACCAAAGAAACCACGGGTGTCGCCACTCACGTTAGTGTTGTTCGCCCACGCGCCATCATAGAGGTAATGCCCCCAGATGAAGTCGTCGGGAACGGTTGTGTTATCCACCACGTGGGTGTTCATATAGTCAATTGCGTAGTCCTCACGCGTACCCACCTGGAAAGGCCGTTTGCTGACGAACAATCCCGTGTCAGCCCCCGTCTCCTCCAGATAGTCCCTGCTCAGATCGCCTTGAATGGTATCGTAACCGATGTAACCTCCGTTGTTCCACACGATGTACGCGCCTGTCTTGGGGTCGAAGACCTTCAGATCCACCCACATCTTGTCGCGCAGATCGCAATCGATATTCTGATCAGGATCGTAAACCGCGATCCAGACCTGATCTCCCTCTTGTACGTTGGTTACCCTGTTTGCGCCGTTCTTGTCCGAGGAGAAGAACATCTCCGCGGTCGTGGCGAGAGCAGCCAGGGTAAAGAGCGTCACAACCAATACAGCTATGACGCCTCCTACAGCTAATCTCTTTTTCAAGGTTGTACCTCCTTCAGTTAAGGTCCCCTCAGTGAGGGTTCTTTGATTCCGCTTTTCAAATCTTGATTTTGTAAATCTTGATTTTGTAAATCTTGCTTTGTTATTCAATCCTATTAGCCTCCTTTGCGACCCAACAAGCTGACAAACTTAATGGCTCAATGAGTCATCCGGTTCTAGATTTCGTACCACCCCCTCACGATTCATACTTCCAAGTGCTTGTTATCCCTTATCTCTCTCGACAGGGCTCGCACGCAAGCTTATCGCTTGGTACAAAACCATACTATTATCCAAGTGCGTTAGTCAAATAACATACTAACGCCTCAAGTCCGTCTTTCAATGACCAATAGAGGAATGGCAGACCCACCCCCCCATGCAAAGCTTCACGTATTCTACCACAGATCGACAACCCATGTCAAGACACCCTGTGTCGAGACAACCAGTATCGGGACAACCAATGTCAAGACACTCAGTGTCGAGCTTCATAGGAACCACCCCCAAAGGCGATCTCTCACCCTCTTGTAGCACATTTCTGCGCGTAGGGCAAATCCCGAGGCCGGTTCCTATAGTGTGCATCTTCTCTTCACCCCCTTGACGTTGGGTGATTACTCTGCTCCAAATCTACTCTTAACCCGTGCCACCAGCGAAGGATGTTGGTATGCAACGCCCCGCCCCTCCGTCCTGCGCAAGGCGGACAAGTGTCGCTAGGAACAGCTATCAGAAGACAGCCATCAGCACTCAGCTATCAGCCGTCAGCTGTCAGGTTGAAGAAACAGCAACGATGGAGCTGTCAGCTATCAGCCATCAGCTTTCAGCTTGAAGAAACAGCAACAAGAAGCTTTCAACCGTCAGCCATCAGCTTGAAGAGACAGGAACAAGAAGCTTTCAGCTATCAGCAGTCAGCTTGAAGCAAGAGCAAGCGATCAGCTATCAGCCGTCAGCTTGAAGCAACAGCAAGAAGCGGTCAGCGGTCAGGGATTAGGGATTAGGGATTAGCTAAGACCAGAAACTAGCGGAAACTTGGTTCTCCGTCAAGCTTTTGGCTGATAGCTGAAAGCTGATGGCTGATCGCTGACGGCTGTGTGCTGATGGCTGATGGCTGAATGCTGCCTTCTGATCGCTGTCTTCTAATCGCTGCTGGCTATCCCTCATGCTCCTTGAGCGTTCTTATGAATCCTGCGAGCATTCGCTTGACTTCAATTACATCACTGGTAAGGCCGCTGTAGGTTGAATCTTTTAGGAGGGAGAGGTCATGAGCCAGAAGCAAGTGATATTCCAGTTCACTGGCGGAGCCCATGGCAATGTTAAAGAAGCGGACAAGCTCCTTTTCACCACTGCGGCCGCAGCCTTCGGCGATGTTCGCGGGAATCGAGGCGCTCGCACGTCGGATTTGGCTTGTCAGCCCAAACAGTTCAGATTGCGGAAATGATGATGTGGCTTTGTACACTGCCAAAGTCAGCAGATGACTCCTGTTCCAAACTTCAAGCCCCCTAAAATCGCGCATAACCACCTGCTAAGCCAATGTTTGCTGCCAGTCTACATAAGATCAGCCAGAAAAACAACAATAGACCTAGCGGCAGATACGCGCCGGATTTTCCCACCGGTCAATGAAAACTGATGACTGAATGCCTTTGCCTGATAGCTGGTAGCTGATGGCTGATAGCTGATAGCTGAAAGCTGATGGCTGATAGCTGAAAGCTGACGGCTGTCTTCTGGTAGCTGATGGCTGTATGTTGATTGCTGTATGCTGATCGCTGATCGCTGATAGCTGATGGCTGATGGCTGTATGCTGATGGCTGACGGCTGATGGCTGATAGCTATTTGACCCCCGTGCCTCAGACCGCTATAACTGAGATGGTGGTCGGGGGTGATCATGAAACAGCAAGATGAACTAGCGACAAAGAAGGATCTTGGAAAGGTAGAAGGGAGACTGCAAAACGTGGAGAATGGCCTCCAGAAGGTAGAAGGGAGACTGCAAAACGTAGAGAACGGGCTGCAAAAGGTAGAAGAGAAACTGAGCACAAAAATCGACGCCAATAGCGCAAAGATCGACGCTAATGCTGCC
>Ga0307380_10012627_pt1 | contig 10493 bp, 9 predicted proteins | sample UN3MG_FD_202239 | JGI IMG/M metagenome (GOLD analysis project Ga0307380, IMG submission 202239) | Soil microbial communities from Risofladan, Vaasa, Finland - UN-3 | ecosystem: Environmental > Terrestrial > Soil > Coastal area > Acid sulfate soil | place: Finland: Risofladan, Vaasa | collected... | reverse complement strand
GGATTGAACGACTTCGGGCAATGCGACGTGCCTGAGCCGAACACGGACTTCGTGGCCGTCGCGGCAGGCTACCAGCACAGTCTCGGGCTGAAGGCCGATGGCTCGATCGTGGCGTGGGGATGGAACGACGATGGTCAGTGCGACGTGCCGGCGCCGAACACCGACTTCGTGGCGGTGGCGGGGGGCGATCGCCACAGTCTAGGCCTGAAGGCCGACGGCTCGATCGTGGCGTGGGGAGCTAACTGGGACGGGCAGTGCGACGTGCCTCCGCCGAACGCGGACTTTGTGGCGGTTGCTGGAGGTGGGTACCACAGTCTCGGGCTGAAGGCCGATGGCTCGGTCGTGGCGTGGGGAGACAACCAGTACTGGCAACGCGACGTGCCGGAGCCGAACACGAACTTCGTGGCGCTCGCAGGGGCCACCTACCGCAGTCTCGGCCTGAAGTGGTACCCCCCCGGCGACCTCAACGGCGACGGCTGCGTGAACCATGCCGATCTGGGCATCCTGCTCTCCGACTGGATGTGCGATTCCGGAGATTGTCCCGGCGATTGCGACGGCGACGGCGACACCGATCAGTCCGACCTCGGCATCCTGCTGGCACACTGGGGCGAAGGCTGCCCGTAGGGGAGTATGGGTGGCCCACGTTCTCCGAACGTGGGGACACGATTCTCCCGCGCACGTGCGGGTTCCCCACGTTTAAGGGCTTGGATGTTCGCCGTCAGCTTCTTGAGTCGCCGGCGTGTCCGCGCCGGGATTGGCGTGTTCAGGTTTGCTCCCAGCGCTCGGTATCTGCCCCTGGGCGACTAGCAGGGCTAGATGCCGCACCAGCAGCGTGATCTCCCGGCGTAGTTGACGCAGCCGGATGTAGACCATCCAGAAACCGACCCCCATCACGGCAACCGTGCTGTACAGGACCAGGTCCGCTCCGCGGCCGATGCCCAGCGCCCGGGCGATGCGGGACGTGGCCTCCGGCCAGGCGATCGCCGCGGCCGCGCTGGCCAGGACCAACCCCAATAGCAAGGCTTCACCCGGTCGGGCCCGGCCCCTGACCAGCGCGACGACGGTGGCGCACAGCGCCAGTGCGATCGCCAGCAGAGTGATTTGCTGAAACCCGCTCAGGCCAAACAGGCTCATGTCGCCGCTCGCGTAACGAAATAGTCGAACAGGATGCGCACCGCCCCCCGCAAGGAGCGCACCTTCTTCAGAGAGTACTCCGTGTATTCGACCCTCACCGGCACCTCGCAGTACGGCAGGTTCAGTTGGCGGATAATGTCGATAATCTCGCTGGCGTGGGCCATGCGGTCGTTGGTGATGCTGATCTGCTCCGCGGCACGCCGGGAGAAAGCACGCAACCCGTTGTGCGTGTCGGTCACCGGGATACGGCTGACCAGCCGCGTGAACAGCACGGCCAGCCGCAGGACGGCTTTGCGCAGCGGAGGAATGCGGACGGCCTCGCCCAGGAATCGCGAGCCCAGGGTGATGTCGTACTTGCCGCTGCTGATTGGCGCGAGCAACGCCGCGATGTTTTCGATGCAGTGCTGCCCGTCGGCGTCGAAGGTGACGACGTAGCGCGCCCCGCGGCGCAGGGCGAACTCGATCCCCGTTTGCAGCGCGGCGCCCTGTCCGCGATTGAGGGCGTGTTGAAGCACATATGGTGCGGCGCGGCGGGCGGCGGCGTACGTCCCGTCACGCGAGCCATCGTCCACCACAACCACATCCGGACACACGCGCACCAGCTCACGCAGGACACGCTCGATGCACGTCGCCTCGTTGTAAGCCGGCACGACCACGAACGTCCCGGCCGGAATCGCCGGCGGACACTCCTTGCCCCGCACGGCATTTTCCTGCGTACGCGCCAGCCTTTTGCGCGTCATTCTGGCGACTCCCAACACCCAATGGGGATTACTCTACCGCCACCCGGCCGCAAGTTCCACCGGGGCGTGGTGCCCGCCTGGCCGCGGGCGTCTGCGCGTTCGCCCCGCAGCGACCGCCGGCCGACCCAAGCGGACGAGAAACGGTTGACAGTCCCGCCGGCTCCGATTCTGATGGACCGCAACTCGGGTCCGCTCATTTTGCCCGCTTGGAGTGGGTTGCCGGACACAACAGGGCGTTGCGAACATGACGGGTGCAGACGCGGCCGTGTCTCTGGTAATCCCCGGCCGAAACGCTTCGGCGACCGTTCGCCAATGCCTGGATGCGGTCGTCCCGTTGCTCGGCAGGGGGGTCGAAGAGATCATCTTTGTTGACGACGGGTCTACGGATGACACGGCCCGGATCGTTGGCGAATATCCCGTGCGCTTGATCCAGGGCGATGGTCGCGGGCCGGGTGCGGCCAGGAATCTGGGTTGGCGGGCGGCCCGCGGCGAGCTCGTCTGGTTCATCGACTCCGATTGCGTCGCACAGCCCGATGCCCTCGAACGCCTGATGCCTCACTTTAACGATCCCAAGGTCGGCGGCGCCAGCGGCAGCTACGGCAACATGCGGCCGGACTCACTGTTGGCCTGTCTGATCCATGAGGAGGTCGTCGCTCGCCACCGGCGCATGCCGAGGCGCGTGAATTTCGCCGCCACCTTCAACGTCGTCTACCGCCGCCGCGTCCTCGAGGAGAACAACGGATTCGATGAGCGGTTTCTCAAGGGGCAGGATGCGGAGTTCTCCTGGCGGGTGCTTGCGGCAGGTTATCAGTTGGGGTTTGAGGTTGACTCGCGCGTCGGACATTTCCACGAGACGCGTTGGCTGAAGTACCTACGGACCCAGCGTCGGCAGGGTTATTGGCGGGTGTTCCTGCACCTCAGGCACCGTGGACACTCGGCCGGGGATTCATACAGCAGCCTGCTGGACCACGTCCAGCCGCCGTTGGCCATGCTCGCACTGGCCTCGCTTCCGCTGTTGGCTTTCGGGCCGACGCGCTGGGGGCCGGCGATCCCGTTTGGACTGCTGGCCCTGGCGCAGGTCCCGATGGCCGCACGCTTGGTCCAGCGTGCCGGGCAGGCCCGCTTCCTGCTATTCGCCGTCATGAGCTTCCTGCGCACCTTTTGGCGTGGGGTTGGGATGACCCTGGGCGCGCTCGACGCCCTGCGGGGCGGCTTGAAACCCTGACCGAGAACCGCCCGACCCCCTTGCCTACGTGGCCTCCGCGGCGAATCTCGCCAAGTACGCTCGCCGCGCAGGTCGGGCGCGTACTTCTGGCTCGAAAGCACCATCGAGATCTTCATGCCCGATTCTGCCCAGCCGAGGCGGACCCAGATCTGCGCGTGGCCTCGATGGGCTGCTCAGTCACGGCGATGCCGCCAACGGCGAACCACGAGTACGGGCCAAGAAAGCATTTCCTTTTCATCTTCTTTCAACATCCCGGCGAGGAGCATCACGCCCAGAAAAACGACAACGTAGAGCACGCCCTGAACCGCGAGCGTGACGATTAGCGGCGCCGCCGGTAACGGTACGGCGAACACGACCAACCCACAGACCACACCCACCAGCAGCACTTGGCCCAACTCCTTCCAGCGCATGATGCGTGATAACTGCACCCCAGTAATGTGAGTGAGCTGCCAGAGCAAAAAGCTCCACGAGCACCAACTGGCCACGACCATGCCCAGGGTCGGGCCGATGAAGGACAGCAGGCCGCCACCGCCGACAATGACCAGGGTCGTGCTGACGGCCATGTTGACGATCAGCGCGATCAGGGCTGCCACGGCAATGGACCGGGTGTGGCCGGCGGCCCGGAAGAGCGTTGCGTAGATGGCCACTTTGACGGGCAGAGAACACAGGTAGACGCGGAACGGCCAACTCGCTTGTGAGTATTCCTGACCGTACAGAAGTACCATGAGATCATACCCGCAGCCGAGGAAAAAAACGAAGCACGGAAAAATCACCAGGCTGCTTTTTCGCGCCGCTTCCTGCCAGGTATGTAATGCTTGTTGCATCCGGCCGTCGGCCGCCATGGCCACAAGCTCAGGCATCATGGCTATACTGAGGCTCGTGGTGATCAAACCGACGACCGGGAGCTGCATGGCGCCGCACGAGTAAACCGCGTACGCTTCAGGACCGAAAAACATTGAGATCAGCAACTTGTTCAGTTGAAGGTTGATTGTGCCCACGACCGCTGTGGCCAACAGCGGCCAGCTATAGCCGATCTGCTGCCTGAGGATACCGCGGACAAGACGCCACTCCCCCGCCGGGCAGAGCCGGACCATGTCAGCACAACCCACAAGCGCGACAACCCCGCACACGGCCACGATTGACCACATTACCGCGGGCAGATCGAAGCCGACGGCGAACATGATGACTACGACGGCGATCCGGCTGGTGGCGGCGATAAGACTATATGTCCCGGCTCGAACAGCACGGTCCATGCTGATCATGAAGGCGGGGATGAGAATCACCAGCCTGTCCGCAAACGGCAACAGGCACATGATACGAAGCAGGGGGACCAATTCGGGGTTATGGAACAATCGAGCAATGTACCCCGCCCCCAGGAACATTACGGCTGCTGTGACGAGAGCCGCAGCGCCCGTCACCAGAAACGTCTGCAACAGAAGCGTCCGCCGCAGCTCGGCGCCCAGCTTGGGAATGAAGTAATACAGGCTGCTGTGGAGCTGTAGGGAAATGACGCCGGCAAGAAACAGGTAGACCAGGTCGACCTGGCGGTAGGTGCCGAAAGTCTGCTGGCTGATCAGGCGAACGAGAATGATGCCAAGCACAATCGTGGTGGCCTGGGTCAGGCCCTGACTTAGCATGATGATAATGCTACGGGTGCGAAGGCGCACGAATCAACTCCCCGTATGGCCCCAAGCGGAAGGTTTCTCGGATCGAGTCATCCTATGTCGCACAGACCGCATTCGGTACAGAAGGCGGGCTTACTGCGATGTGTACCCGGGTTTCTTAAATAGAATACAGGCATGATCATGCGGTTGATCCTTGGAAACCTCAAGAAAGTGTGGCAACCTCTCACCACTGTTCCAAAATGGACCTGTCCACCAACGAGTCACAACTTTTTGCTCGACAGAAGCGCCAGTGATCGCGCACCAATGCTGAACCTCCCGTGCACTGTAAATGTTACAAGGGTACGCTACCGAAGAACTGTATCTGTTGCTTTTCTTGTGTTTATAGCTATCTGGAAGAAGTTGGTGTTCGTTGTATGGAATTGTCAGAATCAGTACCCCTCCTGGCTTCAACACCCTTACCATGTTCTCAATCGCTTGGTTATATTCCTCGATATGTTCCAGTACGCTAATACACGTCACCGCATCATAACAGTTTTCTGAAAGCATATCACTTGTGACATCTCCGCGAATCAAGTTGCAATGCGAGTTTAGTGGAAGTCTACCCTGTCGGTATGAGGTGTTCTCCAAACAATCAACCACATAGTTACAGCCTTTAAGCAAAGCGCCCATTGCCGTTGATCCCGTTCCGACATCCAGCACGCACACATTATTCCCGTAGGGCAGATTATAAAGCACAAACGCATATTCGTATGGCCTCTCCACTACCCGAGTGGTGGCGCCTAAATAAATGTGTAATTTCCGACGGAGTGTTTCAAGATGATAGAACACTCTGAATACTGGCTTGAATGTGGCTAATAGACACTCTATCGCATAGTACTTCAGCCTGAGATAACGATGACGCCGTTCCATATTGACTCCTTTCATTGTCGACCTACAACGCATATCCTTCAGCCATTCTCATTGATAACATCTACGATATCAACGCGTCTTCGCCACGCAAAGCAACTAGGCGCCTAATACTTACGAAACAACTTTGTAGCCAAGTGTATAACGTTTCTTATCTGGCGAAGCTCCTCCTCGTCGTAACACCAGAACACGAAAAGCATAAGCGAGTACGGTAAAATAATGGCGCCCTTAACTTCACGATTTTAAGCTTGTGCCGCTCCAAGCGTTGACGTTCGGCTTGATTAACGGCCTCAACCCAAAAGACGGCGTCGGAAAACGCCGTCTTGATGGCATTGCGAACGGTGAGCATCATTGCCTCGGCTCCTTTGCCGAGACAATTACCGCCCAGAATCATGATATGCGGAGTCGTATTCCTACGGCTTACCTTCATGATGCCTCTTCGACCTTCCGCCCCACAACAACAAGAAGGCTTCTGAAGGAAGGGACAAGTATCAGCGCCGGCTTGGACATCAACCGGGCAAGACGTTTTCTCCAACCATACCGCTCTCGCGGCGCCGCTCGATCGGGCGCCGAGGAATGAACACTCTTGATGATCTTATAGCCGGCGCGCGTCATCAGCACCGTCAATTCCTGCATCGTGTATTCGCGTATGTGCGTCATGTTGTCGGTAATATGATTGAGGCCGGCGTCGTCATCAGGAAGCGATTCAATAATGTTTTGTGCGCGAAGGAGGCTTAGAATATTTGACAGCCTCGCTATGTTGGGGGTGGTAAGCAACAGGAGCCCCTCGGGCCTGAGAATGCGCCGGATTTCCACCAATGCGCGCAGAGGGGAGACGCGAAGATGCTCAAACACTTCGGCAAGGATGACCACGTCAAAGCTCTCGTCGGACAGTGGACACCGGCGGGTTGCAGACAGTTCCCCAGGTATGATCGGAATGCCGTGTGCCTGAGGTAATCGACAATACGCCGGGATGTTAGCCGGAATCTCCATCCCGCAGATGTCGAAGCCGTAGGCTGTTTTTAGAATGATATCGTAGAAGCCGTATCCAATGCCAAGATCGAGGATGCGCTTGTCGCGATCCAGTTCGCGAATAATGCCCACTATTTCCTGAGTGCGATGGTAGCTTGAGAGCAGGTAGTTTAAGACGTGCTCCTTGCTAATCGCTCTCCCTCTGTAATCAGGAAGCGGGTCGCGATAAACCTCTTCTATTTCCGGAATAAGGGTGTCCAGTGTACCCACAACTGGCGACATAGATAACGTCCGTCTGGTGACGCCGGCGTCCGGGTTTATTGGAGCCGCCGGGAGCCAATTCGGTAGACAGAGTCCAAGCGTGCCTAAGAGAACATGGGGCCGGCTTTCTCCCGGCGCGCCGGGAGTCAACAGACAGGCTGGAAAGCCTGTCTTACAAAGTCGTTGTGTTAGAGGTCGTAAGCACCTCAATTCTGTAGTAATCTCTCGTAGACTGACTGCAACTGTTGCCGCGAAGCGTCCCAGGTATATTGATGGAGAACGTCCTGACGGGCGCGGCGGCCCAGCTCCTCGAAGCGGGCGTCAGGTGCGGCGATCGTTTCGAGCTTATGCATGAAATCGGTAGTGCTGCCCTTCTTGAATACCAGTCCATTCTCACCGTCGGTGATGATTTCGGTCATGGCCGCCACGTCGCTGACCAGCAGCAGCTTCTCCATCGCCATCGCTTCAAGCAGCTTCATGGGCACGAAAGCCTCGCCCGGTGCCAGAGGGGGCCGCGGGATGACGAACACGTCGGACGCGGCATAGTACGCCGGCATCTGTTCATAATCGACCAGGCCCGCATATTCAATCAGGTCAGCATGGGCACGGGCGTCCTGCTCGACGCGGGACTGCAGCGGCCCACGCCCGAGCACGACCAGTCTGAGACGCCGGCGCGCCGACGCGCCCAAGCGCGTCGCCACATCCAGCAGGAAGTCGATACCGTTAACCGCATTGAGATAACCCGCGTAAAGGCAGACGATGCGATCCTGCCAGCCATGGCGGGTGCGCAGTACTTGGCGCGCATCCGCCAGTCGTTGCGGGTCGAAGCGCTCCGGCTCCACGCCGTTGGGCACTACATCGATCGGCTTGCCCTGGAGCGGATACAACGCCAGCAAACGGTCCCGCGCCGCCGCCGTCTGCGTGATAATGCGATCGGCGGCGCGAAGCACCTGCCGTTCCCAGCGTGCGGTCAGCCGCCGCGCCAACCGCCAGGTCATGCGGTTCAGCGGCGTCAGCGGCCCGAACAGGCGCTGGTGGCGCGGCAGATCGTGCATGATTCCGTGCACTTCATAGACCATTGGCAGGACCCGCCGGCGTTTGACGTCGAGGGCGGCCAGCGCACAGGCGAGCGGGTTGTGACCGTGAAGGATTTGGGCTTCCTCTGTGGCCGCCCGCGCCACGAATTGGCGTGCCTGGCAACGGTCGCGATACAGCGGGAGGCACTTCTGCCAACGTGTCCCCGCTGGCCAGCCTACCCGATGAACGCGAATGTGACCGTGCGTCTCTGTCGCCGCAATTGTCGGGTGATCCTTCGGACACTCGCCCGGCGTCGGCCACGGGACGATCACGATGTGCTCATGCTCCGGCGACGCGAGCAGGTTCCGTACACGAACCGACGTGCCGCCCGGGACCGGCGCATAGCTGCCGGCGAAATGCAGGACTCGCATTCGATCCTCGCGCTGCACGACCTCGCCGGGTGCTCCCGCCATGCGGGAATCGGCATCGACAAACCCGGATTGCCTGACTTTACGCGAGCCCGGTGCTACCATCAAGCTGCGCCCGCCGCGGGGACCACGGCAGCGTTGATCGCGCTTCGCCACCCTGGTAGCCTGCCGCACCCTAGCGCGCTGCCAGCGGAAGCCGGGAGAGACGACCGTGAACATCCTCATGGTCCTGTCGACACAGGAATACCCGCCTGACCGCCGCGTCGAACGCGAGGCCCGCGACCTGATCCGGGCCGGGCACAACGTCTTTCTCATGGCCCGACGCGCGCCCGGGCAAGCCGCAGAAGAAACCGTTGCCGGCGTGCACGTCATCCGCGTCCCGCTGCCGTTCCAGAACCGTCGGTTCCTCTGCGACCTGGCGTACTACCTCTGCCAGCGCTACCTGATCGTCTTTTCCATCCTCCGTGCCTGTCGGCGACACCACATCGATGCGCTGCACGTTCACGACCTGCCGTACGCCTTCGCGACAACGCTGGCCGGCCGGCTGCTGCACCTGCCGGTCGTCTTCGACATGCACGAGCACTACACGGTGATGGTGGCGATGGGCTTCGAGGCGCCGGCCTATCGCCGGTTCAAGCCGCTCGCAGGCCCGCTGCTCGCCCTGCTGCGGCTCGAAGAGCGCTTCGCCTGCCGACGGGCGCGCAAGGTCATTGTCGTTGCCGACGAGCATGTTTCGCGCGTGGCATCGCTGGGCGTGCCGAGGGAGGACATCGTCGTGGTCACCAACACGGAAGACCATGACGCCTTCAGCGGACTGGCCATCGACCAAGAGCTCTGCGCGCGCCACCGCGACGAGTTCGTCATCCTCTACATGGGCATGCTCAACCCCCACCGCGGCCTGGAGACCGCCATCGACGCGATGCCCATTGTCCTGGGGCAAATCCCGAACGCTCGCCTGCTGATCGTCGGCGATGGTCCCAGCCGCGGCGTCCTCAAACAGCGCGTCCGCGCCGCCGGCCTGGGGGCCCACGTTACATTCACCGGCTACCAGCCCTTTGCCAGGCTGCCGTCGTATATCACCCTCAGCGCCGCCGGGCTGATCCCGCACATCTCGACGCCGCACATCGAAACCACGATGCCCAACAAGGTTTTCCAATGCATGCTTCTCGGCCGACCGGTCATCGTCAGCAGCGTCCGGCCGCTGGTGCGTGTGGTCCGCGACGCGCAGTGCGGCGTGGTCTTTGCCGAACGCGACCCGCGCTCCCTTGCGGACGCCGTCCTTCAGCTTCGCGACCCACAGCTCCGGCAGCGGCTCGGTGAGAACGGCCGCGCCGCCGTCGCCTCGCGCTACGATTGGAGCCACACCGTCCAGGCGCTGCTTGAGATCTACCGTCCGCTCGCATTAGACGGACGGGGGCGCCGTGCGCGGTGGCACTCGAATCGGCGGCGCGCTCCACAGCAGAAAGACGCCTAGCAGCAGCCCCGTCAGATACACGGGATACTGATACCGGAAGTCCTGGCTGGGCGCCAGCCACGCGACGAAAAACGTGTGGATGCCCACCGGCACGAGAAGCACAAGGTATGACCAGCGCCGCGCCCGCAGTGCCGCGATGAGCACGCCCGCGATGAACAGCCACATGTACAGTGCCGGCCGCCACGTCAGCCAGAACCACCGCTGTGAGTCCAGCCGCGTCGAGAGATCGCCCAGCCACTCGCGCAGCGCGGGGATGATCGGCTGCGGCTCGATCCCCTGCTTGTTGGAGCAAATCGTCAGTACCTCGCCCTCATAACGATTCCCCAGCGCCCGCGAATAGTAGCTGTTGTGCCGGTGCGCGATCCGCCAGACAAAGGACGTCCGCCAGTAATAGTGCTCCAGCACGGCCCGGGGATTGCGCCGCCTCAGCGTTTGGCACAGCTCGGAGATCTCAGCGCGATGGGCTTCGACGTACTCGGGGTCCACCGGATCGCGCGTCAGCGCACGCAGCCGATCGCGCCGGAAGGGATCGTAGTACCGGCGCCACTTCGACAGCGGGGCGATTCTTTCGAGCAGCGCCTTTTCATCGTCTTCCAGCGGCGTGCCGTAGGCCACATGCGCCGCCAGGTGCGCGGTCGTCGATCCGCTCACTGACTTAAGCACCGCGCGCCGATACTTTGAGAACCCGGTCACCCCTTTCACGCCGACCGC
>Ga0307380_10012626_pt1 | contig 10493 bp, 5 predicted proteins | sample UN3MG_FD_202239 | JGI IMG/M metagenome (GOLD analysis project Ga0307380, IMG submission 202239) | Soil microbial communities from Risofladan, Vaasa, Finland - UN-3 | ecosystem: Environmental > Terrestrial > Soil > Coastal area > Acid sulfate soil | place: Finland: Risofladan, Vaasa | collected... | reverse complement strand
ACATACTTTTACTTAACAGCCAAATCCCTGCTTACGGTGCAGGTGGATACAGGCGAATATCATCGAAGTACATCATACCTGAACCGCCGGCAACCGGATTATTCTTATTGCCAAGGCCAAGAGTAATCGTATTGACATTGGCGAGGTTCACGCCCTGGTCCGCAAATGCCTGCAAGTCGATATTCCATTGGGTCCAGGAAGCTTTCTGGGCTGCATCAGGATTATCATTATTGACCACTGCATTGCCGTTGAGAGCAACGTACAAATTCTCAGCAGCATTGGCCGCGTTACCTCTGAACCAGATTGTCAGCGTGTTGACGCCTTTGACTGTCCAGTCACGATTGGAAGTCAATGTCAAAGTAGCTTCGGATTTCCCAACGGCATTATCATAGGCCATCGGCATCGACTGCAATCCGCCGTGAACAATAGTCTGCTCGGCAAATGGAGGATCTAAATGACCAACGGTAGAACCGTTTATTGCCGGGTTGTCGAATCCGTCCGCCCAGGCAAGATATATCCTGTTACTGCCCGGTTCACCTTCATCAAGGTCGTTGTAGCTCTCAAAATCGTCCACAATAAGGAAGTTGGCCGTGGTGAAGCTCCAGAGGGGGCCTGTCCACGGGCTGTCGGCGTTGGCGTTATTAGCCTCATCAATCCGCCAGTAGTAAGTAGTATCCCATTCAAGTTGTCCGGGGTCATAGCTCTCGGAGCCAAGATTGCCGCTGCCTTTTAACTCCAGAGAGGCTGCATCGGCGCCGAAATAGACTTCATGTGAAGCACCCAAACCCGGCACCCAGGTAAGAACAGGTGTCTGGGTAACATCCACGGCGCCATTAGCCGGATCCGGGCTGCCCACAGCGCCTTGGGTTGTGAAGCTCCAGATGTCGCCTTTATGCGTTTCGACAACATCAAACTCATCGACACGCCAGTAGTAAGTCTTGGCCATTTTAAGCGTGCCTGGGCTATAGGTTTCAATTCCCTGAGGCAGACCTCCGGCGGCGTTGCTGACATCTTCAAAGTTGTCGCCGAAATACACAGTGTGCAGTTTTGCACCGAAACCCGGTGTCCAGCTAAGCCCTGCGTCCACATCTACAGACTCGGCACTATCAGCCGGGTTGGGAAAGTATGCTGTCTTGGGAGGAATACTAAAGCTCCAGATGTCGCCCTTCCACGGGCTGTTCGGCTCAGTGTCGTTGACTTCGTCGATTCGCCAATAATATGTCGTGCCCGGAATAAGGCCATCCGGAAAAGCGAATCCGGGAAAGCCCGCAACTAAAAACGTGTCGGTCTGGTTACCCCGGAAAGTGCTCTCGGCGCCGGCGTCCACATCGTCAAAATTGTCACCCAAATACACATCGTGCGAGACTGCAAAATCACCTGCTCGCCAGCCAAGGCTTACCCAGGTATCCTCATGGAGTGCGCCGTCCTTAGGGGTTGGGCCTAAGGCGTATGGATATCCTTCGCTGCCTTCCATTGCAGCCAGAATCTCAGTGTCCGTCAGAATGTGATCATAGACGCGCACATCGTCAATCATGCCTTCATAGAACTGTGCCCACCGATTGTTACCGATACCAAACTGTGTCCCGCCTGCGGTCATGGCTGTACTATCTATCCGTTGGGCCTCGACCCCGTTGAGATAGAATATCGCCCCTCCGGTTTGATTTGGCACGAACGTGACGGCCACATGCTGCCACTCCCCGATCACCAGAGTAGTATTGTTGGCCGTGTAATCGAGAATGCCAGGCGTAGTGAATCGCATGGACGTCCCGCTGGACTTGAACGCATACACGTCCCACCGCGCGACCCAGCCGTTGTCATCGGTGAGCCCGGCCGGATTGACCCAGCAGGCGATGCTAATCGGTCCAGCTATATCCAGGATATCGCCGCAATCCACCCAGTCGTCGCCGTCAAATTCCAGCGCAAGACCGAGTCTGCCGCCCACCCACTGAGGGCTTTCTACAAAGGTGCCGTCGTTACCCGAAGCGCTCGAATCGGTTGCTACGGTTCCGGAGCCATCATCAAACCTCCACCAGCCGACGAGTTCTGCCCTGGCCGTGCCCGTCAGAGCCATACTCAGCACCAGGACAAAAGAAACCAAATAAATCAATTTCTTAGACATAATAGTTCTCCTTTAAAAAGTTACAATAACCGTGCTTTGACCACACACCAAACTCCCGATCTCTCGGGATTGTTTTTCTAAATTTATTAAAAACAACATCTCCTAAAAAATTACTAATTTGCTGTTTACGGCGTTTGCGACTACTGAGCATACAGACGAATATCGTCGAAGTACATCATACCTGAGCCGCCGGCAACGGGATTATTCCTGTTACCAAGACCAAGAGTAATCGTATTGACATTGGCGAGGTTCACGCCCTGGTCCGCAAATGCCTGCAAGTCGATATTCCATTGGGTCCAGGAAGCTTTCTGGGCTGCATCAGGATTGTCATTATTGACCACTGCGCTGCCGTTGAGAGCAACGTACAAATTCTCAGCAGCATTGGCCGCGTTACCTCTGAACCAGATTGTCAGTGTGTTGACTCCTTTGACTGTCCAGTCACGATTGGAAGTCAATGTCAAAGTAGCTTCGGATTTCCCAACGGCATTATCATAGGCCATCGGCATCGACTGCAAACCTCCGTGAACAATAGTCTGCTCGGCAAATGGAGGATCTAAATGACCAACGGTAGAACCGTTTATTGCCGGGTTGTCGAATCCGTCCGCCCAGGCCAGATATATCCTATTACTGCCCGGCTCACCTTCATCAAGGTCATTGTAGCTCTCCATATCGTCCACAATCAGGAAGTTGGCCGTAGTGAAGCTCCAGAGAGGGCCTGTCCATGGGCTGTCGGCGTTGGCGTTATTAGCTTCATCAATCCGCCAGTAATAAGTCGTGTTCCATTCAAGCTGTCCGGGGTCATAGCTCTCGGAACCAAGGTTACCGCTGCCTTTTTGTTCAAGTGAACTTTCATCTGTTCCGAAGTAAACTTCATGCGAAGCACCAAATCCCGGTGCCCATGTGAGAACAGGTGTTTGTGTTACATCCACAGCGCCATTAGCCGGGTTAAGTGCCGCAACAGCACCTTCGGTTGTGAAGCTCCAAACATTGCCTTTATAAGTGGCGATGGCATCGAATTCATCGACACGCCAGTAGTAAGTCTTGGCCATTTGAAGCGGGCCGGGGGTATAGGTCGTAGATCCCTGAGGCAGACCTCCGGCGGCATTGCTGACATCGTCAAAGTTGTCACCGAAATACACTGTGTGTAATTTTGCACCGAAACCCGGTGTCCATTTAAGGCTGGCATTGACTGCGACAGCCTCGCCGCTATCAGCCGGGTCAGGTGCATAAGCGGTCTTTGGTGGAATCATAAAGCTCCAGATTTTGCCTTTCCATGGGCTATTCGGTTCGGTGTCATTGACTTCATCGATGCGCCAGTAGTAAGTTGTTCCCGGAACAAGACCATCCGGAAAAGGCATGCCGGGAAAGCCAGCAACAAAAAATGTTGCGCCCTGATTGCCCTGGAAAGTGCTCTCGGCGCCGGCGTCCACATCGTCGAAATTATCTCCCATATAAACATCGTGCGAGACGGCAAAATCACCCGCTCGCCACGAAAGGTTAACCCACGTATCTTCATGCAGGGTACCATCAGAAGGATTGGGACCTAAGGCATACGGATAGTCCGCTCCTGCTCCTTCCAGGACGGCGAGGATTTCCTCTTCTGAAAGTGGGTGGTCGTAGAGGCGAACATCGTCCATCATCCCGTAGTACCAACCCTCGGCGAGACTGGGCTTGGTGCCGATTGTGAATTTGGTAACTCCGGTCATGGTTCTGGTCAAGCCGGTGGCGCTTAACCACAGGACCCCGTTGTGATATATCATCTGCTCTCCGGTGTCGGCATTCTTGACAAACGCCCAGTGCTGCCAGGAACCCTCGAATTCATCGGGCGTAGCAGCCTGGTTGATTCGGTCGTACCCGCCTGCGGTTGTTCCGCCTGTGTCGAAGTACACGTTACCATTGCTCCAGGGCACGTGGGCGCTCATGACCCTTGACTCATTATTGGGAGGGTCTTGAAATGCTCCGAAGATAAAGTTGGCTTGTGGCTGAGCATCCGGGTCGCCATATGCCCAGAACGTAATGGTAGCCTGTGTTTCAATAGTTGACCATGCTTCAGCCGGAATATCCACGTAGGATGATCCTTCGAATTTCAATGCAGAACCAAAGCGTCCGGTCTCCCATATCGGCTCTATTATAGTCCCATGACGTCCGAAACCGGATGAGTCGTTGGCAACCGTACCGGAACCCTCATCCAGTTTCCACCAACCGACCAGCTCTGCCTTAGCAGGGCCCGTCAGAACCACACTCAAGACAAAAACAAATGAAACCAGACAAATCAATTTCCTGTACATAATAGTCCTCCTTAAGAATACTTAAATATTTATCAATCGTGCTTTGGCCACACACCAAAAACACTCGTAGCTTTCGATAAACTACTTCCCCAAAAACAACCAAAAATTGTTAAATCACCCTCACTACATTTAATCTAAGTTTGCCTATGAGAATTTGTTAAGACTTGACATTACCTCCTTCCTTCACAAGCTAAATATACGTTGTAAATTTAAATGTAAAGGCCTCATTGTAATGAAAAGGCACTTACTTTTTAGCTCGGAACCTCGCTCACACAAAAAGACTTTAGAAAAAAAACCTGCTTGTAAGCCAAGCTCCACCAATTTAGCTATATTATTTATAACAAATATGCTAATTGCCCGTCAAGGAAAAACTCTCAAGTATTTATACCTTTTTGAAAAAATCAGCAATCGAAATGCCACTATGCGATGAATCAATAACAAAGGCTCATAGGTTCACTGTCTCTGCTGTGCCGACGATAAATTGTAATCCCTTTACAACCAAGCTGATAAGCCAATTTATAGGCCTTATCAACAGAGGCAACTGTTGCTTTTTCGCTGAAATTGATGGTTTTACTGACTGCTGCGTCGCAGTGCTGCTGAAATGCCGACTGCATGCGAATATGCCATTGAGGATTTATATCATAGGCGCTCTTAAATATCCTGCGTATTGCCGGCGGGATTTGAAGTATCTTTTGAATACTGCCGGTTTTGGCGATTTGTTTTTCGAGTTTTTTGCTGTAAAAACCATGATTGTCTGCTACCTGTTTGAAAATCGGATTTATCTGGAGTAATTTTGAGCCGTTTAAAATCTGTCGGACAAACACCGGAGAGTAAGCCGGCTCAATGCCGGAAGAACAATCTGCGATGATACTTATCGTGCCGGTCGGAGCTACACAGGTAATAGAGGCGTTGCGGACCTTTTTCTTTCTTTTAGTCCTCCAGATGCTGCTGTTCCAGTTAGGAAATGGCCCGCGCAGATCCGCAAGCTCACTGCTGGCTTTCCGGGCGCTTTTGTTTATAAAGCCCATGAGCTCGGAGCCGAATTCGGTACCCCGTTTTGAATCATAAGGTATCCCAAGCAGGAACAGGCAGTCAGCAAAGCCCATTACCCCCAGACCGATTTTGCGATTTCCCTGAGACATACGAATAATTTCCCTGACAGGGTATTCGCACACATCGATAATATTGTCCAGAAATCGTACAGCTAATCTGACAGTCTCAGCCAATGCCGGCCAATCCATTTCTGTTTTGCCGTTAGAGACGTTCACGAATTTGGTCAGGTTAATACTGCCTAACGTGCAGGGCTCGTAAGGCAGCAGTGGTTGTTCGCCACAGGGATTCGTTGCTTCTATACGGCCCAGCGAAGGAGTTGGATTGTCACGGTTTATTCGATCTATAAAAACTACACCCGGCTCGCCGGTTGTATGTGCGCATTTGATTATTATTTTCCAGATGTCACTAACGGTAAAATATTGGCCTGCCCGTTTGGAGCCCGGTCTGCCTTTACCGGTGAGTTTATGCAAATCGTTAATTGTGTAGTTTGTAATGTCAAGTCGCCGCGGCAATAAGTACCTCTGCTGATTTCGGGGATTTGTTACAGTGTGCAGAGTTTTGCCGGATTTCAGTACTTTCTTCATCCAGTCATCTGTGATTTTGACTGAAATATTGAAGTTCGTGAAGGCGTCCAGATTTTGCTTGGCGTGAAGAAATTTCAAAATGTCCGGATGTTCGACACCCATCATACCCATATTTGCGCCACGCCGAAAGGCACCTTGCTGGATTGCGTTGGTCGTCTCGGAAAGGACACGCCAAAAACTAATCGGTCCCGATGTTGTGCCGCCGCTGGAGGCAACTCGGTCTCCTGTAGGCCTTAATTTATCGAAGGAAAATCCTGTTCCTCCCCCGGCCTGCTGAATCAGGGCGGTTTGCTTAATCGTCTCGAATATGCCTTCTATGCTGTCTTCAATCGGCAGTACAAAGCAGGCGCTGAGCATTCTCCGGCGTCGTGCGTTCATAAGGGCAGGGGAGTTAGGCAGAAATTTTAACGATGCCATCAAATCATAGTATTTCCGATGCCATTGTCTGATTGTACTGTCATCTGCACCGTATTTGCCTTCAGCTTCGGCTATCAGTGAAGCCACCCTGCTAAAAAGCTGTGCCGGTGTCTCGATGCACTTGCCGTCCTGGTTTTTTATTAAATATCTGTTTCGCAGGACAGTCAAAGCATTTTCACTAAGCACGGGTGTGTTTCCAGGTGGCGGATGGATATGGAATTCAACCATAAAGAACCTTAACTTTTAATAGTGCATAGAAGATGTTTTTGTAGATTCCTGTTGCATAGGAATGATAAGGCTAAACGATAGAGTCTTTTTTTCTTATCCATTTAAAACGAAATACCTCCCGAATCCTTTCCCTGAATCGCACTCCCAGACGCTGTGTGCTTGACTTAAACTCCATTCGTCTTAAGTCGTTCAAGGTAGGCTTGGCTGGAGACCTTCCGAATACTGTCAACAAAACAGCCGCAAGGAAGCTGAAAAATGAATTTATCTTTGTTCGGACACGCATAATCAGGATTCGCGTTTTTCCTGGACGCGATTAACTATTTTCTAAAAACAGTAAAGTTATCTTTGTACGGCTAATTTAAGACCGGCTAACAATTCCTGGCCGGTCCTGCTTCTCAATTCGGATTTGGCGAACAATTGATGTCTGTCCAGAATTTCCGGCTCATAATCAAAATATCTTTGCACAGCCCCGATACCGCCTTCGACAGCTCCGCTGGTTTCGTATTGGCCGTCTGAAAGCCACGAGCTGAACTCGTCATCGTATTCGGCCGGATAAATAAGCGCCACTACATATTTATCGTTACCATATTTAGACAAATGTACTTTGGCTCGGCAGGGGGGGGCTGTCCCGCCGGCCAGGTCAACAATTTTCTTGAAGTCTCCTCTGGAGGATTCGAGAGCATTCGAGTAAAAAAACATCCCTGCCTCAAGCTGAAAGGTCTGAGCCGGCAGGCCTTTTAGTTCGAGCGTGCCGTCGGGGTAGGCTCTATGTATTTTATAGACTTTGCTGTGCTTATATTTCTCGCTTTCGAGAAGTTCTGCCACCTCTTCGGCGGTAAAGCCGACACCCGTGTGGTCGCCGAAGTCGAAGATATACAGGCCGATGTATTTTTCGCTATTTTGTAACTTTGGTAGTTTCATAATTTTGTATTATAAACTCGGTTTCTATGAATTGCACACATTTTCTGATTGCAGAAAATGTGTAATAATCGGCAAATATGTCTTAAAGTTTCGTTTTTTTTATTTTTTTAGCTTCCCAATAGTTGTTCTTTGCCATATAATCCGAGAATATTTGGTGCCACACCTTTGGAAATCCAGGAATATTAGCTGGAAGAGAAAAAAGTGTATATTGAGAATAATGTTAAAATATGTTGATGTAGCAGTGCGGCGAGCAATGGTAGCCGGGATGCTGAAATAAACAATTAAGTTTAAGATTTGAAAGAGGAAAAAGAAGTGAATATTTATGTAGGAAATTTGTCGCACGAGACAAACGAAGACAGCTTACGTGAGGCTTTTGAAGCCTTTGGCCAGGTTGAATCTGTCAACATTATAAAAGATAGATTCAGCGGTGAATCCAGAGGTTTTGGATTTGTGGAAATGCCCTCTAAGCAGGAAGCAGAAAAGGCTATCGAAGAAATGAATGGTAAGGACTTGAATGGTCGCGCAGTAAATGTTAATGAGGCCCGCCCCAAGACCAATAGCCGTGACAGCAAAGGCGGACGAGGTGGCTATGGTGGCGGTGGTGGCCGTGGCGGTAGTCGCGGCGGCGGCGGCGGCCGCGGCGGTAGTCGCGGCGGCAGCGGCGGCAGCGGCGGTGGCGGCGGTGGCGGCGGACGTCGGTACTAACAACCCAGTATTGTCAAAATAGCTGTTTTCACATCAATGCTCATTCTGTTAAAAGGATGAAAGAGAGACGGCATAGAATGACCACTCTCTTTCCTTTGTTTAAAAAATGGCATAGCGGGGTGAGTATATGCGCACTTTTAACTATATGAAAGCGACGTTGTTTTTGTTTAGATGTTTAATTTGCGTTATAACAATTTCAGCATGGGGGCAGGATACCGAGCCAGTGGACATTTCCGGTCGGGTGGTCGATTATAAAACTCAGCCGGTGGAAAAGGCCCAGATAGCAGTATATGAAAATGTTTACGATTACTCTACCGCAGAGCAATCAACAAAAGTGCTGAGTCTCACAGAAACAGATACAGAGGGCAGGTTCCAAACTCAGGCGGTTATTAAATCCCAGAAACAGGTTTTTATAGTTGCAAAAAAACCTGGGCTGGCAATGGGGTGGGATATGTTTAACGCATACGTGAGTTCTATTACTAAGGCAAATCGATTAATTGTTCTGGAGCCGGCCTGCCAGACAACCGGGAAGATAATCGACCAGGACGGCAAAGCCATAGCCGGCGCTAAAATTCAGTTGGAGTGCGTGAATGACTATTTGAGTCGACTTGAGCAAAGTCGGGTTTCGGCACCGCAAGAATGGTTTTGCACAAGTACGAACAGAAGCGGTGAATTTCAGTTTAACCATTTGTCACGCGATATACGGGCACACGTTATAATCGAGGCGCCAGGCTGGACAGCAGTATATAGCACGGATGGGACCGATGAAATATTCGGTTACTATATGGGTGGCGACAAGATTCAAATCAAATTACCCCGGGAATCGGCAGTAAAGGGCCAGTTGCTTGACAGTAATACCAATCAGCCGGTTGAAGGTGTGCTTGTTGTGATAAGTCCTTTTCGTGATCAACCATGGAATTATCTGCCTCAGCGAGTTTTATCTGACAAGGACGGTAGATTCCACTTTGCCGGGTTACCGGCAGAAAAACATTTTCTGAAAGCTATAGTCCCTGCTGCGAATAAGGGGCACTGGGTGGATAAGATCCAGGTTGTGGAAAGCAAATTGGGGACAATCAATGAATTCGAAATAAAAGTGGATAAAGGCGGTTATATTGAGGTTGTGGTTAAGTTTCCTGATTCTCAAAAAATACCGGATGCTGTCTCCGTTTCAGTTTCACAGACGGGATATGCTGGTTTCGAGGGATACTACAAGTATATTCGGGGAATCAATGAACATACACAAATCCGGGCTCCTTTGGGTAACTGTACAGTGGACATTCGTGCCAATAGCTACAGAGAGTCTAAGGAAGTTGAAGTATTACCGGAGAAAAGCGTGCGAGTGGAATTTGCCATAGATCAGCAATCCCGGATATCCGGGCGGGTAGTGGATGATACCGGAAAAGCAGTTGAAGGGGCTATGGTAAGTTTACACCCATTTGGCGGCAGCAACATTACAGATAATAACGGGACTTTTACCATTGAATATCAGGAACGTGACAGAGATAAATGTCTAATCGTACAAGATGCGCGAAGGAATTTGGCAGCGGTATTAAAATTAGAAAGTAATTCCGAGCCAATTAATATTCAGCTCAAGCCGGGTATAATAGCAAGAGGGCAGGTAACTGACACAAAGGGAAATCCAATTGCCGCAGCCCGAATATCTCTTTTCACATCTTTATCCAGATCATTGTCGTCTTTAGGTTCGGAAGCTTTGACTGATGCTCAAGGACAATATGAATTTTTTGCTTTGCCCTTAACGGACGGATTATTTGAATATCGTTATTCAGTAGATGCGTCAGGTCATGGTTCTTTTCATTATCAAAAATTCTCGATAACAAGTGAACCGTCAGGAATATGTGAACTGGACAAAATAATTCTGGAACCTGCAGATGAATCCATTTCAGGAATTGTCGTGAACAGTGAAGGAAAACCGGCTTCTCGAGTGCCAATATTCTTAAAGGGTAAAGGCCAGCCAAATCGTTTCTCTACTACGAACGAAAAAGGTGAATTTATTGTCAGACGGATCTGCAAAGGTCCATTGCGAATCCAGGCCAATTATCCAAGCTTCCCGGGAGGTGCGGGTTTTCTTAAAGCAAGTGGCCAGGATGATAATGTTAAAATAATTCTGGACCAGGAAAGAATTCATGTTGAAGAAAAAACTCTCCTGGACTGGAAAAT
>Ga0307380_10012624_pt1 | contig 10494 bp, 12 predicted proteins | sample UN3MG_FD_202239 | JGI IMG/M metagenome (GOLD analysis project Ga0307380, IMG submission 202239) | Soil microbial communities from Risofladan, Vaasa, Finland - UN-3 | ecosystem: Environmental > Terrestrial > Soil > Coastal area > Acid sulfate soil | place: Finland: Risofladan, Vaasa | collected... | reverse complement strand
CTCTCGGCTGTTGGGGCGTGTGCGCCGAAGCCAGCCAACCGGCGGCTCCGAGCCGGACGCCGACGCCTGCTTCGTAGTGCTCGGCCAGGGTTGAACGAATCTCGGCGAGCGCGGCCTCGCGTTCATCACCCGCCAGCCGGCCCAGCAGACCGCGGACCATGCCCATTCCAAGGAGGAAGTCGACGGATTCGTCCAGGCCTTCCCCGCCCGCGAGCAGGATCGTCGTCGAGACCGGCTCGACGGAGACTTCGGTGAAGCCCGCCCCGATCAGCAGCGCAGTCGTCTCGCGGGGGTGCTTCAGAGCGAACATTCCCGGTCCGCCGGCGCGCCCACCGAGATCCGGGAGCTCGGCATGACGTGCCACCGCTCTGCCGACGACCATCAGCCACTCGTTGGCGTCGAGCTCCTGCCAGGTGATGAACGCGGCCCGCCCGCGAGGTGCGAGCGCACGCCGGAGGTTCGCGAACGCACCCTCGGGATCGTCGAAGAACATCGAACCGAACTGGCTGATGACGACATCGAAACCGCCCTCGTCGAACTCATGGGTCTGCGCGTCAGCGACCACGAACTCGACGTTGTCGACGGCAGCTGCCTGCGCTCGATCCGTGGCGATTCGAACAAGCGGATGAGAGATGTCGACGCCGAGCGCAGCTCGAGCGTGTCGGGCGGCTTGGAGCGTCGTGACGCCGCATCCGCAGCCGATGTCGAGCACGGTGTCGCCTGGTCCGAGGTCCACATGTTCCAGGAGCGCCTCGGTGAAGGGGGCGAGTTGGCGATCGTACCGGTCGGCGTGACTGACGTAGTGAACCGACTCGCCGCCGTTCCAGGCCTCGGTCTGTCCTTGGTTCGGGTTCATCGCACCCTCTCGCGCTGTCCGCCACCAACCTAGTTCTCGTGACAGAACAAGCAGGTCAGCGCGCTCCTGTGGTCGCCGAACCCGGGTCCACCCGGTGTCGGGCATGGCCTGTCGTTCACGATATTCGACGCCGACGGCGCGAACGCGGGCCCGAAACGAGGCGAGGCGAGACCGGCTGTCACCGGAGCACATCCCACTCGAGGATCATCTCCTTCTGACACGCTGGTCCGGTGGACCCGCCTTCTGAGCGCGGCATCGACGAGTGGCGTCTCGGCGTCGCGACGGAAGTTCGCCGGGCTCGGCCCGATGAGATCGATGATGTCGCAGGTGTGCTGGCCGACGCCTTCGCCGACTACCCATGGACGCGATTCACCATTGCCGCCGACCATCACCGGCTCCGGGTTCGTGGCTTGCAGCGTCTGGCGCTGGAGCTGATCGGGTTCGATCACGGCGACGTGTGGGTCGCACTTGCCGACGATCAGATGGTCGGGGCGGCGGTCTTCACTGACAGCCGTGCTCCGGCTCCCGAGTCGGTCGTCGCCGAACTGCACGAGCGCAGCATCGAGTTCACGGGTGACCGCCTTCAGCAGTCGATCGAGGCGCATGCCTCGATCGCGGGCTTGTTGCCCGATCGTCTTCACGTGAGTCTCGATGTCGTCGGGGTACGGACCGCATGGCAGCGGCGGGGCGTCGGTGATGCGGTCATCGGACCCGGACTCGACGATGCCGATCGCAAGGGCCTGCCGGTGCGCCTCGAGACGTCGGCGATCGAGAACGTCCGCTTCTACGCACGGCGGGGCTTTGCGGTCACCGACCACATCGATGTCGGCGGCGTCGAGGTCTGGGCGATGTTGCGTACGAACGCCCGCCCCCCCAGATGAGCTGGGTGCGATGGTGCGGGTGCATGTCGGGCGATCGCACCCGGAACCCCGCGCGCAGGTTCAGGGGAGCGGTTCGCCCTGGCTTGCTTCGATCAGGTCGTAGACATCGTTGCGGTCGAGCGTCACGTCGATCGCTCGGGTGAGTGACGCGATGCGTTCGGGCGTCTGACTACCGATGAGGGCGATCGGCCGCGACGGATGCGCGATCGTGAACGCAAGGGCCAGCGTCGCCCGATCGACCGCTTCGCGTTCGGCCAGGCGATCGAGGACCATGAGCAACTCCACCGACACGCCCTCGCCGCCGGCCAGCGAGCCGCCGGCCAGCGGACTCCACACGATCGGAGTCATGTTCTGCTCCATGCAGAGATCGAACGTCCCGTCGCGGAGCGGGTCGAGATGGGTGGCCGAGTACTCGGGCTGTGTTGCGGCGATCGGGTGCGCAGCATCGAGGTGCCGGGCGAGCGCACGGTGCTGTGGCGGCGAGTGGTTCGAGACGCCGATCAGGCCGATCTTGCCCTCGGACGCGAGGGTCATGAGTGTGTTGGCAACTTCGGCCGGATGGGCGAGCAGGTCGGGTCGGTGAACTTGGTAGAGGTCGATCCGATCGACCCCGAGTCGGGTCAGCGACGCCTCGCACGCCGAGCGCAGATGGGTCGCCGACGAGTCGTACGGAACCGGCGGTGCGATCCCGCCCTTGCTGGCCAGGATCATGCGGTCGCGCAGGTCGGGGCGACCGGCCAGCACCTTGCCCAGCAGCGACTCGACGGCGCCGAACCCGGCACCACCCCAGTCGAACCCGTAGACGTCGGCCGCGTCGACCAGCGTCAGCCCCGAGTCGAGCGCCGCCTCGAGGACCTCGGTGGCGTGCCCCACGTCGGCGTGGACATAGCGCCACAATCCGAAGCCCAGGGGTCCGGCCGACAAACCCGGGCCGAGCTCGCGTGGTGTCGGATCGATGAGCGACATGGCCGGGTTCTATCGCATCGCCTTCGATGCGTCACCAGCCGCGATCTCGGCGGCCCGTAGAGTCATCTCGTGGATCTGCTTCGTGGGCCCGGGGCTGGGGAGGCGGGACTCGACGGGGCAGGGGTCGAGATCGGCTTCCCGCGCCGTATGGTCACGATCGGCGACGCCGGGTAGCGCGCCTCGATGTCCGACCGCCCGATCGGGATCTTCGACAGCGGTTTCGGTGGACTCACGGTGGCGCGTGCGGTCATCGACCTCCTCCCGCACGAGGACATCGTCTACGTCGGCGACACGGACCGCTACCCCTACGGCTCGCGAGACCTCGACGACGTCCGAGCTTGCGCTCACCAGATCGGCGAGTGGCTGGTGGCAGAGCACGACGTGAAGATGCTCGTGATCGCATGCAACACCGCGACAGCTGCGGCCGGCGACTCGCTCTCAGAGGCGTTCGACATCCCCGTCATCGGCGTGATCGATCCGGGGGTCCGCAGCCTTGCCGAAGCGAGCCACTCAGGCCGTGTCGGAGTCATCGGCACCGTCGGGACGATCGCCAGTGGCGCCTATCAGCGTGCCGTCGCCGAACTGACCTCGGAGGCCGAGCTCACCTGTGCGGCATGTCCGGGGTTCGTGGAGTTCGTCGAGAAGGGCGAGGCACGCTCAGACCAGGTGCACGTCCTGGCCGAGCGTCTGCTCGCGCCCATCGTCGAGGCCAAAGTCGATGCGTTGCTGCTCGGATGCACGCACTACCCATTCCTGGCGCGGACCATCGGAGACGTGATGGGCCGTGACGTCGTGCTGGTCAGTTCTGCCGACGAAACCGCTTTCGAAGTGCGGAGGGTGTTGCTCGACTCGCCGCTTGCCGCACGCGACCGGGTGGGTCGGCACCGTTGGATCAGCTCGGGTGACGTCGACTGGTTTCGTCGGCTGGGTCGCCGCCTGCTGGGTCCCGAACTCGACCACGTCGAATCGGTCGCCTGGGGCTGAAGCGCGCCCACGGTTGTCGCTCGTTTGTCGCTCGTTTGTCGCTCGGGGTCGCTCGCGGAGCGGCACCACCTTTCGGCTCGACCCCCGGGTCATGCAGGATGTCAGGCGATGACACGACCCGACGGCCGAGCCGACGACCAACTTCGCCCCGCCAGCTTCGAACGCGACTACACGACGATGACACCCGGCAGCTGCCTGGTGAGCTTCGGCGAGACGAGGGTGCTGTGCACGGTGTCGATCGACGACGACGTTCCACGCTGGATGAAGGGCCGGGGGACGGGATGGGTGACCGCCGAGTATTCGATGCTGCCGGGCTCGTCGCCCGAGCGCATCAAGCGAGAGGTCAAGTCGGGCAAGCCTTCGGGCCGGACACAGGAGATCCAGCGTCTCATCGGTCGGTCGTTGCGAGCGGTGTGTGACATGTCTCTTCTCGGCGAGCGAGAGGTCACGGTCGACTGCGACGTGCTCCAGGCCGACGGCGGCACGCGCACCGCATCGATCTGCGGCGGCTACGTCGCCCTGCATGATGCGCTGACCCGCCTCGTGCAGGCCGGCCAGATCGAGACCCATCCGCTCACGGCCTTCTGCGGCGCCATCAGCGTCGGCATCGTGGGCGGCACGCCGGTCCTCGATCTGCCCTATGTCGAGGACAGCACCGCCGAGACCGACATGAACGTGGTGATGACCTCGACCGGTGGGTTCGTCGAGGTCCAGGGCACGGCGGAGGGCGCTCCGTTCTCTCGTGGCGAACTCGACTCGCTTCTCTCCCTCGCTGACAAGGGCATCAACGAGATCTTCGAGATGCAGCGGGCCATCGTCGCCGAGCCGCCGCACGATCGCTCAGCGCGGTGAGGTCCCCGGTGGTCCTCTCGACCACCAATCCCGGCAAGGTCGCCGAGATCCGTGATGCGATCGGCGAGTTCGTCGATCTGCTGGACCGGCCGGTCGATGTGGCCCCCGTCGTCGAAGATGCCCCCGACCTCGAAGGCAATGCCCGCCTGAAGGCTCGAGCCATCGCCTCGGCGACCGGGCTCGCCACGCTGGCGGACGACACCGGACTCGAGGTCGATGCGCTCGGCGGTGCGCCAGGCGTGGTGAGTGCACGGTTCGCCGGCGCCGCCGAGGACGCCGAAGCCAACAAGGCCAAGCTGCTCACGGATCTCGACGGCGTGGCCGACCGAGCGGCGCGCTTCCGCACGGTGCTGGTGCTCGCAGTTCCCGGCGGCGACGAGATCGTCGCCCACGGCGTGGTCGAGGGCTCGATCAGCACCGAGCAGCGAGGCCATCACGGCTTCGGCTACGACGCCATCTTCATTCCGGAAGGTGACGAGCGGACCTTCGGCGAGATGACGCTCGATGAGAAGCAGAGCACGAGCCACCGGGCCAGAGCTCTCGCCGACCTCGTCACCCAACTCAAGGCGTTCCCAGGATCCCCGTTGCTCTCGCGCCAATAATTGGCCGGAGAGCAACGAAGATCCTGGGTGGTGTGGTCAGAGTGGCGTGGTCGCGGGTCAGGCGGGTTGGCAGGTGGGGCACCACCAGATCTTGCGGTTGGCGATCTCGGTTCTTGCGATCTTGTCTTCGCAACGCCGGCACGGCATCCCGGCGCGCTTGTAGGCGTACAGCGCTTCGGACGGGGTGATTCGGCCCCTCGGCAGTTCGTCCTTGGTGCGGGTCACGATCCGGTTTCGCCTGACCCCGTCACGCAGCAGGTCTCGCGTGAGCGTCCACAGCGTGTCCAGTTGGTCCGCGTCCAGCCGGTCGCCCGGGGTCTTCGGGTGGATTCCCATCAGGAAGAGCACTTCGGCTCGGTAGACGTTGCCGATGCCGGCGATCACCGACTGATCGAGGAGCTGCAGGGCGACCGGACGCTTCGAGGACTGCACCGCGTCGATGAACGGCCCCGACCTGCCGTCGCGTCGCAACGGATCGGGACCGAGCTTCTCGACGACCGAGGCTCGGTGGTCTGGATCGACGAGAGCACATGTCATGGCGCCGGTGAGGTCCCACGCAGCATCGCCGGCGGCAAGGCGGACCCTGAGCGCATCGGACGGATCGTCGGAGGGGGAGCGTCGTCGGAACTTCCCGACGAGCCCGAGGTGAACGTGCAGGAGGTCACCGCTGTCGAAGTGGACGAAGAGATGCTTGCCGTAAGCTTCGGCGTCGCTGAGCACCTCGCCGTCGAGGCGTGCCGCACCGTCGGCGAATCGGGCCTGGCGTGCCGTCGCCTCGATCGCCTGGTCCTTCAGGTCGTTGCGGAGGTCACGCGCGAGGCGATGAATCGTGTGACCCTCGGGCATCAGCTGATCTTGGACGTTCGGCGGGCCAGAACGGCAATCAGGCGAGCTCGTCGAACGGCGCGGCGTAATGAGACGTGCCGCTGAGCGAGGCGGCACACATGGTCAGTGTCCGGATCTGGAAGTGGTCGCCCCACACCAGTTCCGTCGGCACGATGCCGGGTGTCGTGCCCGGCACGAATCCGAAACGGGGGTAGGAGTCGGTCGAGCCGGGAAGCGCGATGAGCGGTTCGTCCAGGGCATCGGCAGGAAGCTCGCGTCGGACGATCACTTGACGTGTCTGGTCGATCAGCCGGCTTCTGGTTTGCAGTCGTTGCGGGAGTGTCGGAAGCCGGATTCGGATCCTTGGTGTGTCGTGCCGGGCGTATCGTGGACTCGATTGCACCAGTGGCGAAACTGGCAGACGCGCGAGGTTTAGGTCCTCGTGAGTGAGAACTCGTGGGGGTTCGAGTCCCTCCTGGTGCACGTTGACTCGGTCACGGGCGTGCACCCAACGTCGGTCACGCCGGTCGCGCCCGCCGGCTCGAGGGCGGGGTCGACGCCTTGGTCTACCGACCGGGACGATGGTCTGGCCGCCTCTCGTCAGGTCGGTGCGTAGGTGTCGCGGCCAGCCTGGTCGCGCACGGCTTTCACCCTGGCGTCGAGTGCTCGGGTGTCGCCGCCCGGGAGGCGCAACGAGCTGTAGCTCACTCGGCGCTCGGAATGGACCGGTGGCGTGGCGCAGTGGAGCGCGCAGCTCAGGTGCACGGTCACGTCGCCGCGGCCCGTCGTCAGGAACACCTGCGGGAGGTCGATTCGATCGAGGTCGAGCATGGTCACGTTGACCCGGTGCGATCCGGCAACAACGCCGAGTTGTCCGTTGTCGGGCCCTGATGGCGTCACCGACACGCCGCAGGTGAGGCTCGCGCACCGGTAGGTGTGACCGCCGAGCTCGCAGTCCTTGTGCCAGGGGAGGTCGGACAGTCCCTCGGTCACGCCGACCGGCTTCACGAGGAGGTCCGATCCGCCGTAGACCCGGTCTCCTCCGGCGAACGCGGCCAGGGGTGCGAGACGCTCGGCATGGGGGAAGTCGACGTCGTCGAGGCCGAGGTTGGTCACCCTGACGCATTCCTGGTGGTCGCCGACCGTCGCGTACCAGGACCGGTGATCGTCGGGCGTCATCACCTCGAACCAGCTGTCCATGACTGCGCTCAGCTCGTCCATCTCTGCGTCGTCGAAGACGCCACGAACGTGCAGGAACCCGGCTTCGCGGAGGAAGTGTCGAACCTCGGCGGGGTCGTCGTCGAGCATGAAGGAGCGGTGGAGGTCGAGAGGAGCGCCGTCGGCATCGCTGAAGCAGACGGTGCCCGGCTCGTACGGTTGGCGGCCATCGACGAGCGCACGCAGGACCGGCTCGAAGCGGATCAGGTGCTCGATCCTGCCCCGTTCCATCACCGGGACCGCGGCGATCATCAGCGAGACCGCCGTGCCGACGTTGTTGACGATGTCGGAGAACCAGGACGGACTCAGATTGGCCCTCGGCCCGCGCCCGTCGTCTCCGTCGACGATTTCGAGCGCGCCCGAACCGTCGAGCCGCCACGTCCAGGCGTCGTCACCCACGGCGATCGCGAATGATTCCAGGCCAGACGCGACGAGCGCGCGTGCGGCCAGGCTCCGACGACCCTCCGAGGCAGTCTCCACGACCTCGCGGTGAAACAACGGTGCGCCCACCTCGACGATGTCGTTCGCCGAACGAGTCCTCTGATCGAGGTCGAACACGACTGAGTCCATCAACTCAAGACCCTAGCCAAGCTCGTTGTGGCTCCTCTCGACGGAGCCGACGAAGGTGCATCGCACCGTTCGTCGACGCCGTTGCGGCCGCGGAACCCGACCGATCGCCAGCTAGCCTGCAGCGCCGTGACTGGTACTCCTTCCGAACTGATCCGACCGATGGCCCAAGCAGGCGCTGGCGAAGGCAACGAAAGCATCTACAACCGCCTCCTCAAGGAGCGGATCATCTTCCTCGGCACCCAGGTCGACGATGAGATCGCCAACCTGATCTGCGCGCAGATGCTCTATCTCGAGGGCCAGGAGGCCACCGATCGAGACATCTGGCTCTACATCAATTCGCCCGGTGGCTCAGTGACCGCCGGCATGGCGATCTACGACACGATGCAGTTCGTCACATCCGACGTGTCGACGATGTGCATGGGCCTCGCCGCCTCGATGGGCCAGTTCCTGCTGTGCGCCGGTGCGGAGGACAAGCGGTTCGCACTGCCCCACGCACGAATCATGATGCACCAGCCCTCGGGCGGCATCCAGGGCCAGGCGAGCGACATCGCCATTCAGGCTGAGCAGATGATCTACATCAAGAAGCTGATGGCTGATCGGATCGCTCACCACACCGGCCAGACGGTCGAGCAGATCACCGAAGATTCCGAGCGCGATCGGTGGTTCACCGCTGAGCAGGCCAAGGAGTACGGGATCATCGATCACGTCATCCTCAAGCGAGGCGAGATCGACTGACCGACGCGGCTGACCGCAGGCCCCGGGTGCGGCACGCCGGCCGGAGTGAGATCGGTCTGCGGCTGGGGTGCTTCAGCCCTTGAACACCATGGCGACGTAGATCCGTCCGTCGGTCCCGCGTGCCTCACCGACGCCGATGAAGCGGAAGCGACGGTCCAGGATGTTTGAGCGGTGGCTCGACGATCCCATGAAGGTGCGGTGGACCTGGGCCATCGACGAGCCGACGCCGACGTTCTCGGCGAGGACGGAGTACGGCCCGTCGACCCCTGCGCTCAGGTTCGAGTGCGCGAGCGTGCGATTGCGTGCCATCCACACGGCGTGGGACTGTGCCTTTGCGTCGAGATCGCCCGATCGGGACACGTGGGGCACGCCGGCATCGGATCGCTGCCAATTGACCAACCCGACGCCGATCTCAGAGTCCGGAGACGGGTTGCATGCGGCGAGGAACGCGGTCGCGGCGAGGACGAGCACGAGCAGCTTGCGGGGGAGTGCGGACCGCGTGGCGAGCATGTTGGCAACCTTTGGGCGAGGGAAGTTTCGGAAGTATTGTTACTGATGTTGCGATTCCATGACAAGGTTCGTTCGGGATTGTGTCGCCGAGCTGCGCTTCGATGATCGGCGGTATCGACTTGGCGTGGGGAGTTGCGTCCTGGGTGGCCGACGTGACGTCTGAGCAACGACACCCCAAGCGAACGTGGTCGCGGTGGGGTGTGTCACGATCCGGCGCACGTGGTGGCGACGAAGCCCTGTAGCTCCTTGGTCGCCGCCTCGACGTCGGCGAACCGCTCCTCGAGGTCGAGCCCGATGGCGGTGGTCGTGGCAGGGTCGCTCGGGTCACCGGCGATCAGCTGATCTCGGAAGTCAGTAGTGAAGTCGATCAGCACCTCGAGGTCGTCGCGCACTTCGGGTGGCGCATCGGACCGCAGCGCTTCGTAGGCGGCCAACGTCGTCGAGAACTGCGCGGCTGTGCCCTCGACGTCGGAGGGATCGAAGGTGTCGAAGACCGCATCGAGCTGACCGGCGTCGAGCGCGTTGGCGCAGAATGCATCGACGTCACCATCGTCCTGGCTGCACGCACCGAGGGCGCCGGCGAGGGCCAGCAACGACGCCAGGGTCGCGCGCGGTATCAACGGGTCGCCTCGGCGAGTGTCCTGAGCTCGGACACGGCATGCCCGAGGCCGGCGGGGTCGCGGTACAGCGCGGATCCGGCGACGAGCACGTTGGCCCCGGCGCGGGCGGCGCCTTCGATCGTGGCCGGTCCGATGCCGCCGTCGACTTCGACGTCGGTGTCGTGGCCGCCGTCGACGATCATCTTCCGGACCTCGGCGATCTTGGGCTCCATCGTGGGGATGTAGGCCTGGCCACCGAAGCCAGGGTTGACGGTCATGACCAGGACGAGGTCGGTGAGGTCGAGCACGTGCGCCACCGCCGATGCCGGTGTGGCTGGGTTGAGTGCCACCGCGGCCCGTGCGCCGAGCTCTTTGATGAGCCCCAGCGTCCGGTGGAGGTGGCGACACGCCTCGGCGTGCACGATCAGCAGCTCGCAGCCCGCGTCGTGGTAGGCGCCGAGCATCGGATCGGGATCGAGCACCATCAGATGGGCCTCGAACAGCAGGCTGGTGTGCGAACGGCATGCACCGATGACGTCGGGTCCGAACGTCAGGTTGGGGACGAACTGGCCGTCCATCACGTCCCACTGGATGCGATCGACTCCGGCCTCCTCGAGCGCTGAGCACTCGTCGCCGAGCTTGGAGAAGTCGGCCGGCAGGACCGACGGGGCGATTTCGAACGGGCGGTCCGTACCGGGCTGCGTCGGCATCACGTCATCCTGTCATCCGATCGGCGCCTGTTCGGACACCCCCGCAGCTCGGCCGACGCAGCAGTACGGTCGCAGCGATGGACGAGGCGACCTTGCGCATCGAGCGGCTCGTCGCCGGCGGTGACGGCCTGGCTCGCGAAGAGGACGGACGGGTGGTTTTCGTCACCGACGCGGCCCCTGACGATC
>Ga0307380_10012623_pt1 | contig 10494 bp, 8 predicted proteins | sample UN3MG_FD_202239 | JGI IMG/M metagenome (GOLD analysis project Ga0307380, IMG submission 202239) | Soil microbial communities from Risofladan, Vaasa, Finland - UN-3 | ecosystem: Environmental > Terrestrial > Soil > Coastal area > Acid sulfate soil | place: Finland: Risofladan, Vaasa | collected... | reverse complement strand
GTACGACACTATCTGAAGATCTATCTGCCGATGTCCAAGGCCGAAGAAGAGGAGTGGTTCGAAAGGCAGATGGAGGACGATAGCGGTCGCGTCTTCGGCATTGAGACAGGAGAGGGTGTGCTAATCGGCAATGTCGGCCTGAGCGACCTGGACTGGAAGAACCGCAGCGCCTTTCTGGGGATTGTAATCGCGGAGAAAGAGTACTGGGGGAGGGGATACGGCAGCGATGCTATTGTCGCCTTGCTGCGTTTTGCGTTCGGCGAGATGAACTTGCATCGTATCTATCTATCGGTGTTCGATTTCAACCAGCGGGCGATCCGCTGTTATGAGAAATGCGGCTTCCGGCCTGAAGGTCGAGCCCGCGAGGCTCTGTTCCGAGACGGAAGATATCATGATGCGCTTCAGATGGCGATTCTGCGCCAGGAGTTCTTCGACAAGGAGCTAGCAGCCGGGGAGGCACTGGACTAGGAGGCCCCACGATGTATGAAGACCTGGCCGTGTTCAGCGGCACTGCAAACCCTGACTTGGCCCGAGAGATCTGTGAGTATCTGGGCTGTCCGCATCGTGGCGCGGACATCTTCAAGTTCGCCAACGACAACACGTTCGTGAGGTTGCACAGGAGCGTTCGTGGTCAGCACGCGTTCATCGTCCAGCCGACTTGCGCCCCGGTCAACGACAACTTGATGGAGTTGCTGATCATGATCGACGCGTTGAGGCGCGACTCCGCAGCGGATATCACGGCGGTGGTGACCTATTTTGGCTACAGCCGGACCGACAAGAAGGACCAGCCCCGGGTGCCGATAACGGCACGCCTGGTAGCGGACATGATTACCGTTGCAGGGGCCACCCGTTTCATGACCATGGACTTGCACGCTGATCAGATTCAGGGCTTCTTCACCATCCCCGTGGATGACATCACCGCGTTCCACATGCTCAGCGACTACTTCATCGAGAAGGGCGTCGGGGACGCAGTGGTTGTGGCGCCTGACGTGGGGGCGACGAAGATAGGCCGGGACTTCGCCGAGGCTCTGCGCGTACCCCTGGCCATCATCGAGAAACGTAGGGAGCGTCGACAGGGAAAGAAGACGGAGGTTCTCAGCCTGATTGGAGAGATCAAGGGCAAGAACGCCATCATCTTCGACGATGAGATAGACACTGCCGGCACCATTCGCGACGCCACGAAGTTCCTCAAGTCCAAGGGGGCAAGGGACGTTTATGCCTGCGTGACCCACGCTCTCCTCTCCCATCCTGGACCTGAACGCGTCAACGAGTCCGGCCTCACGGAATTGGTGGTGACCAACACCGTTCCCATCTCGGACGATAAAAGGGAGAAGATGAAGGATGTGAAGGTCACCGTCCTCTCAGTCGCTCCGCTTCTAGGCGAGGTGATGAGGCGCATCCACCTGGGCATCTCTGTGGGGGAGATGTTCAACGAGTAGCCGGAGCCGAGTAAGAGCCGCCCCCGGAATGGTCTGATGAACACCGTCGCCCCTCATCCCTGGAGAGTGTCCACCGCCGAGGCCAGGGAGATTCAGCTGGACCTGCGGGACAGAGTGTCCTTCGAGCCTGACTTCGGAGAGGTGCATACTGTAGCTGGTGTTGATGTGGGCATAGCAGGGGACGTGGCCAGGGCGGCGGTGGTCGTCCTCGCCTATCCTTCCCTGACGCCGGTGGAGCAAAGCCTGGCCGAGGTGGCGGCAAGCATGCCATACGTTCCCGGCCTCCTGTCCTTCAGGGAAGCGCCGGCCATTCTTGCCGCTTGCGAGAAGCTGGACATCGAGCCGGACCTCTTCGTCTTCGACGGTCAGGGCGTCGCCCATCCAAGACGCTTTGGCATCGCCAGCCACGTGGGCGTGATCCTGGACAAACCATCCATCGGGTGCGCGAAATCCCGTCTCTGTGGGACTCACCACGAGCCTGCGCCCCAGGCTGGTTCATATGCACACCTGTACGACGGCGAAGATGTCGTAGGGGCTGTACTTCGTACCCGCGACAAGGTGAGCCCGGTCTACGTCTCCGTCGGCCATCGCACAGACCTGGAGACCGCCATTCAATACGTGTTGGGCTGCTGCAAGGGCTACAGACTTCCCGAGACCACCCGGTACGCTCACCGTGCGGCCAGCGGGCAACAGCTGGGTACGGCGTCAGGACAGCGGTCGCTTCTCGATCTGTAGTGGCGGTGTGAAACACGTGCCCCTTGGGGACAGCATCGGCAGGGCAGCAGAGCTTATTCTAGGCGCCAAGTACGCTGTAGCCTTCACCGGTGCCGGGATCAGCACGCCTTCGGGCATCCCCGATTTCCGCAGCCCCGAATCAGGCCTCTGGACCAAAGATGATCCCATGGTGGTGGCCTCTATCCACACCTTCCGCACCGAACCCGCGGTTTTCTACGAATGGATTCGACCCACAGCTCGCCTTTTCGCGGAAGCCGAGCCCAACGCTGCTCATCTTGCGCTGGCCGAGCTTGAGGAGACTGGTCTGCTGAAGGCGGTCATCACCCAGAACATCGACAACCTCCATCAGAGGGCGGGGTCCAAACGCGTGCTGGAGTTGCACGGTCATCTGAGAGAGGCGGTGTGCATGCGGTGTCGGCGTATCATTCCCGCTAAAGGCCTCGTTCAGCGGTATATGGTGGAGGGCAAAGTACCCTACTGCCAGGACTGCGGGGGTGCGCTGAAGCCCATGGCTGTGTTTATGGGGGAGCCACTGCCGATGGATGTCTTTTTGGATGCCCAGTTGGAGAGCGAGCTGTGCGATCTCATGCTGGTGGTGGGTTCTTCGCTTACCGTGGTTCCCGCCGCCAATCTGCCATTGGCCGCCTGCAGGCAGGGTGCTGCACTGATCATCGTCGACTACCGTGAGACGCGGGCCGACGCTGTCGCTGACGTGGTGATCCGCGGAGACGTGGCTGAGGTATTGCCACGCATCGCGCTGGCATGCCGGGACGGGATGGCCCAGTGACACTATCGGTGTGCCACAGCGTATGTGAGCTCGAAGGGCAATTCCAGGGCACCTTGCGGATTCGAGTACTGGTCCCTGGCAATCTGGAATACCTGCTTCCTCAGTTGTGCTTGGGTCTCGGCTGGAAGCCTTGAATGCATCTGAGCCAGTCGCCCCAGCGAGAGCAGCATCTCCCAGACGCCCTCCTCATGGCTAAATGCCAGGACGTGTGCCTCCTGCTGCGTTGTCACGTCTGAGAAACCGGCTGCCAGTGCTGCCTCTTCAAGCACTTCAGTTCGTCCGAAGCCGAAGATGGAGGGTCCGCGTTGAGGGGGAGGAGGCATGTGGGGCATAAACGGCTCGATTAAGGCTCGCAATGCCACTTTGCTGCCTCTGCCGAACACCGACAGAGCGGCCGTTCCGCCCGTTCTAAGGACCCGGCGCATCTCGGAGAGGGCTGTCTTCGGCTGGGGGAAGAGCATCAGTCCTAGGGCGCAGAGTACGGCGTCGAAGGAGTCAGACGGGAATTCCAGTTCCTCGGCGTCCATGTGCATGAATTCGACGTTGTTCACACCCTCCTCCGCGGCCCTCTTCCGCGCCAGGGTGACCATGGCCTCCGAGAGGTCCACGCCTATGACACGTCCCCCTGGTCCGACAACTTCCGCGGCCATGAATGCCGCCAAGCCGCTGCCTGTGGCGACGTCCAAGACGCGGCATCCTGCCTGCAGTTGCGCAAGATCAACCAGTTTCTGGCTGAAGGGTATGAAGGCTCGCGTGAGGTACCCATCGTACTTCTCCGCGCACTGATCCCAAGCTCGGCGCTCGTTCGCTTTGAAGGCCGCTGCATCCAACATGGATCACTCCTCGTCCGTGCCATGATGTTCGGAACCGACGGCATTATATCGCAGGGCAGCAGGCCGGGCAAAGAGTGCACTGCGGGCTGGAGGAGAAGGCTCTCAGAGATGCGAGAACTGTCACTCCCATGCGTCGCGCGGTCTCAGGGTTCCCTTGGACGAGGCTGGCGTCGGCCGTCCTTCCTCGAGCTCGGGAGGCGCCCAGGGCTACTTGGGGGACGTGCGCTCACAGCGTCGCAGTACCGCTGATGTTGGAGCGCAGGGCAGCTCTGAGGGGCGGGCACCATGCTAGGCCGGCGTAGGACCGGGCCAGCAGCTTTGTGAGCGAGGCAAGGTGGGTGCTATAATGCTTTCAGCCGGTGGAGGAGGTGAAACGGGAAGGTGGATCAAGATACCAAGCAGAGGACCATGCAGAAGCTGCGGCAGGATGCCTACGCCGATTTACTGGGCATCGAGTTGGTGGACGTGGAGCCAGGGTACAGTCTGGTGAGCATGACGGTCCGGGACGACATGCTGAGTTTCCACGGCCTGCCGCACGGGGGAGCGATTTTCTCCCTCGCTGACGCCGCCTTTGGTGCAGCCGGCAACTCACATGGAGTCACTTCGGTGGCCTTGAACATGGAGATAAGCTATCTGAGGACCGTTGCCCCGGGCACCAGACTCATTGCTGAAGCCACGGAGGAACATCTGGGAAGGCGAACAGCCCTCTATCACATCACGGTCAACACTGAGAACGGAGATCTGGTTGCTTCGTGTCACGGCGTGGTGTATCGCAAGAAGGAGAGTTTCCTGGACTCGTAGCGGGGGCAAGTTCACATGGTGCAGATTGCGTTACAATTGATTCTATGCTACACTGCATCCGGAATCGGACGTTTCTGACAGGGCGGCGATGAGGAGGTGCGTCAATGCTAGTAGCCAGCCGAATGACCCGTGATCCGATCACCGTCACCAACAAGACCCCCATTGACGAAGCGCTGAAGGTGATGCGCGACAAGAAGGTCCGACGGCTGCCGGTGGTGGACGAGAAGGGCAAGCTTGTGGGGATAGTGGCCGAGAAAGATATCCTCTACGCCTCACCGTCTCCTGCCACGTCGCTCAGCATTCATGAGATTCACTACTTGGTGTCCAAACTCACAGTGGCGGAGATCATGACCAAGAACGTCTTCACGGTGACCGACGATACCCCCCTTGAAGAGGCGGCAAGAGTCATGGCCGACAATCGGATAGGTGCGTTGCCGGTCCTGCATGATGGCGCACTCGTTGGCATCATCACGGAGACCGATATCTTCAAGGCGTTTGTGGAGTTGCTGGGTGCCAGGGAGCCCGGCGTGCGCATCACCATGAAGGTGCCCGAGGGACAGGGCATGTTGCCGCTGTGCACGGAGACGATATCCAAGCTGGGCGGGCGTGTGCTGGCCCTCGTGACCTGGGGCAGGGATGAACCTGGCGATAGGATTGTCACGATCAGAGTGTCCGGTGTGGACCAGAAGAAGCTGACAGATGGCATCGCCAAGCTGGGAGTCGAATTCGTCGATGTGCGCGGCCCCTGACCGGCTGTTTGTTGTTGATGCCAGCCCTGGACGCGCACTGTTGTGCCGTCGCCAATGAGACGCCAAGGAACGGTGCATCGCCCCTCCTGGTGAGGTACCCTGGACGAAATGTGGGATGCTTCGTCGCTCGACGAAGCCTCTTTTGGTTGCCTGACGTATCCTCTCCCAGAGATTTGAGTGAGCCTGCCACTCCCAACTGCCTATGCCGTAACCGGGTGTGGAGTCTACTGGAAGAGAGAGGGGCGACCCGCCTTGCCGAGACCTGGGGCAGGACACGCAGCTTCGAAGGAGTGGAGCATGCTGCGGCCAGAGTGTGCTCCCACCCTGAGAGAACCAAGGGGGAAGCCTTGACAGGAGCGAAGCTTGCCAGCGGTGGTGGTGGGCTCAGCGCCTCCTGGTCGCCACCATGGGCTGTTCGATAATCTGTGCCCCGGGGCCGGAGGAAGGCGACGCCTCGTGCAGGGGAGGCGGTTGTCCAGTGCTTGAGACGTACTTCCGGAGAACTACGTCGTCCACGTACGCACCTTCGGGGTAGCTAGTATCCCCGTCGCTATGGAACTTGATCGCGATCCATACCTCTGGCTTGCCCAGGAGATTGCCGATAGTGTACACGCTGGAGAGGTCCAGGGTACGGTCGTCCCACCCAGCGCTGTAGCCGGAGAGACCCATCCCGTAGAAGCTGGTCCCATTGGTGGATGCACCCCAGAAGAGGTAGTCGTAAGAGCTCTCGCTGTCCAACCACAGCTTGAACTGCAAGTCCGCCGCGGAGGCGCCAGCCAGACTGAAGGGTCCGTAGACCATCCAGCTGTCAGCGTAGTCGGGGTAATTGCTGCCACAGGACAGCGAAGAGCCGTCTGAGCCAGCTCCCACCGGCCATCCGCTGTAGCTGCCGTTGAAGGGACGACAGTCCCTCTTGCCCCAATAGTACTCCCCATCGCCAGGCTCGTTGTCCAGAACGTTCCACGAATCAGGGAACAGCCCCTCGAAGTCCTCAGCCGTGATGGTGACCCATCCCTCAGGCGGGCCCTCATAGCTCTTCATGCCCAAGGGATAGTATCGAGACACGGAGCAGCCATCGCACATGAAGTGAGCGGCGACGCTCTTGTCGGAGTCCATAGTGATGTTGAGGGCATTGCTCGATCCGGATCCGTCTCCACCCCACGCGGAGAACGTCCACCCAGGATTGGCGATGGCGGTCAACTCCACCACTTTGTCCGGCTCGTAGCCGCCGCCATTGCAGCTCGGCAGGGGGTCAGCTACCACCGTGCCCGCGCCCACTGGATAGACCTTGGTCTCCAGGTCGTAGCAGGAGGGGTAGTAGACCACGTAGTTGGCCCCGTATCCCACGCTGGAGATGCCGTAGCCAATGCGCATGTAGCCGCTCTCACCCCAGCCCGCTCCCCACGAGTTCCTGAGGTACCAGATGCCGTTAGTCCCTTGATCGTCGTCCCAACCCACCAGGACTACAGCGTGGTTGGGAGTGCCGACCTCGCTGGTCTCGAAAACCCCGCCGGGGTAACTGCGGAAGGCTGAGCCGATATAGATGGCGACGGAGATGGGTCCGTGGTCCAGGATGGCCTGTTTGATCGATGTTGCAGACGGCACGCTGTAGTAGTTGCCCACGTACTCCCAGTCGACGATGTTGTCGTGATGGGTATGGGGCGCATTGCAGAGCTCAACTTGAAGGGTGTAGGCGTTGCTGTAGGGGAATTCTGCCTCATAGACTGCTCCGGCCTCGGGTTCGCCGGGCGGGATCTTCCACTCGTGGTAGTCGTGGGCAAACCAGCCGCCGCCGCAGTCCCAGCCATCGGTGTTGCAGGAGAGGAGGTACTGTTCGGACAGATCACTGTCCACACCGTCATGAATCAGGATGTTCGACTCCAGCGGGCCGACGGTGCTGAAAGCCCAGCAACTCCCGCAGGCCCCCTGGTTCCTGACCGGAGTGCAGGCTCCCAAATTGCACCAGTTGAAGGCCAAGGGGAGTCCCAGTTGTCCATCGTCACCCAGATCCACTGAAGGCTCGCTGCTGGGCTGCGATGCGCTCTGCATGGCCACAGGCTCGGGGCCGGTGAAGGGCCCGATAGCCTGCACGTGGAGGGAGTATTCGCCAGCGGGAGGGGCATCTGCCTCCCACGGTCTGCGGTATACCAGTCTCAGATCGGTCTCTCCTGTTGCCCGGGCCTGGAATTGCAGTATCTGGGTTTCCGGCGCGCCAAGGAGGGGCGCCACCTCCTGGACCCCAGCACCTGGCGAACGCAGCTCCTGCTGGGTCTGGAACTCCTCGGCGGTCTGGACCAGGAGGCTCTGGCCCTCGATGTCCAGGGGTCCCCGGTCCAGTTCCCATCCGTAGCCGGTGGACGGATTGGCCTCCAGGCTGATGACCAGCGCCTCGCCCTCGCGGAGTTGGACCCGCCGGCCATCGTCACCGGCACCCAGTGTGATCTCGGTGGGAGGCGGGGGCTCAGTAGGAAGTGAGCTGGATAGGGCGCTCGAGGAGAGTACGAGCGCCGTCATAACGACAGCGATAAGCACGCCGAGAATGCGGAGACGACCTCTCCAGATGTCCGTCACGTAGGGTACGCCCTCCCACGGTGGGGTTGTAGGTTCTCTCGCCCAGAGTCCAAGCCGGACCGGCCGGGGGCTCAATCGACGCTCCCGCAAGATCAATTATACCAGAATTGGGGGCTCTCGGATATGGGAAAGGGGTACCAGTGACAGGTGTGTGTGCTCCAAGCAGTGGATAGGACGCCGTGGTTGTCTGTTGGATGGTATGGTTACGGTGCTTTCTCTCAAGAGGGATCTTGCTGGAGATGACCGGAGTGGCCTAGCTGGACCCGCTGCGTGGCGTGTGTGGCGCTAGTGAGCCATGCCGAGCGGCAGATATCCGCGGGGGGCCATGCCTTCTGTCAGCACCAGTATGGTGGACTCGTAGGGCCTGCGGTTGTGCTTGGTGGCGGTGAGATAGACGGCCCCTGGGGTCAGCGACGCCAGTGAGGTGAAGGTGGCCGTCCCCCCTGTTGAGAAGGCGGTGGCCAGGATCTCTCCATCCCGGACCAGGGAGACTAGAGCGCCGTCCTCCACTTCCACCGTGTATGGTGTGGCGCCGGTATAGTAGATCGGCGAGTGGTAGACTGCCATGCTGCTGGGTTCGGCTGTCCAGATCTCCATGGTGGGATCGCCGAAGTAGTGGAACATCTCGAAGGTGATTTTCCGCATGCTTTCGCCCCAGGCCGTGGCCATGTACAGCTTAGCGTAGTTGAGGACCTGCCCCATGCGGTACTGCGGACTGGAGAACGGGCCAGGGGCAGGAGCATAGGGTAGGAAACCCGGCCAGATGGCGTCGATCAGGCCTTTGTCCAACTCGTCGTTGTACCCTCCGTAGCTGATGCGCGTCGGAGCGACGATCCCGGCCGCGCCTCCTTTCTGGTTCCGCTGCCAGGCTTCGGCGAAGGTCACTTCGTAGTAGTCGGTGCCATGCCTCCAGTCATCGGTCTCATTGTCGAACCAGCCGGTCTCGCAGTTCATGCTGAACACCACGGGCAGCCTGTTCCCATTAGTGAGACCCAGGACGTGAGACACCTGGAGTTCCGGGATCGCCCACATCATTCGCCAGCCGTGGTCGCGGTGATTGAGGATCAGTGTGCCAGAGTTCACCCAGTTCAGGATTTGTGCGGTGTTCCCGTTCCAGGGGAACCCGTTGTCCCTGCGTAGATAGAAGGGAAGAGCGGTCCCGCCGCTGTAGTACAGAGGGTTGACCCACGTCTGGGCATAGTAGATGCGCCGTTCGTCGTATCCGATGCTCCCCAGGTAGCTCCCGATCTGCTCAGACGTCCGCACCCAGTCGCGGTCTTCGCGGTCGTATGGAAGGTTTTCGTCTTCGAAGTAGGCGGCCAGGGCCACGTTGGAGTAGAAGCTGGCCCCGTAGGGCGGGTTTCGCTCGTAATCGATGACCTTGTTGATGATGTGAGAGGCCTGGCTGGCGGTGTCCACGGAGATCCGCCCGCTGCTGATGTCGGGGAAGTAGTCGGTCCCGTCCACGGTGGCGTAGTAGAGGTCGGTGCCGATGAGGGAACCTGCTGGCGCCTGCTGAGGGTGAGCGGTCATGTAGTTGGTGGGGATGAACTCGGCGTCTCCCAGGAACAACACGAAAGAAGGAGCTGGGGTCCAGAAGTCGTAGGCGTTCTGGATGTAGCTCTTGATGGCCGAGACAGTCGATCCTCCCGTCTGGGTGGTCGTTCGCACCATGGTGTCGATGCCGCGTCTGATCTTCCAGGCAGCCAGGAGGTTGGCCTGGTCGACCAGATGAGGGGCGGTGATGATCAGGAAATCGCAGCCGGTGGCGCCAGCCAGGCTGGAACCAAGGCTCTGCGGTGACTCCAGCTCACGGTAGTTGAGAAGCGTGCTGGCCAGAAGAGGCTCGAAGTAGGGGGAGCGGAGACGTTCATCGGGCACCATCGATCCGCCGCCTGAGAAAGAGAGATGTGTGCGAAAGCTGGTGTGGATCCTGAGAGTTCTACTGGCGGGGTTGTACTGAACGGGATGGAACCTGACCAGCACCACCTCCACCCCGCGGATAGTGTATGGGCCTTCCAGGGTCACGGGGTCCGAGGGACGGAACTCATCTCTCTGGTATGCAGCCAGGTCGAGGGTGAAGTCCGGCTCCTCACCCTGCTCTGGGCGTGGTTCCTGAGCCGGGTAGAGCAGATAGCCAGAGCGGGTCTCCACCCTGTCCGCCAGCACCTGGACCTGGACCTGTGCGCCCTTAGGGATGGCCACGAAGCGTCCAAAGGAGGGCAGTTCGGGCTGGCCGATCTCGCTGGTGGAGCCTGCGCCCTGGAGGGAAAGGCGCTGGAAGCTCGTGGCTTGCTGCTGGACAACCTCTTCCAGCGGTGCGGGGACCGTGACGTCCAGCGTGATGCCCCCCGTGCTCGAGTCAACGACGTCCACTTGAGGGGCATCTTGCTGGGGCTGTTGGGCGGCGGAAGCCGGGAGGCCAGCGGTGTGAGAGAGGGGAGGTAGACAGAGACCAAGGAGTACCGTCCCGGCCACCAGGGCCAGGGCGAGGGGTCTACGGAGGATTAGGAACCTGCTTCGCGAGCGTCGTGACAAGCTCTCCATCCAGTTCTCTGCGCCACTTCAATCATAGCGAA
>Ga0307380_10012621_pt1 | contig 10497 bp, 10 predicted proteins | sample UN3MG_FD_202239 | JGI IMG/M metagenome (GOLD analysis project Ga0307380, IMG submission 202239) | Soil microbial communities from Risofladan, Vaasa, Finland - UN-3 | ecosystem: Environmental > Terrestrial > Soil > Coastal area > Acid sulfate soil | place: Finland: Risofladan, Vaasa | collected... | reverse complement strand
GGTTTGTATTAATACACATTATTTATCGGCTCTCCCTCATGACTTTACCCTAATTCTAATAAGTCTTCTTTTAGATCTAAACCCAATCTTTGAATTAGAATGCCGCTAATCGGAACAACCATAGAATTGGGAAATTTATCATAGAAATATTTTAAGATTTTTTCTTCCAATATAGTTCTTCAAGTCTTATTTTATAATATGATAAGTTACTTTTTCTTTAATATTAATATTATACTGGTAATTTTTAATTATACTTCGCTGATAGAAATATCCTTGTTTCGTAATGCAGGCATGCTTGCTAAGTTTGTGACTATATAAACTTCAGCCCCCAAATGCACTAGACGTGTTGCAAAACACTCTAAAATAAAAGCACTTCTACCGGAAGCTAACAAGAAAAATCTACGCTTATTTGTTAAACCATCAAGGACTAAATCAATAAATTTACTGGTATATTTGAAATTCTTGTCTAAATGATCAATATTAGCTTTAATATTGTTCATTATTAATTCCATGGATTGAAACAAAATTCTTTTTGTTTCTCCATTAACAGCTAATTCATTAGTTTCAGTCATATGAAGTTTTTACTCAATAATTGATAAATTATCAATTTCCAATATTTATAATACTAGACTTAAAATAATGTTTTTGGTTAATACTTATTTTCTAATTAAGTTTATAAAGTCCATTATCAAAACATTATTTCTGGCGAAAATCAATGAGATTATGGTTGAAATCAAGAATACAATTAAAATACTAAATATCGACTTAAAGTTCATTCTAAGTTCAAGAATTTCACCTATTTATGTTATAAAATCCTATAATATGCATAGATCTTAAATGAGTGATATAATGAATAAAAATAAAATAACTCCCAGAGCTTATTTGTTTCCCATGCCAGTCGCTCTTATCGGGGCAAATGTGAATGGAAAACCAAATTTTGAGACCCTCGCTTATGTCGGTATTGTTGAAGCTCAACCACCATTAATTTCAATCGCATCATATGAAACTCATTATACTAATGTTGGTATTAAGGAAAATGGAACATTTAGTGTTAACACTCCCTCGGAGGATTTGGCAGAAATGATTGATTATTGTGGGATAGTTTCAGGGAAAGAAATAGATAAATCAGAAGTATTTGATGTTTTTTATGGGGACCTTAAAACAGCACCAATGGCAAGTCTCTCACCACTAAATCTAGAATGTGAGGTTATTAAAACTATTAAGATAAAGGAATTAGTGGAGATCGATGAAGGTCATGAAATTTTTATCGGAAAAGTAGTAAATGCGTATGCTGATGAGAAATATTTAACAGAAGGGTTACCAGATATTGCTAAATTTAAAACATATACATATTCACTAAATAATTATTGGAAAGTTGGTGAAAAACTCGCACCGGCATTTGAGATTGGAAAAAAGTATAAAAAATAATATAATTATAAATTTTTTTTTGATTAAAATGAATAAAGAAAACTTGAATAAACAAATTATTGAAGGAAATCTTTTAAGTCCTTTGCCTGTAATTTTGGTTGGAGCAAATGTACATAATAAGCCTAATTATCTGGTAATAGGATATAGCTGTCCATTTGATTTTGGTAAGTATATTTTCTTTAGTTTATACCCAAAACGCTATACCGCAATCGGAGTTCATGAGAATATGACCTTTAGTGTAAATATCCCTTCAGAGGATTTATTGGAAAAAACTAAAATTTGTGGAAGTAAATCTGGACGAGATATTGATAAAAGCTCCCTTTTTGATAATTTTTATGGAGAATTAAAAACAGCTCCAATGATTCGTGAATGTGCAGTCAATATAGAATGTAAAGTACATGAAATCCTCGATTATGGCGATGGTGAAGGAATTATTGGCAAGGTAATTAAATCTTATGTAAATCAACAATACACATTTGAAGAAGAAGGTAATATTAAACTCGATTGGAGGAAGATTCACCCTATAATCTGGGCTACAGGGGGTGACTTTAACTATTATAAACTTGGTGAAAGAATTAACACTTAGGAAATTAATTAAAGATAGCTAATTTCAATTTGGTAAATTCCAAACTAATTTTTTATAGGATGTAATTGATTTAAATATATGAAACTTGATCTAGCTCAAATGGTTACCCTTGCTTCTTACGGTAATGCGAATTTAACTAAACAATACATCAGTTTAGATCTTAATCATTCTACTACTCATTCATGTAAGAAAATTAGTTTTATAGAATTGATTTCTAAGGGAGAGACCTCAGAAGAGATTCTTATAGCAAATACTCCTAATGAATGGTTTGAGTACTTAAAAGAAAGTAATGTTAAAAATCTGAAGCTCCATTTTCCTCCCACTGGGGGTGATAGATTTTCTGCCTCATTAGTTGGAGGCGGGGGGAGATGGATAATTGAAGCCTTTAAGGAACAATTGTCTGATATTTGGGATGTTAGGTGGAACGTTAACCCTTTTGAAGGTAAAGAGAGAATTTGGACCGTCACTTATGGTTTAACATCGAAAAATTATAATCAACCAAAAATTGAGTATCCACCATTAGAATACTGGCATAAAGAATTAATGATTGAAATTAAAAAGATTAAGAAATTTGCTGAAAAACATTCTTTAGTTCAATATGTTGATATTTTTCAGGATGCTCTTGATTGTATGTTATCCGGTGATCCACTTAGTTTAATTACCCATAATGATATAATCCCTCCAGAAAATTATGATCTTAAAGCAAAGCAAATTTTTGCGGCTTGTAATAATGCTTGGATTGTCGCAATGGTAGATTGGAATGAGCTAGAATTTAAAGGTAAAATCCAAAAAGAATATAATAAATTGTCTGATGATCTATATCTTAAAATATGCAGAGCTATAATGGTAGCGACAAATTCATTTCTTTAGAGACAAAAAATAACAATTTTTATTTAAATTACTTAAAGGGGATCTTTAATGAGTGATTTATTTCTTGGATTAGATTGCTCAACCCAAAGTTTGACGGGTATTATAATTGATTTTAATTTAAAAAAAGTAGTTTTTAGGAATAGTATCAACTTTGATGACGAATTATCAAACTATAATACACAAAATGGAGTTATAATCTTAGATAGTGAAAAAGTCGTTCATTCATATCCCCTTATGTGGGTAGAGGCTCTAGAATTACTGTTTAAAAAAATGCAGGATGAAAAGAGATCTCTTTTTGAAATTAAAGCCATTTCCGGTTCAGGACAACAACATGGAACAGTGTATTTAAATAGTGATTTTGTAAAAACCCTTAAGCGATTAGATGCTGATATCTCATTAGTATCTCAATTAAACAACTCATTTTCTCGTCCAACAAGTCCTATATGGATGGATTCGAGTACTACTAAACAATGTGAAGAAATTAGACTGAAATTAGGAGGATTAAAACCTACGATTAATTTATTGGGTTCTAATACCATTGAACGCTTTTCTGGGCCTCAAATTCGTAAATTTTTTCAAGAGTATCCTTCTTTATACGAGAAAACCTCAACCATTCATTTAGTCAGTTCTTTTATAGCTTCAATTCTGTTAGGAAAAAATGCTCCTATCGATCATGGTGATGGAGCTGGAATGAATTTAATGAATATAAAAACTAAACAATGGGATGAGAGAGCTTTAGAAGCAACAGCACCTAATTTAAGAGATAAATTACCACTACTTTCAAAACCATATGCAATAATTGGAAACATATCTTCTTATTTTGTAAAGAAATTTGGATTTAATCCAAATACTAATCTGATAGCCTGGTCAGGCGATAATCCGAATAGTCTTATTGGTGTTGGTCTGATTAAAAAAGGAAAAGTTGCTATAAGTCTTGGAACAAGCGATACATATTTTAGCTATTTACAAGATTTATATCTTGATCTTAAAGGAGAGGGTCATGTATTTGGGGCTCCGACAGGAGATTATATGAGTTTAATTTGTTATAAAAACGGTTCATTAGCAAGAGAGAAAATTAAAGATAGATTTCACCTTAATTGGGAAAAATTTTCCGAAATTTTAGCGAAATCTCCTCCTGGAAATTATGGAAAACTAATGTTGCCTTACTTTTTTCCTGAAATTGTCCCTCAAGTATTAAAACCAAGGGTATATCGCTTTGGTTTTGATGAAGATGATCTAGAAGGCAATGTAAGAGGCATAATTGAAGCACAATTCTTGTCCATGAGACTTCACTCAAAATGGATTGGAGAAAAACCTATTGAGATCTATGCAACTGGAGGAGCCTCTGTAAATAAAGATATTCTCCAAGTGTTAGCAAATATTTTCAAAACTAAAGTGCGTGCTTTTGAATTTGCTGATTCAGCTGCATTAGGTGCGGCTTTAAGGGCTGCAAAATCTTATTATGATTCTAAAAATATGATAAAAAGTTGGGAAAATATTGTGAATAAATTTATAGATTTGCAACAAAGTATTGTTGTTGTTCCAAATGAGAAATACTTCCAATTATACGATGATATGCTTGAACTTTATAAAAAATATGAACAATATATTTTGAAAAATAGACAAGATCCTGAAATAGCTCGTTTAGATTTTGTTAAAAATTATTTTTAGTAGAATAGATTATATAAATTTATATCTAATAGTAAAGAATAAGAAAAAAAAGAAAAAAAATTAAAATTTGTTTTTAGACCAACAAACTTCCTTTATTTGTATTTGATCGACAATAATAAGTCGTTTTTAGTTATTTTCTTTCTGTTCGCATGCATTGTGAAAGTTCTTGCTTGTTCAGTTAAAGCAGAAGCAGTTTTTTCTAAATGATCAATTAACAAATCAACTGCATTTCGAGCTACGATGCTAGCACCCTGTTGCTTCATTAATCGGCGAATTGGACTCCATGCGAAAGAATGTTTCTTTTTAGCCATTTTTTATTCCTCCAACTTTTTTGTTCAAAATTTTAAAAATTTAAATTTTTAATTTTTTTTGAAGTTATTAGTAAAGTTTCTTAGATAATATAATATGTGAAGAGTTATTTAAATGTTATGGCAAATCAGAAGAGTTTGAAGAGTTAAATAAAAAAAAAGATCACGACAAAAAATTTTTGTTATAAAAAATTACCCATCATCTGTGATCACTCAATGGTTGATCATGTTAAAAATATGAAATGTTTTTGTTGATATCACCATTATTCAAATTATATTTTTGGCGAAATTGCTTTTTATCTTAGTTAGGCTATGATTTAGTGGCGAATTAATAAAAATATAATTGATAAAAGTGATCCGCAACAAATGTTAATATCATTAATTATGTGATCATATATTGGTCAACCCGTCAAAAAATGCGTGATGATTTTTATAGAAACAAAATTATTCCGCTATCAATATTGGCTAAGTATTCTTTATTATTGTTTTTATGGTAATTCAATGGTGAATTAAGAAATTTTTAATTGAAAAAAATTATCCCAATTGAATTTCATAGGATGATTTATTTGATCATATCAATTAAGGTTTAATCAAATTAAGAGGTAAAAATTAATTTTAATCTGGAGATCTTAGAGTCGATTGAAATATTATCAATGATAAATTTGATATAAGAATGAAAAATTTGGATTTATCGGGTAAAAAGGTAAAATTTTATAATTTAAAAGAAAAATTTTAATTAAATCTGATTATTTATATTATCAAAATATAACTTATTTATTCAACAATTTAGATTTTAAAAGGATTAAAATGTCAGAACAACAAATTATGGTCCCTGGTGCAGTAGGTGTAGCAATTAAATGCAAAGACGGTGTTGTGCTTGGAAATGATCGACGAGCAACTTGGGGATATACTGTTACAAATAAATCCACCCAGAAAGTGTTCAAAATTACAGAACACATAGGTTTAGCTGCATATGGTTTAATTGGAGACTTTCAAATTCTTGTAAGAATTCTACGGGCGCAAGCCAATCTCTACGAATTAGAGACCGGAGAACGAATCTCAACAAAAAGCATGGGAAAGATGGTTTCGAATTACCTTTACTCGCGTAAAATGGCTCCTTTATATACAAATTTAGTGATAGCTGGAATGGATACGGATGGACCCAAATTATACACACTTGATGCCCTTGGTTCACTTATGGAAGATGATTATGGAACTGCTGGAACAGGTATGTTACTTTCAATTGGTATTTTAGAAGCAGATTATAAGAAAGATATGACAATCGCGCAAGGAGAGAAGCTTGTTGAGAAAGCGATTAGAAATTCAATTAAACGAGATGCTATGACCGGAAATGGAATAGATCTCTTAACTATCACAGCTGAAGGATCTAAAGAGAAATTTTTTGAGATTAAAGAAATGGGAGAATAATTGCTCAAACTCCTTGTTTTTATATTTCAGATGATCTACTTTTAATCAATAATAATTTATTATATGAAAGCTTAGTAATTATTAGATACTTAACGCTAATAACGGGTCAAATCAAGTTGAATTTTTCACATAATACATTTGATGATACTAGAGAGATCCTTGGTTTTAGTAAAGATGAGATTTTAGAAATTAAAGATACACTTGGAAAGCTTAAAGCTGAAGACGGTGGGGAAGATAAGATAGACAACTTTGTAAAATCAAAGGTAAATCTTTCTAATGAATTATTAGATCAATATTCAACTTATTTAAAAGATATAACTAATTTTACGGAACACTATTTTTTGTCTACCACAAGTTCAGATTTTTTTTATTTAAAAACAGAAATATTGAATGAAATAAGAGTTATAACTGATAATTTACAGAATCTTAACTCAAATACAAGAAATATTAAAAGAATAACAAAAAATAGTACTCTCTTAGAGGCTTCATTAAAACGAATAGAAGATCTTCTTATGGAAAGTACCCATATAGGTTCCAAGTTGCAGGAATCTATTAAAGAGATTAGAACTATTCAAGAAGATACTACGAAATTATGGATAGAAATTAACAGGATTAAAAATTTAAATTTTAAATTAAATAAGATTCCTCATACTTTAGAGGAATGGAATGAACTTAAAGAACTTGTTATTTTTATTAATAGTTTAAATGAGGTATTCTTAAACCCAAGAAAAAAAGATAAAACTGAGAAGATTCTGACTGTTCATTTTGATAAAATTTATCAATTTTTTCACTCAAAAGATGAGCGCAAAATTAATTTTTATTCTGATTTAATTTATCTGTTGTATTTAAAAAACATTCTTGAGCCATATCAAGGAGAAGAATTCATTAATATACTTGAAAGGAAAGAAGTAATACAAAGTTTAACAGATTTCATACGTCCTCTACTTATACAGCTAATTACGGATAAATTACATGATATAATCATTGAAATTGAGGAATTTAATTTAAAAGAAAAGGATTTAAATATCAATTTAGACACTCTAAAAGATCAGAAGATTAGTGAATTTCTCCCAAAAGTAGTTGATTATTATATTATTAGCTTGGAAAAAGGATTTCAAGAAAAAATACACAATGTAATAGATACAGATAAGTTTGAAGAAATTGCTAATTTTTATTACCAGAAAATTGAGAGTTTTTCATCAATACTTTATGATATTGAAGATTGGGCATTACGCATTGAGCCTCTTCTCAAACCTTATGAAAATATTACAACTGGATTGCGAAAGATTTTTTCAAATTTAGCCTCTGAAATCTTTCGTAGAAAAAATGAGTACTTATCTTTTATTAAAACGGTTAAAGATGAGGAATTAAGAGTTGAAGTAAGAAAGTTTGTTTCCGATAAAATCTCAGAAGTCAATGATTTAATAAGATCTTATGAAGATGAGGCATCACTAATAATTAAGGAAGAATTTCCACAATTAAAAAGAGTTAAAGAGATTTTAAATGATTACCATCAACAAATCCAAAATATTAAAGATGATGTCTTTAAGAAATTGAATTCTATGAAATCAAATGATATTGATATATATCAAGTCATTAAATTTTGGGAAGAGAGTTTAAATCGTAAAAAACAACAGTTAACATTTCTGATATCACTTCTTCTAAACAAATTATTTAAAAGTTTTAAAGAATTAATTGAAAAAGAGGGAATCCTATTTGCCACAATTACGGAAATTACTGAGCAAACCGAAAATTTCGAGGGATTACCTCTTAACTTTGCATTATCTTCCTTTCTGGCAGAGAAATTAAGTGAAGAAGAACTAAAAGAAAGGATTTCAGAAATAAGGGCTAAAATTAATCAATTGAGTAATTCCTTAGGGCTTTATCAAGTAGAAGTAGCAAAATTGGAGACGCTTCTTGCAAATAGAGTGAAAATAAGAAAAGGTATATCAAAATCTGATGTTCAATGTACAGTTTGTCATAAATTTATAAATTTTGCTGATGATAGAGTAATTACTTGTCCTTTTTGCGGGAGCACATATCATTATTTATGTGTTGCATTTTGGCTTTCAAAATATAACTCATGTCCGATGTGCCAGAATAATTTTCTTGAACCTCATTCAGATCTCTTTGAGAATGAAGAAGATAATGAATTAGAACGGTATTAAAGCTCAATTATTTATAACTAATTCGAAAAAAGTCGCAATCTCAATTCCTCTTAAGGAGAATTATTAAGATCATATAGTTGGAGGGAAGATAAAAATATTTACTGTTAAATACATACCGAAAATTAACATAAATACTCCACAAATTATCAAAACATATCTATAAATTTTAGGATTCAAAGATTTTCCACCGAGATACACAAAAACTGATATCGGTATATACCAAACAAAATCACCTAACTCATGTCCAAGGAAAAATAAGATTAACCCAAGAGGATTAGCAAAAGTTACATGATAATTTACCAAAAACCCTAATCCAATAAATGCCCACCAAAACTCCCAATATGGGTTAGATAAACTCACAACAATCCCTCCAACAAAACTGTTACCTTTAAAACCTTTAATATCTTCCTGAATTAAATCTGTGGTGAAATTTGTTTTATATACATCTCTGACCACAAGAATCCCATACACAATCAGAAAAGTTCCCCCTATTACCCCGACTATCGTCAGGAAGATAATATTCTGAAAAAAAAACAATGCCCCTGCTAACAGTCCAATAATTAGAGCAAATTCAATTGTAGCATGACCTAAAAGAATAATAATTGCTGAAATATAACCTCTTTTTTGTTTAATAGATTTATAAATAGTAAAGGTTAATAAAGGTCCAGGGGATAATGCCCCGGTAAGAGCTACTAAAAAAGACATCAAAAAAATTTCAATCATTTAAATTCCTAACAATCGAATTACTACAACTACTATTACTAGAACTGGAATTATTAGCAGTAAAGCCCATAAATACCCTCGAAAAAATCCCCTTCTAACTGCTTTTACTCCCTCTTCCCACTTTTGTTGCGTTTTTTCTTGCCAGGTTTTAAAATCTTGCCCTATCTTTTGCTTATGAGCGTCCCATTGTTCTTTTGTTTCTAAGTTCCGTTTTTCGATATCAGCCGTCCATTTTTGAATCTGTTTATCCCAGTCTTCCTTAACTCCACTAAAAAATTTATTAACTTTATCTGTATTTTCTTCTAAAATTTCTTTATTTTTTGTTGATTCTTGTTCTAAAGTGTTTTTAAAATCTTCATATCCCCCCTTTATTCCATTAATAAAGTTTTGCCAGCCCTTTAAGAAAGGTTTTTCATTTTCTTTTTCCTTTTCTCCATCCTCAAAATTATTTTGATTACTCATATTTTTTCTTTAATTCATTCTAGTATTTAAATTCAGCAAATAAATTTCATTTACAACCCTAAATTATTTATTCATAGATAAGTTTCTTTATAATTTTTAAAAAGTGTACTATAAATTATGAAATTTGACATTATACAAAGAACCCCCTTATACAATGCTTTTTCAGAAGTTGGGAAAAAAATTTTTCTTCCCGATGGAGTCTTCTATTGGGCTGGAAGAGCGAAAAAAGAGGCTGAATTAATTGGAACTCTTGGATCTGCTTATGGATTTGAAAAAGATTTCATAGAGGGAGGAAATTCCGATTGGTTACCATGTTATCTCAAAGAAATTGCAAATTATTCACAATTTTCTGTCAAAGAGATCATTCCATATACTTCTATTGGCGGTTTACTTGAAATAAGAAAAGTTTGGAAAGACTGGATAATCAATAAATCGTTATACGGCAAAGAAGATGAATCACTTTTATTTAGATTAAATAAATATATAACAATGCCAGTAACCACAGGAGGAGTTACTAATGGAATTTTTCTAAGTTGTGTAATGTTTTTAAATCAAAACGATTATATTATCATGCCAAATAAGAGATGGGGTAATTATGATAATATAATTAACAAATTTATTAGGGCAAAAACGCGAACATTTGAATTCTTTAAAAATAGTGAGATGAATATTAATGGAATGGAAACTGCGATTAATGAAGTTGCTAAAATTCAAGATAAAGTTGTAATTCTACTGAATTTTCCGAATAATCCTACTGGATATGTTCCTAAAAAAGAAGAGGCTTCCGATCTCATTAAGATGCTAAAGGAAAGTCAGACAACCCTTGAGAAACCTATAATAGTGTTGGTTGATG
>Ga0307380_10012619_pt1 | contig 10498 bp, 17 predicted proteins | sample UN3MG_FD_202239 | JGI IMG/M metagenome (GOLD analysis project Ga0307380, IMG submission 202239) | Soil microbial communities from Risofladan, Vaasa, Finland - UN-3 | ecosystem: Environmental > Terrestrial > Soil > Coastal area > Acid sulfate soil | place: Finland: Risofladan, Vaasa | collected... | reverse complement strand
ATAACGATTTCGAATCGTCTTCTAACCTTCCAGGGGAGGGGAACGATCCCTCTAGGTGGCAGCTAACCACATGTCTCACACTCTGTGCTACTTCATTTGGTCTAGGTGGCAGGATTCGAACCTGCGTGATTTCGGTTCCAAACCGAATGACTCTGACCAGACTAGCCTACACCTAGTTTCTTTTACTTAAGCCTGTTGAGGCTTGTGCTTTCGGGTGGAACGATCTCGCGCCGCCGAAGCCATGGGTGAATAGTGCCCACACTTGTCTACCCATCTAAGTAGTTCGTATAATGCTCGTCGCGCTTCCTCCTTTGTTTTGGATGTGTTGTCTTCGCTCAACAATTTGCCGTCGTGAAAAACACGCACGCCATATTTGCCGTTGCCCAGTGGGGTCATCTTGGTGGTAATCCCACCTGCGTCCGGTTGTCTTTTGCTTGTTGTTTGTGGGTCCATTTTACCTTTGTTGACCTGGCGGGTTCTGCCCCCGCTACCTTCCGCTTATCAAGCGGACGCTCTGCTGATTGAGCTACAGGTCAGTGGTTCCGGGTTAGGGACTCGAACCCCAATAGACAGAATCAGAACCTGCAGTCCTAACCAATTAGACGAACCCGGAATACTGTAGCTATATGTGTTTCATCCGTCCCCCCGCAGGAGCTATAGCCGTGACGGATTCGGTGCGCCAGGCAGGTATCGAACCTGCTCACCCTGGGCTTCAACCAAGTGCTCTACCATTTGAGCTACTGACGCAAATGCGGCCTGTATCGACCGCCGTACATTGTTTCCTATTACGTTTTCAGAGAGCGTGTCGTGGATCAGGTGAGATTCGAACTCACGTACATACCGGTTAAGAGCCGGCTACAATCCAGTTTTGTTACTGATCCAGTTTCTCAATTGTGTCGCCCGTCAGAGTCGAACTGACAACCACCGGTTTAAAAGACCGAATCTCTACCAATTGAGTTAGAGCGACGTTGTGGGTAGTGAGGGAATCGAACCCCCCGGTATCCCGAAAGAGGGCTGGATTACAGCCAGCCTGGCCACCTTGGCGCGTACTACCCGGAGAATGCAAAAAGCCGCCCCCGGGTTTCCCTGGGAGCGGCTTCCACGTTGCGTATTTCAGCATTCTTACGTGGTAACCAACTCCCTTTGATATTCGGTCCCAAACTCCGGATGAAGTGAGCTCAGGACCTGCATCGGGTTCTTTGCACACAAGTCCGCCTGGGCCCAGAGACCCGAGGTTGTAATGGATTTGCGTGACGTGTTTTTCATTGGATGAATCTTCAACCTAAAAGCAGATCAATGCTCTGTCAACACTTTTCTCTCATCAGGGCGACAATCGAACCAGGAGCACCTTTAGACACCTGTTAGGCATCGGCTCTCCGACCGGGCTACTTCTGCGTGGCTACGTGCTCTTCTTGCGGCGGTAGGTCTTCATCCATGAAGGTGAAATACACACCTACCCGTTGCCGTTGGTCTCCACCCCAACCAACCGAAGTGGCATGATCTGCCTGACGGCCATACTGATCAGTACACTTAGGGTCTTGTGACGTGAACAACACATTGATACAGGGGACCGACAGTTTTCCATCGTATTCCCGCACCTCACCGTGAACCGCCTGCACGATCGCCGAGCACTTCCTGCGATGGCTATCCCAGAAAATAACCGGCGATCCAACATTCAGCTCCGCTTTCCGTTTATCCAGCATTTCGATTGTCTCCTTCTATGACGGCTTGATTGCCGCCCTGATGAGAGACAGTCCATCATAACACGGGAAAGAACGATCGTTTAGGAGGCATAAGGACTATGTTGCCAACCAAATTAACCAAGGAGAACGGCACCATGAAGAAAGACAAGAAAACTGACCCAAGAAACAAATCTGCGACTGCAGTCGCAGAATCCCTCGCTGCCAGAATGGGCGATGACGGATACGTTACCCTAGAGGAGATTGTTGAAACCACAATCTTGGCCCTGTTCTTTATCCAAAAGCTGGGTAAGGCCAGCTTGGACCAAGTCACTGAAGCCATGGACGGAATCAAAGCCCGTGTGGACCGTCACCTGCTCGAGCAAGCCTGTGAGGCTCTCAGGGCCAGGAAGATGGCCTCAGTGTCCTCTGGGCGAGGCCCAGCGGCCTCCGGAGGCGAAAGCATACGAATGTACCGAATCCGAGACATCAGCTTCTCCTCGACGCCTGAGACAGCTCACGTCAAAGACCTCCTACCAGGGCTGGTGGCCACCCCAGAAGGACAACTGCTCATTGACGCGATGAATGAGCTTGAAGAAGATGGTGATGGAACGAAGAAAGCCAAAACCCGCCTTGGATACACTGACTATGTGGTTGTGAAGGCCACATTTGTCACAATCAACGACATCACAGGTTCTCAACCCAGTTCCCCATATCTGGACCGGTTGGTGAAGATGTCATCATTCCCGTGTCCCAAAGAGGCTGAGCTTCGGTTTGATCGTCACGCCAATGGAGACATCAAAATCGGTTCAGACGTTATCCGCGGTTGGTTACGGAATGGTCTCCGGACCAAACGCCTCGGTGAGGCAGCTGCTCAGTACATCGGGGTGAATGATGTTAGGATCGTACCGAAGCAGAAGGTGGAGCAGGTCAAGTACCCAGTCATTGATGCCCAAACGGGACGAGGTGCTGGATGCCCAACCTACGAACTCATCCCCGCCGGCGAGCACATCGAGTTGACTTTTACGATCCCCACTAAAGGTCTGTTCACGGCAGAAAAGTTCAAGCTATTCCTTGCCGGATACGGTCCTAACCCAACTCGAGGGCTGTCCCCTTCACGTGGGGCTAAGAACGGAAAGGTTGCTCTGATTAAGTTTGAGGAGCTGGGTAAGACAGAGGATGACAGAGCGGTTATCGATTCCGTGATGGATTTGATTCCGGAAGAGGCGCGAGCCTTTTACGAGCAATTGCTCGTAAAAGCTTAGTTGATAGATTGTTGAAAGGGGGGCCGAAAGCCCCCCCTTTGTTTTAGGAAGGATTGACCATGGATATACAAGATCGCGACTTTACAAACGAAGAAACAGATCGACTTATCAAAGAAGTCAAACAGGACATGTTGAGAGTAGTGCAAGCGGGTGGACGTATCAGGATGGTCATGGATGCTGACTACAACCAAAACAGGGGTGCTTGGGAAGAGCACCGAAGTTTTAATGGACAGTGTGGTGTTTGTATTATCGGGGCGGTGTGTCTCTCTAGACAACCTAAGTATCCAAAGGAGGTGCTGGAATCGGAGGACGAGCAGAACTACAGCGCGTCCGTCATAAGCGCTGCGGTAGCACTAGATATGCCGCTTGCACCAATGGATGATGTGTACCTAGCCGCCGTGGATATGGGGGACAACCCTGATGGTGTGCTCCAAAAGTTGCGGGAGCGTGGCCGCGTAAACGCAGCTCGAGCTGTTGAAATACTGTGTGCCTATGGTGAGTTTCTCAACGACAGCGTACTCAAACGCACGCAGAAAGGATCGCACCCATGAGTCATGTCGAAAAAAACGGAATACTAAAAGAGGAGGTATGAAATGACCACTGCTTGGGGTGTCACATTTGAAGATCTTGAGAAAATAGGTGTCGACGTGAAAACGCCCGACTTCACTGAAGAACAACGGATCAGATTCGTCAACGAAGTGAAGAAGGATATGAAGGCTCTGGTTGAAGGAGGTGTAGAGATCGATTTGAGAGAAGGACCCGCATACAATTCAGAAGAAGGCGTCTGGGAACGTAGCCACTGTGTGTGCGCGGTAGGCGCAGTCTGTTTGAATAGAAACCCACCATTCTATGGGTCGTTTAGACCCACGTACGGTCAGCAGATAGATCCTGGACCGCTATCTGCAGCAATCGCACTGGGGTTGCCGGCAATACCGATCGACATCATCTACGGTGACATCATGGATATGCTGTTGTTCGATGAGGAACATAACAACATGATCTTAGAGAGTGTGAGAGACATAGCACCACAAGCCGCCATCGCGATGGCGGAATTGTACCAGTACTACCTCGATATAGAGGAGCCATGAAATCGTACTAGTTAGATCGCTAGTTCGAATTAGAAGTAGCTTGGACGATTGAAAGAAGTAAGGACAAGGCTGCTAGATCTACAAAAGGGACTCGTTCCCTTTTGTTTTAGCCCTAAGAAAAGGGGGACCACCATCGGCCGCCCTTTCCCCGAACCGAAGCTCTTTTCTAACGATCTACGTGCTTACAACCATCCCTGTTTTCGTTCCTTCAACCGTAACGCCCAACTATCCATCAATAGTTCCAACAGACTTCCTCCCAAATAGACCAAAACGACTGGAAGCTGTCCAAGTAGGCATTTTGCACCCTTTCCAGTGTTGTGCTTCTTCACACGCTCTATGACTTGGACCGCAATTCCGGTGTAAAGCTTGTCCGAGGCCGTTCTGACCATATAAACCTGGAAACGCAGCCTATTCCATTGCCTCTTTCTTGACGAGTGCAGCGTACTCCTCAAGCGTGTTCACCTGGCAGTCGTTCTTCAAGTCCCAAACACGCATATTTCCGAGTACAGAGCCCATACTGACGAATTTCCTAAGTTCAGGATCGTTGAGTGGGACTTTGGCGACTTCTTCCCATGTATCACCGCTCTTCGTATCGATACGGAAACGGACTTCCCTATCAAACCTGGCCTTCAAAGCGGTCAACATAGTGCCGAACACCTCATCGAAGGCGTCCAAAAGGGCGTCGACCTTATCGTAGTACTCATCTGGGTCGACGATGCCTTTCTTGACGAGAATCTCCAACATTGGGAGTGAGACGGCTGTTTGAATAAGTGGTGAAACAGCTGCCTGCCCCAGGTCCTCAGCGTACTTTGCGCTGAACGCATCGATCTTTGTGTTTGATTCGGTTGATTTCGTGGTTTTGCTGATGTTTGGCAAGATCTCTGCAACACGCGCAACGATCTGTTTTCCGACATCTACGAACTCTTGCAACTCTGGTGGTATTTCTGTGCTCATTGTCCTACCTCTTCCATTCTTTCTTGTATTTCATCCAAATAGTTCTCGTACTCTACGTATGCCCGTAATTTGAGCATGTGCCAAAAGCCCAAGACTGTGTGTCTTCGGCGATAAACCCAGTCTTTAGGGTTGGTGGACCAGTTCCACAATGATTGTTTTACGTCCGCAAAGGTCAATCCGGTGCGGAAGTCTTCGTAAGGTGTTGGATCGTCTGGATCCCAAGACAGCTTCCCTTTGTTCGCCGCCATCCAATCGACGTGCATCATCTGTTCTCGAATAAGTCATTAACACGTGAGGGGTTTTTCTTCTCAAATTCCACCCTCCAGGCTTCAAACCTGATCTTTGCGAGCTTAAGTAAGTTCTGTAGACCGGCTTCAGTGTCTGGGCGGTGTGGTGTTGATTCTACGTCTGTATATACGATCTTTAATGCCTCGATGACCAGCTGGTCTTGGTATCGTCCAAATCGAGCATCTGTGTTGTCGTAGTACGCTTTGAGCTGTTTGTATGTCCTACGAACACCTAATACGTACGCAGTCTGTACGATAATGACGATCATAAGCAGTATCGCGTATTTGGTTTCGAAATCAATCGCCATCTTGTTCCAGCTTCCCTTCCACCAAACGGTTTACAGTACCTATGTACCTCCAAGCCTCTGTTCGCATCTTCTGCCAACGTGCGCGGTCATACAGTGACGGTTGTCTATTGGCCATGTTAACGAGTGCTCTAGCCACCTCACGACCGTCCATGATCTTTATTAGATCTTCTCTCGTGAATTTCGGGTCTACCATTGTCTCCTCCAAGTTAAATGGTGGGTAGTTGTAGACCTTATACCAGTGAGATCGAACAGTTTCAGGGCAAAAGAGATGAGGCACAGGCTTCATCTCCCCGGGCCGAAGCCCTCTACTCTACCCCTCGCCGACATACTCAACCATCGGCATTCTCACCTACGACAGAACCACCCCTCGAACAGCCTGCCTATAGAACTGGCCCGGCAAACCACCATTCTCGCCATCCCTCGCCCTGCCCAACGTACATTCCATCTTCCGTTTCCTCGATCCCCCGCTCGCTATCGCCCTATCGAAGACCCACCCTAGTTCCCACTCTAGTTCCCGCATTCGCGCATTTCAGAATCCCAGTTAACGTCAGGGTAGACACTCTACTTATGCCGCGAAAACGATCGACTTTACAGGCATAAGTAGAACATGGCAGATGGAGTTTACTGTTTGAATTGTGGGAGCATCGAAGAGATCAGATACCGTACTCGGATCACTGAATACTACCGAGTAGACAGTGTTACGAACAGTGGGCAGGCAATCATTGGAAAGCTCTCTGGGTCAGTGGCTGAGAACAAGGAGAAGGATATGATCGTGTGTCTTGGTTGTGATTCAATCTGGAACCCAAGGCACTACATCAAGAAAAAGAAGGAGCTGGAAGGTATGCAGGGGAAAAAGGAAGAGGGTGCGATTCGTGGTTGACGTTTCGATCGGTGATGGTCAATATCTTCGGATCGAAGTAGTTGAAATAACACAGTTGGAGATACACGATGGCGAAGAGACATCCGGCGACGATGGACGACGTGAAGCAGTTCAAGCAATTCAAGAAGCTCCGCGTTCCCCTCAAGTCCATAAACGCCCAAGACCGTATTGAGATCGAAGAGTCTGAGGTTGGCGACCCAGGAGAGGACTACTCTGCGTTGTACGTCAACGACAAGAAGGTCGGGCACTGGGCCGGCTATTGATTTCCGTTGAGGGACGGTAGGTCTGGGAGAGCCTTGAATCTTCCATTGAAAGGCCAGGGGACTCACACTCCCTGGCCTTTTCTTTAGCCCCCGCAAAACAGTGTTGATTCCTGGGATAAGGATTATGAAGGAGGAACGGTTACTATGTCCCAGAGAAACACACGCAAACTATTGATCAACATGGTCTGCAATCTCAAGGAAACGAGAGAAGCACAGGTCCGCTGGATAGAGTGTGGTGAAGCAGGAAACATCTTCATCATCGACCTGGACGTGGAGAATGAGGGAACCGTCTGGCGGTGTCACATCAAGGCCAAGAGTGCGGACCAGGCCAAGGAACGCGTTGCCAAGGTCGTGTCGAACAAGATGGAAGATCCAGATGAGCACCTCATCCTGGTCACCATCCACGACAAGACAACAGGCGTACAGGTGCCTGATTTGAACTAGGTCCAGGGCTTCGGCTCCGGGAAGAGCATTCGTGCTCTTCTTTAGCCCTGCAAAATAGTGTCGGTTCCTGGGATAAGGATTGTAGAGGAGGAATTACCCTTCTCATTTAGATCTCTTGGAAGGAGACAACACAATGATCGAAACCAAACTGAATAATGAAGTGTCAAACGAATACATCGCGGCTGGCAGAGCCAAGACCGACTCAACCATAGCTAAACTATTCATCCTCTGCGTCGCGGAGGGTGGGGCTGAGGGGCTCACGAAGCTCATCAAAACCCTTGAGGAGGCGACACGCAACCTACTCGACATATCAGAGATCACCAAGGGCCTGCGTACGTGTCGCGCGGTAGAAAATGTCGATGTACTGGATCTACTGAAGAAGCTGCACAAGGCTCTTTCAGATCAACAAGGTTATGGGGCATACCGTAACGTGATCTACTACCATAGCGTGTTCAACACATACCTAGAATGTGTGATGCTGGGTATGCGCTCAACAGCAGAGCGTAAAAGATTGGCCATCGCGAACCAAGAGGCACGAGCAGCACGAGAGGAACGGGCAGCACGAGAGGAACGAGAGAGGCTGGAGAGAATCGACACGAGAAGGCGCGAAGACCAACGGCTAGAACGCCTAGAACGCCTAGAACGCCTAGAACGGCGGCCCACCACGTTTCAGCCCGAGGATACGGCTGTTGACACGGTAACCTCTACCATAGTGGGTGTTGGCATCGGGCTGCTCATCACATCCTTGTTGAAGCCTGGCAAGGAAGACTAGGAATTAAGAGATCGAGGTTAACACCCTCGATCTTTTTTAGCCCATCAACCAAACTCTCGATCGGGGTGTCTAGGGTCCAGTGGGTCTTCCACGTGGTTGAAGCATCTGACCTGGACAAGTTGTGTCGTACCATCATCGAGCCGTTCGTATAGGTGTCCTCCGACCCACAGTCTGTGTGCAGTCGGTGACCTTGCGGTTCCTGGTGGGTGAAACGATCTATGGACCTCGCCTTTGGTAGGCTCAACCACAGCACGGCCACACCGACCGCACGCCTTGTTGTGCACCTTGTTCATGTCTTTGTGGTGGTGCGCATGGGTTCCTTAGAAGATATTGAGGTGGTAGACGGGGCCGTCGTGGTCCACGGGGTTCAAGGAGTTCTGCTCTCCTGGGACCACTTTGATACTGAGCACGTGGGTGTACGGTAGTCCATTGTTCTTGATCTTGTTGTACCACTTATCGGTCAACGTGATGCTTCCGACCTCTGCGTTTAACCCGTTCATGACCTTGAGCCCATCCAAGATCGCATTAAACAGCTGCTCCGTACACGTCAGTCGACCTCCTGTGCTGATACTTCCAGACACAGGCGCCAAAGGGTCTACGCAGGAGGTTGTGTGCTTTGCGAGACTCCTACGCAATCGAGCTAGTATTGACTCTCGGAAAGAGGTCACAGTACTAAGCGGAGAAACAGGCGTATCTCTTACGATCTGAAGAGCGTCCCGCAACCCATCCCGGTATCTATTTTCCATCTTTCACCTTCTTTGGTCGGTCGTACATCTGTGTTACCACGAACGTCGTGATCACACCCGTCCTGTACTTCGCTACAAACTCACCACGCTCATTCACTTGATCGTATCCGTGCACCTGGGTGACCGCAGATACCCCTCCTTTTAATAGCCGGTGCGTCACTTCTACTTTTTGACCACCGTCTTCCGGAGACGCCTTCAATGACAACTCAATGTCTAGGTATTCCGCCCTCGGGTTTATCGTGGCTGGTTTAAACTCCCCGACAGGGGTCGATGACTCCAAATAACCACCAACAGGTTTTGGAACAGGAGTGTCCCCCGACATAGACCTACCTTCAGCCCCCGCGTCACCCACCGAATCAACCATACGCTTCCCAGTGTCCTGCTCAAGCGGGTTAGGGTTACGAACCCCAAAGTCTTTGATTTGACTGGTAAGCTCATCCTCAAACCTGCCGTTGAGCGCCGCATGCCACAACGTGTGGAATACCTCCAAGCCCCTCCTTCGTGGAAACATACCCAAATTCCACGTCGGGTGCGTATCGTCATTGCTGACAATGTAACAGTCCTCAGCATGGTGCGCGAGGCGAATCCCCCGGATGCAAACACTGGCACCTTTGATACGCAACACCTGCTCCACATGGTCTGACCAAATACCTGGCCCAGTAGGCGTGTATACCGCTTGCATCGGCAACCCCTCATCATCCCCACCGCTGGAGCCTGCAGTGTCCTCGGGCTCATCTAGGACCACCTGGGCTGGCGACTCCTCCGCAAATACATCCGGGTTGTGTTCTTTGGCCCTCTTCAACCAGTACCTGATGGCCCCCCCTCGCATCCGATAGACTGGAACCTCACTGCCCCCTTGCACATTAACACCGTAGTCACCACTATCGGTGTTGTACAATCGATTGGCGCCACCAAGGTCGATGTAAGCGTGCCCAGTACGCAACAACACATCAACTGCATCACGTACCTCACGCACAGTCGGCTTCCCCTCCCCCGTCATACCATCGCCAGAGTCTGTGGTATCCGCCGGTGCATCTGGACTCGGCAAGGGTGTCCCCTCACCTGGAAGTGCACCAGGATGTCCCTCTGTGATGTCACGTACCCAATAACTGATGGCATTGTCCAATAGGTCCAGATTCACAGTAATACCATCCTTCACACTCACCTTATGGCTGCCATCGATCTCCGTCTTCACCCCGTACACCCCCCTGTACAAAACACACATCCCCCGCGTCTTCAACACTGCCCTCACACCCGCTAACAGTTGCTCACGATCATTGCTCATATTTTTTACCCCAGAAATTTTACACCCCCGAGATTCATCACCGGGGAACACACTCTTGATCCCTACTCAGTGTGTTGACCCTATAGTATCCCCCAGAATATTTCAACCCTAGTATTCACCCGTTCCTGGGTTACGTAGGGGGGCCAAACTGCTGGGGGATAGGTAACTGGATATGGAGTGTTCAACTCATGTATTCATTGGGACTGTAGTGATACAAACTCAGAGTCCATACAATCTCATTGATTCCCGGCGTTTGATTTCCCGGCGGCACACATCCGTCAATCAACGTGATACGTGAACAGTCACTGCACCTACTGACTCCATCACGCTCGCCGGAAACTTGAACACACAACTCCAGCGCTCCACCACAGTGACAACGTGTACTCTCCGTTGATTCAATTAACTCGTGACGCGGAGCGACTACATCCCGGAAGGGGGACAGGCTCGCACGACCCAGGACCTGATGACGGAGGGTGGAGACACGGAGGGTGGAGACATGGTGGTAGATGGAGAGTTTATTGAAATGT
>Ga0307380_10012618_pt1 | contig 10498 bp, 8 predicted proteins | sample UN3MG_FD_202239 | JGI IMG/M metagenome (GOLD analysis project Ga0307380, IMG submission 202239) | Soil microbial communities from Risofladan, Vaasa, Finland - UN-3 | ecosystem: Environmental > Terrestrial > Soil > Coastal area > Acid sulfate soil | place: Finland: Risofladan, Vaasa | collected... | reverse complement strand
AAAATACCATCATTGAGGAAATAGATAAAGGTTATTTTATTAATAATGCAATTTTAAAACCCGCAGGGGTAAAAGTATCAAAATTAAAATCAGAATAAAAAAAAATTAAACTAATTTAAAAAAGAAAGGTGAATAATATGGGAAAAATAATTGGTATAGATTTAGGCACATCAAATTCAGCTGCGGCTGTATTAATTGGTGGTAAGCCAACAATAATACCTAGTGCTGAAGGTAATACAATAGGAGGGAAAGCTTTTCCTTCTGTAGTTGCTTTCACGAAAGATGGTCAGAGGTTGGTTGGAGAACCTGCACGAAGGCAGGCTATATCGAATCCTGATAGGACTATTACTGCGATTAAAAGGAAAATGGGGACATCCTATAAGGTCACGATTGACGGAAAAGACTATACACCACAGGAAATTTCTGCCATGATTCTAAGAAAGATCAAGGAAGATGCGAGTGCATACTTAGGTGAAGAAGTTACTGAAGCCATTATAACGGTACCAGCATATTTTAACGACAACCAACGACAAGCCACGAAAGACGCGGGAAAGATCGCGGGATTAAATGTTAAACGTTTAATCAACGAACCAACTGCCGCGGCCATGGCTTATGGTCTGGATAAGAAAGACGCACATCTAAAGATTGCAGTATTAGATCTTGGAGGAGGAACCTTCGATGTAACCATAATGGAGATGGACAATCAAGTCTTTGAAGTAATTTCCACAGCAGGAGATACTCAATTAGGAGGGACTGATATGGATAGAATTCTAGTTGACTTCATAGTCGATGAATTTAAAAATAAAGAAGGAATTGACTTGAAAAGCGATTCAATGGCAATACAAAGAGTTCGAGAAGCTGCAGAACAGGCAAAAATAGAATTATCTACATCCGTTTCTACAGATATTAACTTGCCCTACATAACTGCTACGAATGCTGGACCTAAACATCTCACTATGACATTAACTAGAGCGAAATTGGAACAATTGATCGATCCAATACTCCAACGGTTAAAAGCACCAATCAGTAAGGCATTAATGGATGCAGGTTTAAAAAAGGGAGATGTGGATAAAGTCATACTTGTTGGTGGGCCTACAAGAATGCCAAGTATTCAGAATATATTCGAGGGATTCATGGGAAGGACTCCAGAACGAAGTATAGATCCAATGGAATGTGTTGCAATGGGAGCAGCAATACAAGGAGGCGTGCTAACTGGTGAAATAGAAGATCTACTGCTCTTAGATGTCACTCCCTTATCACTTGGGGTTGAGACTCTTGGTGGCGTGTTTACCAAGTTGATAGAGCGAAACACCACAATCCCAACGAAAAAGGTCGAGACTTTTTCGACTGCTGCTGATAATCAACCTGCTGTTGAAATTCATGTACTTCAAGGGGAACGCTCAAGAGCTGATAATAACATTACACTCGGTAAATTTCATTTAACCGGAATACCTCCTGCTCCAAGAGGTGTGCCACAAATCGAGGTAACTTTTGATATTGATCAAAATGGTATTATAAATGTTTCAGCAAAAGATAAGGGAACCGGTAAGAGTCAATCGATAACAATTTCGGCATCTACTAAAATGTCTAATGATGAAATAGAACAAAAAATCAGAGAAGCAGAAAGAAATGCGGAAGATGATAAAAAATTCAAAGATTTAATTGATATCAAGAATCAAGCTGAAGCCTTAATATACCAGACAGAAAAATTAATGAATGAAAATGAAGCCGTCATTGGAGATTTGAAAACGGGTATCCTCGCAAAGATATCAGATGTTCGATCAGCAATGGAATCAGAGGATGAAATTAAGATAAAGAAGGCAATGGAGACCTTACAGAAAGCCTTACATGAAGTTTCCACAAGAATGTATGGTCAACAGCAAGGGACACCTCAAGGCACACATAAAGGAGCACCTCCTGGTGGAATGGGAGGTAATCAAGAACAAAACCAAAAAACACAAGTTGAAAAGGAACAAGAACAATTTCGTAAAGCTTCAGGTCAAGATGATGACATCATTGATGCAGATTATGAATAATTTTTTTTTTTAATTTTTTATTTTTTAATTTTCACGATTATAAGTAGTATTATTTTATAAATGAGGGGTTGAAAAATGGTAAAAGATTATTATGAAGTATTAGAGATTTCAAAAAGTGCTTCAAAAGATGAGATTAAAAGAGCTTTTCGTAAGTTGGCTCGCAAGTACCACCCTGATGTTAACCCAGATGAATCTAAATCAGGAGAAAAGTTCAAGGAAATTAACGAAGCTTATAGTATTTTAAGTGATGATAAAAAGAGAGAAATGTATGATAAATTTGGAGTCGTTGATGGCGATGCTTCTACTTACCAACAATGGGATCAAGGTAAAGTACCAGGTGGTGCGAGGGTTAATCGATCTCCAGATGGAACTACAACATATTATTATACGGGATCTCCTGGTGGTGTTGATTTTAGTGAAATATTTGGAAATCAAAGAAGGTCAAGAAGAAGTGAAAAATCAGGAGGGTCTGATTTTTTCAATGACTTAGGAGATATTTTTGATGTTTTTAATCAACAAGGAAGAACTTCAAGAGTTCGTACTGATAATTTTGGAAACAGACCAATTGAAGGAGATGATTTACGTTACGATATGGAAATTGATTTAATGGACGCATTTCATGGAGGAGAAAGAAGGATGTCCTATAGAAATCCTGCAACGGGGAAGCAAGAAACATTAAAAGTTAAAATCCCAAGAGGAGTGAAAGATCAGCAGAAATTACGTTTAAATGGAAAAGGAATGCCCGGAACAAACGGTGGAGTAGCAGGGGATTTGTACATAAATATAAGTATTCGACCTGATAATAAATTTAAACTAGATGGTAATGATATTTTTATTGAACAAGAAATTCTTTTTACCACTGCCATGTTAGGTGGGAAGATCGAAGTTCCAGGAATAGAAAACTCTATAAGTGTAACCGTCCCTCCTCTGACTAAAGATAATACGATACTAAGATTAAAAAACAAGGGTTTTTATAAAATAAATTCTGAGGAAAGAGGAAATCAACTTGTAAAAATAAATATAAAAGTTCCTCGGAAATTAAGCAAGAAACAAAAGGAATTATTGGAACAATTGAAAGAAACTAATTTATAAAAGAATGATCTAAAATGATGAAATTTGACAAGTTTACAATAAAGGTTCAAGAAGCTTTAATGAGTGCTCGATCATTAGCTCAAACTAATGATAATCAGCAAATTGAGCCCATTCACATTATTTTATCCCTGCTTGAACAACAAGAGGGAATTACAGGTCCACTCCTTCAAAAATTAGGAGTTAATCTCAATCAAATTCGAGCAGATTTTGAAAAGGAATTAGCTAAATTAGCAAAAGTAACCGGTTCTGGTGCAACTGACGTTGTTTTGAGTAGCAATTCATCAAAATTATTTGATCTTGCTTGGAAAGAAGCTGAAACGTTAAAAGACCAGTTTTTAAGCAGTGAACACTTGATTCTAGCGGTATCCCAGATGCAATCGAACGAAATATCTCAAATTTTCAAAAAAAATGGTATCACCAAAGATAGACTAATGCAAGCTTTAAAAAGTGTTCGCGGCACGCAAACAATAACGGACCAAGATCCCGAAGGAAAATATCAAACTATAGAAAAATATAGTAGAAACCTTACTGATCTAGCTCTCCGGGGCAAGATTGATCCGGTTATTGGAAGGGACGATGAAATACGACGAGTAATGCATATTCTTTCCCGAAGAACTAAAAATAATCCAGTTTTAATTGGTGAAGCTGGAGTAGGTAAAACTGCTATAGTTGAAGGTTTAGCTCAAAGAATTGCGAATAATGATGTACCAGATTCGTTAAAGAACAAGGATTTAATTGCGATGGATTTAGCAGCGATGATCGCAGGAGCGAAATATAGAGGAGAATTTGAAGACAGATTAAAAGCATTTCTCAAAGAAGTTGAAAAAGGTGAGGGGAAATACATTTTATTCATTGATGAGCTACACACCCTCGTTGGTGCTGGAGCCGCACAAGGTGCAATTGATGCATCAAACATGTTGAAACCAGCACTTGCTCGTGGAGAATTACGTGCTATTGGAGCAACCACTTTAGATGAGTATCGGAAATATATAGAAAAAGATGCTGCATTAACTCGTAGATTTCAAACCGTTTTAGTGACTGAACCGTCAATAGAAGATTCAATTGCTATATTGAGGGGACTCAAGGAAAAATATGAAATTCATCATGGCGTTCGTATTACAGATTCGGCAATTATTGCAGCAGTAACGTTATCAAATAGATACATTGCTGACAGATTCTTACCCGATAAAGCGATTGATCTCATGGATGAAGCGGCTTCAAGATTAAGAATAGAAATTGATAGCATGCCAACTGAAATTGATGAAATTGAACGAAAAATAATACAATTAGAGATTCAGAAAGAAGCCCTAAAAAAAGAGAGCGATATAAAAATCAAAGATAAAATGGCGAAAATAGAGGAAGAATTAAATAACTTGAAAGAGGAGAGCGACAAACTTAAAATCCAGTGGAACAACGAAAAAGAAATCATATCAAATATCAATAAAATTAAGAAAAATATAGAACAAACCAAAATTGAAGCAGAAAAAGCAGAAAAGAGAGGAGATTTAGGAAAAGCAGCTGAACTTACATATGGGGTGTTAAATCAATTGAAAAAAGATTTAGAAGAAAACAACAATGAATTACAGGAAGTTCAAAAGAATAAAACAATGTTAAAGCAAGAAGTCGATGACGAAGATATCGCTAAAATAATCTCTCAATGGACGGGGATTCCAGTCTCACGAATGCTTGAAGGAGAAAGAGATAAATTATTGAAGATGGAACAACGCTTAAGAGAAAGGGTTATTGGTCAAGATGAAGCACTAGTTAAGATTTCAAATGCTATTCGAAGAGCAAGGGCAGGAATTCAAGATCCAAATAGACCATTAGGATCTTTTATATTTCTGGGACCTACTGGTGTAGGTAAGACTGAAACTGCTAAAGCATTAGCGGAATTTCTCTTTGATGATGAAAATGCTATAGTTAGAATTGATATGTCTGAATTCATGGAAAGACACAGTGTAGCTAGATTAATTGGAGCACCTCCTGGATATGTTGGATATGATGAAGGAGGGTATCTCACTGAAGCAGTGAGGAGAAGACCATATTCTGTTATATTATTTGATGAAATTGAAAAAGCACATCAAGATATTTTTAATGTATTACTCCAAATTCTTGATGACGGGCGTTTAACTGATGGTCATGGTAGAACTGTTGATTTTAAAAACACGATCATAATAATGACAAGCAATATTGGAAGTCAATTCATCATAGAATCAAGAGGTCAAGATAATCAGAAAAACCAAGAGATTATTTTTAACACATTGAAGCAATATTTCAAGCCAGAATTCCTTAATCGGATTGATGAGATAATCATATTCAATTTCTTGGAAAAATCACAAATAAAGAACATTGTTGATATCCAAATTGCCAAATTAAATAAAACTCTTGCAGAACATAAGTTAAAAATAGTGTTAACGGAAAAGGCTAAGGAATTTCTTGCCGAAATTGGTTTTGATCCAGATTTTGGAGCTAGACCATTGAAGCGTGCTATTCAAAATCACATCCAAAATCAATTATCCTTAAAATTATTAGAAGGAGAATTTATAGACGGGGATTTAATTGAAGGATATGTGGATAATAAGAAAGAAATCTCATTCAAAAAAATTGGAAAGATAGATTTCTGATTTTTTTCTATTAAAAAAGTGCCTATAAAATGGAAAGACTCGTTTTCGAGCAATTTTCGTTGAAAAAGAAGAAAAAACTTATTTTTTTAATTATTAGTACTTCTGCTCTAAAATTCTACTTATTTCCTATTTTGAGACATTAAAAATTCAATAAATAAAATTACTATGATAAGATCAACGCCTCCAAGCAAGAAGTTGACAAAAAAATCTTTATTAGATTTCATAAACCAAACTAACAAATTTTTACACTTGTGAGTGATTTGCTCATTTTAGATTCTTATTATGATATTATAGGATGGCAAATCTTTCAAGAAAACAAATAAATATTTAGAACTAGATTAATAATTATAGGTATAAGATTTTTTAATTATAACTCTATTGAATTCAATGGTCAATCGTGAACCTTTAAGTTTGTTAATTTCAATTTTAGAACAAGAGGATGATAAATTCATCCCGATTTTAGAGAAAATCATTAAGGCTGGAATAAAAATAGTAAACAATGCAGAAGAACTTCGAGAAGAATTATCTGGTTATGATGATATTTATCAAACCAGTGTGCTCGATGTAGGTTATAATTATTGGCTTGATGTATTAGAAGGTAAATTATCCTATAAAAAGGGGTTCAATCCTGAAGCAACGTTCAAAGTAAGTTATACCAAAAAATTGATAATTAAGATTTTAAAAGGTGAAATTAGTGGAACTGATGCTTTCATGAAAGGTCAACTTAGGGTAGAGGGAGAACTATCTCAAGGATTGCATTATATTAAGATTTTCAGGCTTTTTATTGAATATCTCAAGAAAAAAAATGGTATGAATCGTAAAAAATAGGAAACATATATTCTCATATTATATAACTATTTATTTTGCCGAATTTTATAACGATCATAGGATTAAAGCCAATACTCCAAATTTGGTGGATTCATATTAAAAACACGTTAACAACTTCCATGATAGACACGAAAGTTATTGATCTAGTTTTGAACTCACTAGAAACCTCGGAAGATATTTTTAGAAGTTCCTTGGATAAATTCATTAAATTGGGAATCAAAATTGCAAATGACTCTGAAGAAATCATGGATGAACTGCTGTTATATAATGATTTAATCTTTCACTTGTATATAACAGATCTCGACCTAAATATTTGGATAAAAAGTAATGAGGGTGTACTCAGTTATAATAATAACCTTTATGAAATTATTCCTGAAAATGTTCATGCTATTCATTCCTTTCTTTCGAAAAAAATTATCGCGAAAATTTTAAGACAAGAAATGACTGCTGCTGAAGCGTATCTTAAGGGATTTATTCAATTAGAAGGTAACATCTCTGATGCTATTATATCAAAAAACATACTAAACCTATTTTTCTCATACATCAATTATTTCATGAAACGTGAGTAAAAAAAATTATAATTTAACCTTTATTAATAATTCTGAATTAGTTTAACTTTTCAAATTCAAAGAATGTGCGATCATGGTTGCAAAACTATTTAAGAAACGTACAGAAGAAATAATGAAGAAATTCGAAGGAAAAAAAGTTATAGGAACTTTCTGAAGTGCTAATTTCTTTGGAGTAGAGTCAAAAGGTGTCAGGCAAGTCAGAGGGAATGGTGTACTCGTTTTAACTGAAGAGATGTTATATTTTGAAATGTGGGTCAAACCCAAAACAATAATCGAAATACCTATTAAATCTATTAAGAAGATAGATATAGTGAAATCACACTTACATAAAAGCAAGTTTAGACCACTCCTTAAAGTTATTTTTACAAACGGAATAGGTGAACACGATTCCATTGCTTGGATGGTCAATAATCTTGAAGAATGGAGAAATGCACTCGAAAAATTAATTCTGCACCAAAATCGATAGTAAGATTTTTTAGATGTCAACCATAAAAATAACATAGCCTTTCTGTTTTTTGGGTCTGTAATCTAGCATGGATAGGGTACCCGCCTTCGGAGTGGGATGTCGCAGGTTCGAATCCTGCCAGGCCCATTTAATATAATCACTAATACCTGTATTATAATATAAGAAATGATCCAAGACCTATAATTAGAAGTGTAATTTGGATTGAAATCCCGATATAAACTTGTGGTTCAATTTATTTTATAATAATTGATTCAAGAATTGGTCAATTATATATTCGCATTAAAATAATTTTTTAATGCTAATCTTCCGTCAACATTAGGTACTTGTTTATTAAAAAAATTGTATAAATTATTAAAAACTCTTCAATATTCTATAAAATTAAGTATTTTGTCAATTTAGGATAATTGGTTAATTTGAAAAAAAAAAAATTCTTCCTAAATAGTGCAATATGCTGCTCAAGATCAAATATTTCATTATTTATTTTTTCTTCCTTCCTCAATCCCTATTTCTATCATCATTCATTTTTTGTTTACAAAAAATGTGAACTTTTTTATCATTTTTTTAATGAAATAAAACGTGTTTATGTACAACTAATCATACAAATTAGTTGTGAAAACAAAAAACTTTAAATATGCAAAAACTTAATAAGTTTATTAGTACAAAATATAAATTATTGACACAAATTAAATTTATTACCACAAATTAAAAATGATTGTGTTAGAACCCCCTTTACAGGATTTAGTAACTAGTACTAAAAGCCTTGAGTTGCTTGGAGTAGGATTAGTATCCATGACTCAGAACAAATTTAATATCATTCTCATGAAAGGATTCAATTCTTCTCTGTTACTTAAATTGATTAGGAATTATAAAGAGGAGCTTATTAAAAAAGAAGAGGGAAAGTTAGTTGACTTAATTGGGTCATACACCGTATATATCCATTTCTTTAAAGTAGATATAGGAACGTTTTCAATATTTTACATCAATGAAAAGGATAAACACTTAAATTATGATGATCTTTGTTCACTATCAAGCCAAATTGTTAATGAGTTTTGTTCAAATCACTCCTATTCAAGTTTAAATGCAATTTGTACAAAAGTAGTAGCTAAATTACCTGATGTTTCTGCATTTTTTATTGTAAGTAGTGCTGGTCATTCATTATTTTCTAAGATCAAGGAAAAGTATGATTATTTGAAAAAAAACGTCATTCAAATTGGGGGATTTATATCAGCGGTGTTTACCTTTTCAAGCGAAATAATTGGAAGAGAACCAGAAGATCATCTTAGTTCAATAAACTTTGAGAATCGTCAATTTCTTGTTAACAAGGTTAATGATGTCATTTTCGCATGTTTCACAGAAAACAATGATTCAAAAGATATAAAAAAAAACATTGATCTAATTGCTGAGGAATTTTTTGATCGTTATGAAGAGCGAGTAAAGAATTTTGATGGAGATGTAAGTGTTTTTAATGAATTTGAATGCGTGGTTGATAAGTATTTCACAATTTAAGGATTTAGCCACTAAAAGATAATTATAGGCATATATATTTAAGACTATAATTTATATTAATCATAATCATGACAGTTCTTTTCAACCCAGATTCTATCATAAATAATATAATTAATGATTTCGGGTCGAATGTCTATTTTATTTTAGTCTCATCAAAAAATGGAGCTGTGATGAAATCCTATATCAATGAGGACGAGTTTAATAAAGCGTCCATTTCTTTAAATATTTCACAATTATATGAATTAGCAGAAGAAACTACGGAATCAATTGGATTACATGGTCCTGATTTTAATATTATTCACTCAGATAATTATTATATTTTAACAATTAAATTACTCGAGAGATTAATTATCTTATTGACCGTGGATCAAATTAAAGTCGAGGATGTGTTTAACACAATAAACAAGTCTGTGAATATAGAACCTTAATACCTTGTTTAGGAGATCTAAAAGCCACTAAAAGATAATTATAGACATAAATTTTTAAGCCTATAATTTGTCTTAATCAAAAAGTACCAAATTTTAATTCGGGTAATAGATGTTTATATGTATTCTTACTTCTCTAAAAATATCTGTAAATGATTTTCGAAAGTTAATCAAAGCTACGGGAAATAAAATTAAAATAAGAAATCTTACATATATTGATTCATCAGATGAGAAATTAATGGTACGGATGATCGATCATTTTACATTTTTAATAACAGAAAAGAATTTGAAATTACTCAGTTTTCTTGGAGTTTGCTTCAATATCTATGCTCTTTCATTTGAAGTGTCATATTGTGTGTTAATGGTTTTTGAAATTGAAATTTTTGACATTTTTACGGTATTTCTTCTCGTGAGTTGGATTTACAATATATGCATAACATTCTTCATTGGTTTTGAGTCAGAAAAACATTATATTGGGAAGTTAAGCGAATTATATCTCACTCTTACGATTGTATCCCCTCTATTTATGCTTTTAGGAAATTTCCTCATTTCGGCATCTTACTATCAATTTGAAATATCATTATATTCGATTTTAAGCTATTTTGGATTCTTTTCATTATCGATTTGTGGATTTCTAGTAAATTATTACATAATGATTTCAATTCAAGGAATTAAAGCCTTGAAAAATAAAAAATCTACGACTAAAAGATCCTCTAAAAGACGAAGTTTCACGTGCAAAACATTCTTAATAATCGGGTTTCTTTACTCACTTTCATTAATAAATGGAAGTTCGAATTATGCTGCTGGAGTGCTAGCTGCAGCTTCTCAAGTATCATTAGGATTTTTTTTTGCTTTTATTGCCTTTTTACTCTTTTTGATAAAAACAAAACCTGATAAAATCAGACTGATTTTCTTTTCATGTATAGGAATTTTCACGATTAGTACCTGCTTG
>Ga0307380_10012615_pt1 | contig 10500 bp, 5 predicted proteins | sample UN3MG_FD_202239 | JGI IMG/M metagenome (GOLD analysis project Ga0307380, IMG submission 202239) | Soil microbial communities from Risofladan, Vaasa, Finland - UN-3 | ecosystem: Environmental > Terrestrial > Soil > Coastal area > Acid sulfate soil | place: Finland: Risofladan, Vaasa | collected... | reverse complement strand
TTTGAATTTGACATGGTCTTCACCGCCGGTGCATCACTCTGATAAAGATCATCCACGAGAATGAATCCCAAATGGGATCCGCTTAAATCGACGATCTGTAGTTGCAGGTCCTTGCCCTTGAACTCCGACACGTCAAAGGTAAACTGTCTCAGATCAGGTCTTTGTCCGCCGGTGGTGTAGCGCACGATCTTCCCTTGGTACAGTAGACTCACAGTCGTGTATTCCGAACCGCCCCCCCCAACCAGGAAATTGATATAGTCGCGTTCTACCTTGAAGGACGGACTCGTCAAGGTCCCCTTTAAATGATTGCCGTTGCGATAGGTATTCACCAGAGCACTACCGTTGTACCCATCCAGTCCCTTTTGCCGTTCTGAGAAGGGTCCTTGAACGGGGTGGTTCCCAAAGGCATCTCCGGTAACATCCCAATCTCCATAGTCATCTCGTTCAAAATCCGCAATCAGAATATCGTCGCGGAGCATTGCACCGGTCCAAATCGAAGCAACCTCGTGAACGGACAAGCCGCCGAAGGTGATGTCTACATCCTGCCCGGCGGTCAGTTTCACGGGTTGAGGTTGGGCCGGAGGCTCCATCAGGTAGAGCATCACCAGCTCACCGTTGTTGACAAAGACCTCTACAGACGTGATATCCGCCAGTATCTGTAATTGCTTGACTGTGGTACCGGGCAGTTTGCCGGTGTGGCCGTCAAACAGGATCCCGTCATGATGCACGGTAATAGGATGACCGAGCACCTCCACCGTCAGTTGTCCGCCCGCCGGAACGGTCAGACTCGCCTCCAGGGCAAATGAACGCGTGGTCATAGGCATCGACCTGGTCTGCCCCGCCGTGAGATCGAACGGTTCCCAAGCGGTACTGTTCCGGTAGAGCGAGGCGACTTCCTTGATGGGCATGCGACAGAGTCGAAACCCCGCAGGCATGCGGCGCAGTCTCAGTTCCAGGGGGACACTCATCTGATTCTTAAAGGGTTCCCCGGGATAGGAGCCGCGCCACTCGTTGACCATCTGGATCAGGCGCCGGTCACCGGCCGGGCCCTGCTTCCAGGTCTGCGTGGCCGCGTGACTTCCTTTGCCGTACACCAACTGAAAGGGACCGACTTCCGTCGTGAAACGGTGGCCGTCAAAGGTACCAATCGCATACTTACAGTTCTCCCGGTCCCAATCAAGGATCACCCACTTGCGCAGGCCGGGTTCGCCCTCAACCGGCAATTCGAAAAGATCGGGACAGACATAAAAACCGGGAAGTCTGCTTTCATAGGTCCAGGTCTTGAGGTCCGGCGACGAGTAGAATCCAAAGGCCTTACCGGTTTTGCTCTGATCAAAGTTCTGGTACAGGACCATCACCCAGCGCCGTGTGGGACTGTGCCAGATCACAATCGGATCACGAGCGCTCAGCGGGAAATTCTGTTTCTCATCGCTAGGTAACGAGAGGACTCGTCCGTAACGCGTCCAGGTCCAACCACCGTCGTTGCTGCAGGCTAAATGCTGACCGTCACCCCAAGCCGTAAACAGGGCGACGATCGGTGGATCTGAGCCGGTCTGAAAACCCGAGGTGTTGTTGTAATCCACCACACACGAACCGGAGAAGACCTGAAAGCCGTCTTGTGGTACCAGGGCATCCTCATGCTCAGTCCAGTGCAACAAGTCCGTGCTGGTGGCGTGGCCCCAGGACTTATGGGGAAAATCGTAGTGCTGAAAGAACAGATGGTAGACACCTTTGTAGTAGAACAGGCCATTGGGATCATTCATCCAGCCCCGCCTCGGCGAAAAATGATACTGAGGACGATACGGTTTTTTGTAAATGGCATCCAACTGGAGCATTGTTTCGGTCTGGTGGATCATCTCCAGAGCCTTGTGAGCCTGGTCGATTGGGTCGACGGTAAGCGTGACGGTTTGGCCTTTGTACTGACGTACATCTATAGAGGCCCAGAACACCGGTCTATCAAGTGCCGGACGCAGTCGTAATGCGGCGATCGGCTTGCCGTTGGTATCCTTGAGCGACAAATGGCGTTCTGCCTGCAACTCATCAATCGGCAGATTTAAGTAGTTGCCAGTGATCTGAATAGACAGCGCATGATCCTTTGCAGGTGTGCTTTTCCGCGACTCCTGAACAGAAGCTGCTGAGGACATTGTATTCGTCATCAGCGATACCATTAAAAGCAGAAGCATATACCTCAAGAGGCTGCGGTTAGCCATATCTATACTTGCTCTTTGTTCTATCATAGTTAATCGTCAATCCGTTTCCTTGTCTACCAAATGGATTTCAGCTCCCAGGCGCTGAAGGTTTCAACCTGCATTGTGTCTGTATCCGAAAAGAATTCAATCCTATTATGATCCAGGCTGTTGTGCATAAAAGAGACACCATAGGCCTGGCCGTCATTGATATAGTATTCCAGGATCGCCCGATCCAGGAAGATTTGGAGCTTGATCGAACCATCCGCACGCAAGGCCACGGGCACCTTGACGGGGTTTTCCCCATGACCATCGACCAGGAGCGTTCCGTGTTGATAGCGGAGAGACACGGCGGAACACCCATCCGCACTGCGGCGCACACGAACACCGCTGCTGCCCGTAGCAGAAGGCTTGAATTCAAGCATGAGTTCCATAGTATGGCCTGCTACGCCGTCCAGAACCTGGCTCCCGCTGACTGTACAGGCTGGAACTGTGGTCTGCTTTTCGCGAAGTTTTGCTAACTCCTTAACGGGTCTACGTCCCAAGGTGCCCTGCTCGGTGATGAACAGCTCCTGCGGCAGTGACATACAACCGGCCCAGCCGCGTCCGGCAATATCATAGTGCTTGCGACGCGTGATCCAACAGGTAAAGATCTCTCGCTTCTCCGGCCCGTTGGTGATCAGATTGGATGACAGGGCATTTTTACCGGTAAACACAATGGGACCGCTCTTTTCGCTATGGAAACGATAGGCCTCCCAATCCATACGTCCCACATAGTGATCAAAGCCCAGAAAGAACACCCATTTGTTGCCCACAGGCACCAGGTTGGGACAGAAGCTGGTTTTATCGAACAGGCGTCCCTTGTACTCCCAGTCATCGAGCTGGTTGCTGCGCGCACGATAGAGATGCTGACCACCGATCCGATTCTTACCTGTAAGACTACTAGAGATTAACCAAGTGTGACCGTCGTGCGTAAACACAAAGGGATCCTGGGCTGAGAAGGGGTTGCCATCCTTTATATGAGCCACGATAGGCTTCTTCTCCAGTTTCTCCCATGTTTTCATGTCGTCGTGACTGATGGCGGCCCACTCTGAACGATAGTTATCGTCCTGCTTTATCGAGGTATAGAAGAGCATGGGCTTGCCGTCACCATTGATGGCGCCGCCCCCGGAGAAGACATGCTCTTCACCGAGTTCATAGGAGGGCCACAGGGCGATGGGTTGATGTTCCCAGTAGACCAAATCCTTGCTGCGTGCATGGCCCCAATGCATACACTCCCAGGTTTCGGCATAGGGGTTGTGCTGATAGAAGATATGGTAGTAGCCCTTATAGTACATCGAGCCGTTGATGTCGTTCATCCACTGAGCGGGTGGACGGAAGTGATAGACCGGCCGCTGGGGATCCTGCTCCGCCAATGGCACGGCCGCGGCCACGGCCTGCATGGCACGCTTGATGGGATCGGTTTCCATTGCCGGAGCGTCGGTCTGCACAAAGTGATCGGCCGCAATAAAGCCCCAGTGGGCTGGCCGATGTTTGTCTGCTGAATCCAGGAGTTGAATTTGCACACGCTGGCCCTTGAGGTTACGCACGTCCCAGAGCCAGGGCTGCATCTTTTGCGAGTTAAAGGCCGTAGCGACCCGTTTGATTTTACCCTCCAGCAGGAGCTTCACGCAGGGGCCGCGTTTCTCGCGTTTGCCACCACCAATGAGAAAAGTGATATAGTCCCGTTCAATCAGAAAGGCCGGCGAGGTCAAGGTGCCCTTAAAAGTATCGCCTTGCTTCCCATCCGATCCGACATAGGAACTGGCGATGCCTTGTCCCTGTATTCCCCAGGCCTGACGGTCGCTTTCCTGAACCGTGATCGGCCCCTGCCCAAAGGCATCCCCCTTTACGGTCCATCCCTGAAAGTCGGCCTGTTCAAAATCTGCAATGAGAATATCCGGTGCAGACACGGCCCAGACCTGTGGTGCAGACAAACAACAGAAAATCAGCATGGTTTTGGCATTACTGACTATCACTGACGGCCTCCTCCCAGATTGACTTCATCTCATGCACGTCGAGCGTGGTAATCCGGTGCGTGCCCTGCGTCGAAATGACCGTCAGTACCTCTTTCTCGTAATCCGTAGGCCAGAAACCGCTCATGGCCACGGCTCCGTTATGGGCGAAGAGTTCCACGGAGGTACGATCTACGAGAATACGGAACGGCAGTTCACTGTTGATCGGTCTTAGTTCAACCGTCTTTTCAAAACCCTTCAGCGTGCGTGTGTTACAATCGTATTGGATCTCTAGTCCGGCCAAATGGAAGCTAAACGATCCCGAGCGTCCCGGCCGAATCGTCACGTCGATGTCCAGTTCCCGCTTCTCGATATTCGTTTTCAGTGGCGTTTCAGGAGATACGCTGACATCCTGCCAGTGGTGTTTTTTTCCACGTAGGATATCCAACTCCCTGACCGGCCAGCGACGCAGCCGATAGAGGCCGCCCGGTTCCTGGTACAGGGTCAACTCCCAGGGCACACGGAACTGGGCGTTCGAGGGCATACCGGGCAATCCCACGGAGCCAAAGAGCCGGGAGAACCAGCTCATGAATATCTTCCGTCCGTTGGGAGCGTCACTGAATACCTGTGTAGAGTAACTACCTTTGCCGCTGTCGATGCGAATCGAATCCTGCACCGGCGTAAACGTGACACCGTCAAATGTGCCGACACTGTATTTGGCGCAGTCACCGCGTTTGTGATTGCCGGCACCGGACAGGAAAACCCACTTTTTATCTGACGGGTTTCCTTCAACCGCCATCTCGAACATGTCCGGGCACTCATTGTGACCGGGAAAGACGTTGGTCGTATGCGGGGTCCAGTCCAGCCCGTTGGTGGAGGTGGAAAAGTGGAAGGTGCCGTTGTAGTTGCCGGAAAAGAGGGTCATCACCCAATGCCCACCCGGTTCACTTGTCACGGCGGAGCCTTTGGTCGTAGCCGGACTTGTCACGGCGAAGCCTTTAGGTGAAGCCGGATACCAGAACACTTTAGGATCGCGGTTCATGATGGTTGTCACTGGATTCTTGTCGTAAACGATCCAGTCTGTTCCACCGTCCACGGAGTAAACAAGAAACTGTCCGTTATCGGGCACGGTCACATAGAGCAGTAAGGGCGGATGTTTGCCTTTTTGCAGGCCTGTAGTATTCTTCCAATCCACCACGCCGCCGCCGCTGAAGGCCAGCAAGCCCGGGGGCAATTCAAAGGCAATGCCGTATTCAGTCCAGTGCACCAGATCTGTACTGGTGGCATAGCCCCAGCGCATATTACTCCATTTCATACCGTAGGCATTGTACTGATAGAAAAAGTGATACACACCGTTGTAGTACAGCAATCCGTTGGGATCGTTGACCCAGCCCACACGCGGGCTGTAATGGAACTGTGGACGGTACGGCCTGTTGTACAGGCTGTCCAACAGGGGAATGGTATCGGTCTGATGGATCATCTTCAGAGCCGGATGATCCTTGATGATTTGATCGATCACATAGGTGAGTGTCTGGCCCTTGTAATCCCGGACATCGATGGAGGCCCAGAAGACCGGTTCCTTCTCAGCCAATGAAATCGTGAAACCGGTTACCGGCTTATCCTGCGCCTGCTTGAGTGTCATAAAACATCTTTGCATTGAATCATCCACCGGAAGATTCAGATAGTTGCCGGTGATCTTGATGGACAGGGTAAAGTCTATGAGGGGCATATTGACCCAGGGCTTCTGGCTATTGGCGGCCCAAGGTCTCCGGCTCTGGTGGATATGATCGATACTGATATGCCCCCAGCTCTCCTTCTCTGAATCGACAATCTGAAGCGTTACTGTTTGCCCTATAAATTCAGAGACATCCCAGGTGGCTTTCTGCAATCGTTCGTTGTTCGGACCCGTGCTGGTGTGCACGATGCGTCCGTCGGCCAATATGAGATTGATACAGGTCTTGCCGGGATGCCGTCCGCCGCCGATCAGAAAGTTGATATACCGGCGTTCAATCGTAAATGACGGGCTGGTCAACGTGCCGGTGCTGCGATCCTTGTTCAGAAAGGTGTTCACCAATCCTTTACCCAAAAATCCGGAAACGGCCTGTTGTCCGGGCAAGGCCCCCCGGGCAGGCGCAGCACCGAATGCATCCCCGGTCGCGCTCCAGTTGCCGTAGTCCGCCCTCTCGAAATCAGCGATCAGGAACTCCGGCGTCCGAGTGCTGGACTGGGCCCAGACAGCCCCGACGCCGACTAGCAAAAAGAGCCAACATACTCCCAGGCAGTCCCTTCTCAGCTTATTCATACCCACTTCCTACTAGTCCATCCAAATGACATAACTATCTCTCTTGCGATTAGGTTAAGGCGTTACCGACTGCCAATATACAGATACCCAGTACCAGACCGGTCACTCCTGCCATAATCCAACGACGACTGATAGAGGCTGCGCCTTTCCACTCACCGGTCATGAAGCCACAAATATTTCCGACCAGCATCATGCCGCAAAACAACAGGGCAAAGCCGACAGACACGCCCAGTACGCCCAGGTACTGCGAGCCGAGTCCATAAAAGAAGATGGCCCCATCGTGCAGAGCGGCCATGAGAAAAGCCAGCAGCGCCACATGCCGGATACCGGGTTGCTTAAAGGCATTCCAGGTTTGATTCTTAAACAGCAAGCCGATGCAATACCCGCAGGCCGCCAGACAACCGCCCAGCAGAGCAGGCATCCATACCGCCAAGGTGGCAATCGCCTGCACATTGCCATGGATGTCCTGAGAACTATTTAATATGGGTTCTCCGAAGCTGAATGCAAAGTTAAGACAAGCGCATAACAGACCGGCAAATAAACAGACGAATAGCCCCTTGGCCATTTGTACGGCTTTATTTGCTGTCGCTGTGTCTGTGGGCCGGCTTTCATCTGAATTGATTTCTTCATGACGACTGCGAAGTACTCCTGCATAACCACAGCCAATCACACCAGCCAGGCTGACCAAAATACCCAGTATCACGACCATCCCCTTGGTGGTTGCGATGGTTTCGGGGTGTTGGACAAACATGGGGATCAAAGGCCCGAACACCACTTGCACACCGGGGATGATCGCAAAGCCGAGCGAGATACCGATCAACTTATACGCAGTGGCCGCGGCAGCGGAACCAAGTCCCCAGAGAAATCCGAACAGTATCGGATAGAGTATGACCCAACCCGCACCAGACCATGTTTCCCAGGCCCCTTTAACAAAGAAAAAACCGGTTACCGGGATCAAGAGGGCCGCGAAAACAAAAAACAGACCCCACAACACTTCCCACGGCGTTTTCTCTACAAACTTACTGGGCAGAGCGAACAAACCGCCACATATCGCGCCGATTGCAACCAATCCCACACCTATCAGTGTATTCATAGACCTCTGGCTCCCTGATCCTTCAGATTTGTTTCCCTGGCAACATCCACCAGTGCCTGTATATTCTCAACCGGGATATCCGGTGTCACTGCATGGGTCGGCGATAGTATGTATCCACCGTGCATCGCCATCAGATGCAGCACATCTTGCGCCATCTTTCGACTCTCCGCTGGTGTGGCGATGGGTAGAAACTGCTGCGTGCTGATACCCCCGTAGAAGGTTAAGTCCTTGCCGTATTCACGCTTGAGCTGTTTGAGATCATATATCTCCGGCTGTACGGTATTGTAGACGTCCACACCAATATCGATGATGTCCGGAAGTATCTCGCGCAGGTCACCGCAACTGTGCAGAATGACATATTTGCCGTGGCTCTTGACCTTCTCAAACATCTTAGCCATGGCCGGCTTGATGTATTTGCGCCACAGGGGTGGCCCCATGATTAACCCCTGCTGCTGTCCCCAGTCATCCCCGAAGTAGACGCCTTCATAATCCCCATCCAGGACACAATCCAGTAACTCCAGATGGTGGTTAAGAATCTGTTCAAAGAATTCCTGGGTAAATGCCTCATTGAGACACATATCCACGAGGATCTCTTCCATCCCGCGTAGGCTCCAGGCCCGCTCGAAAAAGCACATGGTCAAGCTGAACATGCGAAAGGCCCCGGAGGTATCCTTTGCCAGTTGCCGACAGAGCGAGGCGGCAAAATCTCGTCGGATCGCAGGAAACCGATAGTCCTCTAGGCCCTCTTTGCCCTTCAGTGGAAACCCCGTTACAATGCCGACATCCCCCCCATCTTCTGTCGGACTCCAACGTACACCGAAGATGTCTAATTCTTCACCATTTTCAAGCTTGGTGTTCTGCTTATACTTAGCCCGTCGTAAATGGTTATCAAGAAACAGTTCCGGATCTTCACAGCCGGTTTGTGCTTTTAGCTTGGTGATAAAGGCGCTGGTCAAGTCGATATGCCAGGGCACCAGGTCTGTGTGCTTATGCTCGATGGCCTCAATCACACGTTGGCGTTTGGCGTCATTGTCCTGATCAGCGCGTTTAGGCTCAATCATGTCTATTTTCCGTGGGCATACATTGGAAGCCGCCCTTATGTCACTCTTACTATGCAATTCTGTTTCCTATCAACGTTTTGATTTTCTCATCGTATGTGGGTTGGGCACCTGACTGTGAGGCCACCCAGGATCCGATGGTCGTGGCCCGATTCAAAGCACGGATCGGATCAAATGAACCGGAGAGCAGAGAATCGATCATGCTCGCAAAAAAGGCATCCCCAGCCCCTACCGTATCTTTGACTATAACCGGGAATGTCTTGCCTTCATAATAGGTGCCCTCATGATACAGCATGGCCGCCTTCTCTGCCCTGGTAATGCATAACTGACATATCTCCAGCTTGTCTGCCAGGGCCACGATCCGATCTCTGAGTGTACAATCCTGCGGTAAATCCGAGGTTAAAACTGACAGCTCTTCCTCATTGGCCTTAACAAAATCAGCCTTGGCCGCATAGTCAAGGACCATCTCCGGGCTGTTGTGAGGGGGACGCAAGTTCACATCAATGCATTTCAGCCCTTTGAACGTCTTGAGAAATTGATCAACCTGCCGGCGATTGTATTCGCTGCGGAGAAACACCGAACCGTACACAAAGGCGTCCATGGCTCCATTTTTATTCAGTGTTTCCTGGTTGATCTCAACGTAGTCCCAGGCGGCCGGTGTCAGTACCTCATAGGTTGCATCTCCCTGCTCATCCAGCGTCACCTGGACTTTTCCCGTGCCTACCTCATCCAGTACGCGCACGTAGTCCGTACTACAATGCCACTGCGTTTGGATGATATTCAGGGCTTTTTCTCCCAGCCGATCATTACCGACACTGGACAGAATAACCGGTTCAGTGTTGAGATAATTTATGTGGTATGCCACATTCAAAGTCGCACCACCCAACAACTCTGCATCCGGAAAACAATCCCACAAGATCTCACAGGTCAGCAAGCATTTAGAGTTGGTCGTACTCACTACGAAAGTCCTCAATAAACTCAATCTGTCCTAACGCTCCCGGTCAGAAGAACGATATAACGCTGAAAGAAGGGTTAGCCAACACTTTCTTGGTTATTTATTCGACAGCTAAAATACATAATAATATATAATAAACTTGATTTAAAGGCAATTTAGGTTGTATTATCAACAGGTTAGTTTAAATTTCAAAAAACCGGAGTGATGACCATGGAAATCGTCCTACCAATGCCATTTCAGATGAGCATCTGTGCTTCTGAGCAATTCACCGGTCCCCTGAAAAGGCCTTTACCTAACCAAACCGATGCGTACTGTCTCGGACTGGAAGCTAAGGGAAACATTCAAATTAGGTGGGAAAGTCGTGAGACGTCTATAGAGGCTGGTAATCTTTGGAGCACAGCCTTGCGCCAGGACACGGCCTGCCTGCTGTGTTCCTCAGAGACCGCCGAGGGGATTTTTCTGATCCTAAAAGGCCGAGACTGTGAGGAATTGGTTATGCGATGGGGTATTCGACACGGCCAATACCAGACGCCGGCACGTTACCCACACCGATCTGGCCTGCTTTTGGAGCAGCTTCATCGCCATTACCATCGACCCAGGGCACAGAATCCCTTTTTCATTCTGACGCGATTGTTGCGCATTGCCGAGTACCAATTCAACACGGAAAGCCTATCCTCTGAAGAACGTTACCAGGACATCGTCAACCGGATGACCGAGTCCTGGAAACACAATCCGGCCCTGAATACAGCGCAAATCGCCAAGCGACTCCAACTCAGCGCGACCACACTGCGCACCATTTGTCACCGCACGCTGTCCATGAGCCCGCACGACTATCTCAACCGTATCAGGCAGGATCTGGCCAAAGAGATGCTCTTCAAAACCAAGGATAAAATCGCCCACATCTCCCGGGCT
>Ga0307380_10012614_pt1 | contig 10501 bp, 5 predicted proteins | sample UN3MG_FD_202239 | JGI IMG/M metagenome (GOLD analysis project Ga0307380, IMG submission 202239) | Soil microbial communities from Risofladan, Vaasa, Finland - UN-3 | ecosystem: Environmental > Terrestrial > Soil > Coastal area > Acid sulfate soil | place: Finland: Risofladan, Vaasa | collected... | reverse complement strand
TCACAATGACCCCGATGGCGGAAGATGGGTAACTGGCGTTTGATCTTGATTCGAAACCTGGGAATCGAGTATGCGAACGACAGGCTCAGCCTTAACGGCAGATCTGCTCGGTTACGTCAAGACAAACAGGGCTGTCTGTGTGTCAACGTAAACCCCCGCATCACATACAACATGACGCAATCGCCCTGTTTCTCAGCCCCGCCCGGAGATGGTCACTTCGTTTGCGGATATGCTGGTAGACCCTGCTGAGCATGTTCAGGTTTGCATGCCCCATGAGTACAGCGATCGTCTGAAGATCGACACCCCGGTGGATGGCGTCGGTTGCGAACGTGTGGCGGACTGCATACGGGCAAACGTGAAACCCGAGTTTCTTGGAGAGCCGATAGAGTCGGCTAACGAGCGCGTGTCGAGTCCAGGGGGTTCCCTTGCTGTTGCGAAAGATGGGTCCGGTTGGATGTTTCAACGCGAGCCGTTGACATATCTCGAAAGCCCGATCGGTCAACAGCACAACACGCTTTTCCCGCTTGCCTTTGGATTCGTCTACTGGAAACACCCAACATCGGTCATCACGGTCAAAATGACGGGTTTCCACTTGTCTCGCCTCTTGCGGGCGGCAGCCTGTTTCCTTCAGGACAGTCAGAATGTCGAGTAGACAGCCCCGGTCGTGCGACTTGCTCACCTCAGAAACGAGTCTATCCCATTGATCGGGGAGCAAGTAAACATCGCGGGGCCGCGCTGGCGGCACTTCAACGTTGCGGACTGGGGAACGGTCGGTCAATTCACGCTTCTCAGCCCACTTGAATGCCGCCTTGACGGCCCGGATTTGGTTGCGACGGTAGTTGTCGCTCGCCGGAGGGAGCGTATCGACCCAATCATGGACGTGACTCGCTTTGAGATCAGCGAGCCGGAGTTTCGGACCGATGAAGGACGCGAACAAGTTGATGGGGCGCGCGTAGAATTGGTAGGTAGCTGGAGCAGATTTCTTGTGGTGATGGTCAAGGAAGCGCTCCAGTAGATCGACCACAAGACCGTCTGATTTGACCGGTTGACGGTCGGCCATGTTTTGGTAGTATCGTTCCCAGGCCTTGACTTCGCCCTCTTCAAAGCTCGCCAGCCGGACAGGGCGTTTGTTGGGGCCAATGTTTGCATACCACGCTTTGTGAGATTTCTTAGGGTATGGTTTCGGTACTCGAATTGCCTGTGCCTTCCGGATGTCCTGAAGCGCTCATGTTGCCTATCTTCACTCTAGCTCGTTCCAGGGACAAAATCAAGGACAAAACGGCAATGGAGCGTGACAGACAGAACGTAAGTCGCTACTATTGAACGACTTGGACAGGTAGCTCAGTTGGTAGAGCACTGGACTGAAAATCCAGGTGTCGCCGGTTCAATTCCGGCCCTGTCCACTTGGCGTAAACCACGCTGAATTGTGGAGTTAGAGTGCCTGCCGGCGGTCGGCGCCGCGGCCGATTTCTCTTCGGGAATCCGGTAGACTATCGGGTTTGGGGAAAGCGGGAAGACGCAGGGCCGAGCCGCAAGTCTGCTCCGGGATTCCGTTCTTTCGGCGTCACAAGCCCTTGGGCCAAGCCGTGGTCCCCCTGAACGGCCGCGACATCTACCTGGGCGAGTGGGCGACCGAGGCCAGCCAAGCCGAGCACGGGGGGCTCGTCGGCGAATGGCTGGCCGGCGGTCGGTGTCTGACCTTGCCCAAGTCGTCTCTGACGGCGGCCGAATCGGCTTGGGCCTGCCGGCGATTCGCCAAATCCTGCTCCCGGACGGACGGTCAGACCCCCGAGACGGCGGAGCGGATCAAGAAGGCCCTGCGCGTTCTCCGCGAGGGTCCACGTTCTCCCAATCGATCGAGAGCGTGACTGGGCCCTGGCTGCGGAGGTCATGCGGAAGAGGGATGGAAAGCGTCGATCAGCCGGCCGACGGTTTGGCGGCAAGGGGTTTGCCTTCCATGAGGGGTATGGGGCAATGAGTACGCCAATCGACAGTGCGGAGAAACGTCGACAGACAAACAAGGCGTTCGCTGAGCACTGGCTCGAGGACGTCGCGGCGAACCTCTCCGACGAAGAATCGACCAAGGCGCTCACTGAGCTGGTCTGCTGGATTGTACTGGTCGGCGGCCAGATCACCTTGCTCGATCTGATCAAGGAACTGACGCGCCGCCTGTAGTCGAGTGTCTCCCTCGTGAGAAGACGGCCGGTCACGAAGGACGACGGCGTATCTGCCCGGTCACCCCGCCATCCCCGGAGGATCCGCGGGGAAGCCCACCGGCTCAGCGGGCCGGGGCCTGCCGGTACGGCTCGGCCTGTTGCCAGGGCTCCGAGAAGGCCGGCTGCGTGGGGCGGGTAATGCCATCCACCACGACGACGTTTTCCGATCGCGCCGCGCGCGCCAGGCTCTTGCCGCGGATCGGCACGGGGCCGGTGATCAGTTCAGGAACACTGACGGTCTTGAGGAACGAGTCGTAGAACTCCGGATCGCTCTGCGGAAGAATAAACGGTTTGTGGGCTTTGCCGGTTTTGTCGACGAAGCTGATGTAGCATCGGGTGAAAGTCCCTCCCCGCCGCCTGCTGCTGAAGGCGATCCATCGGGAGTTGCTCGACCAGCAATGCCACGACTCGGAGAATTCGCTGTTGATCGGCAGCTTGGCGTACTTGGCGGTGGCCAAGTCCATCATGTACAGATCGCTGCTGGGCTGATACACGGGAAAGCACCCGTAGCGGCACATGCAGAACAGCAGAAACCTCCCGTCCGGCGAGATGCGCGGCATCAGGATACTGAGCCCGGTCTCCTCGGCCGAGAGCACGGTCTCGGGCTCGCCCCACGCGTCCGCGTCGACGTCATAGCGGATGCGCATCAGATCGTACCTGACCTCGGCGTAGCGTGCGGGCGGCACGGCGTTGCGGTCCGTCCACAGCAACGGCGCGCTACAGTAGTAGAGGTACGTTCCGTCCGGCGACCACGTGGGGTAAGTCTCCAAACGCCGCTTGTCGGAGGCGCGGGGCACCATCTTCACGCTGCGGGCCTCGATGGCGTAGTACGCCAGCGCCGCATCGAGATCGACCACGTCGCGGACCTCGGCGCCGGCGGCGTGGAAGAACTGATCCGCCATGTTGACGGAATAGGCCGCGACCCGGCCGCTGGGATGCCACGCGGTGTAGCCGAACTTGTCCCCGATTTTCTCCACGTTGCCATCGTCGACGAAAACGGTCGCGGTGCCGAACGTGCGGCTTCGGACGCCGATGAACATGCGATTGGGGTCGTTGTTGGCGAAGCTGTGGCAGTTGACGCAGGCGTGCTCCAAGGACATTCCATCGAGTACGACCGATTCCCGGTAGGTCGTCAAGTCGCGCTGATAAATCCCTATCTTACGCCCCATGGTATGAATCGGCCCTGCCAGACGATAGACGACGTACCCGTCAACGTCTTCCTGCGCGATCCGATTGACGATCGTCCGGTACCGTCGCCAACGCCCGTCAACGTCTGCGTATACGTCGAACAGCAGGTCCTTGCCGCGGTTGGCGCCGACCAGGGCCCGCCAGCGGCGCGGGGGGATGGTGATCTGCGGCGAGCGGCTGAGGATCTCAATCGCATCGCCCGCCTCGGCGCGTATTCTGACGAAGAACCGCGTGCCTCGCTCGCGGACGGCGAAGTTCAGCGGTGCAATGTTCGGGGGAATGACCGACCCTGAGTAGTCGGGCCTGATCCGAGGAGGCCGGGCGATGGGCGCGGCATCATCCGCGCCTGGCCGATCGTGCCACAACGCCGCCCACGCGCCGGCGACGATGGAGACGGCCGCCGCGACCGTGAGGAGAAGTCGAAGTTTCCCTTTCATTCGGTCACAACCCCGAGGTGCCAAAGAGGTAGTAGAAGTAGTAGGTATCCCCGAACCCGGCCGCCAGGGCTCTGCTGGCGATCTCTTCCGGGCTCGCCGAAGTCGCCATGATCGCGGTGAATTCCCGGCCTCTCCGGACGACCTCGGGGTCCAGCCGATACCCGGCAATCCGAGGCTCCCGCCCCGTATCGTTCGAGTAGATCACGATCGCCTCCTGATAGTGGCGGGGAATCTCCGGGTATTCGAGGTCTTCGAGACGCCGGAGATTCGCCATGGCCCGGTCGAGACGGTTATTGCACAGATAGAAAGCCATGAGGATCTCGAACGCCATCCGGTTGCGCGGGTTCTTTTCCAGGAGCACCAGCAAGAGGTTCTCGACGGGCGTCTGGGGAGAGAAGAAGGTGTCGCGGGTGAGCATGGACCGGCGTATGCCGGACACTCGCGGGTCGTCTGCCAGGCGGGGATCCTCGTCGAGCCGCCGGAGGATCTCTCTTGCGGTCCTGCGATGGAGAGGGTTTTTGCCGAGAGCGTTGAGGAAGAGTTTTGCCGTCTCCGGCCGGTCCTTGACGAGGTTGATCGTCGCCAAGTGTTTCAGGACCTCCGGCAGCGGGCCCGAGTTCTCGAGGGCCTCATAGGCCCATTTCTCCGCCAGATTCACCTGCCCCAGATCGAGGAAGAGCCTGCTTTCCTGGAAGTAGGAGCCCGCGTCCCAGGCGCTGCCCGGTGTGGCGATCAGATCCGCGCCCGGAGCCTGCGGATAGCGGAACATCTCGTCGCCGAGCCGCCCGGTGTGATAGAGCGCGAGCACGACGTTCCTGTTGCAGCGGACGGTCCGCGTCCCGTAGGGCATTCGGTCGGCTGCGCGGAGGACGTCCGTCCAATTCTCACAAAGCGAATAGTAGTCGATCTGAAGCACGGTCCTCGCGGGGGCATCGAACGAATACCACGCGATTGCGCCGGCACCCAGGAAAACGACGGCCATCCGGATGGCCCGCTTCGGCTTGCCGCGGCCCGGGAACCGGAACGCCGCTTTGACGCTCGACGAGTCCGTTTCGGGCAACGGAGGGTTGGGAGCGTGAGAGGTCCTGCGGGCGAACACGCCGCGCCACCCGGCTGCGCCTGCCAGTACGACCGGGAAGAAGAAATACAAAGCGATCGCACAGGGCAATCGGCGGCGTACCCCCGAGCCGAAGAGCAGGAAGCCACCGTAATCTTCATTGACGCCAAGGGCAACGAGCGTTTTGCCCGCAGCCCAGGCCACACCCAGACTACACAGCACCGCCGTCAGGGCGCCGAGCATCCGCCGTACGATCAGAAGCTCGTAGACCGCCACCAGCACCGGGAAGAGCAGGCTCCCGGCGCCCAAGACGTAATAGAGAGCGACACACGCGGCCGGCACGACCACCAGCCGTTTCGCGGTGCTCCGCGGCGCCAAACGCAGATAGAGCATGAAGCACGAAAGGGCTCCCAGAAGCGACAGCATCGTGTTCAACGGATGCGTGTAGCCGCCGTACAGGACAAGCAGAAGAACCGCCGGCACGTAGCGCACCGCCATGCCGCGAGGCCGGCCTGCCAGGCGGGTCAGGACGTCCGTGCCCAGGCACGCGGAGAGGGCGGCGGCGGTTACGATCAGTGCACCCGCCCAGCCGAAGCCGTCAAGCTGCGAGAGAAATCGCGCGGCGTACTCCGCCAAGCCTCCCGGACGGGTCAGGTGCTCCCGGAAAAACGGCCACCCCGTGGAGAAGCAGAAAGGGTGATAGGGCGTGAGAATGCCGAGGCTATGGTGAATCAGACGGGGATCGATGACCCGCCAGACGTAGAGATAGAAGAGCAGGAAGAACAGTCCGGTATCAACGCCGAACTGCGAGGTCTGCCTCGGCATCGCTTGTTGACGGGGTTTCACTCCGGTTGCCCTGTCCCTCTTCTCCGACGGCCCTACGCGGGGGAAACCAGCCTCTGCCGAACGTTGGCCAGGAACTCGTCGATTTCCCCGGGCTTCTCGAACCCGACGGTCAGGCAATCCACGCAGCCGAGATCCATCACGAACTTCAGCGTCTTCCTGCGCTGTTGCGCATCAAACCGCCCTTCGCCCACGAGCTTCATTCCGACGATGCCCTTTCCGGCGGCGTGGATCTTCTCGAGCACGGGCACGACCTCTTCCATCGGCCCGTCCGTGCGATGGCCGTAGGGGTTGATTCGGACGTGGACCACGTCGACCCAAGGTTCCTCGGCCGCCGTTTTCAGGGCCGCCAGGGAGTGGACGGAGACGCCGTGCGCGCGGATCAGGCCCTGTTCCTTCAGCTTTTCCATCGCGTCCATCTGCCGGCGTTCCGCCCGGTTCCAGTCGGGGCTTTCCATGCAGTGGATATGGAGCACGTCGAGGTAGTCGGTCTGAAGCTCCCTGAGGAAGCGTTTGACGAGCACGTCGGCCGGCGGGCGTTCCTTTTCGGGGATCCCTCCGGGCCGGGTCCAGATCTTGGAGACAAGCTGGCACGCTTCGCGGGGCTTGCTCCGGAGCACCCGGCCGACGTAGGGATGGGTCCCGTACAGGTCGGCCATGTCGAACTGCCGGATGCCCCGGTCGTAGGCATAGCTTAACAGCGCCTCGAACTCCTCTCTCCCCAGCCGGGTTTGATTGGTCTGGCGCCCGCCGCCGGCCATCCCCGTGCCGCAGGAAACGCGGCAGGCCTTCAATGCCTTGCCGAGGGGGACGGTGGCCGTCGGGTCGACGTCCGCCGGCGCGGCCGCGGCCGGGCCTGGAAACAGGGCTGCGGCCGCGGGGGCCAAGGCGGTGCCAATGAACTGACGACGCCGGATCTTCACGGTCGCCTCCTTGTTGACGGGGCCGATCGTCTTCGTGGTGCGTGGCAGCAGAGCCGTTCGAGTCGGGACGGCTCGCTGTCTCCAATCCGCCTATGGCAGACAGTCGAGCGTGCGATCAGTATACCCAATTCCGCCTGATGCGGACAGGATTGGCTGCCGAAGAGATCGGCCCCGGCCAAGAAGGGGGGCTGGCCGGAGCCTCCCGTGTCGTCCGAGACCTCCGGGGCGGCAGGACCGCGTCCCAGAAGCCCCGGGGGCGGAGGGGCTCGCGCACGAGGCCGCGTCGGCGGCGGCCAGCCACCTTGTCAAGCGACTACCGCCAGTACGCCGTGAACAACTCGTCGACCGCTTCGGTCTTCGAGTCGCCGCCGTCGTCGGGGTCGTTGCGCCGTTGGAGATCCTCGAACTCGTAGAGCCAGAGGATGCTCTCGATCTGGGCGGGCACCGGCCGTTGCGTGAGCCCGGTTTCCAGGACCGCGTCGTAGAGGATGGCCACGTCCTGGTCGTCGCCGCCGTGGGCGTACACGCGGTCGAACGACACCGCCCGGTTGAAATACTCCGAACTGAAAATCCTGGTCTGCGCCGACGTGGCCACCAGCGTGTCCTTGGCCGCGGAGCCGTACAGGTGGGCCACGTCGTTGCCGCCGGTGGCGTAGGCATGCACCCAGCGAAAACCCTTCGCCCGGTTGAAGAAACCGTCGCCGTAGAGCTTCGCTTCCTCGGGCCAGGCCTTGAAGGTTTCGTCGCCGTTGGGGTCGTCGTAGAGCACGGCCACGTCGTCGTTGCCGGGGCTACTGAACGCGTGCACCTGCGAGAACCCCTTGGCCCGGTTGTAGAATCCATCGCCGTAGAGCTTGGCCTCGCCGGCCCAGAACTTGAACGTGTCCGTGGCGTTGGGGTCGTCGTAGAGCACGGCCACGTCGTCGTTGCCGGGGCTACTGAACGCGTGCACCTGCGAGAACCCCTTGGCCCGGTTGTAGAATCCATCGCCGTAGAGCTTGGCCTCGCCGGGCCAGAACTTGAACGTGTCCGTGGCGTTGGGGTCGTCGTAGAGCACGGCCACGTCGTCGTTGTCCGGGCTGCTGAACGCGTGCACTTGGCGGAACCCCTTGGCCCGGGTGAAGAAGCCGTCCCCGTAGAGCTTGGCCTCGCCGGGCCAGAACTTGAACGTGTCCGTGGCGTTGGGGTCGTCGTGGAGCACCGCCATGTCCTCGTTGCCGGCCGTGCTGAACGCGTGCACGAAGCGGAACGACGTGACCCGGTTGAAAAACCCATCGCCGTAGAGCTTGGCCTGATCGGGCCACGACTGGAACGTGTCCTTTCCGGCGGGATCGTCCCGCAGGTCGGCCACGTCGTCGTGTCCCGGGGTGGCGTAGGCGTATATGTTGGTGAACGAGACAACCCGGTTTGAATAGCCTTCCCCGGAGATCCTGGCCGCGTTCGGGTCGGCGCGCAGGGTATCCACGCCGTCGGGGTCGTCGTGGAGCACGGCGACGTCGGAGCCGCCCCCGCCGTGGACGGTGATCGACTCGGCGTCGGCGACGTTGACCGTGTAGCCCTCGCCGGAAAGCGTGCCGTGCCCGGGCCAGAGCTCCACGGTGTCCTTGCCCGCCGAGCCGATGACGAGCACGGTATCGTCGCCTCCGAGGCCGTCCAGGTCGACGGTGGTCACGTTCGCGCCGACCGTGACCGGAACGCCGTTGACCGTGACGGTCCACGCGCCCGGGCCTCCCACGACCAGCTTGAACGTATCGTTGCCCTCCGTACCTTCGATCGTCCGGGTCGTCGGACCGGTGGGCTCCGTGCTTCCGGCCACCGGCGGATCGAAGTTCCCCACAATCGGGGCCGCGTAGTCGTCCCCGAACTGGGCGAACAGGTCGTCGCCGAACGGGACCGGCTCGAACGGATGATCCAACGGCGCCACCGACCCGTCCGCTTGGACCGCGGCGTCGGAGATGAGGAAGTACCACTCGGCCCCTTCTTCCGGCGTCGCGCCGCTGCGGTCGGGCACCCAGAGACCGAGGTCGTCGATGCCGTCCTGGTTCATGTCGGCGGCCACGGGCCGTTCTCGAACGCCGCTGAAGTCGAGGAAGTTGAAGCGGATCTCCTTGTCGACGGCGCCCCCCAGCCCGTTGTCGGCCAGATCGAAGTAGAAGATGCCCTTCAGGAAGGTCCCCAGGTCGTCGAACCCGTCGCCGTCGAAGTCGCCCACGATCGGGTAACCTCGCAAGTCGGAAACGATCGGCGTCTCGTCGCTGACGAGGAAGTCGCGATCCGTGTCCAACAGCCAGCTCGTGCCGGTGAACAGACCCACTTCGTCGCCGTTGAGCAGGCCCGGGTCGTCGGGATCGGACGGGTCGACGACGTCGAAGTTGCCGGCCACGGGGGCGCCCAGGCCGTCGAACCAGGTCGGCTCGATCGAGTTTATGTCGGGCACGCCGTCGTTGTCCACGTCGACCAGCCAGCGATACCGCCTCGCTTCGTTCTGCCCGTAGGCGGCCAGCTTGTCGAACCCGTCGGCATGGACCACAGGGTCGGACAACGGGCCAACGTCGTTATCCGCCGGCAAGGCGAAGTTGCCGGCGAAGACGTCGTCGCTGGGGAAGCCGAGCGTGTAGGTGATGTCGCGGTGGGTGAAGTCGGGGTTCTGCGGATCGAAGCGGAAGTTCCCGTTCGTGTCGACGTACACGCTCCCGCCGCTCCACGTGCCGATCTCCGGCCGGCTGTCGACGGTGAACCGGGCGACGAAGTCGCCGCCGGGCACGCCGTCGCCGCTGGGCAGGTCGGGCGTCTCCTGCGGCTCGATCGCGTCGGTCTCGCCGTCCAGGGCGTTCCCCACCGGGTCGACCAGGCTGTCGGAGAGCGTCAGAGTGAACCGGTCGTCGGGGAGCGGCTCGAAGAACGTGAGAATGATCTCGCCGGTTGCCGGCAGGCCGCTCGCGATCGGCCCCGACACGAACACGACGCTTTCGATCGGGATGATCCCGTTGGCGTCGCCGACCAGCAGGAAGTGGCCCGGCTCGAGCAAGTAGTGGCCGGGCTCCGCGGTCGCCGTCTCCGGCTGCAACGCCAGGTAGAGGAAGTTGGGATCCACGTCGCTGCGGTTGGGCAGGTCCAGGATCGAGATCGACAACGCGTCGACCAGCGGCGTGGGCGACGCCGTGCCGCCGGGATACTTCGGGTCGAACAGGTCGAAGTCCGAATGGCCCGTGATGGACACTTCTTCGACCCGCGGACCCTGCGTGTCGATGAAGACGTCCAGAACCTGGCCCTCATCGCCCAGTTGGTCGCCGACCTGGTTCACGTTGCCGGCCAGGTCCTCGGCCGTCACCAGGATCTCCCGAACGCCGTCGAACGGGAAGAAGGCCGGGTCGTTCAGATCGCGGATGAACGAGGTGTTCCACTGGCCGTTCGGGAAGGCGTCGTCCCCGTCGAGCGGCACGGCCACCGTGAGGCTGAACTCGGCCGGGCGGTTGACCGAGTCGTCGGCCGAGGGATCGGCGTACAGTCGCACCATCGCGTCGGCCTCGGCCCGGCCCACGAACCCGAGCGCCGTGTTGCTGGTGACGCGATCGGCGAACGTCGCCGGATGCCCCTCGACGCCCGTATCGCTCAGGATCGGATCGATGCCGATGATGCTCACCGGCGGGGCGACCGTGTCGACGAGCACGTCGAGCAGGAAGTCCTCGCTGATGTTTCCGGCCCGGTCTTCCACCTCGAGCTTGAGGTTGTGGATCCCGTCGGCCAGCCGGGGCGCGGCCGGACTCGGATTGTTCAGCGCCGCGCTCAACACCTCGCTGAGCAAGGTCTCCGCCCTCAGGCCGCCGAAGCTCGGGT
>Ga0307380_10012610_pt1 | contig 10503 bp, 10 predicted proteins | sample UN3MG_FD_202239 | JGI IMG/M metagenome (GOLD analysis project Ga0307380, IMG submission 202239) | Soil microbial communities from Risofladan, Vaasa, Finland - UN-3 | ecosystem: Environmental > Terrestrial > Soil > Coastal area > Acid sulfate soil | place: Finland: Risofladan, Vaasa | collected... | reverse complement strand
GTTAAAATTTTTGGCCCCCGAGCCATTTTTCAGCAAACGGAGACGGAGAAATGAACCAAACGGCAATTTTGGATTTAATTGGCAATTTACCCCTTATCTTAAACCTTTTGCTTGCGACGACCATCCTGGCTTTCTTCAGTTTGGTCTTGGCGGAAGTTTTAATTGTTTGGTACTGCAACCGTCAGCGTGAAGAGCGTTCACTCAAACACGTTCTTCTTCAGATTGCTGTCCCACGGGATAATGAAATTAAAATTGACGCGGCCGAACAAATGCTTTCCGCTTTCGCTTCGATGTATAAAGGCGGTAAGCTCACCTTTTTAAGGCTTCAAGACCATCTTTCCTTTGAAATCATTGGTTTGCCGGAAGACATTCGCTTTTATGTTTCTGTCCCCCAAAAACTTAAAGATATGGTGGAGAAGCAAATCCACGGGGCTTATCCGGGTGCCGATATCCGGGAGGTCAATGAATACAACATCTTTTCTGAGAAAGGAAAAGTATCTTACGCTGAATTCCAATTTCGCTCCTCCGCTTATATGCCAATTAAGGTTTATAAAGATTTACCGACTGACCCTTTGGCCAGTTTAACCTCCGCTTTGGCCAAGATGAGAGAAGGGGAGGGGGCGGCCATTCAAATTTTGATTACTCCCACTGGGAATGACTGGCGTTCCGCTGGCCGCAAATATTTAGCTAAAATCAAAAAAACCGAAAGTGACCCCGAGAAGGCAAGTTACAAAACCGATCCCAAGCAAATGGAGGCAGTGGAAAACAAGTGCTCTAAGCCCGGCTTTGAAACTTGTATCCGGATTGTCGTTTCTTCTACCGATCAAGAGTCGGCCAAGGCTCATCTTCAAAATCTGAAAGCGGCTTTTGAACAACTTTCCGGCGACCAAAATGGTTTTAAAAGCCGCAAAATTCGGCTCTCTAAACTATTTATGACCGATTTTATTTATCGTTATCAGCCGCTTTTTTACTTCAACCGCAACAAAATTATCCTAAGCTCGGAAGAGCTGGCGACGATTTTCCACTTTCCCAACAAAACGGTGGAAACACCTTATATTTTCTGGCTGAATGCTAAGCGGGCACCTGCCCCCGCTCAAGTGGCCAAAGAAGGCATTTATTTGGGCAAAAGCGTTTTCCGAGGGATGGAACAGCCAATTTATATGGGTGAATCAGACCGGATGCGCCATACGTACATTATTGGCGCCACTGGCACCGGCAAATCCCAGCTACTGGTTAAAATGATGTATCAGGATTTGCGAGCGGGTCGGGGCTTTTGCTTCATTGACCCTCACGATACCTTTGAGCATGTAATGCAGCTTATCCCCCCAGAAAGAGCGGAAGATGTTATCTACTTTTCTCCTGCCGACGTTGAGCGGCCAATGGGTCTTAATTTAATTGAAGCCGAGACGGAAGATCAAAAACACTTTATTTCCACCGCCATCATTAACTTAATGTATAAGCTTTTTGACCCCTATAAGACAGGAATTGTCGGACCGCGGTTTGAGCACGCTATCCGGAATGCGATGCTGACGGTCATGAGTGAGCCGGGGAGCACTTTTGTGGAAGTAGTGCGTTGTCTGACCGACCCTCGATATGTCCAAGAGCTTTTGCCTAAAGTAACCGACCCGATGGTCAGACGATATTGGACCGACCAAATTGCTCAAACTTCCGATTTCCATAAATCGGAAACTTTGGATTACATTGTTTCCAAATTCGGCCGCTTCGTCACTAATAAAATGATTCGGAATATTATTGGTCAGTCTAAGAGCGCTTTTGACTTTAGACGAGTGATGGACGAGGGGAAAATTTTAATTATTAACTTGGCCAAAGGCCAAATTGGGGAAGAGAATTCCAGCTTTTTGGGACTAGTCTTGGTCCCCAAGATTTTAATGGCGGCGATGAGCCGGTCAAATGTTCCTGAAGCCCAAAGGAAAGATTTTTATCTTTATGTGGATGAATTTCAGAACTTTGCCACTCCTGACTTTGCTCAGATTCTTTCCGAAGCGAGAAAATTCCATTTGGGGCTTTGCGTTGCCAATCAGTTTATTGGGCAAATGGAGGAGGAAGTTAAAAACGCTGTTTTTGGTAACGTTGGGACCAAAATTGCTTTCCGAGTGGGAGTAACCGATGCTCAATATTTACAACATGAGTTTGCCCCGATTTTCTCAGAGAGTGACTTACTTAATATTGAAGCCTTTAACGCTTATGCCAAAACCATTGTCAACAATGAGCCGGTGCCGGCTTTCTCGATGAGTATGAAAGATGATATGCCGCCGATTTGGAAAGAACAAAATCCTGAGCTTTCCGAAAAGATAAAAGAGCTTTCTCGTCTTAAATATGGCAAAGACCGCGCCTTGGTTGAAGCCGAAATTGCCAAACGAGCAAGACTGTAATAGAATTCCTCTTTAAGTGTCTGAAAGAGAAATTGAGATTATTCAAGAAGCGGCTGATCATGCTCGCGAAACCTTAACTCAGAGATGGGGGTACCCAGTCGGTCCAACTGCAGCCTTATGCCAAATTGTCTCCGGAGAAATGGGGGGATATTTAAGTGGCTGGGCCGACAAAGTCTTTGTTGCTCATGGCAAAATTCCCCTTGAAGGAGGGAGGACGTGTAATCATTGGTTTGTTGTCGCTCAATGGGGAGGTCGGCGATTTCTGGCTGATGGCACATATTTACAATTTTTAGAAATTAAGGATTGGGCGGGATCTTCGTCAGTGATGGTAGTTGAGCTGACTGATCAATCTTCTCTGGCTAAGGCGTTAGAAAATCATCGCATTCCAGCAATTTATCGCCCGCTTTGGCTACAAGTTTTTCCTAATTGCCCAACACGAGCTGAATAATTGCCAAACGCGCCCGGCTTTAAACCAAGCCTCAAATCTGCTAAAATCAGGATGTATAGCCAAATTTCCGGACCAGTAGCTCAGTGGTAGAGCACCACTCTTATAAAAAAATAAAAATTAAAATGGGCGCATAGCTCAGTGGTAGAGCACTACTCTTATAAAGTAGCCGTCCTTGGTTCGAATCCAAGTGCGCCCACCTGAGTGTTCTTTTGATACTTCTGGTACCTGAGATACTCTTGCGGCCTTTGAAGTTTAGAGTTCTTCCAGCTTAACTGTGCCTTCTTTTTTGTTTTCCCCGATGAGCTTGAGATATTTTTCGGTGGTAGAGAGTCTTTTGTGGCCCGCCAGCTTGGAGATGGTAACGAGTGGAGTGCCGGCAGAAAGGTGATGAAAAATCCAGGTGTGTCGCAAATCATTAACCTTGGCGTCCTTAATTCCCGCTAAATCAAAATATCGTTCAATGGAGGAGCGAATATTTCTTATGAGGAAAGGATGTCCGGTTTTAGTGATGAAAATTGTCTTTTCTTTAACGGTTGGTCTTTCTTTCAAATATCGGTCTAATGCTTCTCTGGCGGCTTTATTGAGAGGAATATTTCTTCCCTCATGGGACTCAAATGGCCGGATGTAAACTTCTGTCCCTTTATAATCTTCCATTCTTAGATTAGCTACTTCGCCAATCCTAACCCCGGTCTGAAGCATCAACTCAACAATCGCCGAAATGCGGGCATCCGACCGGCAAGCATCCCTTAAAGCTCGGTATTCCAGTTTGGACAAAATTCGGGGCGGCTTAACTTCATATTTCGGGTGAGCCACCGAAGCAGCGGGGTCAGTTTCTACCGCTCCTTCTTTCTTTAAGAAGCGGAAGAAAGTCTTGATAGAGTTAATTTTGCGGGAAATTGACTTGGCGGTATAACCTTTGCTCTCCAAATCTGCTTTAAATTCTTCCAGTAAAGCCTGATTAATGGTCGTTACTGCCGTTACCCCTTTAGTTGCCAAAAACTTCGTCATTTGGGCAATGTCGTTACTGTATGCTAAGATAGTAGCGGAGGCCCGTTTTTGGCTTTTTAAATATTCGGTAAACTTGGCCGAAGTTTCGGTTAAAGAAATTGCATCCGTCATATTTTCTAGCCCATAATATCATTAGATAAGTTTGATGTCAACTAAGAATCAGGCGCAAAAATTGTTGGGGATTGTTTTTTTGGTAATATTTTTAGCCTTCTTGGTGAACTTTTTTCGCCAGGTAACAGTTTACTATTGGACGAGTCGACAGTTAGCTAAAAAACAAAAAGAGTTAAAAGCCCTGGAGGAAAAAAACCGGGCTTTGCAAGTGAGATTGGAAGAAGTCCAAAGTCCAAAATTTGTGGAAGAACAAGCTCGAAAGCTTTTAGGAATGGGGGATAACCGAGCCCCAATTGCGGTTGCCCCTTCTGGATTACCGAAAACGAGTGAAAATATGGTGACAGAGGAAATGATTGTCCGGCCAAATTATCGCCAGTGGTGGCAGCTTTTTATTCATGATGAGAAGCCTTGATTAAATTACTGACCCAGGCCAACCACCTTTTTTTCAAGGAAGCCGTTAAACTGGAAAAGAGGAATTGGCTTGAACCAATCTTCTTTCCAGCCGTAAGATACTTCCAGAAAGTCTACTGCCTTAGCCCCCAAATTGATGGCGTCCTGGATTAAAAGTAAATTAGTATAGTTGCCCAGACCGGGGTGCCTTTTCAAATCATAAGCGCCATTAAGAGCGTAATAAACGCCTTTATGAATGCAAACCAAATCTGTCCCGACCACTTTGCCATTAATTTCCGTGGAAACCATTCTCGCTTCATACTCGCCGGTCTGTTTAATAATTTCTCGAAAAGCCTCTCTTCTTTCTTCGCGAACAAAAGCAGATTCATCCAAATCCTGGAATCGTTTAATGCTTAAATCAAAAAGTTTTTTAATATCCTTAAATCGATTGTAAACAGTCTGAGGGTTTTTAGCTAAAATTAGCCGCTGGTCACGCTTTAGGTTATATCTTTTTTTTCGGTCAAACTTTTGTAAAAAGGTTTCCAGATTAGGATATTCATCCAAGGAAAGTAAAAATTTTGGGTCATCCGCTAAAAGACCGAATTTTTTGGCTGTTCGCGGAGAGACATAAATAGCGTTAAGTAAGACCTTTTGGGGGAAAAGAGAAAAGATAATTGGGATTAAGGATTTTTCTTTAAGCCAAAAAGTATTCCCTTCTTGCCACCAACTACCAAACCATCGCAGCTCATCTTTATCTTTCTCGTACCAGAGAGGGAGTAGGCCTAAGGGTTCATTATCTCTTTCGAAAATCAAAAACACGGGCTGATTTTTATCGCCCAGATAAAAGGCATAACGAAAACCCCAAAGTTCAAAAAGTGTTCGCTTGGGGCTAAATTCTTCAAAAAGCTGATGGCAAGTTTCTAAGTCAGTTTCTATTCGAACGGTAATGTTTTGCTGTTTGAGTTGGAGGAGGTTGCTCCCCGCGGTTGGCGGCTCAACATTGTGTAAATCAAAAAAGGAAGAATATAAGTAGTCAAGACCGGGCGGCCGGTCTTCTTCTCTAATAATTTCGTCTTGATTGCCGTTGGCCATTATTATCTCCTTTTACTTTTTAAATTCTTTTAAAAGAAAAAACTTTTTTAGTCTTTTCATTAAATTTTTAAGTATTTATTTCTATCATCAATAATGTAATCAGAAATCCAGCAATAATGTCAATAATTAATTTGAGGGTAATTTGAGCTTGAAAAAATTTTACTTTTTTTGGCCTGGTTAACCACTATTAGTTTAATTGAACTTTTTGCCGGAAAAGAATAAAAAAGGGATTGCGACAGTTTTAAAGATTTTGAAAACTTTTTTCGGGATAAGAAGAAAAGTTAGTAGCAAGGGAGGGGATCGAACCCTCGACCCCGGCGTTATGAATGCCGTGCTCTAACCAACTGAGCTACCTTGCCGCAAGCAGGAAAATTATATCAACTAAAAAGCCCCGAGGCAATCTCGGAGCCTTGACTTGGTTGCGGGGCTGGGAATTGCGCCCAGCCTGCGAGATTATGAGCCTCGCGTGCGACTTTACACTACCCCGCACATCTGAATCTATCGCTATTATAACTTGTTGAGGCTGAGTGGTCAACCCTTTTGCGTCAGTTCCAGTAAGTGCTCAAAGCCATCTTGAGGGCTGGTTTTATTTTTGGTTAGCTTACCGCATTTTTGGCAGCGATGGAGCAAAACGTATTCGTTTCCTTTTTTCTCCACCCCACCGGCTCCATTAAGCCCTGGCAACGAGAGAGGCGGTCCCCCGGAATTTCTTTGTCAACGTGTTTGCTAAAAAGACAATTTGGGCAATGGTTAGTATAACCCGTTCCTGTAATGATTGTACCGCAATTTTCGCAAACAAAATTTTCAATTTGGCGAATAAAGTTCTGGCGAATAAAGTTCTGGCGAATAAAGTTTTTTTCATCAAGGCATTTTACCTTAATTTAATGGTTTGGGCGATTAGGTTGGCAACGAAAGTTTGGCCTAGAACAGAAGGATGGATGCCATCGTCGCGATTAACATAAGCCGATTTACCAAAACGACTTCCTGGAATTTTTGATTTTTCAAAAGCATTAATTAGGGGGACATTGAGTATTTTTGCTAAACCGACGGTATTTTCCAACTGCTCCATTATGTGAAGGGTCTGTTCATGGGCCTTTTCTTCTGGCCAATTAACCCCGTTAGCCCCTTTGCCAAAGTCTTTCTCTAAGGGGGCGATTTCTGCCAAGAGATAAACATCTGTTTTTTTGCTTCTGGCTTTTTGGATTAGTTGGACCAAAGTTTGCCAATGTTTATTCCGGTCATAAGGATTAAAAGGATTATAACTAAAAGAACCGAGGACAATAATGTCAGCCGGTAGGAGTGAAATTGGGGGATACTGGCGGGTTTGGTAGGAAAAGCTTAAGTCAAATCTGGCCAAACCCATTTGGACATTTTGGGAACCAATACCGTAATTGTAAAGAATAAATTTGGTGCGGGGGTGTTTTTTATGAAGACTAGCCTGAAGATATTCCAAATTTTCTCCCATGGTATCGACCATAGAATCGCCATAAACAGCAATAATATAAGTGCCTTTAGTCGGGAGGTTGGGTGAGGGGGTAGGAGTTGGCGGAATCGTTGAAGTCATTTCGGGGCTGGAGTTTCTTTTGGGAAGCAAGTCTGAAAACCGCTGAATTGTTTCTTGAAGCGAGGGTGTTTGGGTCCCAAGCACATCTAATGTTTGAGAAGGTGTTTTTTTCATCGAAAGCGATATGAGGAGGTTTACGAATAAAAGGAAAGTGAAAGCCAGTAAATTTATTTTTATAAGAGTTTTCACTACTTTGAGGATATTTTAGAGGTGAGGGGATTGCAAGGAGGACCTTTTTTTCTGGCGGGTGAAATGATTTTTCATTAGGCAATTTTAGCAAAGAAGCCGCTTGAAAAAAACTCTTAACCAGCGGATAATCACTTTGAGAGAAAATAAATGGCCGAGTTAGACAGACCAAGCGACAAGAGTAATCCGGTGGAGAATTTACGCTCCGTGGGGCAAACTATCGGAGAATGGGTTGAGGTTTATAAGAAGGTTATTTTGCCTTCCAGCGGAGAAGAGCTGAAGGAGCTTTCGTTAGCGAGTAAAGAGGAAGTAGCCAAAGTAAATAACAGTCTGGACAAGCTGCGGGAATTATTGAAAGAAGCTTTGTTGCACGAGACAAGTTTCGCTTCCTCCGAGTATCGAAGCAAAACAGGCTATCCCCCTTTTGCTTATGAAGAGGGAAGGTTCATCTCAAGAATTCATACTCATATTGAGAGATACTATAGTTTGTTTAAAGGAACGCCAGGGGAGGCGGTTCCTGAAGGAGAAACGAGGGACGGTATTGTGGTTTGGGCTTCCACGATGAGACCTTATAGGGACCCCAAAACCGGCCAAGAAAGAACCTTTGCTGATGATTTAAAAGCAGATATTTTTGGAGTATATGAAGAAATTGAGTCTGGTAGGGGAGGAAGAAAGAGTGCGGAAGCGGGCTGGGAGGTAAAAGACAAGGCTAGTGCTAGATTGAAAGATTTATTAACTAGACCAATTGAGGCAGTGGAGTTGATGTATGGAGAAACTGTCCATGAAGTTGGCAGACCAGTCGATAGGACCCGGCCACTGGCGGGAGTCCTTATTGTTGCTTCCGCCACTGAGTTGAGCGTCCTTCCTCGTATTTACTACGCTGGGAGGCCGGCCACTTTGGGGGATAAGCCGATAGCGAGGTATAGCTTTTCTGAAGAGGCTGAAAAAAGGGATGCTTCAACTGCCAGAAATATTGGCAGGAAGGTGCTGGCTTTAGCCCAGGAGGTTAATCGGCGGACGGAGGTGAAGTTTAATCGCGGATAAAGCCGAATTGGGGCAGTTAATTGACAGGGGAATTGATTTCGGTTATACTTAGGAAAATTTAGCAAAAGCTGAGAAGAGATAGGTTGGAATCTCTGAGCCTTTCGGCGGTGAGTAAAATCGAACCGCTCAGGGCAAGCTGTCCGCAGGAAATGGCGGGCCGGGCGGTGACCGTTAAAGCACCAAGGTGTGTCGCTTCGGCGGAGCACTTAATTAAGCCTACGGAGTAGGTAAGGGTAATTAAGAGATCCGTCGAAAGACGGATTTTTTGTGGTACTTTGTCATAAAATATAAACAGATTAAGGGGCGTAGTTAAACGGTATAACGGGGGTCTCCAAAACCTCTATTGGGGGTTCAATTCCCTCCGCCCCTGCCAATCTTGGATGCATTTTTGAAAAACATATAAAATTAAGATATGGAAGAACGACAAGAAAAAAGAACAGACCAGGATATTAGAAGGGAAATAGACCAAAAGATAAAGTCTCTAAAAGAAGCGATTGCTAAAAAAGAGAGAATTATTGTTGTGGTTGAAATTTCCGATCCAAGAGTAGCGGAAATCTTTCGTGAGGTTACTGCTGGCGAATTGGGAGTGGATTGGGAAAACCCAGGCAGTGTTTTACGTAAACCAGTGATGAATGCGCTATATGAAGGAGAAGCTGAAGAACTAACACGGACAGAATATGGAACGACAATGCCTGGTGTAAAAGTAACCCACAACAAATTTGAACCCTTGGTCGAAGGATATCGTCCTCGCGAAAATTTTGCTATTAGTTTCAAGGATCCTGACAGCTAAAATATTAGTATCCGGTATTAAATATGACCAAAAAACATCGAGTTTTTTCAGGATTAAGGCCCACAAATGTCCTCCACATAGGTAACTATTTGGGGGCAGTTAAAGGGCAAATTGAACTGCAGAATAAGCCGGACTTTGACTGTATTTATTCAATCGTGGATTTGCATGGTATTACTACCCCCTTTAACCCCAAAACCTTGCAAAAACAAATTAAGCATTTGGTTTTGGATTTATTGGGGGCTGGACTAGATCCTAAGAAATGTCACCTAGTGGTTCAATCTCAAGTGCCGGAGCATGTTGAACTGGCTTATCTATTGGGGACAATTTATCCGGTTTCGCGGCTAGAAGATTTGCCAACTTACAAGGATAAGAAAAAAGAAAATCCCGATTACATTAATATGGGCCTTTTATATTATCCGGTCTTAATGGCGGCTGACATTTTGGTTTACAAAGCGGATACCGTTCCGGTCGGGAAAGACCAATTACCCCATATTGAAGTGACACGGGAGATGGCAAGGATTTTCAATCGCATGTACTCTAAGACTTTTCCCGAGCCAAAAGCCCACCTAATGCCCGGTGCTTCTGTTCCTTCGTTAAGAGGCGAGGGGAAAATGAGCAAATCAATTGAAGGCAGTTTTATTTTGCTGACCGATGATTTGCAGACAATTAGAAAAAGACTGGCGGGTGCCCCGACCGATAGTGGCAGGGGTTCTGTAATACCTAAAGAAGGAGGCGTAGCCAACCTTTTGGTCCTAGTGGAACTCTTTGAGGGTAAAGAAGCGCGGCAGGGATACGAAAGACAATATTTAAATGCGGGCGTCCGTTACGATCGACTGAAAGACAATTTGGCGATTGCCATTTACAAAGAACTAGAGCCAATTCAAGAGAAAAGAAAGTTTTATGAGGAAAACCCCGGACTAGTGGACGCTATTCTGGAAGAGGGCAGAGAATACTGCTCTCAAATCGCCGGGGAAACTCTGGCAGAAGTTAAGAAAAAAATGGGTTTGATTTAAACAACTTTCTCTTTTTTACCTTCAAAGTCGTTGTGAAATCAGGCCAAAGGTGGTAAAATTCCCTCGCGAATCATTTTATTTTGGCGCGAAAATATCTCTATGCGGCTGATTAATTCTCCTTTTCAAACAAGAAAAAATCAAAGGGAAAGTTCACCTTCTAAGAGGAAGATGAAGAAGATTGAATTCCGCTTTAACTTTTCTCCACGCAACATCTTAATTTGGTTGCTCGTGGGCTTTATGGCGCTTTCTTTAATTTCTTCTTTTTTCCGTCCAGGGTTAACTACCGAAGAGGTTGATTTGACTCGAGCCTTAGTCGATGTTAAAGACCACAAAGTCAAACAAATTTTAGTTGATGGCGACCGATTGCTTTTGACTTATAAGGACGATAAAAAAATGATTGCTCGTAAAGAAATGGGCGAAAGTTTAGTCCAAACATTTCAGGCAGCCGAAATTGACCCTAAGAC
>Ga0307380_10012609_pt1 | contig 10503 bp, 7 predicted proteins | sample UN3MG_FD_202239 | JGI IMG/M metagenome (GOLD analysis project Ga0307380, IMG submission 202239) | Soil microbial communities from Risofladan, Vaasa, Finland - UN-3 | ecosystem: Environmental > Terrestrial > Soil > Coastal area > Acid sulfate soil | place: Finland: Risofladan, Vaasa | collected... | reverse complement strand
GAAGGTTTTTTGGATTGGATTAAAAATCCTCAAGGTTTAAATTCTTATCTCCTTCATTCATTACAAGAAAACGATCCATATAGAATCTCCAAACTTGCGGAGATTTATGATGAATTATATAGGATTTTTTACTCTTAGGTTTTATAGATTCTTTGTTAAAAAATTATCGCTTTAGATAAATCGAAATTATGTCTCCATCCTCAATTACATGATTTAGGTTATCATATTTTTGACCAGGGTGTTTAGCAGATTTACCCCATACTAACGAATAGCGATAATCGGTTATGAATCGTTTGTGAATTTTACGACAGAGATTCTCTATTGTATCGCCACGGTGGAGAATTATTGGCTCATCCATATCAGCCTCCTCTCGTGGCGGTTTTAAAAACACTCGTATTAAATTCAGCTCCATGAAGATATTATGCTTAAGAGTGTTAATATTTTCTTTATTTTTAGCTGAGATCATAACCCAATGTTCGTGACCAATTGCCTCTGTAATGACTTTATCCGGAATTTTTTCCTTCATTAAATCTGATTTATTAATTACTACAAATTCTTTTGTGTAGATACGATTTCCAAATATGAAATCTATTAATTGATCTGGTGTAATATCAGGTTCAGAAAAATAAACCCCTGCGTTCCGGACTTTTAGTTCATTCATTAGAGATTTAACTTCATCTGCATCCATGAGTTGGTGACCTTTGTAAGTAAAATGAATTCCTCCACGTGTACGCTCTTTAATAACAATACTAGGTGGTTTTGTATTTAACCGTATTCCTGCGTTATTTAACTCCATTCTAATAGTGTTCAAATCAGAAAGATTAATCGTCCCATCAGAACGAAAACATATTATAATTAACACTAACTCTGCCGAACGTACTACTGCTAATACTTCCTTTCCTCGCCCTTTACCAGCGGCAGCACCCAAAATTATTCCCGGTAAATCAATAAGCTGGATTTTAGCATCTTCGATATTCATCATACCAGGTATGGCTCTAACAGTAGTAAAATCATATGCTGCGACTTTAGAATGAGTGTTACCTTCAGTTAGCAAATTTAATAAAGAAGATTTCCCAACTGAAGGAAATCCAATGAAAGCCACTTGAGCATCTCCTGTTCTTTTAATACCGAAGCCAACACCACCGCCTTTCTTAGAACTGGCTATGCGAATCAAATCTTCGCGGAGTTTGGCTAATTGTGCTTTAATGAAATTAATACTTTTTTGTGTAGCCTTGTTTACCTTGGTGGAAGCCAATCGTTCTTCTAATTCTATTATTCGATCTTCGACTTTTTCGGACATTTCATACCAGTTAAAAAAAATAATAATGCAAATACAAAAAATTTTTCGAAATCATTTGCTAAAAGAGTTGAATACTAAAAAGAGATAAAAGTAAAAATAAATAAATATTAAGTTTAGTCGTTGTGAGCTGAAATTATTAAATCTGCGAATAATCTCATATCGTTAAGTAATACATTTAACTTGTCCATAGATCCTCTCTCTAATTCACCTGACTTCATGACAAATACGGCGATAATATATTTAAAGATATGGAGCTCGATCCCTTTTCCGTCCTCACTTTGACCCGTGAAACGGCAGGAGTCGGACATAAAAATATTCTCTCTTACTGTATTACACGCGTCAATAAAATCCCTTAAGTCCCCCCTTAGTGTCAAACCACTACTAACGCCTTGAACGTTGTGAACTAACACATTACCGGAAACGTCAGAAATAATTATTTTTGCTTTTATTTCCTCAAGTTGACTCTCAGCTTTTTCTACAGATTTCTTCAGATCTTTGTATGACGAAATCAAAATATCGCGGAATATTTTAGCTAATTCATCTTGCTGATAAATACTTGTGAGTTTCAAATCGAAAGCGTAATCTTTAAAGGTGTCTAAAAAGAGGCCCTTTGCGTGCTTTACGTTGGTATCTAATAGCTCCTTCTGATACGATTCGGTATCGTACTTATGCAAGAATAAGAAAACCTTGGGTTTCTCGTTATTTTTCCGATGGATATCCAACAAACCCTCAAAATATTCCTTTGCTTGATCAAAAGAATTCGGATCGTGCAAATCAACGATACAAATTAATACATCAGTTCCCTTAAAGATATCTGGTCGGTCCATGTACTCTTTTCGATATTGTTCCTGGCCGCCGAAATCGAAGATTCCAACCTGAAGTCCAAGAAAGGGATGCCTTCTCGTTTCGTATAAAATTGTTGGACTCAATTTCTTCGTATCTTCTGGTTTCGTCTCAGCAAATGCTACGGAGTAAAGGCTAGTTTTTCCACAGCCTCCCAAACCCACTAAACTTATCTTCAAGATTAATAACCTTTAGTAATTATAACTGATTAACATTTAATAATTAATTTTTACAATGAATTAAGTTTTAAAAAAGTATAGAATTTGAGTATTTGATAATTTCCTTTATATTTTAAACATGTAACAATCTAATACAAAAAAAATTCATTATGAAATAGTAAAGTACGGACCTTTCCCTTGTTCCCAGAGTAGTTCGCGGGCTTCTTTAAACTCGTGAAGCGATTGCTTTGGGATTTGAGTGTTATATGCGTAAAGATTCTTTAAATTTGGTAATTTTTTGAGGGGTTCAATGTTGGTTATGGGATTTCCGGTGAGATTCAATGATTCCAGACTCATCAAATTTTCGAGGGGTTGTATATCAGTAATCTGATTGCTATCAAGATTTAAAATCCTTAGGTTAACGAGTTTTTCAAGACCCTTAATTTCTGTAATTTCATTAGAACTGAGGTCTAATTTGATTAAATTAACGAGTTGATCAATACCTTTTATTTCATCTATTTTATTACCACTTAGTCTCAACACACGTAATTTAATAAGCTTATCGAGGTTCTTAATTTCAGAAATTTTATTAGATCCTAAATCTAAACGTGTTAAATTAACTTGAGCATTGAGCCCTTCGATTTCGGTTATATCATTTCCATCGAAAAACAAATCTTCTAAATTCGTTAGAGTTCCCAATCCCTCGATTTTGGCAAGATGATTTCCGTTGAGTTCCAGACGAAGAAGCTCAGTCAATTTTTCAAGACCCTGAGCGTGTTTAATGCTGACATGACACTTACCTCCTAAGTCCAGCAACTTTCTGTTTTGATCAACTTTAACCTCTTGAGCGCTGTAAAAAACACCTCTAAACTCATGTTCCCTAACAATTACTGACACCATCATTGTCCACCTTTGATAATTATTGCCTACTTTTAAAAAGAAATATTAATAGAGTAAATAAAAACTAATCATATTTAAGTCTAATCACCCATAAAATTTAGTTATCCTGCTGAATCTTGTGGTCGCTTCCTTTCCATACTATATTCGTAAGAATTCATCATCATATCTAACAATTTGGGACCTAAAGCAAGAGAATAAAAACCACTAGATATGTATTTGTGGTCAAACACCAAAGCTTCTTCTCCGGGTTCCTTACATGTTAAAATTCTATTTTCTATCTCAAATAACTCTTTTATTTGCTTTAAAAATGGCTTACTGCTTGCATAGATAACTGCTTTTCTTCCACCTTTGTAAGATCCATCGCCATCGTAAAAACCAAGTAGGAACGCTAGAGCGACTTGTCCAGGAGTAGTTAACCACCACTCTATGTTTGTAAGCTCTGACATTTCTTTTGCCTTTTTGAGAGCGTGTACTATATAATCTGGGACACTCTTTTGTTCAGACTTTGAACTCTCAAATCCTAAATCGTCGATATCCTTAGCCATTTCTTTACAATCGATAGTAAGATAAGTAGTTTCATATCCTTTCAGTTTCCCTTTATACTTTTTGTATCTTATACGGAATTTAATACGGTTCAAAGGAAGTTCAACTTTTTTAGCTAATTCTTCTAAACGATTCTATCACATAGATTTTTAAATAATTCTCTTTTTATCATAATTGTACAAAAATGAAAATTTTGGGGTGATTAAAATTAGAACTTCCAAACTGAAGAGTGAGAAAAGATTCACCTTTTTAAAATCAAAAACAAATGAATTAGAGATGTCATCAATCAAATTCAAACATTAATGTCAAATTTTTTTTGATTTTTATGCTTTTTGACCTCACTTTTCATTGGTCTTCGTAAAGAAAATCAGAAAATAATGATTCAAAATGATTGAATAATACTTTATTGTATTTTTACTTAAAATCTAATAAGAAACAAAAAAGTATATCGTTATATATATTGCTTTATCTTATCTATAAATACCTTAAAAAAATTTTGGTATAAGAATATGAAATCTAAACTAAAAAAAATAATAATCATCTCATTTATAGGATTATTTTTAGTGTTATTACTTAATAAAACGCTAATTTTCAACAAAGGAGCACAAAATGAGTTGAGCATCCCGAAACAATCGGCTGGTTACATTGAATCGTTCATACATGTTGATGGTAGCGATCCTAATAATTGGACTTGGACTGCGGGTAATTATTCTTGGTGTTATTTTGATAATGGTTATTATATCATTGAAAATGTTTCTATTGACGCAAGCAGTTCGCTAACAGGAAGCGGAATTTTTATAAACAATTCTAAGAATGATTATTTTATCATTAGAAATTGCAACGTTACTAACGCAGGGAGCGGGAACTATGATGCGGGGATCAAATTAGAAAATACAGACCACGGAACCTTAATTAATAACAACTGTTCAAACAACGGGTATAGTGGTATTTTATTGTATTCTAATTGCGATTATAATAACATCTCGGGAAACATCAATAACGAAAATTGGTATGGGATATGGTTATGGGATAATTGCGATGGAAACACCATCTCGGAAAACACCGCAAATAAAAATATGTACGGGATATGTTTAGAAAAGATTTGCGATGATAACACGATTTCGGGAAATATCTATAACGAAAATTGGTATGGGATAATATTAAATACTGAATGCTGTGGAAATATTATTTCGGGAAACACCGCAAATACCAATAAAGATGATGGGATATATTTAATAAATAATTGCGATAATAACACCATCTCGGGAAACACCGCAAACTATAATACTTGGTGTGGGATAATGTTAACTACTGAATGCGATAATAACACCCTCTCGGGAAACACCGCAAATACCAATAAAAATCATGGGATATATTTATATAATGATTGCGATAATAACACCCTCTCGGGAAACACCGCAAACAACAATTGGGCGGGGATATTAATAGATAGCGAATGCGATAATAACACCCTCTCGGGAAACACTGCAAGCCTCAACTATATTGGGATATATTTAGCTTCTAATTGCGATAGAAACACCCTCTCGGGAAACACCGCAAATAATAATGATGATACAGGGATATATTTAGAAATTAATTGCGATAACAACACCCTCTCGGGAAACACCGCAAGCCTCAACGATTATGGGATAACTTTAAATTCTTATTGCGATAGAAACACCATCTCGGAAAACATTGTAACAGACACCACCTACGATGGAGTGTTTTTATATTATAGTTGTTACAATACCATCTCAAACAACATTGCAAATAATAACGATAATGGAATATTTTTAGAAGGTAGTAGTAATAACAATATAGTTTCGGAAAATATAGCAAACTACAACGATAATAGGGGGATATTTTTAAACAGCAGTAGTAATAATAACCTAATTTATAATAATGTTTTTAGTAATAATTTAGGTTATAATGGAGTAGATGACAACAGTTCATACAATTATTGGGATAATGGAACTCTTGGAAATTATTGGTCAGATTATGGGGGTGTTGATGCAGATGATGATGGTATTGGAGACACAGTATATAATATTCACGGTTCGACGGGAAGTCAAGATAAATTTCCAATATGGAATGATGGGTTTAACGGAAATCTTATTCTTATTGATGGCGACGCCACAGGTGTAGGTGCACATAATTGGACATGGGCAAAAAGCAGAATTTGGTGCTCTGGTTCAGGAATTTACGATGACCCTTATATTATCGAGAATATTACGGTTGGATTTACAAAAAATTGCATTTTTATCAGGGATTCGAATGTTTATTTTATAATTAGGAATGTTACTGTCTATAATTCAGAAGCGGGGTATACAGGAATTTATTTGTATAATATAAATAATTCGATAATTCTTAATAATACTGCTTTAAACAACGGTTTTGGAATAGTTTTGGTCAATAGTTATAATAATACAGTGTTGGAAAACATCGCGAATAATAACATCTATACTGGGATATATATAGAAAATAGTAATAATAATACTGTTTCGGCAAACATCGCAAATTACAACAATCAATATGGAATATATTTGACAAATAGCTCTTTTAATGATGTGCGGAACAATACGGCAAATAATAACAATTACGATGGAATCCAATTATCTTATAGCTACAATAGTACTGTCTCTGATAACATTGTTAATGACAACGACAAAGATGGGATACGTTTAAGATATAGTAATAACATAAACGTATCGGGAAATATCGCAACAGGAAATTATTATAATGGAATATTTTTAGAAGGTAGTAGTAATAACAACCTAATTTATAATAACGCTTTTAGTAATAATTTAGGTTATAATGGAGTAGATGACAGTTCTAACAATTATTGGGATAATGGAACTCTTGGAAATTATTGGGGTGATTATAGTTATTATGATAATGATGGTGATGGTATTGGAGACACACCATATATCATTTCTGGTTCAGCTGGAAGTCAAGATAATTTTCCGATATGGAATATTCGAGACGAGATTTCACCAACGATTGGTGTATTTTACCCTGAATCAAACGATTTATTTGGAATCACAGCTCCAAGCTTTAATGTTGAGATTTATGATGCAACCCTCGATACAATGTGGTACACTCTTGACAATGGATTGACAAATACTACTTTTACAACAAACGGGACGATCAACCAATATATGTGGGATGATTTACCTGAGGGGAACATTATCATTAGATTTTACGCTAACGATTCTGTTGGAAATATCGGATTTGCTGAAGTAACCGTCAGAAAGGATGTTACAGCACCTACAATAAATATTAATTCACCTACTCTAAACGAACTGTTCGTAATATCTGCTCCAAGTTTTATTGTTGAGATTTATGACGCAAACCTCAACTCAACGTGGTATATTCTTGATAATGGATTGACGAATACTACTTTTACAACAAATGGGACTATCAACCAATCTGCGTGGGATGCTTTATCTGATGGGAATGTTATCATTAGATTTTACGCTAACGATTCTGCTGGAAATACCGGATTTGCTGAAGTAACAATTAAAAAAGATGTTACTGCACCAATAATAGCAATCAATAATCCTCAAAATAGTATTGTAATTGGAGCCATAGCACCGAATTTTGATATCTCTATTGACGAATTAAATTTAGATTGGACTTGGTATTCGTTAAACGGAGGAAATAACATAACTTTTACGGGACTTAGTGGAACAATAAATCAAGCTTTATGGGACGCTTTACCCGAAGGCACAATAACGATTACTTTCTATGCGAATGATACGTTAGGACATGAAACATCTGAGGATGTAATTATAACGAAAAGCATCCCCCCTGCTGGGGATGATCCTACTATTGTTATCGTTATTATTGTTGTTTCTATAGTCGGCGGAGTCGCAGTATTAGCAGGCGTCTATCTATTTATGAAAAAACGTGGAATAACAGAATAATTCTAAACTATTTCATTCTTTTTTTTTATTATTTCTTTTTAGATTTAAAACATTTTTTTTATTATTTTTTCTTTCTTTCTAAATTCGTGAAATAACCGATGAAATTAACCATTTTTTCACTTTACATCAACTTGTTTTTTGATTGTATCTATGCTATTTTGCGTTGTCGTTATCATCTGCTGAATATTTAATTCTTTATAAATTTCAAGTGCTCGCTGCAAAAAATCAAGGGATTTCTGCGGTTCTCTCTTGTATTTAAAAAATATTATTCCTAGGTTATTTAGTGCTCTGGCGATACCTGGTTTATTATTTAGATTTTCCATGATATTCAACACTTGACTATAATTTTTTATAGTTTCTTCATACCTTCCTAAATCCCCTGATACACCTCCAATATTTGTAAGTTGAGTTGCTATTCCTTCCAAATTTCCCAATGATTGTTCATTGCTTAATGCTTTCTTATAATCTTCGAGTGCTTTTTCAAATTCTCGTCTAGCTTCATATATTGAAGCTCGATTTCCATACCGAACACCTAAGTTTGGTTTTTCACCAATTTTTTCAGAGAGGATAATTGATTGATTATATAATTCAAAAGCCGTATTAAAATCCCCTTTAGCGCTCCATCTTGTGTCCCAGTTCGCGATTAAATATCTTGTTATGAGTTCAAAGAGTAAAGCAACATTTTACCCCGTCTCTGCTGAAATTTCAATGTAAACAGCTATATCTTTCATGTATTCAGAATTCAGTACCTCTTCCGTAGACACTTCCCGATATTTGAACAAATCGCACTTGTTTCCTACCAATATCACGGGAACGGCAGTTTGCTTTTGAACAAGATCCATTATTTTTTCTAGTAGAGATATTGAAGTTTTACTGGTTATATCGTAAAAGAACAAGACCAAAGAACTGTTTCTCAAATATATGGGAATAAGAAAAAAATTCGCGACAATAATCCACCACTGCAATCTCAATGTTAATCCCAGAACGGTTAACTGTTTTAAACCCGTTTCACATCCAACTGTACCTCGATAGTTCGTCGAAGAGGAACCGCTTCTAGGTTGCAGGTAATAATCTCGAAAGGTGGACAATCCTACTCCTTTATCCCCCAGTAAAGAAACTTTAAATAAAGCACGAGGATAATCAAATTGCAAGAGTTGTGAGACATCATCTTTTGTTGCCAATTTAAATTTATTAGGATCACGTATCATAACGAATCACGCTTTCTATATAACTTTAGACTACTTTTTACATTTTAAATCTTTCTAAGCATTTCTATTTTCTATTCTTATTTCTACTTGCAGATTTTTTGCAAAAAAATAATTACCAAAGATAGTTGTATTTATTGGTGAAAAGGAGAAAGGCGACTCCTGCCCCCAAGACCTAATAAGATACCTATTTTTCTTCTTCTGGGGCTAATTTAAATGTTCTTGAGAAAATTTTTCCATATTTTTCAGTTGATGCTTCTACTAGTACATTAGAGTAAATTAAATCGTCACTAGCGGTTTCTAAAGGATAACTAATTTCAATTGTTTCATATGGAAATAATTCTCTGATTGTAGTTATCCATGGGTTCTTTTCAAAAAGTTCTTCGACGATGGCAATTCTAATCTTTAAATCTTCTAAGAGGTAACCAACAGAATTTGTTAAAGAAATGTTTAGAATTGCATCTTCTTCTTTAATATTTTTTGAGACGCTCAAGAATTTTCTGGGACCTAAGGGTTTCACCGTAGCTTGTTCTTCTTCGGGTTTTGTTTTAATTTTTGGCTCCGTTTGCTCTTTAGAATCTTTGACGATGAAGACTTTGCGTTTTTGAATGTTGTATTGAGATACTTTTTTAAGTTTTGCTAAAAATAAGACAGCATTTAAGTTGATAGCATTGTAAGGTTCAATTTTAATATATCCCTTCTTTGCGGCATCTTCAATAATTTCAGCCCCGATACCTGTTCTCGCAAAAGCCGTGTTCTTCTTCGCACCACTACCAACAGAACCAATGGAAATATCTGCATTTTCAGAAGTTAGATCTGTACAGAAATTACAACTTGAAGATTTAAATTTGTCGAGTTCTTTAATTGTATAGGATTTTACAGGTTCACTATCATGGTCGTAAAAAATGTGAAATTTGCCCTTATTTATGTCCATCTTTACTACTTTTGTTAGATCTATCCCATCTTGTTCGAAAAAGGGGTAAATCGCTTCTGGAGAAAAAGAATCCATGCAGAACAAGCCAATCTTAAGAATGTGAGCTCGCATAAAATATTTTAACATTCCCGCTGGGGAACTTGTCATCTTATCAACAGCATCGATATTGCATGGTGTACCAACAAAAGCGATTGAACGATAACCTTCTCGTATTGCATCCATTAATGCTTCAACGGTTTGAGAGTGAGAGTAAATCGAACCAGCAGCTTTAATAGCATCATCTTTATTTGTTATGATTTGAGCAACGGGGTGCCATGGATTTTTAGGGTCTTTCATTGAAACGATAGCGGCATCAATTAAATGTTCATCGAATAAATAAGATAACAAGGAAGTCACAGTTCCTCCATCTTGGGCTCCAATCACTTCTGGAATATTAGTATTTGATACATATCCCGTTTTAAATTCGCCCATTAGTTGAATGGGGTCGGTTATAGTTCTTGGGCATTGATTGTAACAAATTCCACAACCAGTGCATTTTCCTATTAATTTAGGTTGTCCCGCCAAATGGTCCCATTCGAGAACTGGACAAACAGCGGCACATGTGCCACATTCGGTACAAATTCCTGCCCGAATTATTTCTTTCATTAACATTCCAAAGGAGTCTTTTTTCCCCTCGAGTTTCTTTTGAATGTAA
>Ga0307380_10012608_pt1 | contig 10504 bp, 10 predicted proteins | sample UN3MG_FD_202239 | JGI IMG/M metagenome (GOLD analysis project Ga0307380, IMG submission 202239) | Soil microbial communities from Risofladan, Vaasa, Finland - UN-3 | ecosystem: Environmental > Terrestrial > Soil > Coastal area > Acid sulfate soil | place: Finland: Risofladan, Vaasa | collected... | reverse complement strand
TCTCTAATATTGAAGAACTAACTGATTTAATCTGATATTTTCTATTGCAATATTTCCCTTAAAAGTTCTGAACGTGTCCAATAGGGGGAGCCAAGAAAATAACCAGCCCTTTGGCATTTTGCTGAAGGGCTTTTATAAAAAAGAAGGATTCTTACTATAAATTATTGAAGGTATTAATTGATTTTATTGTTTTGTTAATTATTGCATGTAATGTAATTTAAAAAATATTTAGTGGTAAGGGAGGAAATATGAATTTAAAGAAAATTGAAAATACCATTACCCTTATTTTAGTATTATTAGGAGTCATCTATGTTCCATCAATGATTATTAAAGCGGTAATAATCATTTTTGGAGTAATTGGTTTTGTGATTATTAATATTACCTTGAATAAAGAAAAGCAAAAAAGTGAAGAAAAAGATAATATTAATAAAGTTATGAAAGCTGAAATAGAAAGACTAAGGTTAAATATTAAAGGTATACCTCAGATTTACACTGATGGACTATTAGAAAGCCCTTTGTTTCAGCATGCCTTTAAAGTCGGAGAAGAGTATGAAAGAAAGGGGAAGTATAAAGAAGCTATTAAAAGTTATCAAGAAATTCTTAACAATCCCCTTGCTGATGAAGAAAGTAGAGTTGCTGCTTACAACCTAATTGGAATTTCCCATTTTGAATTATTTGAATTTGAAAAAGCTATGGAAAATTTTCAGATAGCATTAAGTATAGTTGAAATGGTAAAAGTCAAAGAAGAGATGTTAAAAGGTAAAGCTGCTACACTTACTAACATCGGTCTTATTTATCAGGAATTAGGACAATGGGAGGATGCCCTCAAGAAATATAAAAGCGCTTTAAGACTATATCATAAATTGGATGATACATGGGGAAAGGCAAGTTCTCTTTACAATATTCACCTTATATATCTTTATCTTAATAAACCAAAAAAGGCTTTGGTAAAAATCAAAGAAGCTATCCAGGCTTACCAGGAGGCCTTGAAGATAAGAACCCCAGAGGACTTCCCCATGGACTATGCTAAGACCCAGAAAAACCTGGGGATTGCCTATCACACCCTTGCCGAGATAAAGGATAGAGCTGTCAATTGCAATAAAGCTATCCAGGCTTTCCAGGAGGCCTTGAAAGTCTATACCCCAGAGGACTTCCCCATGGACTATGCTAAGACCCAGAACAACCTGGGGGCTACCTATAAAATCCTTGCCGAGATAAAGGATAGAGCTGTCAATTGCAATAAAGCTATCCAGGCTTACCAGGAGGCCTTGAAGATAAGAACCTCAGAGGACTTCCCCATGGACTATGCTATGACCCAGAGCAACCTGGGGAATGCCTATCGCACCCTTGCCGAGATAAAGGATAGAGCTGTCAATTGCAATAAAGCTATCCAGGCTTTCCAGGAGGCTTTGAAGGTCTATACTAAGGAAGAGTTCCCTGAGGTATACCGAATAATTGAAGAAAATATAAAAAAAGTCTATGAATTATAACCTAATAAATTGAGAAGATTTATTATAAAAACATATTTGAGATAGTAAGCATTTTTACTAAGAAAAGCTGATAAGATATTTTTATTAGAATTAAATTCGATTTATGCACTTATCTCTATATAAAAAGAATTTTTTAGTCAAATGATTTTGATTATTTTGTTAAACATGTTTTTCATTTTTTTATTTTTAAAGCAATTATTTTATTTTTAATCCTGTACTTTATATTAAAATGATAAAGCTTACTTATAAATATATGGTTAGAATAAGAGTAGGGAGTATACTTAAATAGATAAGTGGAATAAGTTTTGGATTCTTATTAAATAATTATTTTTTAATGGAGGAAAGATTATGGAAGCAATTTTGCGTTTTATAATTCAATGGTTAGGTATTGTCGTACTTCGCTTTTTTTTATGGGGAATTATATTACTCGTTTGGGCATTAGTCGTTCTCCTAATATCTTATACATTTGTAATTTTATTCAAAAAAAAGTAAAGTTAATTCTCTAAAGAATTTAAAAAGGTATTAAAGAAAATATTCAATTAGTTTTTAAAAATATAAAATGATATTTCAGGACCAGGGCTATTTATTTAGGGGTATCCTGAATGGATACCGAATAAAATATTAAACAGGGGGTAAATGAAAAATGAAAAGTAAATTAATAATAGTTTTATTGATTGGAATGTTAATAGGTAGTTTTTTGGGTGGTGTCCTGGTGCCTATAGTTAGGGCAGTAGAATATAATTATCAATTAGATGAAATTTCAAGCTATCTTAACGATATTGCATCTGATGTGGACACTATCGACACTTATATAAAAAGAATTTACAGGAATATGGATTGAATATAAAAGTTATTTGGAAAAACTGTAACTGGACAAAAAAAGATCAGGCAATTGTAGGAAGAAAAGGTCATAAAAGCAAAATAGGGCGTTTTTTAGGGGAATTCTGAACGAGTTACTAAATTAAAAGGAGGTAAAATAAATGGAAAAGGAGAGGGGAATGCATTTTATTGCTGATATAAGAAGAACCAAAAGGACTTTCCAAGAAGCGATAAGTAAACTTATAAACCAGTTTGAAAAAGCAAGTGACACAAAAGTAATAAAAGTTTGTTATGAATTGGAACAAGAAGAGGGTAAATCACCAAAATTAGAAATATATCCTATAAAGCCAGAGGAGATATATATAAAATTAGAGGATATCTAAATAAATCAAAGAAATAAAATTAAAAAATAAATAAAAAGGAGGGTAAAATTAATGGGAAAAAATATAGAAGAACTTAATTTTTTAAAGGGAGAACTTAAAAAAATTAATGATCAGATTAAAGAACTTCAATATGATCCAAGTGACTTGGGACTCCAAACGAAATTGTGGGAATGGAAAGAAAAAATTGAGGGAAAGATTAAGGAGTGTGAATGTGAAGAAGACAATGAAACATAGAGACTTGTTTCACAAAAAAGAAATAAGAAGGTGATATCAAAAATATAATAAAAAAAGGGGGGGGTAAAAAGGAATAATTTATGAGAAAAATAGCAATATTAAATTTTAAGAGCGGAACCGGGAAAACTACAACAGCGGTCAATTTAGGTTATGCTTTATCTTTTAAGGATCATAAGGTATCAATTATTCAAATTATAAATGCAAGTTAACTAAAAAAATATACTTTAAGGGTAACTCATATATTAATTCCTAACAAATGCCAATTACTTCTTCTAACTTTTGATATACCATTTCAGTTTCATCACTCATACAAAAAGTTCGAAAATCGTTTTGTTGGGGGAGCCTGACAATTTCAAGCCCTTTTGCGATTAGTTGAAGGACTTTTTTAGAAAAAGAAAGGTTTTATAAATCTTTTGTCGTATTAATATAAAGTTATTAAAAAATAGAAAAGGTTATTTTTTGACTGCTTGAAGCGTTAATAGAGTAAATATAAATTCTTAAAGTGTGAAAAAGAACTGTCTCTTGAAACAAGTATGACAATTGCTATTTTGGGAATATTAATTGAAATAAGATAATATTTTTTTATATTCCTAGTTTATTTAAAGAGGTTTTTAAAATGATAGATTGGGAAAAATTAAAACCATATGAAAATGCAAAATGGAAAAGTTTTGAAGAGCTTTGTTATCAAATAGCGCAACGACAATTTAGTAATCTAGGCGAATTTACTCCAGTAGATGATAGTGGTGGTGGCGATGGTGTAGAGTTTTATTTAACGCTTCCTAATGGAGACGAATGGGGTTGGCAGGCAAAATTTTATTACCCTAAACCGCGGTTGAATGATTCTAATAGAAAGAATTCTATAAATAATTCCTTGAGAAAATCCATTGAAACGCATCCTAATTTAAAAAAATGGTTTCTATGTATACCTTCAAATTTTACTCCTCCAGAGAATAATTGGTTTAGAGAGTCTCTTAAAAAACTAGCACCGAATATAGAATTAGAACATTGGGGAAAAACTAAGTTTAACGATTTTCTAAGTAAACCTGAGTTTATAGGTATTAAGAATTATTTCTTCAGCGAGTTAGAATTAGATATAGATTGGTTTTCTTCTCAGGTAAAAAAACAAATTTTTAATGTTAAAGAAAAATTCATTGCACCACTTCATACTGAGACTGATGCTGATTTTAAAATCCATTGTCTTTTGGCGGATTTAGAATTTATAGAATTTATAAAAGGGAATTTGAAAAAAATAGAATGTGAACTAGAAAATATTTTAGAGAACAAAAAGGAATTTGAGAAGATAAATTTAAATCCAATTCCTGCTGACTTACAGACAAAAATATTAAAAGCATTAAATAATCTTGATGAATGTCAAAAGGAAATAATACCACATATTAAAAACTTTTTAACTCTTATAGAAGATGGATTTATAGAAAAAGCATTGGATTTTGAATTAAAAAATAATGGTAAGCGTAGAAAAGAAATAGATAATTTAAGAGATTATTCAGACTCAATTTATTATCTAATTCAAGAATCCCCCAAAGAGCAGAAAGATTCAATTTTAAATATACAGAATAAATTAAAAAAATTATTGGATTGTTCAGCTGAGTTTGAATCAGTCTTTTCTAATATCGAAATAGCGATAGATTATTTTAAAAAATCGGAAATAAACATTTTTGGAGAGGCTGAAATTGGAAAGACGCATATTGCTTGTTATTTATGTGAAGGAAAAGTAAAAAATAATTCACCAGCCATCTTGCTTCTTGGAAGAGATTTTACAAAAGATAAAAATATCGAAAAGAAAATTCTTGAAATACTGGATATACCGATACAATATTCTTGGTATGATTTTTTATCTGCCCTTGAATCTATGGCAGAGGCTTATAGGACAAGAATCCCTATTGTTATTGATGCACTAAACGAGTCAGAAACAACAGATATATGGAAAAATCAACTCCCAGGATTTACCGAATCTCTAAAAAAATATCCAAGGATTATTTTGATTAATACTTGCCGGACGCGTTACACTGATTATATCTGGGGGAAAAAACCACAAAATAATATTTATATTTATGGATTCAATGAAACTAATTTAGAAGAAGCTGTTAATAGGCATTTTAATTATTACAAAATAAAAGCAGATTTGACTTTGGTATCCTTAAACCAATTTAAACATCCTATTTATCTTAAACTATTTTGTGAAATTAATAATCCTGAACGAAAAGAAGAAAAGCAAGTTTATATAGGAGAACAAACTTTATATAAAGTTATTGAAGAATATCTAGCAAAATGTAATGAAAAAATATCCTGCAAATTATCAAAACCACCCAATCTTAATATTATTCAAGATACTCTGAAGAAAATTGCTAAAATTCTATGGATAAACAAATTAAGATACCTAGACTATTCGGATGCGATTCAGCTAATTGATGAAAAAAGTCTATCTGAACTTGTTTGGAATCATTCCTTTACAAAAGCTCTTTTAGATGAAGGATTGTTAATTTCAAGGACTATTTTTGATAAAAAAGAGAAGGTTGGTTTTGTTTATGATCTATTAGGTGGTTATTTAATTGCAAAATCTTTATTAGAAGAACAAAGCATAAACACTATTGAAAATTTAGTTAAATCAAAAGAATTCGAAGAGAATTTATTAAACGATGACCGTACCAAACTTCATCCTTTATTTGAAGATATACTAAGAAGCGTTTGTGTTCTACTGCCTGAAAAGTTTGGCAAGCATCTATATGAATTGACAAAAAATAACAGAGCTGTCAGTTTTTCGATTCATTCACTTTTTGAAATAGAGCCAAAATTGATTGATAAAAATTCAGTGGAATTATTAATTAAATTATTTGGCATTTCTAAGAATAGAAAAATGCTTTTGCGATTGTTTGAAAGTACAGCCCTGCACGTGAGTCATCCGTTTAATGCTAATTTTTTAGATGAATTATTGCGAAATTTGCCAATGGCGGAGCGGGATTTTTCTTGGACAGAATTTGTTCGAGCAAATTCTTCGGAATTTAAAGCAGAGATAAATAAGTTTGAAAAAATTTGCAGAACTAACAAATATTTTAGCGAAATTTTGAGGCAACGCCTTTACTTAACAGCACAATATTTCTCTTGGTTATTAAGTTCAACGAATAGACGCCTTAGAAGTTTGGCCACTAAAAGCATTTACTGGTTTGGAAGAAAATATCCAGAAAAATTATTTGAACTTACAGAAAAATCTTTAACTATAAACGATCCTTATATTCCTGAAAGAATGCTTGCTGCTTCTTACGGTGTAGCAATGGCCTTACATAATGATTTAAACAATCTTAATTTTAGAAAAAATATTTTACCTAAATTCGCAAAGAATCTATATAAGTTGATGTTTGAAGAAAAAGCACCATACTCTACCACTCATATTTTAATGAGAGATTACGCAAGACACACAATAGAAATTGCACTTTTACATAATGGTGAGCTTTTAAAAGAGGATCAGAAAAAAAGAATAAGACCACCATTTAAAGATGGAGGAATTAGGAGGTGGGGCAGCGAAAAAGATAGAAATGAAGATGAATATAGAGATTTTAATTATCCATTTGGTTTTGATTTCGATAATTATACTATAGGCCGTTTAATACCCAATAGGGAAAATTACGACTCTGAAAATCCTGAATATATAAAAGTTAAATCTAATATGTGGTGGAGAATATATAACTTAGGATATTCACTCGAGCAATTTGGAGAAATTGACAAAGTTATAGCCAGGTACAATTATCCATTTGGTCGATCAGATAATGGTGGTAAAATAGATAGATATGGAAAGAAGTATTGTTGGATAGCATTTTATGAAATAGCAGGATATCGAAAAGATAAAGGATTGCTTAAAGAAAAATGGACCGAACCAGAAGAACGTATTTCAGATACTGATATAGATCCAAGCTTTCCAGAAAAACCACAAGAAGCAAAGATCATAGAAAAATATTATCTTGAAGGTGACTCAGAAGATTTAGCTGAATGGATAGAAAAAGGTCCCATTCCCGATATATCAGATTATCTAAATATAAATAAAATTGGCAACATAGCTGGTCCCTGGGTATTACTTAATGGATTTATCTCTCAAGAGAATTATGAAACAAAAAGGGGGATATTTATTTTTCTAAGGGGATTCTTAATAAAGGAAAAAGATATTGAAAAATTTAATAAATATAGAGAAAAAATAGCAGTTGAAGGTAGACGTTTGCCAGAATCTGAGGAGGATTATTATACTTTTGAGGGTGAAATACCTTGGTGTGAAACTTTTCCTTACACCAAATATCCTGAGGAAATTGAAATTCCAACAGGAAAAAAGATACATAAAAAAGCACCAATTGATAAAAGTGTAATGCCAATACTTTTAAAGATTGGAGATGAAGTAACTAAAATAGGGGGATATAGTGAAGAAGAACTTGTAAAAGGGTATTCTGAATTTGATGAAGAAGTAGTGAAAAAATTTGATGTTGAAATTCCTATTCGATCGTTTCATTATGTAGTAAATGAGGGGCAGAGTGTATATGTTATTTCCAAAGAGATATCCACAGAATTAGATTTACATATTGAGCCTCAGTACTTTAATATGTTAGATAATAAATGTAAAAAAGCAAGTATTGTACTGCAATTAGGTGATTCTTGGCATAATGGTAAAGATCTTATTTACTTGAGAAAAGATCTTTTAGAAAAATATTTAAAGGAGAAAAATAAGAAACTTGTCTGGATTATTTGGGGTGAAAGAGATTTTAAGTCAAAACATAATGAAGGATTAAAGGAATTTTCTGAAAAGCATAAACATTATAAAATTTATGGACCATATTTTTCTGTTTTTAAAGTATGAAAATATTAGAATATTTACAAATTGAATTAAATTAAAAAATATTAAAAAGACTTTTAACTTCTATATATATTAAAAAGACTTTTTAAAATATTGAGAAGTTCTTTTTGTTCTTTAATAGATTTATTAGTATAAAGTCGTAGCACGCGTTCGGATATAGTTCTTGTTTTAAGTGGATCACCAAATTTTTCTAATTCCTGAATGATCAAGGAATCGAGTTTTAATAAGTTTAAAATTTGGCAAATGCGTACTCTGGAGATACCGATTTTTCGTGCTAAATCAGACTGATTTTTCGCTTGGCCCTTATCAATTATCCGTTTATATTCTCTCGCTAAATAAACAGGGTTCCGGTATATTCGAACTATTTTATTGGCCTTCATTGCTTTACGAGGAAAATAAAATGTAGATGTAAAAGTTCTATCTATGGAACAGTCTGGGGAGCCAGACTTTATCATAGGCAGAACTTCTTTATCAAATGGTTCTGCCTTTTTTATTATTTTTTAATTCTCAACAGATACTAATAACTTCTTTCTAACTTTTGATAAACTTTTTCAGTTTCATCACTCATACAAAAAGTTCTAAAATCGTTCTGTCTGGGGAGCTTGACAATTTCCAGCCCTTTGGCCTTTGCTGAAGGGCTTTTATTTTTTTAACTGTAACTTTCCTTTTTTTGTATAATATAATAAATGCAATTAAGCATTGAAGCATTCGTTTTAATTCAACATTCCCAATCATTTTTCTCCCCGTATGCAGTCGACATACGGACTAATTTATTTATAAACCAATAAGGAGGTTTTGTAATTAAAGAGAAAGGCAGAAAGGGAAGGTCAAATAATTGAATATAGAGAACCCTTTGAGATAATGAAAAGGTAGCACTTATTAAATGATGTGAAAAATATTAAGATAGAAACCAGATTTCAAATAAATGAATTAGAAAAGAATAAAAAAGTAAGAGCTTATAAAAAAGCATTTTAAACTTCATGAATATTTATCTTGAATAATTATTTAAAAGATTTCATAATAAAGGAGGGGAAATTAAAAATTAATTTTTAAAATTATGGGATTATTTAATAGAAAAGAAAAAGGGGGTATTTAAGAAAGTGAAAAAGAATGTTTCTATCTTATTAATTATATTATGCATTTTAGCTATTTCTATCTTAATTTTATTTGCAGAAGAAGTTAAATATGATTTTAGGAAAACAAACTGGGGGATGAGTAAAGAACAGGTTAAGGCAACAGAAGATAAGAAACCTAATTTTGAAGATAATACTATGTTGAGTTATGAGGTAACGATTAGTGAAAAAGATTTTGAGTGTGCCTATTTATTTTTAGAAGATAAACTTTATGGTAGCGGATATTTATTTTTTGGGGAACATACTAATAAAAATCTTTACATCGATGATTATGAAGAGCTAAAAGAAATTTTAACCAAAGAGTATGGAAAGCCAAAAATAGATAAAGTAACATGGAAAAATGATTTGTTTAAAAATTTGGAAAGTAGTAATGAACTTATTTCGGAACTGAAGGAAAATATAAAAGAAAATGAAAAACAGATTAAGAAACTAAGAGCCAATTTAACTAAAGAAAAGAAAGATTTGGAGCAAGAATATACTGATAAATTATCTATTTTAGCAGAGAAAAAAGCACAACTAGACGCTTCGTTAGCGGAGAAGGAGAAGATCTTGCTGGATAAAGATAAAGAAAAAGAACAATTTATTATTAGATTAGAGGAAGAGGTCAAAGAATATAAAAAGAATATAAGTAGGTTATATAATGAAATAGCTAATTTAAAAATCCAACTAACCAAAGAAAAGAAAGATTTGGAGGAAGAATATGCTGATAAGTTATCTGAATTAAGGGAAGAAAAAATCAAACTTGAAACTTTGTTAGCAGAAAAAGAAGCAGAATGTGCGAATAGATTATCCTTATTAGATGAACAAAGCCGGGGACTTGCTATTTCTATTGGTGATTTAGCATACGGGGCTTCGTGGGAAACTTCTACCACAAAAATAGATTTAATGCTATCGGGTGATAATGACAAAATTAAATTAATTTTATCTTATATCAGCAAAGAATTAGAAGAATGGGTAAAGCAAACAAAAGAAAAGGAAGCCTCAAAAGATTTCTAAAAAAATGAAAGGGGTATTTAAGAAAATGAAAAGAAAATGTTTTTTTGTAATTTTATTTCTAACATTAGCTATATTTTTGTCAGGTTGTAGCGGGGTTACCACTCCTAAGAAGTTAGATGCAGGATTTACTATAACTGATTGGGAGATTAATAATCTTGGCTATGTTGAAGTTTATTATACTATTAAAAATACTGGAAGCATAACAATAGATTATTATGAAGTTTATTTTAAAGCAGCATGTGACGATGGAAGTATATATCAAGATTTTGATAATGGTTTAAATGTAAAAACAGGAGAAGAATTATCAGATTATACTTATATTTTAGTACCTTCTGAGAAGAATGTAGTATCAGTTAATGTTAGCGATTATGATTTAACTAATTACAATTATTTATGGAGTTATTAAAATAAAAAATAAGTGAAATAGACGAACTTATTTTTATGCTGGGAGGAAAGAGTTTTGAACTTAGCTTCGTTGATGCTGATTCCTTGCAGGCTAAAAAATAAGGCAATTATGGAAATCATTTTAGATAATTAAGTATATTAGTTTTAAAAAAGGGATAATTTATGAGAAAAATAGCAATATTAAATTTTAAG
>Ga0307380_10012604_pt1 | contig 10506 bp, 5 predicted proteins | sample UN3MG_FD_202239 | JGI IMG/M metagenome (GOLD analysis project Ga0307380, IMG submission 202239) | Soil microbial communities from Risofladan, Vaasa, Finland - UN-3 | ecosystem: Environmental > Terrestrial > Soil > Coastal area > Acid sulfate soil | place: Finland: Risofladan, Vaasa | collected... | reverse complement strand
GGTCCCTGTTCGCCGTTGGACCCCCTTGGGGTCCCTGTTCGCCGTTGGACCCCCTTGGGGTCCCTGTTCGCCGTTGGACCCCCTTGGGGTCCCTGTTCGCCGTTGGACCCCCTTGGGGTCCCTGTTCGCCGTTGGACCCCCTTGGGGTCCCTGTTCCTTCATAGGAGCCCTCCCGAAGGGACCCCATTGGAGTTCGGGCCGCCCGAAGTACAGTCCAAAGTCCAAGGCCTGCCCGCCATAGTCCCGGCGCACCGGGACGGCGGCGGGTCCAAAGTCAACGGCACGCCGGGTTGCCGTCCGCCTTTAAATCCGCAATCCGCACTCCGCACTCCGCACTCGAATCGTTCCCCCATTCCCGCCTTTCTCTGCGCTCTCTGCGTGCTCTGCGTTGAACCCACCCACCAACAAATCCCATGCCAAACCCGCCGAAAAAAAGTTATTAACATACAGGTATGCACATGACATGGATGGAAAGAGTGCGAAATAGGGCCTAAAAACCGGCAAAAACCGCACCAAAAACAGGAAAAAACCCCTAAAAAAGTCAAAATTTCCGCTAGCCCATCTTACCAAAGGCACCCCGTCCGCCGAAAAAAACCCCCGGACGCCAGCGCCAGGGCCGGTGGGTTCCAAAAAACCGCCCAAAAATACCCCCCAAAACTCGCGCAAAAAAGTTATCCACAATCGCGGCGCCTTGCCGTCGGCCAGGCCCTGGCGCGCTTCAGAACTTTCCCCGCGCCGAGGCGATGATGTTGCGATTGCCGTCCGTCCAGTGGTCCCTGTACCACGTGCACGCCTCGAAGGTGTCGTTGAGGGACTTCATCTTCACCGCCAGCATCTCGCGGAAGCGGTCTATCGTGGCCTTGTGGGCGGGGTCGGCCGCCAGGTTCTTCATTTGGTACGGGTCCGCCGTGTTATCGAAAAGCAACTCCGATTTGTCCACGCGATAGACGGCGTACGTGAACCGCTTGTCGCGCAGGGCTCTCCACTCGTGGCCGTCTTCCCAGGCGGCGCAGGCCCCCGTGTTCTGGAGGAAGGCGGCCTCGGGCTCCGGGCCTGCGCGGCCGCAGGCGGCGGCGCTCAGGTCCATGCCCTCGACGGCCTTCGGAATGGGCAGCCCCGCCAAGCCCAGGAGCGTCGGCATGATGTCCACCGTGCCGAAGCAGGCGTCGTTGACCATGCCCGGCGCGATGCGCCCGGGCCAGCGGAGCAGGAAGGGCACGCGGGCGGCCTCTTCGTAGAAGATGTTCTTGGCGCGGCGGCCGTGGGCGCCGAACATCTCGCCGTGGTCCGACGAAAACGCCACGATCGTGCTCTCAGCCAGGCCGGCTTGCCCGAGGGCCTCCAGCAGCCGTCCGAGGTTCCAGTCCAGGTTGGCCGTCATGGCGTAATAGTGCCGCCGCCACGCTGGCAGAGCCGCGCGGTCCTTCGGATTGAGGCGGCCCCACGCATCGGCGTATTGGTCGTTTTCCGGGCTGTAGTTGGGCGGGTTCGGAAAGTCCACCGCCGCGAACCGCTCCCAGAACTCCTTCGGCACGTTGCTGGGCTCCCACGGGTCGTGCGGCGTGCCGTACGAGAGGACCAGCGCGAAGGGCTTGTCCGACGCGGCCGCGCGCTTCAGGAACGCGATGGCCAGGTCCGTCTGGCCATCGGGTTCGTAGACGCCCTCGCCGTACGAGATCTTCTCGGGCGAATCGGTGTGATAGTACGCCCTGTAATAGTTGTGGTGGAAGTTGTAGGCCGCCCAGTACCCGTCGAAGCCCAGCCGGTTGGGTCCCGGCGGCACGAAACTGTTCTTCGGGTCGTCGTGATGCCCCAACTGGTTGGCGTACAGGTGCCACTTGCCGATGTAGCCGGTCTGGTACCCCGCCCGCGTCAGGATGTGGCCGAGGCACTCGTGGTCCGTCCGCATCCGCAGTTCGTTGATGACCATGCCGGTGGTGGTCGTGTAGTAGCCGGTCAGTAGCGAGGCCCGATGGGCCGAGCAGACCGGCGTGTTCGAGACGGCCTGGCGGAAGTTCACCCCCTGGGCCGCAAAACCGTCCAGGACCGGGGTGTGGGCCTTCGCCTCGCCCGCGTAGCCACAACGGCTGTAGCCGAGTTGGTCAGCGAACACGTAAAGGAGGTTCGGCCGACGGGGTCCCGGTCCGGCCCGATCCGGGTCCGCGGCGCCCCTCGCAACGCGTTCCAGCTCGCAGGCCAGTCCCGCCGCAAGCCCAGCCGTCTTCAGAAAATCCCTTCGCGTGAAGCCGCTCTCTCGCGGCATGCCAAACTCCTCACGGTCCGGGCATCGCCTTTATTGGGTGGACGGCGACACCTTCACGGGGGCCTCGCCGATCCACACCGTCATCGGTCCTTTTTCCCTGTTTGCCCAGGCGTAGTACGGCACGGCGGTCAGCGTGACCGGGCGCTCGGCATCGGCAAGGGCTTGGCCCTGGACGACGGTCGCGCCGCCCAGCAGTTCCGCGCGATGCTCCGCGCGCAAGTCCGTCTCCCGCGGCAAGGTCACGCGAAAGACGTCCACACCGGGGTTATCGACCGCCTCCAGGCAGTAGAGGATCGGGCCGCGCATCAATGCCACCTTGCCCTGGTCGGCCTGGACTTTCTCGTGCGCGTAAACGCGGCGGACCGGCATCGGCAGGTTCAATTCCACTACGTCCCCGGCCTGCCAACGACGTTGCAGATGCACGTAGCCGTCATCCTTCGGCGAGGCATCGGCCGCCTGGCCGTTGACCTTCAGCCCGACGGGCGGCGCCTTCGCGTCGGCGAAGCGGTACAGGTCGCTGGGGACGGGTCGGCCAAGCGCCCAGCCCGGAATCCGCAGGCACAGAGTGAATTCGGACGTCTCCTCCGGCGTGACGGTCAATTTCACCCGGCCGTCCCAGGGGTACTCGGTCTGCTGGACCAGTTTGACCGTCACGCGGTCGTCCACTTTGATCGCGGCCTCGCCGGCGAGGTAGAGGTTGACGTACACCTGCCCTTTGCCGCGGGCATACGCCAACCCGCCGACCTGCGAGATGATCCGTGCGAGGTTCGTGGGGCAGCACGACAGCCCGATCCACGACGACCGCCGGCCGCCCTTGCTGGCCAGCGGGTTCTGGTAGAAGAACCCGTCGCCGGAGATCGCGATCCCCGAGAGCACCCCGTTGTACAGCGTCAGTTCCATCACGTCGGCATACTTGGCCTGCCCTTTGAGCAGGTTCATCCGGTGCTGCCAGAGCACGTGGGCGACGGCCGCGCACGATTCGCAGTAGGCCGACTCATTGGGCAGCAGGTACGGGTCGCCGAAGCCCTCGTCGCCGTACTGGGAGGTGCCGATGCCGCCGGTGACGTACATCTTCCGGCCCACGACGTCGCTCCAGAGGCTATCCAGGGCCCGCTCGTAGTCGGGGGCGTCCATGAAGCGGGCGATGTCGGTCATCCCCGAATACATGTATCCGGCCCGCACGGCGTGGCCGACCGCCTCCATCTGCCCCACGACCGGCTTGTGGTCCTGCATCCGGCCGTTGCGCACCCGGTCTTTTGCTCGCCGGCGCACAGCTCTTGGGGGCAACTTGCGGGTGTCCTTTGGCTGCACGACGGGGGCCTTAGGATCGAAGGGTTTACGCTCGGTTCCATGAGCGTAACCGCGCTCATCCAGGAAGAACCGCGCCAACTCCAGGTAGCGCCGCTCGCCGGTGGCGCGATACAATTTGACCAAGGCCAACTCCACTTCCTGGTGCCCGTCAACATCGTAGCGTTTGCCGGGGCCGAAGATGCCGTCGATGTGGTCGGCAAACCGCTTTGCCGCGTCCAGCACTCTGGGCTGTCCGGTCAGCCGATCATGCTCGACCGCCATCTCGAAAAAGTGGCCCGCGTTGTACAACTGGTGCTCGAAACGCATCTCTTCCCAGCGTCTGTCGGCGTCCTGGATGATGAAGTACGAGATCAGGAACCCGTCCTTCTGTTGAGCGGCCAGGATGCGATCGAGAATGTCTTCCACGCGCTGGCGCAACTTGTTGTCATCGAAATGCTGCAAGGTGACCATCGCGCCTTCCAGGGCCTTGTGGAGATCCGAGTCGAAGGCAGGGTGTCCGCTGGGTGGGCCCTTCATCACACCCGCCGCCTTGTCGAAGTTGGTGACGTGCCCATCCTTCTCCAGGCAGTCCAGCGCGTGGGGGATGGTCACCTCGTGGTGGGTCTTGAGGCGCGGGTCCCAGAACCCGCCTCGCAGTTCCACCTGCTTGTGATTCACCTCGTCCAGCCCATGCGACGGCGGCAGGTCGGCCCTTGCAGCGGCGCTCACGAAACCGAGAGCAAGAAGGAACACCGTCAGCGGCCAGCCCAACCGGGAGCACGCGGGTAGGAAGCCCCCGCGCGGCCCTCTAAAGCAATGTCGCCGGCTCATGGGACAGAGGCGGAAAGCGAGCCTCGCGACACGCGAGGGGACGAACCCGGCTTGATGAAAGGTGCGCACCGGAAATCCTCCTTCCAATCGTGGGATGCGAGAGGCCAGCAGGCCCCAATAATGTCCCGTTGCCTCCGGCCAGTCAAGCCCTGAAGGTTTCTGAAAGTTCTGGTAAAAGCGCATCTCCTCGTCAGGCGGCCGAGTTCTAGCGGCTGGGCGGAGCGCAGCAAGATGGGCTTCCCCGCCGCCGGGCGATGTGGTAGAATGATATTATGATTCGCAAGACCGTTTGCAAGCGCGACCTGTGTGACCCGCGGGCAGCCAAGCGCGACCTGGAGTATTGGCTCAGCCGGCCGCCCGCCGAACGCGTCGCCGCCGTCGAGGTCCTCAGAAAGCAGCGATATGGAAACGCAGGACGACTTCAGAGAGTTGCTCGTGTTGTTAAACAAGCACGGCGTTGAATACCTCGTCGTGGGAGGCTACGCGCTGGCCTTTCACGGCGCCCCCTGCTTTACCGGCGACTTGGACCTTCTCGTGCGTGCTGCGCCGGAAAACGCGCGCCGAATCCTGGATGCGTTGGATGAGTTTGGTTTCGGCTCCCTGAACTTGGCGGCAGAGGATTTCTGCTCGCCCGGCCAAGTCGTTCAGTTCGGCGTGCCGCCCGTGCGCGTTGATATGATTACCTCGCTGACCGGCGTTTCCTGGGAAAAGGCTGCCGCGTCGAAAACGCCGGGCAAATACGGCGACGTGCCGGTTTTCTTCATCGGCCGAGAGCCGTTTGTCGCCAACAAACGGGCGGTCGGCCGGAAGAAGGACCTGGCGGACCTCGAAGCGCTCGGCGCGGCATAGCCGTCGCCTCTGCCGCGCCGCCGGGCCGCCGATTTCTAAGACCCTCTAATCCGACGATTCGGTCAGCAGGCACCCATCACGGGGCTGGTGCGGCGTAAAAGAGCAGGCGCACGGATTTCGGGGCCAGCGGGGCGATCGTGACGACGTTCGCGCCCTTCCGGACGTGGCGCGTCACGTCAAGCCGGTACGGCCCGCCGATGACGCCGCCCGCATCCTGGCCGTTGACGGTGACGGCGGCTGCGCCTCGCGGCACATCGTCCATCACAAGGACCGCGCGGACCTTGGCCAAGTCAACGTCGACCGGAATCTCGCACCGACCCCCGAAGACGTCGGCCGTGATCGGGCTGACGGTCCGTCGCCCGCCGCCCTGGCCCGCCCTCCCCCACGGCGCATCGCCGTAGGCGGCAATCTTCTCGGCGGCCGGCCAGGACTTGTCATCGAAGCCCGCGTCTTTCCATCCAGGCTGCTCCTTCTTCGACGCGCGCCACGACGCGTCGACGGCGCAGATGAGTGGGTCGCCCGCCTCGAAGGTCACCACGAGTCTTCCGATGAGACCGGCGGGGTTGGGCGCCGCGCCGGCGTTCTCGGCGGCGATGGCCAGGACGTTCGCGCCGGGTTTCAGGAACTTGGCCACGTCGAAGGTCTGCGGGCGGCTCCAGGAATCGTCGCCGCCGTCGTCCTTGCCGGCCTCCTTGCCGTTCACGTAGAGGATAAAATGGTTGTCCGCGGCGAGTACGAACCGGGCCTGTTTGACCTTGCGGTCGCCGAGGGAGACCTCGCGGCGGAAGCACCGCGTTTCAGGCGGGGCGGCAGTCCGCGCCGCCTCGCCCGGGAACCAGACCCAGGGGCATCCTTCGGGTTCCGGCAGCCGCGAGGGCGGCTGTGGGCCTGCGAGCGGTTCGCGGACCACGTCGATCGCCGGCCGCAGGGGTTTCAGGGCCTCGATGCGCGGCGGACGGACCTTCCCGCCGTCGGTAAACACGACCAGGGCGCTTTCGTTGGGTTCCATCACGAGTTCGAACTCGACGCTCTCGCCCGTCCGCCTATGCGGCAGCGAGGAGATCTCGTTGCGCATCGGGTCCCAGTGCTCCGGCGCGCCGGCGGCCGCGGCGCGGAACCTGAGGCGCCGGGCCTGGCCCTCGTGGTTCTGGTTGCAGATGAGGAATACATCCCGGCCGGCCTTGACGCGGTGCAGGACGTGGACCCAATCGTTCGTCTCGCCCTCGATCACCTCGAGCGCGGGATGGACACCGGCGTCCCCCGCAAGGACCTTCCGGAGGTTCTCCGGCGTGGGCTTCTCGGGCAAGAGGTACGACCGCCCACCGGCCGGACTCGTCTTGCGGACCGCCAGGCCCGGCTCAGCGGCGGCGCCCCAGACGGCGTCACGCAACGCGGCGATGTCCTGCGAGGTTTTCCCGAGCGTGGCTGACTTCGACGGCAGGAAGCCGTGGCCCACAACGATGCCGCCCGCGTCGAACAGCGCCTTGGCCTTCGCGAGCGCCCCGTACGGGATGACCTCGACCGGCGGGACGACGAGGACGCGGTACTGCTCCTGGTGCAGGCTGATTTCCTTGCCGGCGAGTTTCGCGTCGTTCTCGAAGACGTCGTAGGGCATCCAGTCGGAGTCGAAGAGGGCGTCGTCGAGACTCGTGGTGATCTGCTCGGGCGGCACAGCCTTGCCCACGTGGCGCGAGTTTCCAAGGAACAGGATCGCCACCGGCGCCACGTGGCGGCCGCCCGAAAGCAAGAGGCTCAGGCGGCTGGTGTAATCGGCATAGACGCGGTACAGCGGCCAGCGCGGCTCGTAGCCGCTGTTGTAGAAGTACGGCGGGCAGTCGACGTCGTACGGCGACTTCGGGTTGAACGAATGCGGGACCATGTAGTTCACGCCGCGCACCTGCATCTGGTCCGTCAGCCACTTCATCTCGAGGTACGTGATGTTCTGGCCGTAGGCGCCGAATATCTCGCACATGGTTATGTCGTCGGGCTTGGCGTAGACGTGCGTGATGGAGCTGCCGAGTTTGGCCATCTGCCACAGTGCCATCTTCTTCTGGCCGGGGTAGAACTGCTGGCACACGAGGTCGATGCCGCCCATGTCGCTGTACTTCTGGAGTTGGAACATGTTGCCCGCGCACAGCCGCGGGTGCAGGTATTCCCAGTTGTGTTCCAGGAAGTGGCCCATCGAGATGACTTTGTGCGCGCGGCACCAGTCGGACAGGCCGCCGTAGAGGGTGCGGCCCCAGGCCTCGGCAAAGGCGTCCTGGTACTGGTACCGGGCGGCGGCGTGCTCGTCACCGGCCAGTTGGAACTTCCACGCCACGAGGGCCTTCTTCCAGTCCACGCCGCGCTCCTTGAGCATCGGCAGGACCTCGGTGCCCCAATCGCCGGGCGTTTCCGGCTCGTCGTAAAAGTAGCCCTTGATCGTCTTGCCGAAATCATCCTTGAAGTGGTCGTAATGCGGTTGATAGACGGTGCGGATGTACCAGTCGACGGCGTCCTTGCTGGCGCCGTCGACGACCCGCCGACCGCCGGAGTATTTCCACGTGAACTTCATGACCTTCCACTTGCCCGCGGGGACGTTCCACGTGAGCGTGCCGTCCTTGATCCGCCCGGAGAGGTCCACGAGGCTCGCGCCGTCAAGGTCGCCTTCGATTTCCTTGCCGGCGACGGCCGCGATGACCTGCGGCCCGCCGAAACCGACTGCGGTGAACGCCTTCGGCCCCTCGACGGCGGTGGCCGCCGCCTCCATCGTCTTCGCGCCGAACTCGGGGGGCACCTTGCCGCCGACCTCGCCGCTCGGCCACCACCTCTCATCGAAGATCCACATCGTCAGGTCGTGCTTCTTGGCGGCCTGGAGGCAGATGGCCAGGTCCTCGTACCACCGGGGCCCGAGCCAGTCGTTGTGGGGGCGCGACTCGGCCGTGAACGTGCCGTTGTGGCCCTCGGCAACCTTCTCGACGTACATCTCGAGCCGCTCGCGGCTCTCGGTGCCGTGGAGCCAGAACAGGGGCCCCGTCAGTCGGCGGGCCTCCATGGGCATCTCGACGAACTGCCTCTCGAGGACGGCGAGATCCGCCTCCCCCACCTGGGCCTGTCCCGCGCACGCGCCGAGGGCGCACCCGGCCGCCAGGACCGCACACCGTAGCGCCCGCATCACAGGTGATCTTCTCATGGCACTGTTCTCCCTCATCCCCGTCAGGACTCAGTACTTGCCGAACTCGTAAGCGGCATCGAACATCGCCAGGACGTTCTCGGGGGGCACGTCGCCCTGGATGTTGTGGACGTTGTTGAAGACATAGCCGCCGCCCGGCTTGAAGGCCTCGATGTTGCGGCGGACGTGCTCGCGGACCTCCTGGGGCGTGGCGCGCGGCAGGACGTGCTGCGTGTCGATGCCCCCGCCCCAAAACACGAGGCGGTCGCCGAACTCGGCCTTCAGGCGCGCAGGGTCCATCCCCTTCGCCGAAATTTGAACGGGGTTCAGAATGTCGATGCCGTTGTCCAAGAGGTCCGGCAGGTACTCCAGGACGGCCCCGCACGAGTGGTACCAGATCTTCGCCTTCGTCCGCGACCGGATGTACTGGACCAGCCGCTTCTGCCGCGGCTTGATGATCTGGCGGTAAATGCGCGGCGCAAAGAGCGGCCCGTTCTGTCCGGTCAGGTCGTCGCCGATCATGATGACGTCCACGACGTCGGCCGCCTCGTCCAGGAACAGCCGGAACCAGTCGAGCCAGAACCCGAGCGTGCGGTCGATGATGGCCTCGAGGACCTGCGGCTGCGTCATCATGTCGATGAAGAGGTTCTCCAGGCCCCGCATGTACCAGCAGATTTCGTAGACGACGCCCGAGATGCCACTGATGACGGCGTAGGGCGTCTCGTTCCGCAACCGCAGGGCCCGGTCGCGCAGACCCTCAAAACGGGTGGGGTCGTCGCCCTTTGGGAATGGGTAGGCCCGAATCTCGTCGAGCGAGAGTCCCGCCAGCGGCGAATGGGAGATGTCGAAGTAGAACGGCTCGTCGTCGGGCATCGACCACGTGACGCCGAACTCGTCGCTGAAATCGTGCCACACCCGCCCGCCGCGCTCGCGCCGGACCACGCCGCCCGTGAAACTCTTCGCGCCCCCCGCCGCGACGTACCGCGTGTCCACGCGCAGCCGCTCCAGGACCCGTTCCGACGGCTGGGCCAGTTGCTGCACCAGGTCCATGATGACGATTTCCTCATCGAGACCCAGCCGGTCGATCAACTTGCGGTAGGCGACCTTGTGGATGCCCGTCTGGTTGCCGCCGAGGTCGATGGGGACGCGGTCGGGCTCGCGGTGGTCGAGGGCCGCCAGGACTCTTTCGCGCGGGGTCATCTTGTTTCCCTCTCTCTTTCTACTTGAGCGAGGCCACGAAGTTGCCGACGCCCACCACGACGGTCGAGGCGATCAGCACGACGATTCCGAGGATGATGAGCGTGTGGGTGCGCCTGCTCGAGCCCTTCCACTCGCGGAAGTAGATGCCCCACAGGTTGCTGAAGACGATGATGAAAGCCATGTGGATCGTCCAACTGGAGAAATCGTACTTGCCCATCCGGGTGGTGCCCATGCCGTAGAAGAAGAACTGGAGGTACCAGGTCACCCCCGCGAGGGCCGCAAAGAGGTAGTTGGCGAGGAGCGGCACGCCGCCGCGGACGTAGTCGCCGCCCGTCCGGTTGCGGATGTTCAGCACCACGCACCAGATGAAGTTCGTCGTAAAACCGCCGGCCAGCGTGATGACCAGGACCGGGAAGTTCTTGAACAGGTCGGGCGCACCCGAGGCGACGGCATGGTCCGCGATGGGCTTGCCCGCAGCAAACGCGAAGGCCATGCACGAACTCATCACGCCGGCGAACACCGCGACCCAGAGCCCCTTGACGAAACTGAACTCCGAGACGGCGGCCTTCTTCTGCTCGGCCGAGAGTTCCCCCTCCTTGCGCATGCCCGCCCTGCCGCACAGCGCGATGCCGGCCAGGCACACCAGGATGCCGCCCAGCGTAATCTGGCCCGAGAGACTCGTCGCGAGGCCGACGAACTCGGAGTTGAAGAGCGGCGGGATGATCGTCCCGAACGTGGCGCAGAACCCCAGCGCCACCGCGTACCCCAGCGACATGCCCAGGTACCGCATCGACAGGCCGAACGTCAGGCCGCCCACGCCCCACAGAATGCCGAACAGGTAACACAGCAGCAGGTTCTTCGGGGGGGCCGACCGCAACACGTTCACCAGGTCCGGACACAGCAGCAGCCCCACGACCCACGG
>Ga0307380_10012603_pt1 | contig 10507 bp, 11 predicted proteins | sample UN3MG_FD_202239 | JGI IMG/M metagenome (GOLD analysis project Ga0307380, IMG submission 202239) | Soil microbial communities from Risofladan, Vaasa, Finland - UN-3 | ecosystem: Environmental > Terrestrial > Soil > Coastal area > Acid sulfate soil | place: Finland: Risofladan, Vaasa | collected... | reverse complement strand
TTGGACAACTTCCGAAGGCTCAAGGTATGTTCATGAAGGCGAAGGATGAAGAAGGTAAAGATGTATCAATTAAGACAATAGAAGATGCGATTAAATATTGTCCTGATTTCAAGTTTTACATGGACAAATACCCTGATATCGTTAAACATACTAAAAATATTCAAGGTCTTTTGTCTTCGTTTTCTAAACACCCTGCTGGTATAGTGATAGCTGATGTTCCAGTTCATACATTGTCTCCTGTACGTAGATCTAAAAAGGATCAATATGCTTCACAGTACGATATGAATGACTTGGAGTCTATGGGTCTTATTAAGTTAGATATCTTGGCTACATCTATTTTAACAACGATAGACAGAACTGTTAAAATGGTTAAAGAGAATTATAATATAGATATAGATGTAGAAAATTTAACTCTTGAAGATGAAAAAACATTTGAGTTGTATCGGAGAGGAAGACTGAAAGGCGTTTTTCAATGTGAAAATGGCGGCATGCAACAAACTATGAGAGATATAGGAGTTACTTCTTTTGATGATATAGTTGCTGCTATTGCTCTTTATAGACCTGGCCCGATGGGAAGTATTCCAGAATACTGTGAGAGAAAGAAAGGGTTAAGTCCTGTGTCATATTTCCATCCAAGTATCGAACCTTTTGTTAAACCTTATCTTAAGAAAACATACGGTATTCTAATTTATCAAGAACAAATTATGCAGATATGTAATTCTTTAGGAGGTCTTTCTATCGCTGACGGTTATATCCTTATTAAAGGAATTGGCAAAAAGAAAGAACAGCTTATTAGTCAATATAAGAAACAGTTTATAAATGGATGTGTTGGTAATCGTGTCCCTGAAAATGTAGCCGATCAATATTGGGATACTTTTATTATTCCGTTTGCATCTTACGGATTCAACCTGGGGCATTCGGCAGCCTATGGTTTCACTTCTTGGATCAGTGCATACCTTAAAGCTAACTATACAGCAGAGTTTATGATCTGTTCTCTCGATGTTGCCAACGAAGATAAAAAACACGATAAAATAATAGAACTTGAACGAGATCTTAGCAAACTAAATATTGTACTTGCCGATAAAGATTTGAATCATTGTGATGTAAAATATAAGATATTAAGAAAAGAAGATAAGGCGAATGGAATAGATCAAACAATAATTTCGCCAAGTATTATGGTTAAAGGAGTAGGTCTTCCAACCGCACAAAATATAGCTGATAATAAGCCGTATAAATCTTTAAAAGATCTTGCCTCAAAAACCGATTTTAAATTAGTTAACAAAGATACAATAGCTTCATTAGCTGAGGCTGGATTTTTTACTAAAATGATAAAAGATTATTACAATACCACAAAGAAAAGATTATCTAAAGGTAAACTTATTGCTCAATTTGTGGTTATTCGCAATGACTTAAAGAAGGCTGCTAAAAAAGGCGTAGAGTCTATTGATTTATTCGGATGAAATAGACGATAAAATTTATTATAGGAGATTAAAATGAGTGAAGAGAAGAGAAAATCAATAATTCAAAAGTCAATCAAAAGAATTTACAATGTAGCACAGTACGAGAGTCTTGAGTTAGTCATTCATTATGAAGAAGAAATAGAGTGGGCAGATACGAAAGAGAGACAAACTAAGTCTGATAATGTTGGAAAGCTCCTTTTGAACGATTTTAAAAAGACTAGATTAGAAGTTTTTAAGGAATTGAATGCTTCTGAAAAGAAAGCATATTTTAAAAATGCACTTCAGTCTATCGGAAACGTATCTGAAGAGGATGTGATTGACCAGATAGGATAAAAATAATGACAAATAATATTGAAGACATTGAAGATATCTTTGGTTTTCCCAAAGTAAAAAAAGAGAGAGAAGAGGCTCCAGCTAATGAAGACTTTTCTGATAGAATCCAAGACGTAAAAGAGGTTATGAATGATGTTGATGAAACCGTTTCTATTTCTAACGATCTAGGTCTTATAGAAGAGACAGAAGAAGTTACAGAAGTCGTAGAATTGGATGAATCAATATTTGGCGAAATGGGAGAAGAAGAACCAGAAATCCCACATATTACAACGGATATACCTGAAACTATATTCGTTGATGATGTGGATATACCGCCTCGATCTACGAAAGATGCTTTAGAAGAGACTTTGGCAGAAACTGTGAGGGTATCACAGACAACGCCTTTAATAGATATTGTTTTGGATCCTGTCAAAGAAAATGAAACGATGGCAAAAGAAGAGTCTGAGATGATGGAAGTGACAGAAGTGACAGAAGTGACAGAAGTGACAGAAGTTACAGAAGAAATAGATAAAGATGATAATATAGTAGACACAGACCAAACTGAGTGTAATGGTGACAATGATGATTATACTAATCATTTAATATTACCTGATGGAGAGGTTAATTGGATTACTTCAAATCCGTCTGCCAAATTTAATTATTTTTACAAGCAAAAAATTTCTATCATTGAGAGTCTTTTAAGAGGAAGACAACTTCCTTTTCAGAAATACGAAGATGAGCTTAGAAAGAGTTATTGCGATGTAGGATCTAATATCTTCGATCTTCCTCAGTTGTATTTAAATATGACAAGAGTCCAACAATTACGTGATCGTGTTTGTCAAATACAAACAGAGGTTAATTCACAGTATTATAAATGGGAGAGAACTGTTGAACTTTTAAGAGGGGTTTTAGCTAGAACGCAGTACGAAAGAGGCAAACAGGAAGGTGTACAGTTTGAACATATGCGTGATATGGAAATATATTTAGAAAGTTTAAAGTCGATCCATAAAACTGCCGATATAATACATAAGAACCTAGATGCTGCTTCTGATTTATTATCGAGACAAGTAACTATTGCTCAAGCTGGTAAATCAATTGACAGAAACGAAAGTTCTTATAATAGTAATGTTTCTTCTTCTCATTCCATCGAGACTTATATAGAACAAGAAACCCCAGAGAAATTAACAGATTATGACGAATTGCCAAGTAGCGGAGTATCCGTTACTACAGTAGCAAAGGTCAAAAGAAAATCTGCTCAGGGACCAAAAAAAATAAATTGGGATGAGATGTAGTATAGGTCTCCATAAAAGTAGTGAGGTTTAATATGAGTCAAGTAATCGATTGGAAAGACGTAGGCGAACAAAATTCTAGCAAGTTATCAGGGAAAGCCAACTTTTTAAGGTTGAGCGCAGGAACTTATACTGTAAGACCTTTGGGTACTCCAATTGTCATGAATAAGTTTATGGTGCTCGGAGCCGATAATCGCTGGAGAAGTGCAATTTGCGAAGATGCGGTCAATAATCCTGTAACCCAAAATCACGATATCGTCCCGCCTGAACGTTATGCTATTAACGTTATTGACAGAGCCGATGCAGAAGTCAAGATTCTTGAGGGTGGAGTAATGGTTTTTGGTGAATTCAAGAAATTCAATACCATAACCAATAAGAATCCAGGTGGAAAAGATGGAGCAGACTTCAAAATAGTTATTACAGGTTCTGGCAAATCTAAAAAAATTGCTACCTCATTCGATAGAGCTACCACTTTAACCGAAGATGAGCTAGAGAGCATAAAAAGTCGTGGCGGTCTTAATAAGTTGGAAGAAATTTTTAAGGTTACTCCGAATGACCAGCTAGAGGCAAAGCTTTTTGGAGAAGATGTTGTAGCAGGGAAACCCGTTACAGTTCAAGCTAACACTTCAGCAGCGGAAATGAGCGGTATGGCTCCCACGAGCAATATTGCACCGAATACTGAAGAAGTAGGCGATGATTTACCCTTCTAAATAAGATGTAAGACATTAAGGGGAGGATTTTCCTCCCCTTAATGTCTCATTTTTATGGAGAGTAAATACTAGAATTGAAACGGAGAGTGTTATGGCTAAAAATAATAATAGTGATGTAATAGTTGATAATTTGAAAGGTTTTATCAGAAAGGGGGCGGCGACTACACCAGTCGGTTACGTTCCTACTGGTCATTTCAGTTTAGATTTTGCTATCAATTATGGAGAGTTACCAGAAAAGATAGATTTGTCAGAGTTAGAGGGATATGATCCTTCTAACGCTTTGGGAATCCCTCTTGGGAAGTTGGTTATGTTGTACGGAGAAGAAGGAGGAGGGAAATGCGTAAGTGGAGATACTTTTATTGTAGAAAAGAATAAAGGACAAATTAAAATATCAGAATTATTTTCTGAATTTGGAGAACTGAAAGTAGATACATGGTATAGTCTAAAGATTCCAATAGAAGTATGTATAAATGGAGAATACGAAAAAGTTGAATCTGTTTATTATAATGGTAAGAAAAAGACTACAAAAATTACAACTTCTTGTGGTTATAACCTAGAAGGCTCTTATGATAAACATAAAGTATTATCGGTTTGTAACGGGAATGTGTCTTGGAAAAAGTTGAAAGATCTTCAAGAGGGAGATTTTGTTTGTATGAGTAGAAAATCTCAATTTCCTTTACAGTCAAAAATAAGTACAAACATTGCTTCTGTGCTTGGATATATGATTGCTGAAGGATATTGTGGGGAGAAAAGATCAAATATGAATTTTACAAATTTTGATCTAAGTGTTATGGAAGATTTTGTCTACAATTATAAAGAGTCATTCGGCAAGATGCCACTACAATCTCCTGATAGAAAAACTGAAGCAAGTATATCTGTTGATATTGTGAAAAAGTTGGTTTCTTTAGGATTGGAAAGGGTATTGTCAGGAGAAAAAACAATACCACATTCCATTCTTTCTGGCAATTATGATGTGGTTGCAACATTTTTGCGATCTTATTTCGAGGGAGACGGTTATGTCTCAGAGAAGAATGTTGGATGTTGTTCAAAATCTTATAATCTTATGCATGAAATACAATTGTTGTTGTTAAGGTTTGGGATAGTATCTTCTGTAAATAGAAAAGTTTCCAAACTTTCATATACAGATAAATATCCAAATGGGTATGAATCTTGGAGGTTAAATATCGATGGTTTAAATGTTTTAAAATATGCGGAGCATGTTGGTTTTGTATCTCCAAAGAAGAAGAAAAGTCTTAATGTCCTTTTGAAAAAAATGATTAATACAAAAAGAAATAACAATAAAGATGTTATACCTAAGTCTCTTGCTGAAAAGATATTCACACGTCTCAGGAGTAAAATAAATGAACTTCCACCAACAGGTAAACGAGGAAAGTATTTTTCCAGAAAAGATTACCAAAATTGGGATAGCGGTTTGTCGGCAATCAGACCATCTTATTTGTATTCTGTAACTAAGGGAGTTTCGAGATCCACTATAGAAATGTGTAGTAATTCTATAGCTACAGCAGCAAAAGAAGATGTTTTGTTGATGATAGAGGATGAGTTTTCTTGGTTAAAAGAAGACTATTTTTTTGATGTGGTAACGAAAGTAGAGACTTCGAAAAACAAACTATATGATATTAATGTTACAAATGAACATGCTTATTGGACCAATGGTTTTATAAGCCATAACTCGTCATTAGCTTATAGGATAGCTGGTTTTGCACAAAAATTGGGTCATCCTGTTGCATGGTTAGATACAGAACACAGTTTTGCAGAAAACCTTGCTATAATTAATGGAGTTGATATAGATAACATTTATTACTCCACTATGTCTAATCCAGGTGACCCAGATAAAGTCTATTTTGCAGAAGACGTTTTTGATGCGATGCTAGAACTAATCAAATCTGGTGTTAAAGTTATCGTTCTTGATTCTGTCGCAAATCTTGTAACCAAAGATAGGATGGAAGCAGGAGCAGAGAAAATAATTATTGGTAAACTTGCAAGACTTATGAGTGAGAATTTAGGTAAGCTTGTTGCATATGCTGATAAATATGGATGTTTGTTGTTGTTTATCAATCAATTACGTTATAAAATTGGAAAGCTTTTTGGCAATCCAGAAACAACCCCAGGTGGAATGAGTTTGAAGCATAATTCTTCATTGATAATTAAGATAACGAAGAAAAATAGTAAAGAGGCTCTCATAGAAGTTCCTGGAGAAGATGGAAAAACTAAGGTTATCGGAAGAAAATCTTATATGAGACTGGAAAAAAATAGGTTTGCTAAACCTTGCATGGATAGCGTTGAGGTTCCTATTTACTATACTTCTTACTTCCCAGATGTAGAAGAGATTATGTTTGAAGCTGGTCGTCAATTGAAGGTTATTTCAGTTCGTAAGGGATTATTTAAATGGACAGACTCTAAAGATGAGAAACATGAGATTGAAGGCAGATCTGATTTTGTCGCACATATAAAGTATAACGAACTACAATATCTTCTTGCTAAAGATCTTGTAGTCGCAGCAGAGGAAAATAGTACAATCCTTCCTCCTGAAGTAAGTAAGTGGTTGAATGACTATGAGTTAACGAAGAAAGAAAATGATGAGAAACAGCCCGCCAAGAAGAAAGCTGACGGAGATAGAAAGACAAAAAGTACTGAAGCTGTCGATTGATACTTTGTCTTCAGAAGAAGGAAAAGAAGCTTTAAACTATCTAACGGTTAAACGAGGTTTTCCAAATAACATAATTAATGTTTTCGGTTTAGGATACGTTCCTTCTCATGTAAATAATCTTTATGGAGATCCTCATGAGTTCGCTGGAAGAATAGTGCTATCTATTCGAGACCCTTACGGGGAATTGGTAGCACTTTCTTCTCGTGATTGGAGAGAAGGAGCGTACAGCAAATTCTTTCATGAGCAATATACAAAATCAAATTATCTTTATGCTCTTGATATAGCAAAAAAAAGTATCATCAGGAACAATAAAGCAATTATCGCAGAAGGTGAATTTGACGTAATAAAAATGCATTCTGTAGGCATCAAGTGTGCAGTTGGAATGTTAGGAAGCTCATTGAGCGTAAAACAAATCTCTCTTCTTTCTAGGTATTGCCAAGAAATATTTTTAGTATTTGATGGTGATGCTGCTGGCAAAAAATCTATGGAAAGAGCTATGCGACTCAATACGAAATATGATTTAAGAAGATGCTATGAGATACTGGTGGTCCCTGTCTTTTTGCCAGACGGTTTAGACCCAGATGATTTCATTAAAAAAGAAGGTAAAGAAACATTTGTCAATTTACTTAAAAAATCTAAAATTGACGTTATGAAGACAATAGGAGAATGACATGACAAACGCAGCAGCAGCATACATCCCACCGGAACTTAGGTCTATAATGGGAACAGTTGATACTTATATCAGGCATAAAAATAGTGGTAATACGAGAGAATATTTTCAGTATCATCCAAGTGCGTTTGGTAAATGTTTAAGAAATATGCAATACATGAGATATGTTGCAATGGGGCTTATTAAAGTAGAGGAAGAGGAATTCGATAGTAAGCTTCTTAGGCTCTTTGCTAAGGGACACAATATGCACACTCGATGGGAAGGCTATTTTGCAGGGATGGGGGTTCTCAGAGGCGTATGGAGATGTTTAAACCCATTGTGTAGCATGTTTGACGATAATCAGTGGCTAATTGATGGTGCTGATGCTGTAGAATGTTATAAAAAGCCATCTAGAAAATATGGACTAGAAGAAAAGTTAGGCGTATTTCAGCCAGATAAATGCTCATGCGGTTGTAATAAATTCGCATACGAAGAAGTCTGCGTTTCGAGCGAAGAAATGAATATGTTTGGTCATGTTGACTTGATCGTTGATTTTTCTAAACTGGATGCATCCAGATTTGATGGGGTTTCTCTTGGGTATGATGTTGATAAACTTCCAAAAACACCAATCGTAATTGATATGAAGACGATGAATGATTACAGATGGAAGAATTCGTTGATGAGGACTGGACCTGGACTGGATTACAGAATCCAACTTTGTATCTATGCTAATTTGCTTGATCTAGATTATGGGATGCTTATCTATGAAAACAAGAACAATTCTGAAGCTCGTCCTTTTAAGATAGAAAAAGCTACAGATACTATGTTTGATTTAATAAAGAAACAAGCTATTTCAATGAACGAAATGGCTAATTGTCAGAAACCTAAATTGCCTCCACCCAGATGTTCCGACAAAAGCGATTATGAATGTAGTAATTGTGGTTTCAAATCATTATGTCATAAAAGTGCGATTTGGGCAGATGAAGCAGATCTCAAAGATAAACAGCAGAAATTTTATGGTAATCTGATTTAAGAAAAGTTTAGGTTTATGCGATATAAATGTATGCATTGATGTGCATTGTATGTTAAGCAGTATAGTTTTTAATAGTCGTTATAATAGGAGAGAAATATGAGTACCGAAGATAAAAGTGATCGAACACCTTACGTAAATTCTGATGATCAGACATTACTTTTGATTAAGGGAACAATTACAGATAGAGATGATGCAAAAAAGTACATTAAACGAACCGCTAATGCCATCTTACAAGTAGTACAAAAGCATGGATTAGCTCATCTTAGATGTGTAGGAGCAGCGGCTTTAAATAATGCTATCAAAGCTTCGATCATAGCTAGTGGAGATGCTAAAACTAAAGGAATGGATTTTGTTATCTCGCCCAGTTTTCAGACTGTTACGTTTGGAGATTCTGGAGAGAAAACAGCAGTTGTCTTAAAAGTTTTTGATTTTTGTGATGAAGGTTAAAGGTTAAAGGAGAAAGAAATGGATAACAAAATTATTGCAACAATTTTAACGAGTGAAGATGTAACCCCTTTGGAGTCAGAGTGCGACATAGAAGATCTTATTGTATCTATTCGTGGTCTGGATGAGAGGATTGAGTGGTATCAGACATTGAAAAATGATCGTATAGCTAAAATATCGCAAGAAATTGAAAAGCTTTCTAATAGAAAAAAGCGTTTTAAAGAAGTTATAGCGGCTACATTAAATGACAAAGATAAAAAGTCACTTAATTTTCCTGGTGTTGGGAAAGTCTCTGTTAAGACTCTAAAGGGAACATGGGATATTAAAGACGAAGATTCCCTTAAAACTCATTTGGGAAAAGAACTAGATAAAGATACTTTTGAGAAGATCGTTATTACTAAAGAATCTGTGTCTAAAACTGCTCTTAAGAAGCTTTTGGATGCATGGGAAAAGTCTGGATCTGTGCCTTCTTCTGTTGAGAGAACCGAAGACAAGCAGTCGTTGTCAGTCACAATTGATAAAGATTTTTCAAATTCTCAGAAAATGCAAGAAGCTTTGCAGTCCGTAGATGAGATTAATGTAGAAGATATGGACGAATTGGAATTGGAAATTTGAAATTGGTCATGAAAAATCGTTTTGGGAGTAGGTCTTTTAACGGATCTATTTTTAGATCTTGCACTACTGAATTTGGTTGCAATTTTTCGAGAGGTTGGTCTTCTTCTAAAATCTTTAGTGCTTACAGTACAGGCATCGGTAGCCATTCACGAACTGCAAGAGTTAACGATGGAATGGATGAGTTAGAAATATGATGAAGATGTTGATCAGAACAGGATATGGTAGCAAATCTAGTTTGAATACTATAAAAGGTCATTATAGATCGCACTCTTCATCCTGGCTTTTGTCTAAACAGATTAGTAGTAATTATATGAACTATACTTGTTCTTATTCGTGGAATGGAGGCATTCATAGAGGAAACGTTAATTTAATACGACAAGGATTACAATGAAAAAATATTCTCACAATGCTCCTAAATTAAAAGGAGCACATAGAAAGTTAAGAGCTTTATACAAAAAAATTCCATCTACTACTGGTTGTATGGAAAATCTTGATAATTGCAAAAGTTGGTGTTGCTCCTGTCAAGCCCCGCAAGTTCTATATGTGGAGTTTTTGTACACTTGGAGAAACATTATCAAGTCTTGGGCGATGCCTGATATTTTAGATTTGATAGAAAATGCTGTTAACGCTTATCTGAATAACAATCCAGTTAAAGGTTGCATATTTCATAATAGAGATACTGGATTATGTACACAGCATGAAACGAGATGTTTTAACTGCTATATCTATGGGATAACGCCTAAAGACAAGTTCACTCAAAGATTTAATAAGTTTAAAGAAATGTATAAGGACCGTCCAGACGTTATTCTTCATGATCAATGTCCTTTAGTCTCTGCCGAGAAGAAAGTGACTCAAAGGGATATAGATAAATGGTGGAATGAACTTGTGGATATTGAAAAATCTATAGGTATTAAAAAGAAGAATATCAATGACAAAGATGATGGTTCTTACAGATCTTATCATGATCATCTTCTTTTATACCTGTTCCCTGATGTCGTTCTTAACCAGATGACTATTGTTAAAGGAACTATTAAAGATCCTAAATCAAAAGAGGCATGTGTCAGATCATTAATGGACTGTCTGAAAGGAAATATAGAAAGTTTAATTAAAGAAGCTTTCTTTGGAAACCTATGAGCGAAACAAAGAGGATTAAGGTTGTCAATACAGAATATAAAGAGGAAGAAAAGTTAGTATATTGGAAGATCTGTATACTTGATGAAGATAAATATGTAAAAATAGCTATGCGTAGAAGTGAGTTATTAGATGGGTTTGGCATTGTAGGAGAAGTTTCTGATGAGCAATTACTTCGATTTTTATCTGATATAAA
>Ga0307380_10012601_pt1 | contig 10507 bp, 9 predicted proteins | sample UN3MG_FD_202239 | JGI IMG/M metagenome (GOLD analysis project Ga0307380, IMG submission 202239) | Soil microbial communities from Risofladan, Vaasa, Finland - UN-3 | ecosystem: Environmental > Terrestrial > Soil > Coastal area > Acid sulfate soil | place: Finland: Risofladan, Vaasa | collected... | reverse complement strand
GCAGAGGAAAAACCTGTTGAAACCGCTCCCGAACCGGAAAAAGTAGAACAAGCAAAAGAAGAACCTAAGCCTGAAGAAACTCCCGTAGAAGAGAAACCCGCTGAACCAGAACCAAAACCCGAAAAAACCGAAGAAATAAAAACAGAAGAGCCGCCTGTAGAAGAAACTAAGCCCGAAGAAGTAGTACCTGCGGAAGAAAAAGAAGAACCTAAGCCCCAAGAAACCCCCGCAGAGGAAAAACCGCTTCAAACCGCACCCGAACCTGAAAAAACCGAAGAAACCAAAGAAGAACCTAAGCCTGAAGAAACTCCTGTAGAAGAGAAACCCGCTGAACCAGAACCACAAGCTGAAAAAGCAGAAGAAAAACCGGAAAAGAAAACCAAAGAAAAAGAAAAAGAAAAAAAAGAGGCCAAGCCAAAAAAGAAAGAACCCAAGGCTGAAAAAACAAAAGAAAAAGCAGAGAAAAAAACAAAAGCAAAAACCAAAGAAAAACAAGAAACTAAAGCCAAAGAAGCAAAGCCTAAAACCAAAAAAAAGGCTAAAGCAAAAAAGACCAAACCAGCCTCCGGCGAAAAAGAAAATAAAAAGTGATGAGAATTGATGTACTTACACTTTTCCCCGAAATGTTCGAATCGCCACTCGGCTACTCGATATTGAAAAGGGCCCAGGACGCCGGCATCGTTGACATCGTACTTACAAACATAAGAGACTTCACTACCGACAAATACAAAAAAGTCGACGACAAACCTTACGGCGGCGGACCCGGTATGGTCATGATGCCACAGCCTCTCTTCGACTGCTTCGAATACGTCAAAAAACTCTCCGACCTCAAACCCCGCACCATATTGCTTACACCACAGGGACAAAAATTCAACCAGCAAAAAGCTATAGAGCTCAGCTCCGAAAAAAGAATTGTCTTCATCGCCGGAAGATACGAAGGATTCGACGAAAGAATCCGCATCGGTCTAAACGCAGAACAAATCTCCATCGGCGACTACGTACTAAGCGGCGGTGAACTGCCCGCAATGGTAATCATCGACTCCGTCGTCAGATTACTCGAAGGTGCCCTCGGCGACGAAGACTCGCCCAAAGACGATTCTTTCTCCAACGACCTGCTCGAATACCCCCACTACACAAGGCCCGAAGTCTTTCGAGAAATGAAAGTTCCTGATATACTCTTAAGCGGCGACCACGCCAAAATCGAAAATTGGAGAAAACTACAGGCACTCGAAAGAACAAAAAAACAAAGACCCGATTTAATAAAAGAAAATCTCACAAAACCCAAGAAGGAGTAGAAAGATGAAAAACCAATTCGACCGCAGAACTTTCCTGCAACTCACCGCCGCAGGCGGTGCAATACTGCTGGCACCACAAAATATAATTACCTTCGCCGCCGGCAACAAAACCTCAAAAATCATCAGCCCAGGCTGCAGAAAATCAAAAGTAAAAGTCGCAAGAATCTACATGGCAAACCCCGAAAACCCATGGAGCCTCTGGCCAAAACCCGACCTCGACCTCAAAAAAGAAATGAGATTCTATCAATCGCAGTTCGACAAACTGAACGACGAACTCTATGATGTCGACTTCGTCGTCGACGAGCTTGTCACCTCACCCCAGCAGGTCGCCAAACTAAAAGACAAACTAAAAGACGTCGACGGAATCCTCGCCATTCACCTCCTGATGGGAATATACGAAATCTTAGCCGAAATCCTCAAACTCGGCCACCCCACAATGGTCTTCGCCGCCCCGTACTCCGGACACGGCTGGACTAACTTCGGCTCAATGAGAAACCAGGAAATAGGCAAAAAAATGGACTGCATCCTCACCTCCGACTATTCTCAACTCGCCGTCGCAATAAGACCTTTCCGCGCCATCCATCATATGAAAGAAGCGAAAATCCTCAACGTCACGGAAAGAACACCCGGCTCTCAGGAAGAAACAATAAAGCAAAAATTCGGAACCCAAATCAAGCAAATCGAACTCGACCGAATGCTCAAAGCCTACGACTCCATAAGCGACACTGACGCAGAAGCTGAAACTCAAAGATGGATTTCCGGGGCTGAAAAAGTCGTCGAACCGCCAAGAGATGAAATCTTCAAATCATGCAAACTCGCGCTGGCTTTCGAAAAACTACTCGACGAGGAAAACGCCACCGTAATTACCGTCGACTGTTACGGCTCCATGTACCGAAAGCTCCCCGCCTTTCCCTGTGTCGGCTTCACCAGGCTAAACGACCTCGGCCTCGGCGGCATCTGCGAGTCAGACCTCTCCTCCGCGATGACACACATTCTAATCCAGGGACTTTGCGGCAGACCCGGATTCATCAGCGACCCTACCGTCGACGAAGGCTCCGACAGCATCATCCTCGCCCACTGCCTCGGAACCACTAAAATGGACGGCCCAGACAAACCCGCCGCTCCTTACAAAATCAGGACCATCATGGAACGCCAGGAAGGCGCTGTCCCCCAGGTTCAAATGCGAATCGGCCAGAAAGTCACCCAGGCAATACTAATTGACACCGACCTCATAAGATACTTCACCGGACAAATCACCGACACGCCAATCTCGCTCGAAGACGACCGGGGCTGCAGAACAAAAATAGCTGTAAGACCAGATGGCGACCTCAGAAAACTATGGCAAAACTGGGCGCATGGCCTCCATCGACAGACTTGTTACGGTGACATCACAGAAGAACTCGGATACTTCTGCAAATTCATGGACATAAAACTCGTCGACGAATCCGCATAACTATAAAAACTCCGCTTTCGAAAAAGGAGCTTTAACTTAAACGCCCCTGCGCGATTGGTCCGGAAAATATGATGGCGGCAACTCTAACTATACCGTCCAAAAAATCTACAACGCAAAACAGTTCGGCTACTGCCTCGTCGATATTGACGGCCTTGATGTCAAAATCACTTGGTTCGAACGCACCGCCCCCAACTGCTATCAACCAAAGGAATCCTGGAAATACTCCGCACAAACAAACAAAAACTAACCACCGCGCCGCCAAATAACTAAAATCTCACCGATCAAATTACACACAAGCTCTTAGCAATGTCTGCCACAGTTCGTTGTTAGACGTCCATATTTGACAACATTTCCAAGGCTTTGTCATGGTCTTGAGCCGCTGCCTTTTTAAGCCAGTTAATTGCACATCGTCTATTACGCTTTACGCCATCGCCGCTCAAGTAACACAGGCCGAGATTGTACTGGGCATAAACATCACCAGATTTAGCCCCTTTCTTGTACCACTTTAAGGCACTTTTATAATCTCGGCGCACGCCTTGACCTTCATGATAACAATAGCCAACAATCCGCTGGGCTTCTGAATCGCCCGATTGGGCAGCCTTTAAATACCACCTAAAGCTTTGTCGATTATTCTGCTTAACACCACGTCCAATTTCATAGTAGAAACCTAAGTTGTAACACGCATTTTTGTTTCCTTGCCTTGCGGCTAGTCGATAAAGGCGAACAGCTTCTACTAAATCCCCGTTGTGTCCTTTCAGGTTAGCAAGAATCATACCTAGGTTTAATTGAGCGCTATCATATCCTTGAGACGCTGAAAGCCTATAATAGTACATCGCTTGGTGTTTGTCCTTTGGTACTCCAAGTCCTTCTTGGTACGCATAACCAAGTTGATATTGCGCCCAGTGATCTCCTTGTTTTGCGGCCTTCCTTAACCATGGAATTGCAGCTTTATTACCTTCTTCATTTTTGCGCTCCAAATATAAATCTGCAAGCCAGCATTGTGCGGCAATATCTCCATTTTCTGCTGCCGCTGTTAACTCTTCTAATGACTTTGTAGCGAAGGTTTTCACATATTTCTTAGCCATCTTAACCTCACCGAACCATCTTAACGATTGCCTGTCCTGATTCAAAGGAAGATTATGGGGATAAGTTGGTCATTCTATTATACAAAATCGTATATTAATGCAATCACAGCAAAAATCAAAAGAATAGGCCCCCAAAGATACATCTTTATGAAGAAGAGATCATTAACTGCCCCTACCTTTATCTCTTCCCCAGTTTCTTTGTCAATTAATATTCTACCTTTTCGGCCATCAAGATATTTTCCAAGAAACCAACAAATGACCGCCGAAACAACTAATGAAAGTGCAAGTGGCCACTTGTGTTCCCCCCAATAACTCTCATTCCCTGTTACTGCATCCGTTATCAGATTTGCTATAAGCGAACTGACAAAAACTATCACCGCCACAAGAAATCCTAAGCCTCTCCAGATTATCATTTACGTTTTCTCCTTTCAGAAAAGTTATCACCGCAACATCTTAACAATCCCCCGCCGATTTACTCATTCTTCTCTTCCTCACAGCGATTGCCCAAGCCATCTTCCCATGTCTTGAAACGAAATTTCCTAAGGTCAACTACGGGATTATTTATCAAATAGCTATTGTGAACAATGGCAATATGTGCATCAGGTTGATTCTTTTCAGTCATCTTGCCCCCATATGGATTGTCATATGCTATACTGACGTACTTTTCGATTTTACGATTGTTATCAACAAGAATACTTTTAGTGAAAAAAGTTATAGTCCTGTCTGCAACGGGTAGTTCCCCCTCCGCTTCGTGAACCTCCCATTTAAGTTCTTTCCAAGCAACCTCCTCTGGCAAGTTCTCCGGGCCTGTAACTTCTGCTATTTGATAAACAATATTGCCATTGGGAAAGGGGTCGCCAAAAATCTCTTCCAAATATATAGCGTACATCCGACCATCATAAACTACGAAAAAAATGTCATACAGCTCTATCTGCTCGAAGGATGAGTAATGGAAAGCAGGCCTCCACTCATGCTCACACTGCTTAACTTTAGCCCTCGAAGATAGAATGATTCTTTCGGTCATCTCGTAAGGATTGACCAAACGGAAGCTGCTACAGTGACTACATGTAGATAGTAGTAGAGTTTCTTGCTCGGGAACTCTACGTACCAAAAATTCTTTATCATTTAACGTGTAATTGAAAGTTCTCCATTTACCACACCGCCAAGATTGCTCCCAGCAAGGAAAGGGAACATTTGAGTCTTCAATAGTTTGGTTTTGCACATCCCCTGACTGTCCCGACACTTTTTCCTCATCTCTTGCCTTTTGTCCCTTAGCATCATAATTTTTTAAAAGTTCTATCAACTCTTCTGATTCAACGTAGTCGAGAGGGGTTTTGTCCCTATTGTTTTTTATGTTCACATCAGCACCGTTTTCAAGAAGTAACTTAACTATGGGAAGAAAGTTCTCCTTTTGAAAATCCTCGGTGTCACCAGCCCACTGAATAAGTTCATTTTGAAAATCCTCGGTGTCACGTGCCCACTGAATAAGCGTATGTAATGGCGTGTCTCCATCATTATCTTTCGAGTTAACATCGGCCCCTTTGGTAAGAAGTAACTCAACGATTTCGTAATCATCGGAGAACCCCAACCACATTGTTGCACAATGCAATGCTGTATCCCCAAACTGGTTTTTGGGGGTCAGGTCGGCCCCGCTTTCAATAAGAACTTCTGGAACTTTCTTTCCGAAACCGGCACTGCCAGAACCCACAGCATAAAGTAACGGCGTCCGTTCATAGTTATCCTTGGCATTAACATCAGCACCGCTCTTGACTAGAAGCCGAGCAACTTTATAATTTTTACTTCTGCCGGTAAAGTGAAGAGGTGTTTGCCCTCGATAGTCTTTGGCATTTATGTCTGCGCCATGGTCAATCAAAATCTGGGCTATCTCGAAACATATATTTGGGTCAACTAAAAATCCGCACGCGGGTGCTTTTCTTAAGAAACTTTTAGGTTTCATAAGAATGAGACCCCCTCCGGCAATTCTGTGAAGAGGGCTTTGGCCCCTATCGTCTACCATGTTAACATCATCACCCCTTTTCACAAATCTTTTTACCTTCTTCAAATCACCCCTTACCACAGCACTATACAGGTCACCTCGATTGTAAAAAGTCATTGTCAAGGCAAATATAAGTGTCGCTAAAGACAGCAATAGGACAAAGAAAATTGTTTTGTGTTTCTTCGCTTTCATCACAGTTCCCCCTTAAAGACCCTCTTTTTTTCTGCCTCTTCCATACCTTTTAGTTTATCCCTCAACCTGTATAAAACACAAATCACAACCTGCGATGATGTTTCCCTCGTTGCTGTCACTTCAAAATTATACCCTCACCTCTCCACATTTCAAATCAATTCCGGCGGCAAGCCCAAAACCAAACTTTTTTGAGCGGAAATTATCCCAACCCCCCTTCGATTCCCCGTCTACTCATTTACTCATCTACCCGTCTACTCGTTTACCCCCACCCCAAAAAGTCCCACATGACTAAGTGTCCATTTACCAACCCCTCCTGTAACAACCACCCTAAATCCGCCCAAAATTGTCAAAAAAATTGCAAGAAATACAAAAATTGTCAAAAAAATGACAAAAAGTGCGTGCTTTTTACAAAAAAATACAAAAAAATCACAAAAAATGCGCGTTTTTTTTGCCGCAAATCAGTCCCAAACCTACCACTTTCCGCCAACCCCAAACCCAACAATCAATCACCAATAATCGATTATCATTTGAACCCCAAGCCCACAGCCAGCCTGCGGAATATTTTTACAGAAAAAGCTTGTTTCATACTCCCAAAATCACTACAATTGGCGGTTCTTTACTACCTGAATTTCGGGAACGACCCGGATAGAAATTATAAAAACAAGGTTTTTTACTCAAAAACCAACAAAATAGGAGTCCACCAGTGAAAACTGAAATCTTAGACGCTGTAGAATCAAAGTCACTAAAGGAAAATATTCCGCACTTCGAAATCGGCGACACCGTCGACATCCGATGCAAAATAAAGGAAGGCGACAAGGAGCGAATACAAATCTTTACTGGAACAGTAATTAGCAGAAAAGGCAGAGGCATCAACGAGAACTTCACCGTCCGCAGAATCGTTAACAACGAAGGCGTCGAAAGAATCTTCCCACTAAATTCGCCCAACCTCCTCGACATCAAACCCATTCGAAGCGGAAAATCCAGACGAGCCAAACTCTATTACCTCCGAAAACGCACCGGAAAGGCCGTACGCCTCTCTCATCGTCACAGCGACCATACCACTTCAAAGTAAGGACCGCACCGAATTGTTCTGGCCACCGAACAGACGCAAGCTCTTATCAGACAAGAAGTTGCTCGGCCAGTGGGGCGAAAAACGCTGCGAAAAATTCCTCAAAAACAAAGGCCTGAAAAAACTCGTTAGAAACTTCTCCTGCAAAACCGGCGAGCTCGACCTTGTCATGGTTGACACCGATAGTTCCATCGTTTTCGTCGAAGTAAAAACAAGGGCCAACGAAGATTTCACCGAAGCCGAATCTTCCATCACACCCGCAAAAAAACACAAATTATTCAAAACCGCCCGTTATTTCCTCGCAGCCAACAATATCCCGGACCGGCCTTTCCGCTTCGATGTCGTCACGGTAGTTCTCGGCCGCTCCGGCCGACCACAGTTAAGACACTACGAAAACGCCTTCTCCGCTTAAATACCCCAACTCCATAACCTTATAGCCTATATCAACTTACATCCCCCTTAACCATTGCCCGCTTCAACTTTGCCCTACGCCCACAGCACTCCGCCAAACACTTGAAGCGCTCCGCCAAACACTTGAAGCACTCCGCCAAACACTTGAAGCGCTCCGCCAACAGCGGTTCCATAAAAACGTTGCTTAAGTAACGATTTGAGCTATTATGCAACGTTATGGAATTGATTGACACGCATTGCCATCTTACTTTTGACCAACTCACCGGTGATATTGAAGCCGTTCTTGAACGCAGCAGGGCGGCCGGGGTTACCAGCTGGATAACCATCGGGACCGACATCGAGCAAAACCAAAAAGCTATCGAACTGACCAAAAAGTTCGATAACCTCTATGCAACGGTCGGTATTCACCCCCATGACGCCAAAAACGTTACCGCCGAAACGATAAAAGAGCTAAAAAACCTCGCGCAAAATGAAAAAATCGTCGCTATCGGTGAAACAGGTCTGGATTTTCACTACAACTTTTCAAAGCCGGCAGAACAGAGACGCCTCTTTGTTCAGCATCTGGAAATCGCCGCCGAACTCAATCTGCCCGTGGTCATACATTGCAGGGAAGCTTTCGACGAAACAATCGCAATTCTGGAAGCACGTGATTACCGCATCAGGAAAGTGGTATTCCATTGTTTTAGCGGCACCGCCCAACAGGCAAGGGTAGTACTGGACCATGGCTTTCATATCTCTTTTACCGGCGTGGTAACATTCAAAAACGCCAAAGAAATACAGCAGGCCGCATCGGTTGTTCCACTGGACAGATTGATGTTAGAAACCGACTGCCCCTACATGTCGCCCGAGCCGATGCGCAAACAAAAAATAAATGAGCCTGCCCTGATGGTCCATACCGCAGAATATCTCGCCAGGTTAAAGCAGACCGAGCCAGCTGAGTTCGCCAAAGCTGTAAAAAGCACAACCAGGGTCTTTTTCAATCTGCCGCAAAGATAAAAAACCACAAAAAAAGAAGCTTATTCTACGTTTCAAAAGGCTCTTTATACGAATAGTTATCCTATCCCACCAAGTGTCCAAAGAAGTCGAAAATGGCCTTTATCAGCATTGTAAGACGGCTTTTGGTACCATAATTTGACTTTTTGTCAAATCGGCCTATACTTAAGTAGCCAATCTTTATAAAGTGGCTGGAGTGCACCTTCTGAGCCGCATTCCAGCTGTAGAGGGCGTAACGGAATACTCATCTTACACTTATAAGGGGTTTGGGTAATTAAATATGCCGGGTTTGTTCGAAAACAGTACAGTCAGCCGGGTCCAGCAGGCCAACGACATCGTTGATATAATAGGCGAGCATGTCAGTTTGGCTAAAAAGGGCAGGGAGATGGTCGGTTTATGTCCGTTCCATGACGACCATCGGCCGAGCATGTACGTCAACCCCGCAAAACAAATATACAAATGCTTCGCATGCGGCGCCGGCGGTGATGTTTTCAAGTTTCTCCAGCTGCGCGAGAACCTTACTTTTCCACAGGCGATAGAGCGGCTGGCCGAGCGTGCCGGCATAAAAATAAAGCCCCTAAAACAAGCAAGAGCCGGACAAAAAAAAGAATTCGAAAACGTCGACCCGAACAGATTGGCAAAGGCCAACGCATGGGCGGCAAAATACTTCCAGCAGAACCTCAGCGATAAGCAAAAAGGCAAATCAGCGAGTGATTACATCAACGAAAGAAAAATCAGCCCCGAAAGTGTAAAGAAGTGGCAGATTGGCCTGGCAGTCTCTAACGATGATTTGGTCAAAACCGCCAATGCCCGGAAAGCTTCAATTGAGATGCTTATAAAGGCCGGACTGGTCACCGCTCAAAACCACGACAAGTTTACAAACCGTCTTATGTTCCCTATTACCGATGTGACCGGCAGGGCGATTGGGTTTGGCGGTCGCACGCTGGATGGTGCCGACGCCAAGTACATAAACTCGCCGACCACCGTTCTCTTCGAAAAAAGTAATTGCCTGTACGGACTTGAGCAGGCCCGACACCAGATTGTCTCAACCGGGCAGGGGGTGGTCGTCGAAGGTTATACCGACTGTATAATGGCGCATCAGTTCGGCTGTGCGAACGTGGTGGCTACCTTAGGTACCAGTTTTACCTTCGGCCACGCGAGTCTGTTGAAACGCTACGCCAAAAAAATAGTCCTGATTTTCGACAGTGACGTCGCAGGCATCGAGGCAGCCAACCGGGCGCTGGAGATTTGTCTGGCCCAGCGGATAGACATTAAAGTCGCCTGTGTGCCGGAGGGGAAAGACCCGTGCGATTTCCTCTTGGCAGCGGGCAAGGAAAAGTTCGAGCAGCTGGTTGAAAGTGCAACTGACGTCTTCCAGTTCAAATGGAACAGGCTAAAAGAAAGCTTTGACAGTGATGAGACTCTGACAGGTAAGAAAAGGGCGGTCGAAGAATTTCTGCAAACGGTGGCTACGGCAGTAAGAGCAGGGAACCTGGCAGCAATAGACAGGGGTCTAATCGTCAATCGCCTTTCACAAATCATCGGACTCGACAGCAAGGAAATAAATGCCGAATTGGCAAAAAAGCTCGCAAGGGCCCAAAGAAATCTGACCTATAATCTTCAAAACCGGAAAGTAACAAGCATAGAACTGCCCCATGGCTACATCACTGCGGCTCAGAAGGAGATTCTGGAAGTGTTTCTGAACGAGCCAGGCCTTTACGAAACTTCAAAACAAAAAATAACACTTGACCTTTTCGACGTACCGATACTCAGACAGATAGCTGTCATACTCTTTGAAATACTGAACGAAAAACCCTCGGTCAGCCTCACTGAACTACTTGCCCGCGCCGAATCGGTTGAAGCCGGGAACCTGATTGTGCAGCTCGCAGAATCGGGAGAAAAAAAAGGTAATTTCCAAACCCGCCTCAACGGCGCTCTGGAGGCAATCCAGCAACATCAACAGCATAAGAAAAAAAGTGACATAAAAGCAATAAAAGATGAAAACCAGCTTTT
>Ga0307380_10012600_pt1 | contig 10509 bp, 12 predicted proteins | sample UN3MG_FD_202239 | JGI IMG/M metagenome (GOLD analysis project Ga0307380, IMG submission 202239) | Soil microbial communities from Risofladan, Vaasa, Finland - UN-3 | ecosystem: Environmental > Terrestrial > Soil > Coastal area > Acid sulfate soil | place: Finland: Risofladan, Vaasa | collected... | reverse complement strand
GGTCTTGCGACCGTCAGCCCCTCAAGCTGGTGCGTCTGCCAATTCCGCCACTTCCGCACGAAAAACTGTTTTCAGTTCTCAGCTTTCAGTTTTCAGTTCCCAGTGCCGATCCGGAGCCGCTTTTGCTGATGACTGTGACCTGACGACTGAAAACTAGCTTCATTACTTGTCCGCCGGGGCGGGAGCCGGTGGAGGCGCCTGAGCGGGAGCCGGCTGGGCCGGTGTGGACTGGGCCGGCGCCGAACTCGCCGGCGACTTCTCAAGGATCGAACTGCCGCTATGCCGGGTGGCCAACACCGCCAGGGCGATGGATGTGGCCACAAACATAGCGGCCAGCACCCAGGTGATTTTGGCAAAAGTGGTTACCGCGCCGCGCGGCCCGAACGCCGCCTGACTTGTCCCGCCGAAGGCCGCGGTGATATCGACGTTTTCGCCGCCCTGAATCATGACGATCAGAAGCAGCAAGGTGCAAACCACAATATGGAGCACTGTGACGGCGGTTTCCATTACACCTCTTCCCTTTTCCGGCGAATCATTTGCGGGAGTAGTTGACGATGGCCGAAAACGAGTCCGCTTTCAGGCTCGCACCGCCGACCAATGCCCCGTCGATTTCTTCCTGCGCCATCAACCCAGCGACGTTGTCGGGTTTGACGCTGCCTCCGTACAGAATCCTGAGCTCGGCAGCGAGGCCCTCACCGAATAGCTCGCCCGCCAGCCCGCGCAGGAAGCGATGGCTTTCCGCAGCCATTTCCGGTGTCGCCGTGCGCCCCGTGCCGATCGCCCAAACGGGTTCGTAAGCAATAATGATACGGGAAAACTCCTGGGCGGTCAATCCAAGGAACCCGTGTCGGAACTGGCGTTGGAGAACTTCCTCGGTTCGACCGGCCTCGCGCTCGGTCAATGTTTCGCCCACGCAGGCAATCGGCAGGAGGCCGGCGGCCAGGGCGGCCTTCACTTTGCGGTTCACCTGTTCGTCCGTCTCGGCGTGGTCCTGCCGGCGCTCCGAGTGGCCGATGATGACGTAGGCGCATCCCGCGTCGAGGATCATCCCGGCCGAGACGTCTGCGGTGTGGGCTCCTTCCTTGTCCCAGTGCATGTCCTGGGCGGCAACCTGGATGTTGCTGCCCCTGGCGGCCGCAGCCACGGCGCTCAGGGCCGTGAACGGCGGAGCGACAACCACCTCGCGATCTTCCGCCTTCGCCACCAGCGGCTTGAGCTTTTGTACGAAATCCACCGCCTCGGGAATCGTCTTGAACATCTTCCAGTTTCCGGCAATTACGGGGCGCCTTTCAAAAGGCATGCGGCCTCCTCGCGATCCCTATTCCATCCGTCGTTCCACATCCAAATCTGTCAGAGCCCAGGTTCGTCACGCACCGCTCAGGCAGGATGTACTCATGATTCCTTTTCCTTCCCCGGTCTGCGTACTCGGACCTTGCGTTCCGTTGCCACAACAAAACATTTCGCCCACTGGTCCACATCCTCTACTCGAAACAGGTCCTCAACGCGCGCGATCAACGCTCGCCGGCTGGGCGTGCGAAGGCGAATCAACAGAATGCCATAATGTGATCCAGGGGCGAAGCGTTTCACATCGGAGAAATCCAAATCCTGCGTAATCAAAAAGCGCGCTTCGCGCTGCGCAACTTGCCAAATCACTGGATCGTTGCTGCCTGCGATTCCTTCCTCCGCGACCGTCTGAACGTCGTGGCCCATCGCGGCCAGCCGTGATGCCAGTCGCGACGGCAGATTCTCGTCGAGTTTGATCCTCATCGAATCTGGGGGATGACCGGTGAAGGAAGATCCTCTTCCGCCGAAGCTGCGGCGAAAGCAATCACCGCACGAACGTCTTCAGGTACGAGGCTGGGGAAATCGTTCAGAATGTCCTCGACAGAGTCTCCTTGCGCGAGGCTGGCTAGCACCGTACGCAGAGTGACGCGAGTGCCTTTCAATACCGGCTCCCCGCCGCAGATTTGCGGGTCGCGAACGATGCGGTCAGTGCAACGGTCGCGGCTTTCCTCTGTCGTCCCCATGCTCGTACTCCTCAACTGCCCTCATCTTACCAGAGACCCGACAAAGTGGCGAGCCGCTGTGATAAGCGGCGGCAAGGGTAGTCGGCTGACTGTTGATGGCATGATCGGGAAAGCTTTTGGTCCGTGCTGTTGTCTTTGGTGTTGTCCTCTCCTGTCTACCCTCTACGGTCTCCCGTCTACTTCTTCTCCGTCAGCGCCTCGACTCCGGGCAGTTTCATCCCGGAAAGAAACTCGAGCGACGCGCCGCCGCCGGTGGAGATGTGACTGATCTTATCCGCGACTCCGGCCTTGGCGACTGCGGCCACCGAATCGCCGCCCCCCACGATGGAAACGGCGGAGGAAGCCGCAACGGCGCGGGCAATCTCAACGGTGCCCGCGGAGAACTGCTCGATTTCAAACACCCCCATCGGTCCGTTCCAGACAATGGTCTTGGCGCCGGCGATTTCCTGGGCAAATGCGGCGCGCGTTGCCGGGCCGATGTCCACCCCCATGCGATTCGACGGGATGGCTGCAGCATTGACGACTTCGGCCGCTGCACTGGCGTCGATCTTCTCCGCCACCACGTGATCGGAGGGGAGTTTCAGTTTGATGCCGCGCTCTTGGGCGTACTTTAAGAGGTCGCGCGCCAAGTCGAGCTTGTCGTCTTCCACCTTCGACAATCCGACTTCAACACCCTGCGCCTTGAGAAACGTGTTAGCCATCGCTCCGCCGACCAGAACGCTGTTGGCGGATCTCATGAGGTTCTGAAGGAACTCGATTTTGTCCGAGACCTTGGCGCCGCCCACCACGGCTACGTAAGGCTTCTCCGGGTTCTCCACCGCCTTGCCGAGATATTCGAGCTCCTTTTCCATGAGCAAGCCCGCGGCGGCGGGTGAAAGATGGCGCGTGATGCCTTCGGTGGAAGCGTGGGCGCGATGCGCCGACCCGAAAGCGTCATTGACGTACACTTCGGCGAGCGCTGCCAAACGCTTCGCGAAATCGGGATTATTCTTCTCTTCCTCCGGATGAAAGCGCAGGTTCTCGAGCAACAAAACCTCGCCATCCTTCAAAGACTTCGCCGCCGCCTCAGCCTCCGCACCCACGCAATCCGGCGCAAAGCCCACGGGCTTTCCCAGCAGCTCCGAGAGTCGCGAGGCTGCGGGCCGCAGGCTCATCTTGGGGTTGGGCTTTCCCTTCGGCCGGCCCAGGTGGGAAGCGAGGATCAAGCGCGCCCCGCGCTCCAGCGCAAGCTGTATGCTCGGCAGCGACGCGCGGATGCGCGTGTCGTCGGTAATCTGGCCGGCGTCGTTCAAGGGGACGTTGAAGTCCACCCGCATGAAAACCCGCCGGCCCTTCATCTCCAGATTGCGAATAGACAACTTGGCCATAGTTTTTCACTTCCCTCAGTGGGAGTACCTGCGCTCATGGAGAAGGCAGTAGGCAGTAAGCAGAAGGCAGAACACCCATCGGCCAGGGAGTGGACTTCCCCGGATCCTTAACGCTGCTGCCTTCTGCTTTTTGCCTTCCGCCTACTCCTCGCGGCTTACAGACTCTTGGCCACGAATTTAATCAGGTCGCGGATGCGGCAGGAATATCCCCACTCGTTGTCGTACCACGCCGTGACCTTGACACAGTTCCCGTCGATGACTTTGGTAAAGCCCGCGTCGACGATCGAGGAGTGCGGGTTGCCGCGGAAGTCGATGGAAACCAGCTCTTTCTCGCAGAATTCCAGGATATCCTTGAGCGGGCCCTCCGCCGCCTTCTTGAGCGCGCCGTTGACTTCCTCGACGGTCGTGGGTTTCTCGACGAAGACCACGAGGTCGACCAGGGAGACGTTCGGCGTGGGAACGCGCATGGCGCAGCCGTCGAGCTTGCCTTTCAGCTCGGGCAACACCAGACCCACCGCCTTGGCGGCGCCGGTGGTGGTGGGGATGATGGAAACCGCGGCGGCGCGCGCGCGGCGCAGGTCCTTATGAGGAAAATCCAGGATCCGCTGATCGTTCGTGTAAGCGTGGATGGTGGTCATCGACCCGCTCTTGATCTTGAATGTCTCGTGCAGGACCTTGGCCACGGGCGCCAGACAGTTGGTGGTGCACGAGGCGTTGGAAATGATGTGATGCTTGGCCGGATCGTAGGCCTTGTCGTTCACACCCAGAACCACCGTGATGTCTTCGTTCTTCGCCGGGGCCGTGATGATGACTTTTTTCACCGTGCCTTTCAGATGTTTCTTGGCATCTTCCGCCTTGGTAAACAATCCCGTAGACTCCACGACGATCTGCGCCCCCAGCGAAGTCCAGTCGAGCTCCGCCGGGTCTTTGACCTTGAAGACGCGCAGGCTCTTGCCGTTGACTTTTACGGAGTCCTCGCCGTACCCCACCTCGGCGTCGAAGATACCCAGCACCGAGTCATACTTCAGCAGGTGAGCCAGGGTCTTGGGGTCCGTGATGTCGTTGACGGCCACGAACTCGATGTCCGGATCATTCACCGACGCGCGCAGGACGTTCCGCCCGATGCGTCCAAACCCGTTGATTCCTACCTTAACAGCCATGTCCGATTCCTCCATTGCGTTTGCGATTGAACACTCAAACTTACCATGCTAAGGGGCAGTCTGCGTGAAGTCAAACGCAAATCCCCAAGCGTCGAAAAAGTCCATCGCCGCCGCATCCTTCAAGTGCGTCAAACGACCCGGGCGCGCCGCCAGAGCCCCATCCACGAGCACCCGCGGTTCCAAAGGCGGGAGCAACGGCCGGACATCCCGGCGCTCGACCCGATGTCTCACGGCGTTCAGGTCCTCTGTCTCATGCAGCGAACGAGCTCGACAAGAGAGCCGACCGATTCAAATTCTTGGCGGAGTTTCCAGGAGCTGGGGGAGCAGCCTGGTACCGGACCAACCTAATGGTCCCGCTCTGCGGGATCGCATCCCGAAGCGTCTGTTCAATCGCTCGGGTTCGTTCTTTACCGAAGAAGCTGCGAATAGTTGGAACGGCACTAGTGCTGTCGCACCGAGGCCACGGTGTCGCCCTCGAAAGTCACAAACAGGACGTGCGGGGGAAGGCCGTAAATCCAGTCTTCAATTTCCACCCCTTTCCGGACCTCGCGAACCTTGCGATCCGGCGGGCCTTTGGACGAAAGGACGGCATCCCGATCCATTCCCACAATCACCTGATGATTCTCGATGGCCTTTTTGATTTCCGGAGGGACCGAGGGCGTATAGAGAACAGTCGGCGAACGCCGGTCGAAATCCAGAACCGGAACCAGCATCGCTTTCACCTGCTCGACGGTCATGTCGGGGACTTTTCCCGGGAAGGTCAAGGTGATTGATGAGCCGTAAGCCGCGGTGGGCGAATCGGGAACAATGGGTGCGGTGGCGGATCCCACGCCAATTTGAATCCGTTGATACCACTTCTTCCCTTTTTTCCCGCCACCGTTGATTTCGAAAAGAATGCGGTTGGATTCGATCCTGATCTTGGTGATCTGGACCGGCATCCCGGACCGCACCGCCACGCCGTTCTGTTGGAGCTGACTCTTGGCTTTCTCCTCATCGATCTGTCCCTGGGAGCTGAGAAAGAGCCCCCTTTTGCCCCGCGGTAAGACAACTTTGACCACGGCGATTTCGTGAGCCAGACCGCGAATGAGCTCAATGCGCGAGTCTCTGGTGATCCGCTGATCGGCGAAACTGGAAACGCCAACCACAGCCATGGCCAGAGCAAGGCTGGCGGCCCGACGGATGCGATTTCTCCGCGCGCTTTCCTGAGCTATCCCCGGTTTGGAGAAGATGCCCGGCATTGGACTCGGCCGGCGGCGCGCTGGTTCAACCTAGTCCGCCGACGTCATGGAGAATAGAGTGCTCCCTCCCGACTCGGGCGGGGAGGGCTTGGCTCCGAAAACCAGTTTCTTCGTGTCCTCTCTTATATAGATGCTTCTGGAGAACAACAGGTAAACGGTGACTGCAAAAATTATGGCCGTAGCCAGCAGCCCTGCTTCCGGCCCATAGGCTCCGCCCGTCAACCAAACAGCCCCTCGGGGATCGGCTCGCAGCAAGGATTCGGGCACCACGATGCCGCTGACCGGCAGCCCCAGCACGAATCCCTGGATGAAATTCCATGCAAAGTGCATCCCGATGGGCAGCCAGAGCGTCCGAGTACGGAGGTATGCAACGGCAAAAGGAACTCCCACCAGCATGGTGTTCACAGTCGAGATCCAGGTGACGGAGGGATTCGATAAGTGGACGAGGCCGAAAAGAACCGAGGTCAAGCCCACGGCAGGCACCGGTCCCACGGCGTCAACCAGTCTCTGAAACGGGTAGCCGCGAAACATCATTTCCTCGTTGGCGGCCGCGATGGCCATAACGACGAACAAGGAGACGCCCCACGTCACGGTTTTTTCGGCAGAGCCGCCACCCCAGGAAAACTCAACCAGGCCGAACAAAATTTCAACGCCCCCAACGGCAAGAATCATGGCCGCGCCGACGACCAAGCCCAGCCCCAAGTCCATCTTCCAACCGCTCAGAAACGCCAGTCCGGCGGAGCCCAGAGGTTTCTTCTCCAATGATGCGGTCAGAAACTTGAAGAGGCCGAGCAAAGCGGGAAACAAGAGCAGGCTGGAATAGCAGAGCAGTAGAAGCTTCGAGGGACGGTAATCCAGGGCGCCAAGAATCAGCGCCAGGACCACGCCCACGGCCAGAATGGCAAAGAAGATCAGAACTGCGGATAGGAAGAATCGCCAGATCGGCCGCACTTGCCCGCTTTCGAGGAACACCTTATCCCAAATCACCGCCGGCCGCCCCTTGTGGCCTCCCACTCGTGCCCGGTGTGGTTCAGGTGGACTTCCAGCCCCGTCCTCGAAACGCCGAAATTAATGATCTGCCCTCCCATGCGGGCGAGGGTCTTCTCGACGGCGGGTTTGGTCCCCGGCTTAATCAGGAATACCACGCACCCGCCCCCGCCCGCCCCGCACACCTTGGCGGCGAGCGCGCCGTGTTTGGCCGCCTGTTCGATCATGCGGTCGATCTTGGGGGTGGAGATTCCCTCAAAATTGCGCTTTCGATTGTCCCACTCCAGGGCCAGCAGTTCCGCCACGTCGTTCCAGTCATTGGCGAGCAGCGCCTCGCGCATCTGGCTGGCGATGGTGACGATCTGGTCGAAATTGTGGCGCACCTTGGGGTCGCCGTCGATGTGCGCCTTCATCACTTCCCAGTTGTTGATGGCGGAATTCCTCGGCTGTCCGGTGTAGCAAAGGACAAACCGCCTTTCCAGGTCGGGGAAAGAGAGCGGGAGCCTTTCGCGCTTCACACCGTCGCGTTCCAGGTGGACGGCATTGGCGGCGCCGTAAAGCGCCGGGAAGTAGTCCTGCCAGCCGGTGGGGACTTTAATGACCAGCGCCTCGACGTTTTTGGCGATTTCCAGCAACTGCGTGCGTGTGTAGCGCTTGCCGGTGACGCGCGCCAGCGCCCCGCAAATCGCGATGTTGAGCGCCGAGGACCCGCCCAGGCCGGCGGCGACGGGCACCTGCGAGCTGGTCCGGATGGTGACTCCCCGTCGCGGATCGAAGAAGAGCACCAACTCGCGAAGCAAGGGCAGCGCCGATTGGCCAAGGCCAAGGTCGGTGAGCGATTCGTACGTCTCGGTGATCTTCTGGTCTTCAGACATCAGCACCACGCGATGATCGGCGCGTGTGTCCACCCGGCACGAGGCGTAGCATCGAATCGCAATGTTGACGGTCTGCGCGCCGGGGTGAAAAAGATAGAGCGGCCAGATATCCACCGTCCCGCCCGCCAAATCCACTCTCGCCGGTGCTCGCGCTTCAACTCTCATGGGAAACCTCGCGTCAGAGAAAACAAGTGACGAGTGACAAGCAAGACGTCATCCTTGGCGGTCGACGAGTTTTCTCCGAAGGGCATTTAACATTCGTTTTAGTTCGGACGTGAGCTGAACTGACTCAACCGCCTGTTGCTTGGTGCAATATTCGAGGCCCACTCCGATCTCCAACTGCGTCTCCAGCTCCGCGAGCGAGCCTTCAGCATGAGAAAGGAATTGAATAAACTCTTTCGTTGTGTGGCGCGCCTGCCCTTCTGCGATATTGGACGGGATCGAGATCGCCGCACGCCGCATCTGGGCGACAAGCCCGAACTTCTCGTCGCGAGGGAAGACACGAGTCAGCACATAAACCTACTTCACCAACCTCATCCCCTTCTGCCAGACGACAAGGTCTCTGTAGCTCCCTACTTTCATGATATCCCATCAGGGTCGTCTTCACTTGTCACAGAGAGGTTCTTGTGACCCACGATTTACACCGTTCGGTCCCTCACTGGTCACTGGTCACTGCTGTTGAACCTGCATCGTGTCATCAATGGAGAGCGTCGGCCAACCTTCTTTGGCGGGGTCCGCGGGCGTGGCCGTGATTTTGAAGTGCAGGCCATCCTGCACCTCGGCGACGTAATTGTATCCCCGCCGGTTCGTCCCTGAAAACGTGATGGCCCCGTCGTCCCGGAGCTGGTCGATGGTCGCGTAGGTCCCGTGGCTGGCCAGATACAGGCGCTCCGCCTGCCCAATGGCCACCAGGTCGTTCCTCACGCCCGCCATGTCAATCACCTGCTGCGGCGGCGCGCCGCCCGTCGGCCCCTTCTCAAACTGCTGCTTGAAGATAAACCAGCCGACCACCAGCACGATCACCAGAGCGGCGACTGCTCCTCCCGATTTCATGAAAATCCCCCTTCCAAGTGGAATCCCGAGCTCGTGCGCCCCGGCGAGCCGGGGCCGCACGCTGCTCATCTCGAATCCCAGAACACTTCCTGCCTCGCCTGATTTCCGTACACGTTCGCCAAGCAGGCTTTCAGCTCATCAAAGCTCGAAAAGATTCTATCCGCGCAGCCCACGACCCAGCCGCTGATATTCTCAGTTGGAATTTCCGATACCAGATAGACCGGAATACCCTTGCGATAGGCGGCGGTCAGCTCCGCCTGCGTGCCTCCGCCGCGCGCCGCCGCCTGGTCCCAGTAACACACCACGTAGTCCGCCTGTCTCGCCATCACGTCCAGGTCGTGGTTGATAATGAAGCGCATCACCTTGCGGTAGCGTTCCACATCCGCGGTCTTCCAGGTCGCCACGCTGCGCAATTCTTCTTCGCTCAGGATGCGCTCCGCCTCCAGCGTGGGGTCGTAGACGCGATGGTTGAAGGAATTCTGAATCCAGGCGCGTATCCGCTCGCGCCAGGCGCGCCCACCGTCCGGCGCGTTTTCCATTCCTCCACACAGAAAAGCGAGCATTTGGGATTCTCAGCGGCTCTTATTGTCGTCGCTTGGTGTCCGCGATGCAACTGGCAATATGCAACCCTCGTGGCCTCGGTTGCCATTTCGTCGGGCACGTTTTCGAGCGCTTTGCGCTTCCCTTCTCTGCTCCAGGTCAGAACCGGGAAATTGGGTAGTGGGCCAGTTTGGTCCGTCAGCTGACGGATAGCGGCGGTCTCTGACCGCCGAATCTTAGTTCTCAAGGACTTCCGGCGCTCCCCGCAAAGGCGGGGCAGGCGCCGAGCGCCGCTACAGCAATTTGACCCAGTACCGGAAATTGTCCGCTATTGATTTCGTTCTGCGCTTCGGGGCTCTTTCCCAACATCTGCACCATCCACGATATCGGCGAGCACGATGGCCGGTCCTTCATCGCCATGGAGCTGCTCGAAGGGCAGACGCTCAAGCATGCATTGGTAGGGGAGGGCCTTTACGGCCCTCCCGCGCGGGAGCACCGTGAAGGTGCTCCCCTACGGACGGACACGCTCCTCGACCTGGCCATCCAGATCGCCGACGCGCTCGACGCGGCGCACTCCAAAGGCATCGTGCATCGCGACATCAAGCCGGCGAATATCTTCCTGACCGAGCGCGGCCAGGCAAAGGTTCTGGACTTCGGATTGGCCAAGCTGACACCGCAGATGCTTCGCTCCGCTCAGCATGACATCGGAGGCGGTGTCACCCTGAGCGCCAGCGAAGGGTCTGACGACCAGCCAACTGCGACGATGGACGCGGAGAACCTCACCAGCCCCGGCGCGGCCATGGGGACCGTCGCCTACATGTCTCCCGAGCAGGCGCTGGGGAAGGAAGTGGACTCGCGCACCGACCTTTTCAGCTTCGGCGGCGTTCTCTACGAAATGGCCACCCGCAAACAAGCGTTCTCGGGAAGCACCTCGGCGGCGATTTTCGATGCCATCCTGAACCGCGCACCGTCGGCGCCCCTCCAGTTCAATCCCGGCCTGCCGGTGGAGCTGCAAAGGATTATCAACAAGGCGTTGGAGAAGGACCGCGAGATGCGCTTTCAGGTCGCTTCCGAGCTTCTCGCGGACTTGAAACGCCTGAAGCGCGATACCGACTCCGGGCGGCAGGCGGCGGCGCGCGTGGAACCCCCGCAGCACCGGCTCCCGACTCACAGGCCGAGAAGTCCATGGCCGTGCTCTATTTTGAAAACCTCAGCCGCGCCGAGGACGACGAATACTTCCGCGACGGCATCACCGAGGACGT
>Ga0307380_10012599_pt1 | contig 10510 bp, 11 predicted proteins | sample UN3MG_FD_202239 | JGI IMG/M metagenome (GOLD analysis project Ga0307380, IMG submission 202239) | Soil microbial communities from Risofladan, Vaasa, Finland - UN-3 | ecosystem: Environmental > Terrestrial > Soil > Coastal area > Acid sulfate soil | place: Finland: Risofladan, Vaasa | collected... | reverse complement strand
CGGCACGAGGAAAGAAGTGCTTAATGGGACCACTGGTTCGTAGTCCGCAGGTGCCTTCAAGGAGCGCCCCTTGGCGCCGTCGGCCTCGACGATGACGGCATCCACCTCCCGCAGGGCGATGAGCGCGTTGAGCACGGAGGGTTCTATGCCGATCAGTTTACCCTGGGCTTCGTCGAAACCTGAGGCCACTGTGATGCGGCTCTGCTCCCTCAGTGCGGGCGAGACCTTCTCCAGTAGCCGCCCTGCATCCGACTCCAATATGGTGGGACCGCACCGTTCGTCGCGCCAGATCATGGTGGTGGTCGTGGTGATCACTTTCCATCCGTCAGACGCCAGTTCATCAGCCAGGCGGAACATGGTGGTGGTCTTTCCGCCAGCGCCCACCAGGGACACGACCTCTGCCCGTTCTATCCCGAGAGCTCGCTTCAGCCTCATGGCGCTCCTTGCTCGCCTCCAAGTGATAGCTCCCGAATCTCGATGTACGAGAGATCCTCGTCGGTCTTCGCCTGGCAGGCGTCGATGCAGATCCGTTGTGCGAACAGGGGGCCGTCCAGGATCAGGGTGTGGTATTCCCCCTGCTCCCCACAGACATCGAAGCCGCGGCGGCGAGCGAGGGCCGACAGCTCTGCTACTGCCTCAGGGTCGAGCTCCCTCCCCAGCCACTCGGGAGTCAGCCAGGGCTTTCTCACGCAAGAGAAGATCGCCTTGAACCCTTCTGAGATGACGCGGTTGAGCAACGCCGTCCCACCTCGTCCCCACAGTGGAGTGAGGACTGTGGTGTGGGAGCCAGCACAGCATTGGCTGATCCAGTTGGGGTGCCCGTTCACCTCTCCCGTGTCGCCGGTGACCAGTGCTCCAATTCCCCATCTCTGTCTCAGGGTGCTGATGGCGTTTCGGTACGTCGTCTCATAGGGCTCCGCGATCTCCATCACGTGGTGAGGAAGGCCCAGCGCCTGTGCTTGCAGTTGAAGGAACGCGAGGGGATGGGCGTGGAACTGAGCCTCGGCGGGCGCGAAGGTGACCAGGCGCTCAACCTGGAATCCCTGGAGTATGGCCTCGTACAGGGCCAGGCAGGAGTCCTTGCCGCCCGTCCACAGGACCGCGGCCCATCCAGGAGTATCTTGAGGGGAGTTTTCTATCATTCTGACCTACACAGACACGGACTACCCGGTACCGGACGCGACGACCACTTGGCTGGTAGCCAACCTGCTTTGATGTCGCTCGCTCACCGGACGCCCATCTACGGCTTGCGTGGGCTTCGCGAGGACAGACCGAGGCAGGACAGTGGTGGCGGAAGTACACCCGGGACGTAGGACAAGCGGCCAGCCTGCCCTGCCGGGATCGTCCATGGTACCTTCACTTGTGACCAGGCTCTAGGCTACGGCATCTCCAGGGCGCGGGTGGGACACCTAGTGGTGCACAGACCGCAACCCTGGCACAGATCCTCGTCGAGTTGGGCCTTGCCGTCCACGACGGCGATGGCGTGGTAGACGCAGCTGGTCTCGCACAACCCACACGCCGTGCACAGTTCTTCGTACACCTTGGGGGGCAGGTGGCTGGTGCGATATTCGCGCTCCCTGAGCTTTCGGATGGTGAGCCCCTTGACGTCATTGACCGATGCATAGCCGTGGTCATCCAGCCACTGATCCATCTCCCGGGCGATCTTGCCGAAGACGCCCGGACCCCTGAGGATGGCTGCAGTGCAGACCTGGACCGCAGAGGCCCCCACCATGAACATCTCTATGGCGTCCGTCCCCCGGGAGACGCCCCCGACGCCGAGGATGGGCAGATCGACGGTGCGCGCGATGTCGAAGACGCATCGCAGCGCGAGGGCCCTGATGGACCGGCCCGATAGCCAGCCGTAGCCTTCTTCGCTGCCCATGAGAGGCAGACCTGTTTCTAGGTCTATGCCCAGGCAGGGCCCCATGGAGTTGACGGCGGCTATGGCGTCGGCGCCAGCATCCTGCGCCGCCTGCGCAGCGGCCTTCATCTCTCGCCCCAGGGGGCTTAGCTTGACGATGACGGGCACGTCCAGCGCATCCTTGGCTGCCTTGATGGCCGCGATCATGGGCATAGGGTCTTCACCGATGTAGTGGGTGGAAAGCTCCAGGGCATCCGCAAAGGGTTTCACCTTGGGAGCAAGCTCGCTGATCTGCTCAGCGGAATACCCCATGCTGATGATGAGGGGTAGCCCCGTCTGCCTGGCTCGGGCGTACTCCTTCTCGATGAATTGCTCTGGAGGCAGCTCCGACCACAGCTCCGTGTTCAGCATGGACGCTTTGCCTATCTGGGCCATGCACGGCTCGGGGACCTCGGCTGCCGTCGTGGAAATGGTCTTGGCTACTATGCCGCCAGCCCCACCCTCGGCGCAGGCCACCATGGCCTCGCCATTCCAGGTTGGCGGACCAGCAGCGGGGAGGACAGGGTTCTTGAACTGTATGCCGCATATCTCAACTCTCAGGTCTGCCATGCTGGTTACTCCTCTTCTCTCGTAGCCTCTACGGCTGCGGCAGCGATGGCCCAGCTCACCAGGCCCCAGGTTCCCGCCGAGATGAGGACGGCAAGGAAGAGGGACAGCATCGAGCGGGAGGTGTACTCAGGGCGCACAATCCATCCCACCAGGGCCATCAGCCCAGCGATGATGGCGAAGACCAGCCCGATCTTCACCGGTGTGCCGAGCCGCTTCCACAACTCACGCAAGGGGGTCATCCGTTTCTCCGTAGAGCTATCTTCGTCCATGGTCTGACTCCTGGTCTGGTTCTACATCCTCGCCCAGAGCTTCTGCGCCAGTTCTCTGGAGCGAGCGCAGATGGCCTGTTCGTCCAAGGTGAGCAGCTCGCGGTCTTTCATCAGCAGCTTGCCTCCCACGATGGTCGTATTGACCTGTCCCCCGTCCATGCCAAAGATGAGGTGCCAGGGCAGATTCCCAACGTCCATGGGGGTGGTGGGCACGTAGTCAAGCAGGATGACGTCGGCGTAGGCGCCGGCCGACAGTTCGCCCAGAGGCTGCCCGAAGAACAGACCGGCGATCCGGGCGTTGTTATGGAATCCCATCTCCAGCACCTGGTCGGCCCCCATTGCCCGCGGGTCCTTCTGGGCCAGCTTGTGCACAAGGTAGGTCGCCTTCATCTCGGTGAACATGTTGTTGGAGAAACCATCGTTGCCCAGGCCGACGTTCACACCTCGCCGGAGCATCCTCAACACGTCCGCCACGCCCACGGCGTTGTTCATGTTGGACCGCGGATTGTGGGCCACACTGGTACCCGTCTCACGCAGGATGTCTGTCTCGAAGGCGTCAATGTGGACGCAGTGGGCGGCGATGGTCTTGGGTCCCAGGATGCCCGCCTCTTCCAGCCGCTCAATCACTCGCAGCCCGTACTTCTTCAGGCTGTCGTCCACGTCTGCCTTGTCTTCTGCCGCATGGAGATGGAAACCGACATCCAGCTCTCTGGCCATGCCCACGGCTCGTTCCAGGGTCTCGTCGGACAGGGTCAGCGAGGCGTGGAGGCCGAAGGTTGCCGCAAGGCGCTCGTTGTGGCTTTGCTTGATGAACCTTTCGTTTTCCTTCAATCCCGCGGTGGCGATCTCCTCACCGTCTCTGTCGGAGACCTCGTAGCAGAGGCAGGCGCGAAGCCCCGCCTCATCTATGGCTTGTGCGATGACGTCCAAGGATCCGGCAACGGCATGGGGACTGGCGTGATGGTCGATGAGCGTGGTGGTGCCGTTTCTGATCGCGTCTACCAGGCACACGAGCGCGCTGGAGCGCACGTCATCCGGATTCAGGGCTTTGTCGAGCCGCCACCAGAGATACTCCAGGATCTGGGGAAAGTTGGAGGGAGCCTCGGTCTTCAGAGCCATGCCACGCGCGAAGGCGCCATAGAAATGGGTGTGGGCGCAGATCATGCCCGGCATGACCAGTTTCCCTGCGGCATCGAGCGTTTCTTCCCCCGGATAGAGCTTGCGCAGCTCCGCAGTGGTTCCCACCGCCGCTACGCGATCGCCCTGGATGAGGAGCGCTCCGTCGGGGATGAGCTCGTTCTTCTCACCGAAGGTAGCCAGTGTACCGTTTGTGATCAACATGAAGGGATCCTCCCGAGGGTGGACGGCGGTCCCTCGCAGCGGATAGCGGACCCCGCGACGAGGAAACGATCTCACGAAACCCGTCTACATGTTAGCTGGTGTGTTCTGGAAAATCAAGGTTGCGTCTGTGCAGGCAGCGCTTCAGCACCGAAAGGAGCCCTTTGGTCAGATCGTACGTGGGCAGTTCCTCCTTAGATACCCAGCGGGCGTCTTCCGCGTCAGAGCCCACCGTCAGTTCACCGTCCAGGTACCTGGCTACGACGTCGACCAGTACGTAATGGAACCGAATGCGCCCTCCTTCATCGTACACGATGGCATCTCTTGCTTCGACTACGTTCCCTACTTCGATCTGCACGCCACACTCTTCCCGCACTTCCCGGCGCGCTGTCTCCTGAATGGTCTCTCCCAATTCCATCACGCCGCCTGGGATGCTCCATCTGCCCCTGCTGGGTTCCTGCCCTCTCAGGACCAGCAGGACTCTGTCGCCCTTGAACACCACTGCGCCCACTGATGGCGCGGGCGCGGACGGGTATTCTCTGTCCATGGGTCCGTCCTCGTGTGATGTGAGTTGTCTCCTGGGTTATGGGGTTGTTTCCCCGGGCACTGACGATGATGGTCTGAAATCCTCCACTCTCAGCTGTAGCTGCTCTCTGTTGCGGTAGGTGTGCACCTGAGGCGCGTACACCACATCGATGCGGGAAGCTATGTCGTGGAGGTGGGCGCCCATCCCAAAGGCTATTCCGTCCCAGACGAAGCGCCCATCGCTCAGGGAGAACTTGAGATGCTTGTCACCTACGACCCTGCTTTCACGCACCGTGACGCCACGGCTGAGGAAGAGGGGTTCCGGGTTTCCACGGCCGAGCGGCTCCAGTTGCTGAAAGAGGTAGAAATGCTCGGGCTTCAATCCGTCGAGCGGAATCTCCGCATCAATGTCCAGGGTGGGCCGCAACTCAATTCCTGCCAGGCGCTCAGCTGCAATTTGGGAGAGCTTCGCCCTGAGGGCTTGGAGGTTCTCATTGCTGACGGTGAATCCCGCGGCCCTGGCGTGCCCGCCATGTCTCTTCAAGAGGGAGGCGCATTCGTCGAGAGCCGCCGTGATATTGAACTCATCAATGCTGCGCGCCGAGCTCACACTCTCCTCCGGACCCGTCTTGATGACGATCGCAGGACGGTAGAACTCGTCGCACAGTCGCTGGGCAGCCAGTCCCAGTACCCCTTGGTGATAGTCGTCGGCTGCGGCGAAGAGCAGGGGTTGATCTTGCTGCTCCTCGACTTGCACGCGGGCGGCATCCATGGTGGACATGGTGGTCTCGCGGCGGACGCGGTTCTTCTCCTCCAACATTCGTGCCAGCTCCCTCGCCCGCAAGGGGGAAGATGCCGTGAGGAGCCGGAAGCTGAGCATAGCGTGGTCCATGCGCCCAGCTGCGTTCAGACGAGGACCCAGGACATAGCCTATGGTGGCGGCGGTTATGCTACGGGGTGTCACATCGGCCTCTTGCAGAAGGGCCTCAATGCCCGGACGTCTGGCCCGGGCCAGCTGGGCCAGTCCTTTCTTGACCAGGTCACGATTCTCGCCCACGAGAGGGGAGAGATCGGCGACTGTGCCCAGCGCCACCAGATCCAGGAGGTGCTCTTCCCGGAGAGGAGAGTTCTGTGATGGCAGCGGAAGTTGATCGCTGACCAGCAGCAGCGCCTGGGCCAGCTTGAAGGCGATGCCGACACCTGAGAGGCCCTTGAAAGGGTATGTGCAGTCCTCGCGCCTGGTGTTGACGACCGCAACGGCTGCCGGTAGCTGTTTCGTGAGTGAGTGGTGATCGGTGACGATAACATCCAGGCCCAGCTTGCGCGCCTGGTCTACCTCGAAGACTGCGCGCGCACCGCAGTCCACCGTCACGATCAAGCTTGCTCCTCGCGCGCCCAATCTCCTGATAGCGCCGCTGTTGAGCCCATAGCCTTCGTCAACGCGATGCGGGATGTAGGGGACAACCCGCGCACCCAACCCCGCTAGGGTCTCGGCCAGGAGCGCCGTGCCGGTGACGCCGTCGGCGTCGAAATCACCATAGATCGCAATCAGCTCCCCCCTTCGGATGGCACGGCGGATCCTGGTGACGGCCTCGGCCATGCCTTTGATCTTGAAGGGGTCCGCCGCTTCGCATTCGCCGGTCAAGAAGCGGTGCATATCGTGTAGGGTAGTGAGGCCGCGATTGTGCAGGCACTGCGCCAGCAGAGGAGGGATGTCATGTAGTGTGGTGAGGAAGGACCTTGGCAACGGGGGGTACACGCGCCAGTTCGCTCTCTTGCCCGTCAAGAGACGCCTCCTGCAGGTCGTTGAGGCCGCGATGAAAAGAGCGAGGGACTCACCAGCCTCGCCCTTCTTGAGTGTAGCGAAACGCTCAGCCCGAGTGTTTTCCCGCGGCGCTGCCGACACTCGAGCACTCGCAGCTATTCTACCACCACTTGCACGGAAGTCAAGTCTTGAAGTAGGTAGGCAGCTGTGCTAGAATGGACGAGGAGCGAGGTGACGGATGCGAGAGAGGCTGGTATTCATGGGAACGCCGCCCTTTGCCGTTCCGTCTCTGGAAGCACTGGCTCGGGACCATGAAGTGGCGGCCGTAGTCACTCAGCCCGACAGGCCTGCCAGGCGGGGGCGCAAAGTCACCCCCTGCGCGGTGAAGAAAGCAGCCCTGGAGTTGGGACTGCCAGTGGTTCAGCCCGCTTCGTTGCGGGAAGGGGAGGCGGTGGCTGAGCTGACGCGGCTAGCACCCAGGGTGATGGTCGTGGCGGCCTATGGGCAGATACTCCGTCCTCAGGTACTCGCCATTCCTCCTGCTGGTGTGCTCAACGTCCACCCGTCACTGCTACCCAAGTACCGTGGGGCATCGCCCATTGCGGGAGCCCTCTTGGCGGGGGAGCAGCAAACCGGGGTCACGATCATGCTCATGGACGAGGGGATGGACACAGGGCCGATTCTGAGCCAGAGAACCGTGGACATTGACCCACAGGACACAACCGGTTCGTTGGGGGAGAGACTCGCCGGGCTGGGCGCGGAGCTTCTTGCCGAAGTACTGCCTGCCTGGCTCGAGGGACGGATCGAGGCGCAGGCTCAGGATGATGCCCAGGCAACGTATACCAAGCCCATCTCCAAGGGAGACGGCGTGATAGATTGGTCACTGCCGGCGATCGACATCTGGCATCGCGTGCGGGCCTACAATCCTCGGCCGGGGGCGCGGACGTGGTGGAAAGGAGACCAGCTGAAAGTCATGCGGGCTCGTCCCCTGCCTGACTGGAAAGGCGAAGGGAAACCGGCTGGTGTGGTGCAGTTGGACTCCGGCGTGGCCGTGGCCACTGGAGAGGGCGCCCTTCTTCTGGAGGAGATCCAGTTGGCTGGAAAGCGGGCCATGCTCGTTGAAGATTTCGTTCGGGGGCACCGGGACTTTCTGGGATCTGAGCTGGGTCAGGAAGTGAAGGGATGAGACAGGGGCCAGTGGTTAGCCGGTGTTGGGCAAACGGTTGCTGCTGGTGTACATTCCTGGACACGTATGGGACGAGGCATACTACAGTGAGCATGTGGACCGGAGATGCAAGGAATCCAGACCGGCCACCATCTAACCTAGGAGGAGTTGAGGAGGAGAGTCAATGAACCTGTTCAATCGTGTCGTGACCATTCTGCTATTCGTGACGCTGATGATCGCTGTTCCCATCCTCATGATTCTTCCCACTCAGATAGCCGGCTTGGTCCAGCAGTACCTTGACGGCGTGTCCTCCGGCCTGAGCGTTTTTCACAGGGCCGTTCTCGTCATGCTGGGCATCATTTCGTTTATCATCTGCGGCTTGGTGCTCTACCTGGAGTTCAGACGGCCCGCACGCAAAATGGTCAGGCTGGAGAGCGCCACGGGAGGGGAAGTAGAGCTGGCTGTTGAGTCGATTGCACAGCGCCTGGAATACCGCGTCGATCAGCTGCCGGACGTGGTCAGGGTCAGGCCAGAGGTCAAGCCGCGCCGGAAATCAGTCGATGTGGAGCTGTACCTGGAGACCACCCCCGACATAGACGTTCCGGCGAAGACAGAAGAGGTCTGTCAGGTGGCCCGCGAGGTCATAGAAGAGCGCATGGGGCTGAAGCTGAGAAAGATCAAGGTCAACATCAAGCACGCCCCGTATCCGGCCGACTCGTGAAAGGGGGGTTCAGGGAATCACTCTACCCCTGATGATCATCTCACCTTCTCGGATTTCCACCTCGCTGATCTCTGTGTTCTCGTTTCTCCGTGCGGCGATGATGAGATCGTCTATCTGATGGGCGAAGGCTTCTACGAAGGTATCCGGGATGGGAAACCCGTCGATGGACACCGATTCGATGACGATGCGAGGACTGCCGCTATCGATTTCAACCGTGGCCACAAAGGTCACGGGTGCTTCGATGGGGCTGACCATGGTGCCGTAGAGATGGATCTGCCCGTTAGTGAGCAGTATTTGGGGATCGACAATGCTCTCTCCCATGTTCAGCGCCACGTATGACGTCAGCTCTTCCTCTGTGATCACCAGGGTGAAGCGGCCATCCGCATCTGGGACGATTCCGTGGCCAAGGTTGAAGGCGAGGTCTTCCGCATCCTCTGTCGAGACGGGCACGGTCCTCTCTGGCGTAGGAAGGAACTGAGAGGAAGTCTGACAGGGGAAGCAGGCAAGGGCGAAGCATGCGAGAGCTACCAGGACGAGGCCCGGCTTTCTGAATCGGGATCTCATGAGGTGTCGCCTAATCTCAACATCAGTTCCGGGCCATTATAATCAATGCTTCTGCGCGTGTCAAAAGGTGGAGAATGGACATCCACGAAGCGAAGGCTGTGCTAGAGAGCATTCTGTTCGTTGCAGATGAGCCGGTGAGCACAGCGCGGTTGGCAAACACGCTCCAGGTGGAGCGTTCTGTGATCACGGAAGCGGCTCGATTGCTTGCCGAGGATTATTCCGGTCGGGGCATGCGCGTTCAGTACCAGGACGATGAGGTTCAGTTGGTCACCGCTCCGGAGATGGCGCCGTATGTTGAGAGGTTCCTGGGTCTTCAGTACTCGGGGAAGCTCTCGGCGGCCGCCCTGGAAACGCTAGCCATAGTAGCCTACCGACAGCCAATCACCACGCCCCAGGTAGAAGCGATCAGGGGCGTGGACTGCCAGGGAGTGTTGAAGAGCCTCGTCGCCCGGGGGCTCGTCGAGGTGGTAGATAGACTGGAGACAGCGGGAAGGCCGGTCGTCTACGCCACTACGTTCGAGTTTCTGCAGTACTTCGGTTTGGCGAACCTGGCCGAGCTACCGGAGCTGGAGGATACGGAACCGGCTGATGAGGCATAGCCCGCTGAGGATCGTCGTCTGGCTGCTGCTGATGTTGGCCGTCGCCGGGCTTGCCGCTTACATACTCGTCACCCCGCTCCCCGAGTCCTTGGCAGCGGTCATCTTCACCCCCACGCCCACGGCCACGAGCACGTCGACACCCACCCCGACCTCAACCCCAACACCCACGGTTACGCCGACGCCAACGCCGGAACCCCTCCGTGTGTCGCTCCGTACCGAGCCCCCAGAGCCGGAGCAGGGGGACACCGTCGTAGTAAAGGTCGCGACGAATCGTGAAGTGGACCTGATCGGCACGCTGGGGGATGTGCCATTGGTTTTCGTCGAACTGGAAGGAAGCTACTGGGCATTGGCCGGTCTTCCATCGTGGGCTCCTGTGGGCACACGAGGACTCTCTCTGGAGGCGAGTAGCGGGCTCGGTGAGGTCGTTCAGGTGACCGGGACGGTGACGGTCACCTACGGGCAGTTCCCCACCGAGGTCATAGACATCCCCAGCGAGAGGGAGTACTTGCTGGATCCCGAGATAGTCAGGGCTGAGAGGGAGAGGCTGGCCAGCATCTACGCCCAATTCGACCCAGAGATACTGTGGCACGATGCGTTCGGATACCCCGTACACGTCCTCACGGTGACCTCGGCGTACGGTGCAGTACGGGAGTACGAGACAGGATTCGGCCGTCACGCGGGCGTGGATCTGGATGGCGAGACGGGCGATCCGGCGTTCGCCGCCGCTGCTGGGCGAGTTGTTCTGTCTGAGCCGCTACAGGTGAGAGGCAACACCGTGATTGTGGACCACGGCATGGGTGTGTACAGCACCTACTGCCACCTCTCCGAACTCGCTGTCGAAGAAGGCGACAGAGTGGCCCAGGCGGAGGTCATCGGTTATCTGGGTTCGACTGGGCTGTCGACGGGCACACATCTCCACTGGGAGCTTAGAGTCGGTGGCATCGCCGTCAACCCCTTCGAGTGGACTAGACGGAGGATGCTGCCCTGAGTTGTCATCACGGCAGGCGGGGCGTATAATGCCTCGTAGAATGATTTGTTTCTTCTGTCCCGCCCGCGGCAAGGGCAGGACAGAAGGGCGATCCTGGGGCGTGAGC
>Ga0307380_10012598_pt1 | contig 10515 bp, 10 predicted proteins | sample UN3MG_FD_202239 | JGI IMG/M metagenome (GOLD analysis project Ga0307380, IMG submission 202239) | Soil microbial communities from Risofladan, Vaasa, Finland - UN-3 | ecosystem: Environmental > Terrestrial > Soil > Coastal area > Acid sulfate soil | place: Finland: Risofladan, Vaasa | collected... | reverse complement strand
CGGATTCTTCCAACTGGATTTAGCATGGCGGAGGAGGCTGAGTGTGAGCATCGGTCCGCCGTTCCTTGTCTATTGGCCGCGCTTAGCGCGCGCGGCGAAGCGCACGGCCTCGTCGGCGGCCTTGAACAAGGCGCCGGCCTTGCTCACGCATTCTGCTTGCTCGCGCTCCGGTACCGAATCGGCGACCAGACCGGCACCCGCCTGCACATACATGACGCCGTCTTTCACCACGGAGGTCCTGAGCACGATGCAACTGTCCATCTCACCGTCCGCCGAGAAATAGCCGACGCAGCCTGCGTAGATCCCGCGCGCGTCGTCCTCGAGCTCGTCGATGATCTCCATGGCGCGGACCTTGGGCGCGCCCGACACGGTGCCCGCCGGAAATCCCGCCATGAGCGCATCGACCGCGTCGTAGTTTGCATCGAGCTTGCCCTCGACATTGGACACGATATGCATGACCTGGCTGTAATATTCGAGGAAGAAGCTGTCGGTGACGCGCACGCTGCCCACTTGCGACACCCGGCCCACATCGTTGCGGCCGAGGTCGAGCAGCATCAGATGCTCGGCGCGCTCCTTGGTATCGGCGAGCAGCTCCTCGGCAAGCGCCTTGTCTTCTTCCGGCGTGGCGCCGCGCGGCCGCGTGCCGGCGATCGGCCTGATGGTGACCTCGCCCTTGCGGACCCGCACCAGGATCTCCGGGCTCGACCCCACCACGGCGAAATCTCCGAAGTTGAGGTAATAGAGAAACGGCGACGGGTTGACCCGGCGCAGCGCCCGATAGAGCGCGAAGGAGGGGAGTTCGAACGGCGCCTCGAAGCGCTGGCTCAACACCACCTGAAAAATATCGCCGGCGGAAATATACTCTTTGGCCCGTGCCACCTTGGCCATATAGGCCTCCGGCGTCGTGGTCGCTTTCGGCGCCGGATGCGGGGCGTCCCCGTCGAGCTCGCCCACATGCGGCAACGGCTCGTCGAGCCGCTCCAACACGACGTTGAGCCGCTCGGCGGCCCGCGCATAGGCCGCCTTGGCGCTGACACCAGGCGTCGCCCGCGCCGGCGTGACCACGGTCATTTCGTCTTTGACGCTATCGAAGATGACGATCAGCGTGGGCCGCACCAGAATGCTGTCCGGCAGATCGAGCGGATCAGGCTTGCCGCTCGGCAAGTCCTCGATCAGCCGCACCGTGTCGTAGCCCATGTAACCGAAGATGCCGGCCGCCATGGGTGGCAGTTCGTGGGGCAGGGCGATCGCCGACTCGGCGAGCAGGGCGCGCAAAGATGACAGCGCCGGCAAGGGCGAAGGCTCGAAGGCTTCGGGATCGGAGTGCGGCGCGCGGTTGAGCTCCGCCTTGTTGCCTTCCGCCCGCCAGATGAGGTCCGGCTCGCAGCCAATGATGGAATAGCGGCCGCGCGTGGCGCCGCCTTCCACCGACTCCAGGAGGAAGCTGTTCGGCCGCTCGTGGGCGACCTTCAGCATTGTCGAGACCGGCGTCTCCAGATCGGCGACGAGCCGCGTCCACGCGACTTGCGGCACGCCTTCGTCATAGAGGCGCGCAAACGTCGCGAAGTCTGGCTCGATCGGAGCGGCCCCACCGTTTTGCGGTAGCGGCGTGACCGAGGCAGGCGCCGAACTCATGGCTGCTCGCTGGTCCCCACCAGCTTGGCAAGCGCCTGCTGATTGACGCTGACCCCGTAGCGGCTTTCAAGCGCGCCAAAATATTCCGCGATCGTGTCTTCGCTCAAGAGAAGTCCAAGCTGGGTCTTGAGGCGTTTGGCGGCCCGTTCGTCGATTGGGGCCGGCGCCACCACGTCATCCACCATGAACACGATGCGGCCTTCCTCGACCCCCGATGCCGCCGAGCCATAGCCACCCTTGGGCAGGGTGAAGGCTTGCGCCACCGCGGCCGGCAGCACGTTCACCGTGACATCGTCGCGCTTCAGCGGCGAGGTGGGCAGCACGTCGGTCTTGAGCTCCTTGGCCACGTCGTCCAGCGACTTGCTGCCGCTGCTCAACGCGGTAACCAGCTCCTGCGCGAAGCTGGCGACTTGCTTGCGGGTCTCTTCTGCCGTCCAGTCCTTCACGACCTCGTCACGCACTTGATCGAGCGGCTTCAGCTGCTCCGGCGTGACGCCCAGCACCTCGTACCAGATCACACCTTCGTCGCGCGCGTCGATCGGATCGTTCTCGATTCCGGTATCGGTCGCGAAGGCGCCGATCAGTACATCCTTCTGCGCCGGCAGAGTCACCGTCGATCCGTCGGGCTTGCGGCCTTCGCGATCGACTTCATCGATGAGCTGATAGTCGAGCTTGAGCTTGTCGGCGACCTCGGACAATGTCGATCCTGCGGCGAGTTCGTCCTCCACGCGATCATGCATGTCGAAGATGGCGCCGGACGCATGATCCTTGAGGATCTGCTTTTCGATATCGCCTTTGGCCTCCTCGAAACTCGGGATCTTGCCCGGCTCGATCGCGGTGACGCGGATCAGCACCACGCTGCCGAGCTTGCCGGTGATCGGCTCGCTGACCCTATTCACATCAAGCTTGAATGCTTCCTCGGCAATCGCGGGGTCGGCGAGTTCGCTGCGCGCGACTCTGCCGAGATCGATGTCGGTCTCGCTCAAGCCCAGGTCCTTCGCCACCGCTACGAAGTCGGAACCCGACTTGATTTTGTCGGAAGCCGCCTTGGCCGCCGCCATGTCGGGCAGGGCGATCTGCTGCACGTGCCGGCGCTCCGGCTCGCCGAGCTCATCTTTCTGCGCCTCGTACGCCGCCTTGAGATCGTCCTCGCTGATGGCGATCTGGTCTTTGACCGTCTCAGGCGTCACCGCGAGGATGCCGAGCTTGCGATATTCCGGCTGCGTGAACTTCGCCGGGTGCGTGTCGTAGTAAGCCTTCAGCGCCTCCTCGGTGGGAGCGGCCACCGGGCCGGCGGCGGCCTGCGGCACCAGAACGTAACGCAGGCTGCGCCGCTCCCCATTGTATTGGTTGAGGGCGTCGATCAACACTTGCGGACTGTTCGATGCGTCGCCGACCGTGGTGAGAAGCTGGCGGCGAAGATTCTGTTCGCGCAAGGAATAGAGGTAAGCCGTTTCGTTCATGCCGATGGTGCGCAGCACCTGCTGAAACGCGAGCGGGCTGAAATTCCCCGACGGATCCTGAAAGGACGGATCCTTCATGATTTGCGCCAGCAGGGCGTCGTCGCTGATACCGAGGCCGAGATGGTGGGCATGGGTGTCGACGGCCGCGCCGCCAACGAGCCGCTCCAACACCCGCGTCTCGAGACCGAGCGCCCGGGCTTCCTGCATGCTGAGGCTGCGCCCGGCCTGCTGGCTCATCGAGCGCAACACATCTTGTTGCGCGCGCAAATAGTCCTGCGAGTTGATGTCGGTGTCGCCGACGCGGATCAGGGTCTGGCTGCCGTAACCGGTGAAGATATCGGCGATGCCCCAGATGGCGAAACTGACCACCAGGAGACCAACCAGAATGAGGCCTAACGTTCGGCCGGCGCCTTTGCGCAATGTGTCGAGTGCCACTCGAATACCTTTTATCACTATTTGCCAAAGCCGCGCTGGCGTCCGATGCTAGGACGGTCCGGCGCGGCGCGCGCATCATAGGTAGCAAGGGCCAGCGCGGCAAGGCGCGCTGGGAGCTCGCGAAATAACCAAGAATGCCGGAAAAACCGTCAGGCGCGGGGGCGTCAGAGAAGGCGGGATCGGAGGGGGACGTGACTGCGATAAGGCCGCTCGTTGCGGGCAACTGGAAGATGAACGGGCTCGATAGTTCGTTGGCCGAGCTTGCCGCCTTGCGCGAACGGCTGGTCCAAGCCCCTGTTCCAGAAGCCGAAATCATGGTTTGCCCGCCGGCGACGCTTCTTACGCGGGCCGCCCGGGTCCTTGCTGGCACGCAGATCGAACTCGGCGCGCAGAACTGCCACCCGTTGGTGTCGGGAGCCCATACCGGCGATATCTCCGCCGAAATGCTGGCCGATGCCGGCGCCAGCGCTGTCATCGTCGGCCATTCCGAACGCCGGATCGATCACGGCGAGACCGACTCGCTCGTCAACGCCAAAGCATTGGCGGCCTACCGCGCGGGGCTCACCGCCATCATCTGCATCGGCGAGACGGAGGCCGAGCATCGAGACGGCGCCACCCTCGATGTGCTCAAGCGCCAGTTGCGCGGCTCAGTGCCGGAAGAGGCCCGCGCCGCCAATACGGTGATTGCCTATGAGCCGGTCTGGGCCATCGGCTCAGGCCTCACGCCGACGCCCGCGGACGTGACGGAAGTCCATGGCTTCATCCGTGGCGTTCTTAGCCAATTGCTCGGGGAGCCTCAAGCCGGCGCCATGCGGCTCCTCTACGGCGGCTCGGTGAAGCCGGCCAACGCCTCCGAGCTCCTCTTTGTCCCTGACGTCAATGGCGCCCTGGTTGGCGGCGCCAGCCTCAAAGCGGGCGATTTCTACGCGATTCTTGAGGTCTACCGGGCCGGGAGCAGCACGTGATCGCCCCCAAAAACTCTTATAGGGACGGGGCTTGGCAAATCAGGCAATCTTGGCCATTGTGGTCAATTGATCGAGGCAGGGGGGTCAATTTTCCTAGAACCATGCTGCCGTTTTCGCGCCTCTTAGCCGTCGCACTGCTTGCTGCTTGCGCGGCCTTACTGAGTGCCGGCGCTCACGCCGAGCCGCTCGAGCGCGAGGTGTGCAACACCCTGAAAGCCGAACGCCAGAACCTGTTGACCAGCGAGGTCAAGGCGGCACTCGCGCGCGGTCCGGACTGGGTCAAGGACCATCTCCATAGCGCCGACGAAATCGAGAAGGTGAGGCAATACCTCCAGGTCGAGGCGAAGGTCGCATTCCGCTGCCGAACCGACGGCGTGGTCATGCCGAAGCCCAAACCCATGGAGCTCCCCGACCGCAAACCGCCTGTGCCCGCGGTGCAAGTCGCCGAGGGCACACCGGCCCAAATCCTCGCAGGCACGGCGGCCGATTCGCTCCTGCCGGTCCGCAAACCGTCGCTATCGACCCAAGAAACGGCCGATACCGGCCCGGAAATGGTTGATGAGGAGCCTGGCGCAGAGGTGGGGGACGCCGCGCCAGACGACGACCCAGACGAAGGCTCGGCCGACGTTTCAGCCAATGCCGAGCCGGGCCCCGATGGCGACGGCACCACAACATCCATAGAGACCAATCCAGGGCCTAGCCAAACGGTGGCAGATTCGGATAAGACAGCGCCTCCAAAGACCAAGGCGACACAATGAGTACTGTTCTTCTCCTAATTCACATCATGGTTGCCGTGGCCCTCGTGGGCGTCGTGCTCCTCCAGCGCTCCGAAGGCGGCGCGCTCGGGATCGGCGGTGGCGGCGGTGGCGGCGCGGGCGGCGGCTTCATGACCGGCCGCAGCGCTGGCAATGCCCTGACCAAATCGACGGCGATCCTTGCCGCCTGCTTCTTCGCCACAAGTCTCAGCCTGTCGATCCTGGCCAGCCACAACCGCGCCGCGCCCTCGATTCTGCCGGCCGGCTCGTCGGACGGCCTGGCGCCGCTGCAGATTCCCGGCACGGCGACGCCTGCGACCCCAGCGGCACCGGCAGCGCCTACGGCGCCGCAAGCGCCCCAGTCCGAGTAACGTTTCTCACAAGAAATCCTGCGGCAAGACGTCTTCGCGTGTTTCGGGGGTACGCCTCGGCGCGGACTCGGTATATAATCAAGGCCCATGGCGCGGTACGTCTTCATCACCGGCGGCGTGGTTTCCTCACTCGGCAAGGGGCTCGCTTCAGCAGCGCTTGGTGCGTTGCTGCAGGCGCGAGGCTTTAGTGTCCGGCTGTGCAAGCTAGACCCCTATCTCAATGTCGATCCGGGAACCATGAGCCCCTATCAGCACGGGGAGGTGTTCGTCACCGATGACGGGGCCGAGACCGATCTCGACCTCGGTCATTACGAGCGCTTCACCGGCCGCCCTGCCAGCCAGGCCGACAACATCACCACCGGGCGCATCTATCAGGAGATCATCGTTAAGGAACGCCGCGGCGACTTTCTCGGCGCCACCGTCCAGGTCATTCCCCACGTCACCGACGCCATCAAAGCCTTCGTCACCACGGGGAACGAGAACGTTGACTTCGTGCTGTGCGAAATCGGCGGCACTGTCGGCGATATCGAGGGGCTGCCGTTCTTCGAGGCCATCCGCCAGCTCGGCAACGAGTTGCCGCGCGGCGATACCGCCTACATCCATTTGACGCTCGTGCCGTTCATCCCAAGCGCCGGAGAGCTCAAGACCAAACCGACTCAGCATTCGGTCAAGGAACTGCGCTCCATCGGCATCCAGCCCGACGTGCTGCTGTGCCGCGCCGACCGGCCGCTGCCGAGCGATGAGCGCCGCAAGATCGCGCTGTTCTGCAATGTGCGCCCCGAGGCCGTGATCCAGGCGCTCGATGTCGCCAGCATCTACGATGTGCCGATCGCCTATCACCGCGAGGGGCTCGACCGCGAGCTGCTCGCCGCCTTCGGCATCACCAATGCGCCGGAGCCCGACTTGCGCATGTGGGAGGAGATTTCCGAGACCGTCGCCGAGCCCGACGGCGAGGTGACCGTGGCCATCGTCGGCAAATACACAGGGCTCAAGGACGCCTACAAATCCTTGAACGAAGCCCTGGTCCATGGCGGCATCGCCAACAAGGTCAAGGTCAATCTCGAATGGATTGAATCCCAGGTCTTCGAGAACGAGAACCCTGCCGCCTATCTCGAGGACGTCAACGGCATCCTCGTGCCGGGCGGGTTCGGCGAGCGCGGCGCCGAGGGCAAAATTTATGCGGCGCGCTATGCCCGCACCCGCGGTCTTCCCTATTTCGGCATTTGCTTCGGCATGCAGATGGCGGTGGTCGAGGTCGCCCGCGACCTTGCCGGCATCGAGGGCGCCAGCTCCACGGAGTTCGGCCCCACGGAAGAGCCGGTGATTGGCCTCATGACCGAATGGATGCGCGGCGAGGAACTGGAGCGGCGCGAGCAGAACGGCGATCTTGGCGGCACCATGCGGCTTGGTGCCTTCGATGCCGTGCTGGCCAAGGGCAGCGAAGTGGCCGAGATTTACGGCAACACCCGCATCTCCGAGCGTCACCGCCACCGCTACGAAGTGAACATGCGCTACCGCAACAAGCTCGAAGCGGCGGGCTTGCGCTTTTCGGGATTGTCGCCGGACGGGCTTCTGCCTGAGATCGTCGAGATCCCCGAGCACCCCTGGTTCATCGGCGTGCAATTCCATCCCGAGTTGAAGTCGCGGCCCTTCGCGCCGCATCCGCTGTTCAAATCCTTCATCGGCGCCGCCGTGGAGCAGAGCCGTCTGGTGTAGTTCGACATGACCGGCACCATCCACAAAGGCGCATGTGCTTGCGGCCAGGTGCGCTACGAGGCGAGGGGCGAGCCTTATCGTGTCGGTGTGTGTCACTGCCTGACGTGCCGCAAAGCCCATGCCGCGCCGTTCAATTTTTACGCTGTGTTTCCCCCCGAGGCCGTGACGGTCGCGGGCGACGTCATCGCGTACGCCAGCTCCGAGAAGGTGCGCCGCTATGCCTGCAGCAATTGCGGCGCGCCGGTCTATTCGACTTACGGCCGCGACGACGAGTTCTATCTTCACCCCGGATCCCTCGACGAGACCGGCATCTTCGCGCCGACCTATGAGCTCTGGACCATACGGCGGGAACCGTGGCTGCCTGCGTTTTCAAGCGTCATCCGGCGCTATGAGAAGAACCGTCCGAAATGGCGGCGCAGTGAGGATGACTGAGCCTTCCCCGTTGACGGGTCTCAAAGCTAGCCCCATGGTCCGGCCATGAACGAAGCCATGAAACTGGCGCCAAGCCCCGCTGTCGCAGTCGGAAATGCCAAGTTCGGCAATGACTTGCCGCTGGCGCTGATAGCCGGGCCGTGTGCCTTGGAAAGCCTTTCTCACGCGCTCGAGACGGCCGCCGCGTTGAAAGAGATCGCCGACCGGCTGGGTATCGGGCTTGTCTATAAATCGTCCTTCGACAAGGCCAACCGCACCAGCGCGGGCAGTGCCCGCGGCCTCGGGCTGAAAGAAGCGCTGCCCATCTTCGCCGAGATTCGCGCGGTAACGGGACTTCCCGTCGTCACCGACGTGCATGAACCGGAGCAATGCGCCCCCGTGGCCGAGGCCGTGGACGTACTCCAGATCCCGGCCTTTCTCTGCCGCCAGACGGATCTTCTCGTGGCGGCGGCGAAGACCGGCAAGCCGGTCAACGTCAAGAAGGGACAGTTCCTCGCGCCTTGGGACATGCGCCATGTGGTGGCCAAGGTCGTCGGCGCCGGCAATCCCAACGTGCTCGTCACCGAGCGCGGCGTCTCCTTCGGTTACAACATGCTCGTCTCCGATATGCGCGCGCTGCCCATCCTGGCGGAAACCGGCGCGCCGGTGATCTTCGACGCCACCCATTCGGTGCAGCAGCCCGGAGGGCAGGGGGCCACGAGCGGCGGCGAGCGGCGCTTCGTGCCGGTGCTGGCCCGCGCCGCGGTGGCGGTGGGTGTCGCCGGGGTTTTCATCGAGACCCATCGCGATCCAGACACGGCGCCGTCGGACGGTCCCAACATGGTGCCGCTCAAAGAACTCGAGCCGCTCCTCACCGAATTGATTGAAATCGATCGTCTGATAAAGCGCTCCGGCCGCCCTGGCTAAATTGACAGGCCATTGTCGCGCGTCAGGCGGGGACGGGGATTAGTTTCTCCACCGACTGGTCCCAGCGCCACAACGCATCTTCGGTCAGATGCGTGCCGCCCCACCAGCGATCGACGTCGTGATGGCGAACCCAATCGGCGCCCCCGGCCAGCACCGCTCTGCCCAGTGACGTGAGACTAAGCCTGCTGGTGAGATAGGCCTTCGCCAGCTCGGGATCGGCATGCTGGAAGGGCGCGGCCTCAAGCCCGGCGATCAGCGGCTCGTCGGCAAGCGCCAGCTGGTCGAGCAGCCGGCAGAAACTCCAGTCGCCCATGAACTCGGCGTCTTCTAGTTTCTGTGCGGCGATGAACAGCGCAAGCGCGGTAACGGACCCGCTGGACTCGATGATGGCGAGCATCTGCCGCTCGGTACGCGACAGGCCGTCGGTCCCGGGCAACTCCTCCAACATGCGGATGACGGCGGGGCGCAAATAGGGAAGGGCGGATGTGTCCTCGTCGAGGAGCTTCGCCCAGGCTTCCGGGGTTGGCTGCCGGAATGCCGCCCAGGCGCGTTTGGCGAGGTCGAGCTGGGCTTGCGCGACGGGTCTCGCGGTAGCCGCCAAGTCGGCAATCCCTTCAGGCTCGAGACGCCCGATATAGTCATCCACCTGGACCAGCAGCAGAATGCCCGGCGGGCATGGATTATCGGCGAACCAATCGAGCACCTGAAGCAGCTGCAGCTGGTCGTAGAGGTCGTGCTCGAACCACAGCACCACACGGCTGAACTCGCCGCTCATGGCCAGCCCCCGGTAGCGCGCGGCGAATTCGAACTCGATTGCCGCGATCTCGCCGGCGCCGGCCAGATACTCGACGCGCGTAGCGGTCAGATCCTCGACCGTATCGGTGAGCGGGACGGGGCCCTCATACAGCACGTCGCGCCATGGCAGGACCTCGGATCCGTGCAGCGTGCGGCGTAGCAATTCGCCGGCGGCATCGCCGTTGGTGATGACGAGATCCGTCACGCTTACCCGCGGCCGCGATAGGGCGCTACGCCTTGATCGGGAATCCACACCCCCTCGGGCGGCGTTCCGTGCTGCCAGAACACGTCGATGGGAATGCCGCCGCGCGGATACCAATAGCCGCCAATCCTGAGCCATGCCGGTTCGACTAGATCCACGATCCGCTTGCCGATGCTGAGGGTGGCGTCCTCATGAAAGGCGCTGGCATTGCGGAAGCTGGCGAGAAACAGCTTGAACGATTTGGACTCCAGCAGCCATTTCGCCGGGGCGTAGTCGACCACGAGATGGGCGAAGTCCGGCTGACCGGTAACCGGGCACAGGCAGGTGAATTCCGCGGCGGTGAAGCGCGCCACATAAGCGGTGTCGCCGTGCGGATTGGGCACGCGCTCGAGCTCGGCCGCTTCCGGCGAATTGGGGACGGGGCTCTCATGTCCCAGTTGCTTGAGACCGGTGATCTTGCGGGTCATGGGCTACTCCGCCGCGAGCCGCATGGGCGGCCCGTGATAGATGCAGCCCTCATGGCAGGAATCCCGAGCGACGACGATCTCCACCAAGCCCGGCAGCCTGTTGTGCAGCCGGTCCCATAGCCACATGGCGATCCGCTCCAGCGTCGGGAAGGCGAGCCCTTCCACATCGTTCAGCATGCGATGGTCGAGCGCGGCGCGGGCGTCCCTCACGGCCGCCTCCAGCTCATCGAAATGCACGATGATGCCCGTCTCCTCGTCCGGCTCGCCATCCACTGTGATGCGCGCACGGAACGAATGACCGTGAACCCGCGCATTGGGATGGCCGGCCGGCGCCGACGGCAGAAAATGAGCAGCCTCGAAAAAGAATTCTTTG
>Ga0307380_10012597_pt1 | contig 10515 bp, 7 predicted proteins | sample UN3MG_FD_202239 | JGI IMG/M metagenome (GOLD analysis project Ga0307380, IMG submission 202239) | Soil microbial communities from Risofladan, Vaasa, Finland - UN-3 | ecosystem: Environmental > Terrestrial > Soil > Coastal area > Acid sulfate soil | place: Finland: Risofladan, Vaasa | collected... | reverse complement strand
GGCTAAACGTTCTCCACCGCAGCCGGACCGGCGGCGTTGCCGTCGGCGGAAATCGCTTCCAGCGGCGCCGAAATCGGACGGTCGAGAAAACTGGAAAGTTGCCGGGCACGCACCGGGTGCTGCAGCGCGCGGACCGCCTTGGTCTCGATCTGGCGTACCCGTTCGCGGGTCACCGAAAAGATCTTGCCGACCTCTTCCAGCGTATAGGCGTACCCGTCGGCCAGGCCGTATCGCAGCCGGATGATCTCCCGCTCGCGATAATCCAGGGCCTCCAGCACGTCGGCGATCCGCGACTTCAGCAGGTCGTAGTTCATGTCGTACAGCGGATCGTCTTCGCGGTAGTCCTCCAAGAACTCGCCGAAGTAGCTGTCGTCGTGCTCGCCGATCGGCTGATCGAGCGAGAGGGGTTGTCGGGTGATCCGCAACACGCAGTGGGTCTCGTCGACCGACAGTCCGGCGGCCCGGGCGGTGTCCTCCACCGACGGCTCGACCCCGTTCTGCTGGAACAGTTCCCGCGTGACGTTGCGGACCCGGCTCATCGTCTCGATCATGTGGACCGGCACGCGGATCGTCCGGCTCTGATCGGCGATGGCGCGGGTGATGGCCTGGCGAATCCACCAGGTGGCGTAGGTGGAGAACTTGTAGCCCCGTTTGTACTCGAACTTGTCCACGGCGCGCATCAAGCCGGTGTTGCCTTCCTGGATCAGGTCGAGGAAGCTGAGGCCCCGGTTTCGATAACGTTTGGCGATCGAGACGACCAGCCGGAGGTTTCCGGCCGAGAGGCCCCGCTTGGCCGCTTCGTAATCTCTCAGCAAGGTCGTGGTCCGGGCAATCCGGCGGCGAAGCGTGGCGGGACTCTCCAGGGTGGCTCGCATCAGGTAACACAGTTCCCTGCGAAGTTCGGCACGCTCGAACCCCACGTCGCCCAGAACGCGCAGCTCGGCCAATCGAAGCGTGATTTCACTCATCCGGCGGCAGATCTGCCTGAGCTTCGTGAAAACCGGTTGCAGGCGTTGGGTGCGCAGCCTGAGTTCCTCGATCAGGCACACCGCCTTGCTCCGCCGTACCACCAACCGGCGCCAGGCGGCGCGACGTTCCTTCTTCGGCCGGTGCTTGCAGATGGCCACGGCAAAATCGTGCCGGTTACACGCCGCCAGATGCTTCAACGTCGCGAGGTTGGGAACCAGCACTTTCAGCAACCGCCGTTTCTCCTGGACGTTGATCACCGACACCTCGATCGTTCGATCCAACCGGAGTTCGCCGTCGCGGATGCTCTCCAACAGCCCGATCGCTGCGTGCAAAACGTAATCGGTAGCCAACATGCAGTGGCGGAAACGCTTGCGAGAGCGTTCGATCTGCCGGGCGGCGGAAATCTCCTCCTGGCGAGTGAGCAACGGAATCTCGCCCATTTGCATGAGGTAGATCCGCACCGGATCGTCGATTTGATCGTCACCGCCGGTCTGTTCGACGTCGTACACGCCGTCTTGATCGTCCGCGTCATCGAACTCGTTCGTTTCGTCGGCTGCCGGGACATCGTGGTCGGTCGGATGCGCGGCGGGGGAAGCTTCGCCATTGCGGCGTGTTCTTGAAACTGCCCCTCGTGAGGAGGGGTTGCGGACGGCGGTCTTGCGGCGAGGGGACTTCATGCTGGTTTTCGGCAAGGTGCAATCCTCAGAAGTGCTAGGGCGTAGGGGAAGGTCTGACCAGTGGACCGAACGGACGGGTCGGTAAAATTTGCATTTTGGATGCCAAAACGGGGGGACAACGTGTGTGATGACATAAGCCCTTTATAGAAAAGAGCTTGTGTCACCTCGTGACCGGCAAGTTTCTCGGGCAGGACAACGCAGGTTGGCTTGGCACAACGTCGGGCCACCCTCCATGTCGCGTTCGCGAATCATCCGCCCCTGAAAAACCGCTATGCTGGGACCCGAAATTGTGCCTGACTATATCCCCATTTTTTACCAAGTCTTCTTCGTTTGCCGCGCATGCAGCAAATTGCACCTATTTGTTAAACATAGCAAACTCGCCAAAACGGTCAATGGGTTAGAAGGGAAAGATAGAATGAATTGTGAAGGCGGGCATACTGCGTCGGATAGAAGGAAGCCCCTTGATAGACCGGGTGCCCAGCCAACTCGGGTTTGACACCGGCCGACGATTCCCCGTACGATACGCCCTTGGCTCGCAGGGACGTTGCCCCTTTTTCAGGATGCCAGCTCGGGGGGAGTCGAGGGATGCTTGACGGAAAGTCGGTTCTGGTCACCGGAGGCACCGGCTCGTTCGGCCGAGAATTCGTCGAGATCGTGCTTCGCCGGTATCGCCCTCGCCGGCTGATCGTCTTCAGCCGCGACGAGTTGAAGCAGCAGGAGATGTCCCGCCGGTTCGATCCGAAGGTCCACCGGGCGATGCGCTATTTCCTCGGCGACGTGCGGGATCGCGGGCGGCTGGACAGGGCCTTCGACGGCGTGGACGTGGTCGTCCACGCGGCGGCGCTGAAACAGGTTCCCAGTTGCGAGTACAACCCGCTGGAAGCCGTCAAGACCAACGTCCTGGGGGCGGCCAACGTGATCGATGCGGCCTTGGACCGCGGCGTCGAGCGGGTCATCGCCCTGAGCACCGACAAGGCGGCCAATCCGATCAACCTCTACGGCGCGACCAAGCTCTGCGCCGACAAGCTGTTCGTCGGCGCCAACAACTACTGCGGCGAGCACCCCACGCGGTTCGCCGTCGTGCGATACGGGAACGTGGTGGGCAGCCGGGGTAGCGTGGTCCCCTTCTTCCTCGAGATGCGCCGGCGTGGCGTGCTGCCGATCACCGACCCGCGGATGACCCGCTTCTGGATCACGCTGCAACAAGGCGTCGAGTTCGTGCTGGCCAGTCTTCGGCGGATGCGCGGCGGCGAGATCTTCGTGCCCAAGATCCCCAGCATGAACATCGTGGATCTGGCCCGAGCGGTCGCGCCGAACTGCCGCACCGAAACCGTGGGCATCCGGCCGGGGGAAAAACTGCACGAGACGATGATCTCCGAAGACGACGCCCGGCATACGCTCGAGTACGACGATTACTTCGCCGTCCTTCCCAATCCCGACACGCTGATGTTCCACCGTCAGGCCGATCCGGAAGGCGGCCGGCCCTGTGCCGACGCCTTCCAATACGCAAGCGACACCAACAGCGACTGGTTGTCGGCCCAGCGGTTGCGCGAGATGCTCGGGTTGTTGGAATCGAAAGAGGCTGCGTAGGGTCCGCGCGGAAATAACCTGTACATTTTTCGAAGAGGGTGGCACGCCCTGAGGAACGAAGGGCGTGGAAAATCTGTCAAACCACGCCCTTCGTTCCTCAGGGCGTGCCACCCAAACGACAGATCAGGAATTGCAAATTGACAATTGCAAACTGCAAATTGCAGATTGAAGAAGAGGCCGCTCGGAAAATCCCGTACGGGCGCCAAACGGTTTCCGAAGAGGATATCCAGGCGGTGGTCGACGTGCTGCGCGGCGACTGGCTGACCACCGGGCCGACGGTCGAGCGTTTCGAGAGGGCTTTCGCTCGATACACCCGGGCCGCCGAGGCCGTGGCCGTCAGCAGCGGCACGGCGGCGCTGCACGCGGCCATGTTCGCCATCGGAATCGGCCCCGGCGACGAAGTGATCGTGCCGGCGATGACCTTCGCGGCCACGGCCAACTGCGTCGTGTTCCAGGGAGCCACGCCCCTCTTCGCCGACGTCGATCCGCACACCCTGCTGCTTGGGCCGGCTCAGGCCGAAGCACGGATCACGCCGCGAACCCGGGCGATCGCGGCGGTCGACTACGCCGGCCAGCCGTGCGACTACGCGGCGCTTCGCACGCTGGCGATCGAGCACGGCCTGGCGCTGGTGTCCGACGCCTCGCATTCCCTCGGTGCCTGCGACGGTGGCTCGCCGGTCGGCTCGCTGGCCGATCTGAGCACGTTCAGCCTGCACGCGGTCAAGCCGATCACCACGGGCGAAGGCGGCATGGTCACCACGAACGACCCCGTGCTGGCCGAGCGGATGCGGCGGTTCCGCAACCACGGCTTCACGGCCGACCACCGTCAGCGGGCACGGGCCGGCTCGTGGTTCTACGAAATGACCGAGCTGGGATACAACTACCGATTGACCGATTTCCAGTGTGCCTTGGGCTTGAGCCAGTTGCCCCAACTCGACGCCCGGATCGCGCGACGCCGGGAAATCGCCGCCCGATACGATCGGGCCTTCGCCCAACTGCCCGGCGTGGAACCGCTGGGCCTTCGCCAAGGCGCGTCGCACGGCCGGCATCTGTACGTGGTTCGATTGGATCGCGACGCGCTGGGCGTAGATCGGGACCGGGTTTTCCAGCGGATGCGCCGGGCGGGAATCGGCGTGGGCGTGCATTACATTCCCGTCCACCTGCACCCGTTCTACCGCCGGCGCTTCGCGACGGCCGAAGGCGACTGCCCGGTCGCGGAGGCCGCCTACGACGAAATCCTCTCGCTGCCCATCTTCCCGGCCCTGACCGATCGGGACGTCGATTGGGTCATCGCATGTCTGTCAGCCGCTTGCGGCCTCGCAACACGAAAACCCTCGAACCCATGAACGTCGTCGCCGTCATCCAGGCCCGCATGGGAAGCACCCGACTGCCCGGCAAAGTCCTGGCAGAGATCGGCGGCCGGTCGATGTTGGCCCAAGTGTGCCGTCGGGTCGCTCGGGCGGCGACGGTCGATCGGCTCGTCGTCGCCACCACGGTTCGACCCGAGGATGAGGCCGTGGTGGCCGAGTGCGACCGGCTCGGCGCGGCCTGTTTCCGCGGCAGCGAACACGACGTGCTCGATCGCTACTGCCGGGCGGCCCGGGCGTATGAAGCCGACGCGATCGTTCGCATCACGGCCGACTGTCCGCTGATCGATCCGGACGTGATCGACCTGGTCGTTCGTGCCTTCCTCGAAGAGCGGCCGGATTACGCCGCCAATACGCTGCGCCGGACCTGGCCGCGGGGCCTGGACACGGAGGTGACGAACTCGGCCGCGCTGGCCCGGGCGGACCGCGAGGCGACCGAGCCGTATCAGCGCGTCCACGTCACGCCCTATCTCTACCAGCATCCCGACCGGTTCCGACTCCTGGCGGTAAGTGGGGCACGATTCCATCGTGCCAGGCACGTTGAAAACGTGCCCCACGTTGACGTGCCCCACAGTGAAGACTTCAGCCGGCATCGTTGGACGGTGGACCTCCCGGCGGATCTCGATTTCGTCCGGGGGATCTATCGGCGGTTCGACGGGGATACCTTCTCCTGGGAAGAAGTATTGCAGTTGCTCGCTCGCGAACCGGCGCTGGCCGACGTCAACGGGCACGTCCGCCAGAAGCATCTCGTGGAGGGATGACCGTGGCCGCAACGCTGCTGGTTCGTGCCGACGCGGGAACCCGAATGGGCACCGGCCACGTCATGCGATGCCTGGCGCTGGCCGACGCTTGGCAAGCCGCCGGACGACGGACGCTCTTCGCCACCCACTGCCCGACGGAATTCCGCGAGTGGATCCGCTCGTCCGGAGCCGAGCCGGTGTCGCTCGAGCGGCCGCATCCCGACCCGGCGGACCTGCACGCCACGCTCGCGCTGTTGTCCGAGGCCCGATCGGAAGCCGCGGACGCCGGGCCGCCCTGGGTCGTGCTCGACGGCTACCACTTCGACGAGACGTACCAGCGCTCGATCCGCGATGCGGGCAGCCGGTTGTTGGTGATCGACGACCCGGCGCGACTCGAACGCTTCCACGCCGACGTCGTCTTGAATCAGAACCCCCACGCTCAACGGCTCGACTACTCGTGCGATCCGGCCACGTTGCTGCTGCTGGGACCTCGCTACGTGTTGTTGCGGCCGGAGTTCCATCGGTGGCGAGATTTTCGGCGAGAACCGCCGGAGGTCGCGCGAAAGGTGTTGATCACCGCCGGCGGGTCCGACCCGGACAACGTCACCCGCACGTTGATCGCGGCGGTGAAGCGACTCGACGTTCCGCGGTACGAAACCAAGGTCGTCGTCGGGGCGGCCAATCCGCATTTCGCCGCGCTAGAGCGGGAACTCCTTTCGCCGCCGGAGACGCCTCGCGCGGGAAACATCGAGATTCTAAGGAGCGTGCCCGACATGGCCGCGTTGATGGCCTGGGCCGACGTGGCGCTGAGCGCCGCGGGAACCACTTGCTGGGAAATGGCGTGGATGCAACTGCCGGCCGCGGTGGTCGCCCTGGCCGACAACCAGATGCCGATCGCCGAGCACGCGGCCGAGGCGGGCACGGCGATTAACCTTGGCCGAGCTGAAGAACTCACCGCGCAGCAGATCGCCGAGGCGCTTTCGGCGCTCTGCCGCGACCGGAATCGACGCGCCGGTCAAAGCGAGGCCGGCCGCCGGCTGATCGACGGCCGCGGAGCCCGGCGCGCCGTGGCCCTGATGGACTCGCTGGACCACCCGGTGCCGGCCGAGGAGATGCAGCTCCGCCTCGCTGTCGCTGAGGACGTGCGGCCGCTCTGGCGTTTGGCGAATGACCCGGCGGTCCGCGGCCGATCGCTTTCGCCCGAGCCGATCCCGCTGGACGAGCACGTGGCCTGGTTCCGGCGGAAGCTGGCCGATCCGGCGACCCGCATCTGGGTGCTCGATTATCAGGGGCTGATCGTGGCGGTGATCCGCTACGATCGCACCGAGGCGGACGCGGCGGAAATCAGCTTCCACGTGGCCTCCGCGTTTCGCCGGCGGGGACTCGGCACGTGGCTGCTGGGCCAGACGCGTCGGCCGGCCGGCGACGAACTGGGCGTCGACCGCGTTCGGGGGATCGTCCGCGAGGAGAATGTTGCTTCGATAAGGACCTTCGAGCGAGCCGGCTTCACGCGGGTGGATTCCAGGATAGTCCGCGGTCGCCCTTGCCACCTCTTCGAGCGAGCGACACGATGAGCGGGAAATCGCTGCAAATCGCCGGCAGACGGATCGGGCCCGACGAGCCGCCCTATGTCGTGGCCGAGATGTCGGCCAATCACCGCGGCGATTTTCAGCAGGCGGTCAAGATCCTCGAGGCGGCCGCCGATGCAGGGGCCGACGCCGTCAAGCTCCAGACCTACACGCCCGACGCCTTGACGATCGATTGCGACCGCCCGTGCTTCCGCATCGAGGGGACAATTTGGTCGGGCCGCACGTTGTACGATCTCTACAGGGAAGCCGCCATGCCCCGGGCGTGGCAGCCGAAGTTGAAGCGGATCGCCGACGGACTGGGCCTGGCGCTGTTCTCCACGCCGTTCGATTCTGGCTCCGTCGATTTTCTCGAGCAGATGCAGGTGCCGGCCTATAAAATCGCTTCATTCGAGCTGGTCGACTTGCCGCTGCTGCGACGGGTCGCGGCGACCGGCAAGCCGGTGATTCTCTCGACCGGGATGGCGACGCTGGGGGAGATCGACGAGGCGATCGGCTCGCTTCGTGAGGCCGGCGGATCGGAGTTGGCCTTGCTGAAGTGTACCAGCGCGTATCCCGCATCGCCGGAGGAGATGAACCTGCGAACCATCGCCCACCTGGCCGATACGTTCGACGTGGTGGCGGGACTATCGGACCATACGCTCGAGCCGGCCGTACCGGTGGCCGCGGTGGCTGCCGGGGCGTCCATCCTCGAGAAGCACCTGACCATGAGCCGGGCGGATGGCGGTCCGGACGGCCGGTTCTCGCTCGAACCGGCCGAGTTCAAGCAGATGGTCCAGGCCGTTCGTATCGCCCGTGCGGCGCTGGGCGGCGTGCATTACGGCCCCAGCGAGCAGGAAACCGACCTTCGACGCCTGCGGCGGTCGCTGTTCGTGGTGGAGGACATCAAGGCGGGAGAAGAATTCACGGCCGAGAACGTCCGTTCGATCCGGCCGGGCGACGGCCTGCACCCGCGTTTTCTGGAGCAGATCCTCGGCCGGCCGGCCCGCGCGGACGTCGCCCGAGGAACTCCCCTTCACTGGCGCCACGTCGAGTAGCACAAAGCCGCGACCGCCGGTCGGGCCCTCTTCCCCGCCGGTCGCGCCCTCTTCCCCGCCGGTCGCGCCCTCATCCCCGCCGGTCGCGCCCTCATTCCCGCCGGTCGCGCCCTCATCCCCGCCGGTCGCGCCCTGTTTCCCGCCCGTCGCGCCCTCTTCGCGGCCGCTCGCGCCCTCGGGGAGTCCATTGATACCCCTCGACGGATGGGGGTTTCACACGGAATTCCCCGAATTCTTGCGAATCCGGGTAGTGTCCTAATTTTGTGTTGCCGGTCCGGTTGGCGGGGCCATGGCCTCCAAGAGTTGCCGGACGCTCCAAGGCCGATCTGCCAGCCCGGCAGCTACGGCCGGCGTCGTCTTGATTAGCGTCTCAGGCTTGTTGCCCGGCAAGAGTTGGAAGGGTATGGACGATCCGTAGACTTTCTCAAGAAATAACAAAGGCCCCATGACTAAATAGCCATGAGGCCTTTGTTGTTCGGCAGGGTGGCCGAGTGGCAAGGCGGCCGACTTATAATCGATTGTCCGGGTAGCCCGTCAAAGCATCACCCCGGCGCGGGTTCGACCCCCGCCCCTGCCGTCTTGTCGCTATCCGTTACGGTTGGTCCAGGATCTTCTGTAGTATCGCGCGATTCTGATCCGCCCCCCGTCGCCGTTCCATTGTTCCTATCGACACTATGCGCGGAATCGTCTTGACCGGCTTGCAGCGTTTGTTCGCCAGCCGTTCGATTGTCCGCATCTGCCGTTTGCGGTACTTTTCCAGTCTCTCGATGGCCCGCCTCATTAGTATCTCCTGATTCTGAAAGTGCCTCTGGGATTAGTCGTATCACCGTTTCTTCTTGCTCGATAGCCGTTTCGGCTATTGGATGGAAGAAATTGGCGAGATCGAATTCAAGCTTAGTCGGCGCCCGAACGTTCTCAAATAGTTGCGTGGCTTCGCTTCTGTCAATTACAAAGCTGTGGGACGGGTAACCGGCGATTAACCTCTCAATTGTATCGTCTTTTACGTTAGTCGTCCGGATTCGCTGGCCGTATTCAAGGGCGATCATGTTTGCACGAACATTATCAGCAAGCCGCAATGGATCAAACTGCCCGTAGATCGGGCTGAAAGCGCCGACGGCCATCTGGGCAGCAACGTCGGCCGCCATTCTCGTGCTGATCTGGAGGCCACTCCGAAAACGCAGCGTCAAGAAGTAGTCCTCAAATGCAGCGAAGAATTCCCTGCGAAGAGTATCCAGCGATTGGATGGGCGTCAATCCGGAAATATACTCCCCTAGTTCCCCCGGCCTTTGCACTTGGATATCAAGGGGACCCAATTCGGCGGTATCCGACATGATAATCTGGTTCGCACCCAGAGCCATGAGTGTACCCGCGCTCTTGCAGGCTGAATCGACAAAGAGCACGAAGGTGTCGTAGTTCCTTTGCAGGCAACGAACTATCTGGTAGGCCACGTCGGCCGAGCCGCCCAGCGTTGACAGCAGTAGCAGGACGTTGTCTCGCCTTTGTCCGGTTCTGATGGCATCGTTAAGCCGTCGCTCCGACTGGATGGCTACCGGGCCAGCAAATACGATGATGTCAGCCTGATACGAATCAGCGATCTTCTGAAAGACCTCCTGGGCCTTAGCGATTTCATCAGACATGATGTCAACCAAGCAAGCGCACAAAGAAAGCCGCGACCAAAGGACATGCGGCTGAGTAGCTCCGTTCGACCTGACATCCCTGACCTCCGTGCCTCGGGAACCCGCATTATACATGCTGTATCTATAAAATCAAGGGGTCCGCTAGGCCATATTGTGGGGTATTGCAAAAACCCACTATACGGGGGGGGCGAAGAGCAACACGCTCTTGGGACACTACCCGAATCCGGCTACAAATCGATGCCGACTGCAAGGTGGCTGAAGAGTTACTTTTTTGTCTTTTTTCCGTCCGTTGGGGCGAAATCGCTTGCAAAGGCCCGCATTTCCGCTAGAATCATCAGTATTACTGCATCGTAATACGTAACACCACCAGCCCACAACGATGGAGGCAGCGTCCATGAACGGGTCGAAATTGCAGTGGCCGCGCGGCGTCTGTGCGCGCATTCTCTTGTGCGGAGGTCTTGCGGCGGCCATGATTTTCGGCCCGACTGCGATCGCCGACGCCCAGAACTGGGAACAGGACGTCGAGTTCATCCGGCACGACGTTTACCAGGCCGTCAACTCGAATGGCACCGGCGCCTACGCCGGCGGCTTCCCCTTCAGGCTCCGAGGAGTCGTTCTCAACAACACCGAAGACTGGCTGGACCCGACGGCCGCCTACGACCCCGGCTTGCACTTGTTCGAGTTGGGCGGCCAGGCCGAGTTCTACGTCCAGGCGGTGGATTTGGCCGGCGACACGTGGGACGACGGGGATTTCGGCGGCACCGCCTGCTGGATCGGGCAGAACTACGGCAACCATGTTATGCACCAGGAGCCGGTGTTCAGTTATACCGACGCCCAATGGTACGCCGAGTTGGATCGGCTGCAACTCTGGTACGAGGGCAGCACCGCGTGGCCGCTGGTCCGCGCCGGCAA
>Ga0307380_10012594_pt1 | contig 10516 bp, 7 predicted proteins | sample UN3MG_FD_202239 | JGI IMG/M metagenome (GOLD analysis project Ga0307380, IMG submission 202239) | Soil microbial communities from Risofladan, Vaasa, Finland - UN-3 | ecosystem: Environmental > Terrestrial > Soil > Coastal area > Acid sulfate soil | place: Finland: Risofladan, Vaasa | collected... | reverse complement strand
ATCACTTCAACATGGCGGAGATTAGGTATGCCGCCCAGGAAATCACCTGGGAGCTCCGCACGGCGAAGTGTAGGATGTACCCGACCAGTCTAGACGAATGCTCCGGGTACGCGGATGGTCATTACAGCTGCGATGTCAGGCGTGTGAGTGACGACGCCGACTTCCACGCCGAGAGGGAGTGGAAGCACCTCCTCTACGAAGACTTTAAGAACCTCGTGTCGTTGTAGAGGGAGGTGGCTGGTTGATGATGTCGTTCAGGTCCGTGGGTCAAGGTGGCTGCCGTTAAAATGGTGGGAGTGGTTTTGGCGAAAGGGATGCGTGAGGAGTATACGGGTGTAGTTATGAACTACCGTATAGGCCCGAAGAGGCAGAGGAGCCGTGAATGTATAATCAAGGTGCTCGATGCGGACCCATCGGAGTCCAGGAGGCTGATAGGGTGGAAGGTGCACTGGCCACACAACGATCCGAAGTTAGTCGGCAGGATATCCAAGCTCCACGGGAAGAGCGGGGCGCTCAGGGTTAAGTTCAGAATAGGGCTGCCCGGTCAAGCCCTGAGCAGTCGTGTGACGATATCACGGTAATTAGATGACTGCGATTCGTTCTGCGACTTCTATTCCTCGCGCGTTCCGCAGCCCTGATTCTATATTTTTAGATTTGATGGCGTTGGGACTTTGTGAGAAGTAGGTAGGTCATGGTTTGGGTGTTTCACCCTTCACTCTGGTCCGGGGAGTTGGGTTCCCCTAATCCGTGATGTTAGCTCCCTAGGACTTCCCTCAGCAGGGCGATGTTTCTCTCCACATCTCGGGCGTCGTACATCCCGATGTTCCATGCGTCGACGAACTCGTGGAACTGGAGTGCGTATCTCACCGCCGAGTCCCCGTCCTCTCTCAGCCTGCCCCCGTACAGCAGCTTTATGACGTAGACGCCCTTCCCCGCCTCCTTGAGGGCCCTGAGGGCGTCAAGATGCTCGTCCAGCGTCCCGTCCTCGACATAGCCCCCCACCTTGTTCAGCGTGGTGCAGACGACCTCTATCTCGGGGACCTCCAGGGCCTGCCTGAGGACGAGGGTGCTATGGGTGGAGAGGCCGGTCGCCCTCACCTCGCCGGTCTCCCTCGCCTCGTGGAACGCCCTCAGCGTCTCCATCCTGTCCGCCAGGCTCCCCGACTCGTAGGGGCGCCCCGTGGAGTCCCGTCTGCTGAGAGTCCACGGGGGGACGTTGTGGAGGAGCATGAGGTCGACGTAGTCGGTCCCCAGGCTCTCGAGGGAGAGCCGGACGGCCTCCTTGCCCTCCTGGAAGCTCTTGGCGTTGGATTTGTCGGTTACGACGACGTCCCCCCTGTCCACCAGGTCCAGCCCGGCCCTGATATGGGGGTAGGTCCCGTAGTCGTCCGATGTGTCCCAGAAGTTGACTCCCATCTCCAGGGCGTCCCGCAGGACGGCCCCTCCCTGCTCCGGGGAGAGGTCTCCCTGGGTCTTCATGCCGTCTGGGCCCTTCTTTATCGCGAAGGGTTCGGTTCCGAAGCAGAGTCTGGAGATCTTGAGCTGCGTTGGGCCGAGTTGGGTCTTCTTCATCTAAGCACCTTCCCAGACGAGAGGCCTGTCTTCAACCTAAATAATGTTCTACCCAGTGGGTGTGAGGGATAAGAGATTGGGTGAATAGGGCCCATCTGCCGCTTTTCTTAAGTATTTCATCACATCATCTTGGTTGAGTTGATGGGACAGCGTTGAGACGAAGGCTAACGCCGCTCCTAGCCCTCTTGGTCATCGCATCCATGCTCACTCTTTCTCCCTCCGCGACAGGGGCATCTGACATCCGACTCGAAGGGTTCGTGTTCGACCCGAACGGATCTCCCGTCCAGGGTGCCTCGATCAGGCTGTGGGGTCTCCGGCTCGAGGGGAAGACTGTGACGGACCCTGATGGGTTCTACATCCTAGATGCCCAGACCAATGAGGTGGCGTGCAAGCTCTACGCTTTCTTCGATGATCCTGAGACGCCGGGTGTCGAGTTGATGCCTACGGCTCGCTCCATCGAGACGTCCGGGGACGTAGCTGAGCAGGTGAACTTCACTCTAACCCGAGCCGCCACCCTCGCTATGAGGGGGCAACTTCGGCGCATCGGGTCGACCAGCGTCATCACGAGCTATGCCTTCGAGGTCATAGACCCGTCGACGGGTATGATCATGAGGTTCGGCGACTATCGGCTCATCTACGGGACTGGGCTGGATACCCTGAGCAAGTTCATCGGGCTCGACCCCGACCTGGTGGTCGTGCCATCCGGGATCCCCGTGAAGATCGAGGGCTCCTACTCTTACACGTATGAGAGAACTAGGAGGGGGCTGATCGGCTGGTCCATATCGCTTCAGAGCATAATAGAGGCCTTCGGAAGGTTTGAGGTCTCCGAGGGCGACGGCTTCTTGCTGGGAGCGGGGGAGGTCGTCGACCTAGACATCCGGAAGTACAGCCTCGCCCATGACTTGGTGAAGCTTGAGGGGCTCAGGGGCGAGGTGGGGGACAACCTGACACTGATGGAGGGCGAGGGGTTCTACACGGCCTCGGAGAGGCACGAGCTCCGGAGATCGGATGAGTTGATACGGACGGGGACGTATCACCTCGAGAAGGGGGACTATGACGCGTCTTACGTTGACCTCCGCCAGGCCTACCTGAAGCTGGCGGGCGTCAAGGGAAGGCTGGAGGCCGTCGCCGTCGAGGCCTCGTTCTCGGTGAACGTTCTCATCGTCTTCATCTCCCTCACATCGGTCGCCCTGGCCTCGCTGCTCACGGGTGGAGGCCTCAGGAAGCTGCTGGTCGCGACTGGCCTGTACGTGCCGATGATCCTGTTCCTGAACTGGGTCTATCCTGGCAGCGGGGCGGTCGCCGCCGACGCCTTCCTCAGGATGAGCATCCTCGGTTTCACCGTCGCGCTGTTCATCGAGGGGGCCGCCCCTCAGATTTTGGGCAGGGGGGCCGGTGGTGGGGTTCTTCCCCGTCTCGCCTCTGTCTCCGTCATCTTCGCTATGGCCAAGCGGAACCTCAGGAACAGGAGGCTCAGGACGGCCTTAATGTTCTCAACGCTCCTCGTGCTGACGATGAGCTTCGTTGCCCTCACCTCCCTCTCGGCCGGCTACGGCCTCACCTACAGGGCGATCACCTCCTTCGAGCCCGGGGCTGAGGGGGTACTCATCAGGCCCCCAGAGTACGCGCCGCGGACCACGTTCGAGGAGGGCTGGTTCTACTCCGTCATCCCGTCGGTGGTCGACTGGGCTGCGGGGGTGGACGGTGTAGCGAGTATCGCCGTCAAGGCCGAGAACACTCCGACGCTGGGACCCTATGGAAGGATCGGGGATAAGTCCATCTACGGGGTCCTAGGGGTCCAGCCGGACGCTGAGCCTATAATGGAAGCATTGGACGGGGTGGTCGTCGCGGGGGATCCTCTGAGGGAGGATGACACGTGCCTCCTGGAGGAGTCCTTCCGGTTCAACGTGGAGCTGGGGGAGCAGATCGTGATCCGCGGCGTGGAGATGAGGGTGGTGGGATTCTTCTCCCGTGGCATCAGCGGGGTGATGGACGTGGACGGCGAGTCGATCCTCCCTAAGTATCAGATCAACTATGAGCCGGGCTCCGACATCCCACTGATCGATGCGGTGACCTGCGACCCCGGGAACGTCGTGGTGACGACCGTGGAGACCGCCCTCAGGGTACGCAACGTCAAGCTGTCCAGAATAGCCGTTGAGCTCGAGGAGGGGGTGAACCCGGAGATCATCGGGAAGGGCATGGCTTTGACGAGGGAGTACCGTTTCTGGGTCTCATCCAGGGGGAGTGTGAACGTCGCCCACATGGGTGATATGCTGGGGGGCAAGGGTTTCCCGCTGTTGGTGCCTTGGGTGATCGTGGTGCTGAACGTGGTCACGACTATGATGAACGCCATGTACGAGCGTCGCAAGGAGATCAACATCCTCTCCAGCATCGGGCTAAACCCCGCCCACATCTCTGGCATCTTCCTCGCCGAGGCCTCGATTATAGGGGTCATCTCGGGGGGCCTAGGCTACCTCCTCGGCCTCGGCTGGTACCCCCTGATGGCGAGGTTTTCCTTCGCCCCGGTAGTCCAGCAGAAGATTTCGGCGTTCTGGTGTGTCGCGTCGATCGGCATCTCCCTCGCGTCGGTGGCCGCGGGCTCGATCCTCGCGCTCCACGATTCCGTGGTCCTCACACCGTCGCTGAGGAGGAGGTGGAGCATGGGTGCGCCGTCGATGGATGAGGGCTTCGTCGAGATCTCCCTGCCGGTGAAGGTCGAGGCGGGGCTCGTTGACTCCTTCCTCGGGTTCATGAAGGGTTCCATGGAGGGCTACAGGGACACGATGGCGGAGCGATTCATCACCGGTCTCAGGGAGGATGTGAAGGGGCGGACCTGGGATCTAGTCTTCACGTACGGAGAGGGGCAGCCGAGCCTGGGCGGGATAAGGACGTACAACGTACTCAGGTTGGTCGAGGAGGGGCACGGCATCTTCACGCTGGTGCTCCGATCCAGGGGTAGCAAAGAGTCAGCGTACAGAACGGGCTCCTTCATCAGGCAGCTGCTGATGAGGTGGGCGACGGAACGCGGAAGGTTAGGAGAAGGCGGGGCCTAACCACAGTTTACCTTGGTCCACGTGTTGTGCGAATGCCGAGGTTCACTTTGTGGTTATGGTGTACCTGCAGCCTGTGAAGACAAGTGACTCGTCGATCAGCCTTATCAGGCCCCTCACTTGCTGGGAGGTCGGTGGCTGCTCCCATTCTATTACGTAGTCGTCATCACCGAGGGTCTCCCTCCCCTGGCGGACCAGGCTGCCGGTCTTGAGGTCGAAGGTGGGGTCCACAACGCCGACTATGTGGGAGACGGTCTCTCCGTAAAGGAACCTCTTGTTCAGGTTCTTGAGGAGTCCGTCCATCGCGTCTAGCCCCTTGTCTATGGAGGGGCCGATGAGTTTTATGTAGCTCTTCAATGTATGTGACCTCGTTTTCTCTCAACGGTTCAAGATGAATAAATAAATGTTGATTAAGGATCGAAGGTGTGGACTCGATAAGCGAATCAATGATGGTTCTGGCTTGTTCTTCGGGGTAGACCCCTCTGATCTACAGTGACCTAGTATCTCCCTGGGATCTGTAGTTGCTTCAGGCTGTCGTGGATAGTCGGAGTGATATCATCGACCTGAGGTCTAGCGTCAGGAAGTTAGAGGGTTGAGTGGCGCGTGTCTTTGGCAGGTCGATTCTTGATAACGGTAGTATTGACTGTCTCTATGATATGGGAGGTACTAACTACCGATTTAACGAGCGTGCGCAGGAGGGATATGCGCGCAAAAAAGTAATAGCACCTAGGGGTGACTCCGTACGAGAGGTTGCCCACCATGTTCAGCTTCAAGGTATCATACCTTGAGGAGCTCTGCAGCAAGACCATAGACGGACGGGTCCTCTTAATGATCTCCACAGATGAGGGCGAAGAGCCCAGGTTCCAGATTAGCAATTACCCTGACACCCAGCTCATCTTCGGGATCGACGTTGAGGACATGAAGCCAAGGGACGAGGCTGTCATCGACCGGGGCGTTTTCGGCTTCCCCTTGGAGAGCATAGATCAGATCCCAACCGGAGAGTACTGGGTTCAAGCCCTGATTCACAGGTACGAGACCTTCCACAGATCCGACGGCCACGTGGTGAAGCTTCCCATGGATCAAGGCGAGGGTCAGAAGTGGAACCGCTCCCCTGGCAACTTGTACAGCACTCCTGAGAAGGTCCTGATAGAAGTCTCTAAGGGGAGCTCCGTCGAGATCGTCCTAGACCAGGTCATCCCCGCCATCGAGGAGCCCGAGGACACAAAGTACGTCAAGCACGTCAAGATCCAGAGTAAGCTCCTCACCGAGTTCTGGGGTCGCCCCATGCACCTGGGGGCCGTCCTCCTCCCAGAGGGATTCGACGAGCACCTCGAAGCCCGATACTCTCTCATCGTCTGGCACGGCCACTTCAGCCAGAACCTCTATACGGGCTTCAGCGAGACGCCACCAGACCCGGAGCTCGAAGCAGAGCCCATTAACAAGAGCAGGTTAATGAAGACCCTCAAGGACCTGACAGGTCCCGACCTCCCCAGAGACCCCGAGTACTTCGAAGCGTACAACGTGCTTTCTCAGAAGTATGCCTACAAGCTCTACAAGGACTGGAAGAAGCCAGGATTCCCCCGGATGATCCTCATGTGCATCCAGCACCCGACTCCCTACTACGACGACTCATACGCCGTCAACTCAGCGAATCAGGGACCCTACGGCGACGCCATAAACCGCGAGCTCATCCCCTACGTGGAGGAGAAGTTCAGATGTATAGGTGAGGGCTGGGCTCGCACCCTTATGGGGGGCTCCACGGGGGGCTGGGAGATCCTCGCCACACAGGTCTTCTACCCCGACGATTACAATGGATGCTGGTGTTGGTGCCCCGACCCTGTGGACTTTAGGGCCATGTGCCTCACGAACATCTACGAGGATACGAACGCCTACTTCATTGAGGGCACATGGAAGCGGAACCTGAGGGCGGGCTACAGGACTACTGTCGGAGAGGTCCTATTCAGCACCAAGGAGGAGGCCCAGCTGGAGCTCGTGAAGGGGACCAGGTGCCGCTCCGGGAGCCAGTGGGATATCTGGTTCGCCACGTATGTCCCCGTGGCCGACGATGGCTACCCGTCGCTCCTCTTCGACAAGGTGACGGGGGAGATTGACTCCTCCGTCGTGGAGTTCTGGAGGGAGAACTACGATTTGAGACACATCATGGAGAGGGACTGGAAGATCCTGGGGCCGAAGCTCAAGGGGAAGCTTCGGTTCTACTGTGGCGACATGGACTCCCATTACCTGAACAACGCCGTCTACCTCATGGAGGAGTTTCTGGAGAACACTGAGGATCCTTACTATGATGGTCTTTTCATGTATGGCGACAGGTTCAGCCACTGCTGGTATGGGGACCCGAATGTGGCCTCGGCTCTCGACAGGTACGTCATCGTGCAGCGCCTCGCCAAGGAGATGGCAGAACACATAACAAAGACCGCTCCGCCCGGAGCAGACGTCACGAGCTGGAAGTACTGAGCCTCGGCCGCACTCGTGACGAGAGATCCTTTATTCATCCCCAACCCTTATCCAGTCCTCAACCTAAATAACGCCTTGATCTAAAATGATTGATCCGTTTTGTCTTCAGATGGTAAGATGACAAGTCGTTATACTGGGAGGTAGTGATTGACAGGAGAGTGAGTAAAGAAAGGCGTTTTGCCTTCATTTATCTTCGATTTCTAGTAAGTATCTTGTGTTAAACATTTTCTAATGTATACTGTTTTGTTAAATGATACCTTAGATTTCATTTTATGTGTAGATTATTGACCACCTTTATCTTAAGAGTACAGAGCCCGAAAGCTTACACTCATTTCAGGTTGTTGTAGAGCTCCTTGCAGTTGTCGAGGTCGTGGGCGTAGGCCTCCCACTTCCAGCTTCTCTTGACTTCCCCCTCCCCGTGCTCCTTCTTCTCGTAGACCCTGCCGGAGGCGAGCCAGTCGCCGTCTGTTCTGACGTAGATTATCCCCTCGGTGTTCTTCTCGTAGAGCTGGGTGCCTTTCTTCTTCTGCTCTGCCTTGGGCAGCCTCTTGAATGTGGCTGCAATCTCGGTGGAGAAGAGGAGGGGTTTCCGTATCTGGTTGGGGGCATAGTGGCCGAGGCTTCCCAGGAGGTTGGCGCGAGGGTGGCCGTAGTCGGGCATGTCGCCGGATGAGACGACGGAGACCCAGGGCCTGACGGTGTTGAGGAACTCGGGGGTGAAGTGCTGGCTGCCGTGGTGGTTGGCCTTGAAGACGTGGGCCCTTAGGTCCTTGATCCTCCAGCGGTTTCTGACGTGGCCTTCTGCGAGGTTGTTGAGGTCGCCGCATAGGAGTATCCTTGCTTTGCCGTATTCCAGCATGACGCAGACGGAGTTGCCGTTGATGGTCTCCCCGGCGTCGCCGTATTTGAGGAGTCTGGGAGATTTGTCTGAGCCGAAGTTGATGGGGGCGAGGAATCTAATGGTGAGCCCGGTGCTTCCGAGCTGGAGGTGGGGCGTCCTGTGGTCTGCCCTGGTGCAGTTGAGGGTGATGCCCTTCTTCTCGGCATTTGTGCGGGCGGTGTTGACTGCGTCGCGCCACTTTTTGTAGGTGGAGATGAGCTGGCCCTTGGAGTCGAGGTCGGCGACGTCGGAGTAGGTGTCTGTGAGCATGGTGCCCTTCTTTAGCTTCTTTGTTGGTCCTGTGTTCTCCTTGCCGATCTTGTAGATGCCGTTGTGGTAGATGTTGCGGACGGTGATGTTGGGGTCCTCGAGGATGGGGAAGAGGCCCCAGCTGTGGTCCTTGTCACCGTGGGTCATAATGACGGCGTCGAAGGTCTTGGGGTTCTTCTCCAAGTCGTACTTGTAGTCGAGGTAGGTGTGGGCGGCGTCGTCTGCTCCTCCGTCGATGAGGACCCTGCGGTTGTCGGCGGTCTGGATGAGGATGGAGTCACCCTGGCCGACGTCGAGGAAGTGGATCTCCAGGTACTTTTTATCGTCGAGGTCGTCACTGTAGACGTATCCCTTGCCGCCTCTGAAGCTTCCCTTCACCCATTTGGGGTCCGAGTCGTCCTCGATGTTCACCCATTCGCCGACGAATAGGTGGGCCACCCGTTTTCCCTTCTTGGGGTCGGGCTTGTCGTAGACAGTGGACATCAGCTTCGAGACCCACTTGTAGTTGGGTGGGAATAGTTCACCTGAGGTGCCTGACATAAAATTTCAGTTATAAAAATGTCTGGAGAGTTTAAAACTAATATGAAAGGAATAAGTCTCCTTTCATTTAGAGCAGATTTGGTTGCCTCTATTTTATTCATTAAATTGGGCGCACGCAATTCTTCATGATCAATAACATTTGATCAGAATACAGTTCAGTAACCTTCTTTCGACTATCTTTAAAAGTCATAATCTTTTACTTTACCCTGAATGGTTCGAAGAGGTAAATTGGATATAATTGCAGACATCCTTAGAGTCGCTCAGGGAGGATGTAAAAAAACTAGGCTTGTTTATGAGACGAATCTAAATTTTCAATTATTGGGTGAATATCTGGAGGTATTATTTACGAAGGGTTTTATATTTCAATATGAAAAGGAGTTTCTAACATCAGACGCGGGATTTCAGTTTTTGAGATACTATGATTTACTTGTGGGCCTATACAATGGAGAAGATTATGATAAACCTGTTAGTTCTGTAATGAGTAGAAATGTAGAAAAATCCTCATAGTAATATTTTTTGAAAAGGTTTCGATGCACGCAGACTTATGTCAAAGGTTTTTTCTATAGAACTCATTGCTTCTCGGTAACTTGAACTGAACCCTGCTTGTCCTGGTCGGGGCCGAAGCGTACATAGTTAGATCCGTAGGCCACCCCTCTGGTGACGTTTATCTTCAACCTCGTCGAGCTTAGGTGATCCACGTAGAAATACCCCACGGTGTCTGATCTATTCTCCTCTATGCAGCCAATTCGCGCAAATCGCTTGATGAATCTAGTGCATGAGAAAACTATATTCAAACGACAGATGAAGAATCCAATGATATTTTTACCAAATATTATATTGATATAAGGAATTTTTTTATAAAAAAAATTAGTAATATTGTTTCTTATCTTTATGTCTTGACAATTTATATTCTTCATTTTGATCTTTTAACTTATTAAATTTGGTGCTATGATGAGAAAAAGAAAACACGCCTTAGTAGAAAAAGAAGATAAAAATGAAGATATGCGGAATGTATTAAGTAAATATTTTCTGTCGAAATTTAAGGAGATGGGTATTACTCCTATTGTAATAAAGAGGATAAAGAGTTAAAGTTATATTTTATGTTATTTATCTAGTCTTCATAACTAGCCGATATAATTCAGAATTTTATATATTTAATAATTATCTTGTTTCACGAGCTTTTTTCATCTAATCTTGGGAAAATTATGTGCTATTATCAAAGGTTTTTCATGTGCAGACTCCAATTTCTATTCGCTTTTATTACTAGATTACAATATCTTCTTGACACGCTCATCGACTGTCCTGCTCAATACACACATATTTTTATGTTTTATCAAATTCTAGAAAGCTTTTGAATTAGACATGTCTCATGCTCAGATGACTGTACGGGGTTCTCATAAGAAAATTTCAGTGCAAAAACCATGCAAGTTTTGTGAGCGATTTGAGAAGCTGAGTATAGGAGTTTGTCCAAATTGTGGACGGCTTCTAGACTCGTATTTAATTAATTATTTAAAAAATGCAAAATCAACACAAATCTACAATACGTTTTGAACCCTCTAATGGAATTCTTACTCAGGCGAGCGCGGACGGCAGCCTGAGCGCTTTCGTATTTCTTTTTTTATTTGCCTTTAAAATAGGAACTCCAGCAGTGCGATCCAGATGTTCATATAAAGCCCCGCTATGAGGGAGGTGACCAGGATCGTCGATGAGATCGTCTCCTCGTGGAAACCAT
>Ga0307380_10012593_pt1 | contig 10517 bp, 9 predicted proteins | sample UN3MG_FD_202239 | JGI IMG/M metagenome (GOLD analysis project Ga0307380, IMG submission 202239) | Soil microbial communities from Risofladan, Vaasa, Finland - UN-3 | ecosystem: Environmental > Terrestrial > Soil > Coastal area > Acid sulfate soil | place: Finland: Risofladan, Vaasa | collected... | reverse complement strand
AAATGATATTTTTATGCCTTTCTCAATGGTCAATTAATCGAGTGTCATCGGCTCGGGTTTTCGGCTGGCACGGCGGTAAATCGTGATACCTTTACAGCCAAGCTCATAGGCCAGTTTGTAGGTCTTGTCCACTTCGGCTGTGGTGGCTTTTTCGTGGAAGTTAATTGTTTTGCTGACCGCTGCGTCGCAGTGCCTTTGAAAAGCGGCCTGCATTTGGATGTGCCATTCGGGTTTTATATCGTAGGCGCACTTGAAGACTTTGCGGATTGTAGCGGGGATTTGGGAGATTTTTTGAATACTGCCGGCCTTGGCGATTTGCTGTTCGAGTTCTTTAGTGTAGAGGCCTTTCCTTTCGGCGATTTGTTTGAAGACCGGATTTACGTGCAGCATTTTTGTCCCGTTTAGTATCTGCCGAACGAATACCAGTGAATAGGCCGGCTCGATTCCGCTGGAGCAGTCTGCGATAATGCTGATTGTGCCGGTCGGGGCAATGCAGGTAATAGATGCGTTGCGGACCTTTGTGTGCCTTTTGGTTCGCCAGATACTCTCATTCCAGTTTGGGAAAGGCCCCCGCAAATTGGCAAGTTCACCGCTGGCCTGATGCGCCTTCTCGTTAATAAACTTCATAAGCTCGGCGCCGAATTCGATACCCTGCTGTGAATCGTAAGGGATGCCGAGCAGGAACAGACAGTCGGCGAAACCCATAACGCCCAGTCCGATTTTGCGGTTTGCCTGTGCCAGGCGCACGGTGTCTCTGACGGGATAGTTGCAGGCATCGAGGATATTGTCCAGGAATCGTACCGCAAGCTTGATGGTTGCAGCTAATGCTTTCCAATCCATATCAATTTTTCCGTCGGCGGTTTTTACGAACTTGGTAAGATTGATACTTCCCAGAGTACAGGCCTCGAAAGCAAGTAAAGGCTGTTCGCCGCACGGATTGGTAGCTTCGATAGGACCTAAAGAAGGGGTCGGATTGTCACGGTTGATTCGGTCGATAAAGACTACTCCCGGCTCTGCGCTTTTATGGGCGCAGTTGACTATCGTTTTCCACATATCGCCGATGGTGTAGAATTTAGCCGCAGAGACGGATGATACCGATTTTTCTGTTAGCTTCGTCAAATCGCTGATGGTGTAGTTTGCAATATCAAGTTTGAGCGGCAGCAGGTACCGCTGCTGGGTGTGGGGATTTTTTACGATGTGCAGTGTTTTGCCCGATTCGAGTACCTGCCGCATCCAGTCATCGCGGATTTTCACCGAGATATTGAAATTGGTAAAGGCCTTCAGGTTCTGCTTGGCGTATAGAAATTTCAGTATGTCGGGATGCTCGACACTCATCATCCCCATATTTGCCCCGCGGCGGAAGGCACCCTGTTGAATTGCGTTGGTGGCCTCGGAGAAGACCCGCCAGAAGCTGATGGGCCCTGAGGTTGTTCCGCCGGACGAGCCCACACGGTCGCCGGTCGGTCTTAATTTGTCGAATGAAAATCCTGTTCCGCCGCCGGCCTTTTGAATAAGGGCCGTTTGCTTAATCGTCTCGAATATTGCTTCTATACTGTCTTCAATCGGTAGCACAAAACAGGCGCTGAGCATTCCGCCGGGGCGGTTTGCGTTCATAAGGGCAGGTGAGTTCGGCAGAAACTTCAGTGACGCCAAAAGGTCGTAAAATCTTCTGTGCCATTTTTCGATTTCGCCGGCCTCGGGCTTATATTTGACTTCGGCTTCGGCTGCGGTTTTTGCAACTCTGCTGAAAAGCTGCGCCGGGGTTTCGATGCATTTCCCGTGCTTATCTTTGATAAGGTATCGGCTTTGCAGCACGGTTATGGCATTTTCACTAAGTTCAGGGTCCTTGCCCGGGGCGGGTTCTATACCAAGTTCAGACATAAAAAACCCCAATAGTTAAAAAAGCAAATACGATACTACATTTTTTTAAGCCATCTGAACCGAAAAACATCTCGGATTTTTTTAGTGAATCGAATCCCCATCCGCTGGGTACTGCTCTTAAACTCGGTCCGTTTCAAATCGTCAACCGAAGGTTTTTTCGGCTCTTTGCCGAAGAGCGACAAAATCCCGCCGGCAAGCGAACCGAGAAATGAACTTGTTTTAGTGCGAACAGACATTTAATCATTCGTGGTTCGTGCATCGTGGTTCGTTTCTCGATTCACGATTCACTATTCACGATTCCCTATCATTAAATTACCTTTGTATTGCCAGCCTTGTAGCGGCTAACAACTCTTCGCCGTTACGGCTTACTAATTCGGTTCTGCTAAATAATTGGTGCCTGTCGAGGATTTGCAGCTTGCGGTCGTAATATCTTTGCACCGCTGCTGTACCGCCTTCTGCGGTGCCGGCGGTTTTATACCCGCCGTCCAGGAGCCACGAGCTTATTTCGTCGTCGTACTCGGCGGGGTAAATCAGAGCAACCACAAATTTGTCTTCGCTGTATTTAGCCAGGTGCACCTTTGCCCTACACGGTGGGGTGGTTTTGACAGCAAGATTAACGAGTTCCTTGAAATCCTTTCTTGCGGTTTCGATGTTATTTGAGTAAAAGAACATCCCCGCTTCTAACTGGAAAGTTTCTTTATGCAGGCCTTTTAGTTCGAGTTTACCATCCGGATAGGCCTTGTGAATTTTATAGACCTTGCCGTCTTTGTATTTCTCGCTTTCCAGAAGCTCGGCCACCTCTTCGGCGGTAAAGCCGACGCCGGTGTGGTCGCCGAAATCGAAGATATACAGGCCGACATATTTCTGGCTATTTTGTAAATCAGGCAGTTTCATAATTTTATTTAACTTTCAATCGGGCAAATCTTCTTTTGCCGACCTGAACGACCATACCGTCAACTGGAGTGATTTGGGCGTTGGGGTCGGTGATTTTTTCGCCGTCAATACTCACAGCGGATTGTTTTATCATTCTTTTTGCCTCACTTGTCGATGAGACAAGTTTGCTGTGCAGCAGAAGTTTGCTTGCCATAATCGGCTCTGCGCTTATTTCAATCTCCGGCATATCGTCGGGCAATTGTCCCTGTGCGAATACTTTGTCGAACTGTGCGGCGGCTGATTCAGCGGCCGACTTGTCATAAAACTGCTCAACAAGCATTTTGCCCAGTAGCACCTTTGCCTCTTTCGGATGTGTTTTTTCAGGGTTGAGAAGTTCCGTTATTTCTTCGGTGGGCAAATCGGTCAAGAGCGTAAAGTAATTTTCCATTAAACAATCGGAGATGCTCATAACCTTGCCGAACATATCACCCGGCTCATCGGTTACGCCGATGTAATTGCCCTTCGATTTGCTCATTTTTTCTTTGCCGTCCAGGCCGACAAGAATGGGCATAGTAATTACAACCTGCGGATTTTGGCCGTCAACCCGCTGCAGGTCTCTGCCGACCAGATTATTAAAGGTCTGGTCTGTCCCGCCCAATTCGACATCGCTTTTTATCATAACCGAGTCATAGCCCTGCATAAGCGGGTAAAGAAATTCATGTATGCCGATTGGGTCGCCTTTTTTGTGCCGCAGCTCAAAAGTGTCCCTCTCTAACATACGGGCGACGGTCATATTGCTTGTGAGCTTGATAATATCAGCCAGGTTCAGTTCCGCCAGCCATTCGCTGTTGTATCGCACTTCGAGCTTGTCCTCTGATGTGTTTAATATTTTGCCCGCCTGCCGAAAGTAAGTCTTTGCGTTTTTTGCTATCTGCTTTGAGGAAAGCACCGGTCGGGTCGTGTTTTGGCCGGAAGGGTCGCCGATTAGCGCGGTGTAGTCGCCGATGATAAGGACCGCCTTGTGGCCGAGGTCCTGGAACTGACGCATTTTCCGCAACACTACGGTGTGGCCCAGATGTATATCGGGACTTGTCGGGTCAAGGCCTAACTTGATTCGCAGCTGTCGGCTATTGTCGGCCGCCTCGGTCAGTTTCTCTGCAAGTTCCTCCTCGGTGTATATCTCAATCGTGCCGTGCTTCAAAGCTTTAATTTGCTGTGCGATTTTGGCTGTCATATATTTCTCTCTGTAAATCGATATATTTCAAATGCAGATTATAAGGCATAAACAAAGAATAGGCAACCACCAGTTCGACAAATATACGCTGCGGGCAGTCGGTTATTCTTTGGTCCTGTCTTGTTTAATATATGATTTCACAGCAATTGCGTAAAGGATAACAGCCGCAACGAACAGAGTAACACATATGGCCTTTACCTGTCCCCGGCTTATCAATCTGAATAACGGTATTGCCCTGCTCGGCCAGAATATCCGCACGTCTCCGTGATAAATTGCGTCGAGAAAAACGTGGAGCCACACGCCGAGAATACCGGAAGCAACCATTTTCCAGAAATTGGTTTTGTAAGGTATGCGAAGCTGCTGCATTGCCCACGCCAAGGCCGGTTTTGCCCTGTAAGCTAAAGCCCCCCATACGGCGCCGGCCACTGTCCCGAACAACAGCGTATGACAATACCTATGACAGGGCCAACCAAGGCCGAGCAGCCCTATGACCAGTACTTCGATGTCAACTATGACGTTGGCCAATATGAAGACGGGTATATCAATCCACCTGCGCAGCGTCAGGGCGACAAATCCACTCGGCCCAAAATGATATGGCGTAAATGGCAAAGGAATCTCACTTCAGAGAATAACAGCAGCTAAATGCCGGTTAAGTACCCATTTTTCTGCAGGTAGTTTTGGACGTAGTCTTTTATTGCGTCTTCAAGAGGGGTTGTTTCTTGAGCGTAGCCGGCGCTGCGGAGTTTGGACATCTCGGCCTGCGTAAAATATTGATACTGATTGCGAATCGAGTCGGGCATTTCGATATATTCAATGTTCGGCTCTTTGCCCATAGCGGCGAAAGTTGCCTTTACCAAATCGTTCCAGGAGCGTGCCCGGCCGGTGCCGATATTGAACAGACCACAAATTTCAGGATTGTCCAGAAAGAACAGCGTCATATCGACGGCATCCTTGACATAAATAAAATCCCGCACGTATTCGCCGTCGGCATACTCGGGATTGTGCGATTTGAACAACCCCACTTTGCCGGCTGCCTTTATCTGCTCGAAGGCCTTTAAGATAAAGCTCCGCATATTACCCTTATGATATTCGTTTGGTCCGAAGACGTTGAAGTATTTCAACCCGACGATTTTACTCAGCAGGCCGGTATCCTTCGCCCACAGGTCAAAGTGCTGCTTTGAATAGCCGTACAGATTCAGCGGTTTGAGTTCGTCTATTTTCTCTTCATCGTCGCTGAAGCCCTCTGAGCCGTCCCCGTATGTGGCTGCACTCGATGCGTAGATAAAACGGACATCGGCTTCGGTTGCCCACTGAGCCAGTACCCTGGTGTATTCGTAGTTGTTTTTTGTAAGGTATGCGGCGTTTGTTTCTGTGGTGCTCGAGCAGGCGCCCATATGCAGAACGGCCTCAACAACAGAAGCGATTTTTCTTTCGACGACCATTTCCAGGAAGTCGTCCTTATGTGCGTAATCAGTGAAAGAGAGATTTTGCAGATTTTTCCATTTTTCTTCGGTGCCGTTTGTTTTTTCTTTTGGTAAATTCTTCACCTCATCGCCGGTGAGCTCGTCAACAACGAGAATGTTATTGATTCGGCGGCTGTTCAGCGCTGCTATTAATGCTGAGCCGATAAACCCCGCTCCGCCCGTAACTATTATCATTTTCGAATCCTTTAATTGAGAGTTCCATTTTGTTTTGCATAAGCTTAGATTGCTTTTTTGGAGGTGTCAAATGTTTAACGGGTCTTTCGCGCATAAAAAAAGCCGCCCGAAAACGGACGGCTCCAAAATCTGAAAACTCAAACAAAATCTAACACAGGGCGATGTAACTTGCGATAGCCAGAATTAAAATACGCCTTTTATTAAATATAAAAGGAATCCACTTTTCGTAATAAAACCTTTTCATTTTACCTTAGCACCCCTGATTCATCCTTCTATTACTAAGTGTTATTATAGCAGAAAGGGGTGCCCTAAGGCAAGAAAAATTACGCTTTATTTACGTAAACTCCTTTCGGAGAAGTAGTTATGTCCTTAAAAAAGCACACATTTTTGCCTGTCAGGTTTTTGCTTTTTTAGAAACAGCTCTCAGGCCAGCTTGCCGACGGCTTCAGCCATAAGTTTTCCTATAGGTATATGTTGTGGACAGCGGGCCTCTGCAGTACTGTAATCGGCGCTGAGCAGCTTGCTCCTTATCGTTCCGGGAATCCGGGCGAAGAGCTGCCTTGCCCTTTCCTCATCGTCGTAACTGTTGTAGTACATCAGGTAGCGCATAATATCGCTGACATAAGGTACGTCCGGCAGGGCAGCGTCGCAGATGTTCGCACAGCCGGCGCAATAACCGCTGCAGGTTGCTTTGGCATATTTACTGAGAGCTTGCATATCCGCATCAGTAAGTTTGGTTTTCTCCAGCACTCCGTAGGCGTTTTCAGTTAAAGTAGCAATGGTCTTCATCGTAACGCAGGCTGAACAGAATTTTTCGTCATCCAATGCCGCTCTTATCTTTGCCTGGCTGTCTGTGAAACCGCCCTGCATAAAGTGTTTGACGAGCTTTTTGTCTTCTTCGGTTGGTTCTCCTTTGATTCTTTTGCCGAGGGCCTTCATAGCGATAAGAGCAATGCCTTTTTTATGACAGGCCTCGACGGCCGCCTGCATTTTCTCATCCTGCATATATCGGAAGTTGTATCTCAGCATTATCGCATCAATCCAGCCCAGTTTAGCGGCGGCCTGGAGGCATTCAGCCATATTCGAGTGGGTGCTGAATCCAAAAAAACGAATCAGCCTGCGTTTCTTTGCGCTTTCGGCCCATTTTTTCAATTCATCCGTCAACTGTGCAGGGTCACTAAGGCCGTGAATACCGTAGTATGAATCGACGTACTTGGTATTCATTCTTTTCAGGGATGTTTGAAGGCGCTCTTCCACAGCTTCGACAACAGCCTGGGGCGTCGGTTTCCCTCCTGCACCGGATGCCTTGGTGACAATGAAAAGCTTTTTTCTTTTCTGCGGGTTCTTTGCGAGGAAATTACCTATGCCCAGCTCACTGTTGCCGTTTGAATAGCTGTTGGCTGTGTCCCAGTAGGTAATACCCCACTCGATGCATTTTTTTAAGATGATTTGGTTTTCAAGGATATCGAACATTGCCCCAAAAGACAAGATGGGCACTTCAACACCGGTTTTGCCGAATTTTCGTTTCGGCACCTGCGGCAGTTTGGTTTTTTGTTCTTTCCCTGAGGCGTTTGGGTCTGTTTTGTTCGGCTCGACGGTGTCTGCTTTTATCTGCTTCAAAGCGATGACCGACCCGACACCCGCCGCCCCAACGGTTTTTAGAAAATTTCTTCTGTCGATTTTATTTTTTTCTTTCATCGTTATTATCCTCTGAAAAGAATTAATTTTTAAGCAATAACTTTCTGTCAGTGCTTCTTGTTTCGCCTTCTGCGGAAACCCTTATTGCTTTTTTACCGCTGACAGGGCATTCGTGTTCACAAATTCCGCAGCCGATACACTTTTCAATATCAATATATGGTTTTTGCAGCCGAATTTGAATTTCAACTTTACTGTTTGCAGCAGGGACTTCACTGAAGTGTTCATTGTTTGACAGGACGATAGTATTTTCGGTATTTGCTGTGATTTTCCTGCGTTCACCTTTCTTAGTAGTGCAATAATAATCACCGGTAGCGAATTTGTCAAGCAAAAGATTTGTTTCTACGGTTTCTATCGTTTTGTTCGTAGCTTTTTTTACGGTAAAAGTGCCTTCTCTTATCGTATTGAAACATTCGCGGGTATAGATTGCCTTGGGACTTACAGGGCAGTTTTCCTGGCAGACGATACAGGGCTTATCCATCGCCCAGGGCAGGCATCTGTTGCGGTCGATAAAGGCGGTGCCGAGCTTTATCGGCCCGGCTTCGGCGAATTCACCAAGGCCGTGTTTTTCTGCCGGCGTAATCGGCCTGATGGCCGAGGTCGGACAAACCTGCCCGCAGGCTACACAGTTATACTGACAGCCGCTTGAGCCGATTCGGTTGTTCAATACAGGCGTCCAGAGATTTTCCAGTCCACCCTCAATGCCGCCGGGCTGAATCACGTTAGTAGGACAGATGCGCATACACTGGCCGCACTTGATGCACCTTTCTAAGAATTCATTTTCAGCGATTGCTCCGGGCGGCCGAATGACTTTATGGTACCAGTTGCTGCCGAGTTTTTTGCTGAGGCCCACGGCCGGAACGGCAAAGATGCCGCTCGCCAATGAAAGGACAAAGCCCCTGCGGGAGATATCAGGGTCTGTTATTTCCCCTGCTAAAGACTTCTGCGTCTGGTAATTTATTATCTCGTCCTTACAATCTTCTCGGCAGTTAAAGCAGAGCACGCATTCGCTTATTCTGATACTGCCGGCCGGCTCACAGCCGCCTTCGCAGGACTTCTCGCACAATTTGCAATTACTGCACTCGTTCTGATTTTTGCCGATTCGCCAGAGTGCAAATCTGTCAATTACGCCGAACAGTGCACCCAGCGGACAGATGAACCTGCAATAAAATCTTGGTATTACCAGGTTAAGCAGAACAGCCGAGAGAAATATCGCAAAAATCAGCCACGCCCCCTCATAGAAGCGTCCCTTTACCGAGATAAAGTTGGCAGCTCTGTCGGCGATTGGCAGCAGCAGAAGGTTGACCGAACGCGTTAGAAGCGGTATCGGGTCAAGCAAACCGGTCTGCAAAGTTGCCCTGATTGATGGAAATGCAGCCATACCGAGCAATACCACCAGAACCAGGTATTTTATGCACTGTGGCTTTCGGTATTTGTTGAGCTGGATTTTTTGTGCCGGTGTTTTTTTTCTATTGCCTAAAAAACCTACAAAGTGATGTATTGAGCCGAAAGGACAGACCCAGCCGCAGAAAAAACGCCCGAATATAATCGTCAATATAACAGTAGCCAGTGCCCACAGCAGCGGCCAGTAAAGTGTATGCGTAGTTAATATCGTCCCGAGGCCGAGAAGCGGGTCAAGCTGCAAAAACCAGTTGACCGGCCAGCCCCGCAACTGCCAGAACTTCTCGCCTATGGTGCTGACAATGCAAAACCAGACAAACATCGCAAAGAAGAATACCTGGCTTATTCGTCTTGTCTGTACAATTTTCATAGTCTGTGTCTTTAGATTACTGTAGCAAATTTTGGTTTTAGCGACTGGTAATCGGTGGTTCCTGCGCCGAATTTTTGTGCCCTGGCAAGGTAGGGCAAATCCGAGACCTTCAAATGCAAAAGCCCGCAGCCGTAGGAATCAGCCGCTACGCAATCGGTGCTTGCGATTAATGTATTTGCCCGTCTTAAATCCGAAACCGAGCCTCCGGTCGGGCCGTTGGTCATCATAACTTCGGTGCCGTCAAGTATTACCAGCGTTGGTTTTACCATCATCGAAAGCTCGGCGATGATGGTGTTAATATCCTGATGAAAGATATTGCGCCGCCCGCCCAGCAGCCCATAGAAGTTTTTCATTGTCATTGAAGCGACGCTTCTGTGATGGTCTTTAACCGGAGCGATGCCAATGACTTTATCCGCCGTTTCGAAAGGCCCATAAAAAATCGGCCAATTCCTAATCAGTTTGCCGCCGGCAAGTGTTGTATTTTTGAATAAATGGTTCTTTGGCAGTACAACTTTCGCACCGGCTGCGCTTGAGGCCTTGCCTATACCGCTTAACGTAAAACAACTTGCCGGGTCGTTGATTGGGTTGTCGGCAACGTACACCTTCTTTGCGCCGGCTTTGTAGCACAGCCGTGCCACCTCGCCAACCAGTTCAGGCCGGGCCGTAGCGCCCAGCATCGGCGGGCTCGCAAATGCAACATTCGGTTTTATTACAACAATATCATCCTTTTTGACGAACCGCCCAATTCCGCCGAGCAGTTCTATCGCTTTATTGACGGTTTTTTTTCTGTCGGCTCCCCGGACGATACTGATAGTTTGTCCGTCTATATATGGTATGGAAAAATCGGACAGTTTCACTTGTCCTTCTGTTTTGACAGAAGCCCCCGGGCCTTTATCGTCATAAAGACTTAGTGAAACTGCGGCTGCTGCTGCAATAGAAAGTCCCGCCTTGGCAGCCCGTGCCAGAAACTTTCGCCGCGTCAAATTTTCATCTTTTTCCTGATTCACTTTTTATCCAGACTTTCAAGTTGAGCATTTAACATTACCGCTGCTTTTACCGCTGCTTGGGTATTTTCCGCCTGATGTACGCCGGCTGTGTATGGCCCTGTGCTGAAAACGATTTCTGTCAAATCGTAAAAATCCACGACCCTGCCGTTATCAACAGGCCAACCGGACTCTTTGTCTTTCGCGCCGTTGTCAATAAGAAACTTATAATAACTGTCAGCCAGATTTTTTGCCGCCTGTTCATCGGAGCGTTTACTTAAAAATACGGTAACGGCTTCGCCGTCGATTTTATATTGTGCTGTAAAGGTATCGGTCAATTCTTCAGACCCAAAGGCGCCTCTTAGGTATAATTTCTCACTGCCTGCAATTAGACCTTGGTGGTCGAACAACTCAAGCTCTGT
>Ga0307380_10012592_pt1 | contig 10517 bp, 8 predicted proteins | sample UN3MG_FD_202239 | JGI IMG/M metagenome (GOLD analysis project Ga0307380, IMG submission 202239) | Soil microbial communities from Risofladan, Vaasa, Finland - UN-3 | ecosystem: Environmental > Terrestrial > Soil > Coastal area > Acid sulfate soil | place: Finland: Risofladan, Vaasa | collected... | reverse complement strand
ATAGCTCATGCCATGTATAGAGACAAGACAGAATATATTGCTGTCTAGTTTCTTTAACATATTTACAATAAAATACAGTGTCTAAAGGAGAGTTTGCGGGTTGACTTTTAACACAGTATCTACATTTTAATAGACAGGCAAGACGCCAGTCCTATGGAGATTGCGGGCTCGATGAATCGAGCCCCTACTTATTTTCTTTTTCATAAATGATTATTTAATAAAAACTCTTCTTCCTTTAATCATCAATCTACCTTGAGAAAATAACTGAATTGCCCGGGGATAAATTTGGTGTTCTTCTTTTAAGATTTTCTCTGCTAAAGATTCCTCCGTATCATCATCACTCACCTCTACTGTCTTTTGCAGGATAATAGGACCGGAATCTATCCCCTCATCAACAAAGTGAACCGTACATCCGGAAATTTTTACTCCATGTTCTACGGCTTGCTCCTGGGCATGTAATCCCGGGAAAGAAGGGAGTAAGGCAGGATGAATATTTATTATCTTATTTTTATAAGTTCTTATAAAATAGGGGCTCAAAATTCTCATATACCCGGCCAGAACGACCAGGTCAATCTTTTTCTCTTTTAGAGTTTTGATTATCTCTTTATCGTAATCTTCCCTGTTGTTAAATTCCTTAAAATCAATATACCGGGTATCAATAAGATATTGTTGGGCTCTTTTCAGGGCACAAGCATCCGGATGATCGCTCATCACAATTTTAATTTCCCCTTCAATTTTACCATCTTCAATGGCCTCAATGATAGCCTGTAAATTTGTCCCTCGGCCTGAGGCCAATACTCCAATATTTACCATCACTTTCTCCTTGATGACCCATTTGCTGCCTGGCATCAAATTGGCCATTATCGAATCACTATCTGTTTATTCCCTTTTTATCACTTTGCCGATAAGGTAAGAATCGTATCTTGCCATTTTAAGTTCGGCCATCACCTTCGAAGCATCACTTGGGGAAACAATTAATACCATGCCTATCCCCATATTAAAAGTCCGATACATCTCTCCATCAGAAATTTCTCCTTCTTTTTGAAGGAAAGTAAAAATAGAAGGTTTAGGCCAGCTTTTTTGGTCTATCCGAATTGAAACTTCTTCAGGTAAAATACGAGGAATATTTTCCACTATCCCTCCTCCGGTGATGTGAGCTATTCCTAATATTTTATATTTTTCCAACAAATGTAAAACCGGGGAAACGTAAATTCGAGTAGGTCTAAGCAATTCTTCACCCAAAGATTTCTCGAAAGAAGGGACTTTATCGTCTACTTTATATTTTTTAGATTCAAACAAAACCTTTCTCACCAGGGAAAAACCGTTACTGTGTAATCCGTTAGAAGCAATGCCTATTACCGAATCTCCTTTTTTAATCTCTCGGCCATCGATTATTTTACTTTTTTCTACTATTCCTACGGCAAAACCGGCTAAATCATACTCGCCTTCCGGATAGAATCCGGGCATTTCTGCAGTTTCTCCCCCCAATAAAGCACAGTCAGCCATTTTACACCCTTCGGTAATTCCCTTTATAAGCTCAACAACTACTTTTTTTGACAGTTTACCAATAGAGATATAATCCAGAAAAAATAAAGGTTTTGCCCCACAGACAATGATATCATTAACCGACATTGCCACTAAATCTATACCAACAGTGTCATGTTTATTTAGAGCAAAGGCGATCTTTAATTTAGTCCCCACTCCATCAGTACTGGAAACTAATACCGGCTCTTTGTACTTCTGCCCAGTCAAAGAAAATAATCCGCCAAATCCGCCTATACCACCCAATACTCCGGGAATAGATGTTTTACTGATCAATGGTTTTATTTTTTTTACTATCTGATTGGCCAGGCTAATATCTACCCCGGCATCTTTATAAGATTTTCCCATCAGCTAAATTGTCCTTTCTTTAATTAGCGTCCTCTCGGGCTCGATGAATCAAGCCCCTACACATTACTCATCACTGATTACTTCTTTTCTGACTTCTATTTTCTTCACCATATACTATATACTAAATACTATATACTGATTTTCTATATTGGGTATTTTCCATCAAAGCAAGCTAAACAAAAATTATCAGCAGGGATTTTATCAAAAACACTACATAGCCCTTCTATGCTTATATGGCCTAAACTATCCGCTCCCAACCATTCTCTGGTTTCCTCCAAGCTATGGTTGGCAGCCCACAAATCTTTTTTACTGGGAGTATCGATTCCATAAAAACAGGGCCATAGAACCGGTGGTGAACTTATTCGTAAATGAACTTCCCGGGCTCCCGCCTCTTTCAGAAGTCCGATAAGTTTTTTACTGGTAGTCCCACGAACAATTGAGTCATCGACCAATACTACTCTTTTCCCCTTTAAAATCTTCTTAATTGGGGAAAGTTTTATTTTGACTGAACCCTCTCTTATTGATTGCATGGGTTGAATGAAGGTTCTCCCGATATAGTGATTTCTCAATAATCCTTCTCCATAAGGAATTCCAGATTGATAAGTATAACCTATAGCAGCATATCTTCCCGAATCAGGAACCGGAATTACTAAATCTGATTCCACAGGATGTTCTTGAGCTAATTTTTCTCCCATTTTTTGTCTGCTTAAAGCAACGTTCTCCCCATAAATATCACTATCCGGACGAGCAAGATATACAAATTCAAAAACACAAAATGCTGCCTTTCCGATAGGTAATATTCGAGAAGATTTTAAGCCCTCTTTATCAATGACCACCATTTCGCCCGGTTCTACTTCTCTTATAAATTCTGCACCAATAAGGTTAAAGGCAGAGGTTTCAGAGGCAAAAAGATAAGAATCTTTCAATTTTCCTAAGGAAAGAGGGCGAAATCCACAACAATCACGAAGACCAATCAATTTTTCATTGGTCATAATAATGAAGGAAAAGGCACCTTTTAATTGCGTTACAACTGATTTAATTGCATCTTCAATATTTTCTTCATTTCTTTCAGCAATTAGACTACCCATTATCTCAGTATTGGTAGTAGAACGAGATAAATTTGTTTCTTTAGTTAATTTTGCTTTCAGCTCAGCAGAATTCATTAAACTACCGTTATGCGCTAGAACAAAAGTCTTCCCCCTATGTTCATTTATTAAAGGTTGACTGCTTTTCCAGAGATCTTTACCTTTAGCTGAATAACGAACATGCCCCACAGCACAATTACCTTGCAAGATACTCAATTTTTCTTCATCAAATACCTCAGAAACCAGACCTAAATCTTTATAGACTAAAATTTTCTCTCCATCAGATGCAGCAATACCTGCGCTCTCCTGTCCCCGATGCTGAAGGGCATAAAGGCCAAAATAAGTTAATTTAGCCACGTCTATAGAGCTATTTTTTTTAGTAAAGATTCCGAAAATACCACACTCTTCACGCATTTATCTATATATCCCTCTCCCAAGCTTTTTTAAGTTGCTCCACTTCTATATCAATCAGATTATTAATCTTCAAACTATTTCCTTCAACTTTCCCCAATATCTGAATTGGAGCTTCGTATTTATTGGCAATGTCTTTTAAGGAACCTAAGTTCTTTACAGGAAGTGAAACTACAATTCGGGATTGGGTCTCACCAAAAAGTAGAGCATCATTTCTAATCCTGGTATTAATTTCTACTTTTGCTCCCTTCTTTCCTGTTATACAACATTCAGCTAAGGTTACAGCTAATCCTCCATCAGCACAATCATGAGCAGAAGATATTATTCCCGCTTGAATACTTTCCCTGCACGCATCCTGTACTGATTTTTCTAAGCTTAAATCAATTTGGGGAGGCAAACCTTTTTCTATATTATGAAAAACCTTTAAATACTCACTTCCGCCTATCTCTTCTTTGTTTTCTCCTATTAGAACAATGAAATCACCATCATTCTTAAATGACATGGTGCAAAACTGATCACAATCTTCAATTATTCCAGCCATACCAATGATTGGAGTGGGATAAATGGCTTCTCCATTGCTTTCATTATTCAAACTAACATTACCACTGATAACCGGAACCTCTAATGCCTCACAAGCTTCGCTAATCCCTTTGACCGATTCTTCCAGCTGCCAGAATATCTCTTCTTTTTCTGGATTTCCAAAATTAAGATTATCGGTTACCGCCATTGGCAGAGCTCCCTTGCAAGAAAGATTACGAGCTGCTTCAGCAACCGTAATTTTACCTCCTGTGAAAGGATCAAGGTAACAATATCTTCCGTTTCCATCAGTAGTAAAAGCAATCCCTCTTTTGCTCCCTTTAATTTTTAATACACCGGCATCGTCTCCTGGAAACAATATAACCTCAGTCCCTTCGGCACTTATCTTTTTATTATCTTTATAAATCCATTCTTTACTGTTAATGTTGGGAGATGCTAACATTTTTAATAATGCTTGATTATAATCTTCTGGTTGGATGACCATTTCTAAATCTAATTTTTGTATCTCTTTGAGTTTAGCAGGGATTTTGCCTTGATAATAACGGATAGGAACATCTTCAGCTAAGGATCTCGCTGGTACTTCCCCAACTATTTTTTCTCCCTCTTTTAGACGTAAAATACCATCGGAAGTTACTTTTCCTATTACTGTATATTCTATGACCCACTTATTAAATATTTTTCCTATCTCATTCCCTTTATCTTTTTTGGCAACTAATAACATCCTTTCCTGAGTTTCCGAGAGCATAATCTCCCGAGGAGTTATCCCTTTTTCTTTTCGAGGCACTAAGGAAAGATTTAATTCTATTCCACAATTTCCCTTGCTGGCCATTTCACAGGTAGAGCTTACCAATCCAGCTGCCCCTAAATCCTGCATCCCCAAGACAAGTCCTTTTTTTACTATCTCCAAACACGCCTCTATTAATTTCTTTTCTAAAAAGGGATTGCCCTGAGGGATAGGAGGATGTTCAATCTCTTTTTCTTCTCCTTCTAATTCTCGCGAGGCAAAACTTGCACTCCCCACCCCATCTCTACCGGTTCTCTCTCCTGCCAAAATCACTATACTATCTGTCCCCTCAGCTACAGCAACTACAATATCTTGCTTCTTTACCAAACCAACACACATAGCGTTTACTAAAGGATTACCCTGATAGCTATCTAAAAAGTATGTTTCTCCACCAATAGTAGGAACTTCAATGTTGTTTCCGTAAAAGGCTAAACCTTTTGCTGCTTCTTCAACTAAATATTTTACGTGAGAATCCTCAAAATTCCCGAAACGCAGAGAACCTAATAGTGCAACAGGACGGGCTCCCATTGTCAGGATGTCTCTTACCACTCCCCCTGAACCAGTAGCAGCTCCGTGAAAAGGTTCGACTGCTGAAGGATGATTATGACTTTCAATCTTCATCACCATAGCCAGCCCTTCTCCAATATCGATTGCTCCTGCATTTTCTCCGGGACCAAAAAGAACCCATTCTGCTTGGGTAGGGAAAATACTTAATACCGGTTTTGAACTTTTGTAGCTACAGTGTTCTGACCACATTGCCGAATAAAGTCCCAACTCAACATCATTCGGCTCTCTTTTTAAGGTTTCTATAATTTTTTTATATTCACCTTCGGTAAGATCATTTTCTTCTAATATTTTTTTTAAATTTCTTTCTTCCAGGTTATTATTATTCATTACTAACTCCTTTTAAAATTAAAATCAAAGTAATTTTTAATTTTTGTTTTATATGAATGAAATAATTTCTTCTAATATCTCTTTCATTACCGGAATCTTGGGGAACCAAACTCTTTCGGTAATTCCATTGGTAAAAGCACAATAGGACATAGAAATAAGTTCTTTTAATCTTGGCGGTAAGGGTGGTGGAGATAGATTCACTTTATCTTTCCAACTTAATTCATCTTTCTTTTTGGCATCTATCAATTCTTTAAACCAGGGAGTTTTCCGATAATATAATCGGGCAATCTCCTTGCTGATAGGCATTCCTTTAAAAGTAAAGCGGCATTCATCCAAAGTCCCTAAGACATCCACCACTACAAGGTTTCTGTCTTCATCTAATCCAAATTCTATTTTACCATCTTCATATTTCAAACCAATTTTATTTGCTTCTTGCCCGATTAGTTCGTTAATTGATAAGGTAAGCCTTTTAATTTCTTCTATTTCGTGGTCATTAAGGCAGGCTATTTCTTTGGCCTCTTTCCAACCTAAATAACGATCGCTTGCTTCAAGTTTCGTGGAAACATCTAAAAAGGGTTTATCTAAGATTTGGCCAGGCAAAGGTGCCTCTTGAAGATCAAAGTCTTTTAATTTTAAATTCCCTTCTTTTAATCTTTTAAATGCACTGGAGCCTTCGGGAAGAGATTTACGGTAAATAATCTCCAGAGGAATTAAAAAATTATTATTTTCGGTTTTATAAATAGAATAATCATAAGTACTACCTTTTTGTGAAGGTTTCAATACTCGAACTAATTTCACCTCCATAGTATCAGCCGGTCTTTTAAGATTAGATAACTTTTTCGTTTTATTATCTTCAACCAAACCAAAATAATGTGTCCTCATTCCCATGCTTTCTAACTTTTCAAAAAAACAAGCAGCAGAAACACACAAAGATTTACCTTTGTTGGGAATATGATCTGGCATCTCTCCCCAATCAAAGACTGAATAACGGTCTGAGAAGATGAATCTTCCTCTTCCAGTTTTGTTTTTTAAAGACTTTTCTATGACAATTAAATCTTTTACACTGCCCATTAATTTGCTCCTCTCTATTAATTCACCAATTTACCAATCCGCCAATTGACCAATTCTCCAATTCTCCAATTAAAATTACAGGATACAAGTTTACAATTAACAGTCTATTGTGTTTTATATTATTGCCCTGATTTTGGTGTAGGGGTCGGATTTATCCGACCCGAATATTTTAGTAATTTTTTTCGGCGGGCTCGATGAATCGAGCCCCTACGAACATATTATGCATTGATTACTACGTTATATTTTTATATTTTTTATCTTCTGTGCCATATCTTTTCTATAATCTTTAAGTCTTTCCCTAATTTTAGAATTTTCAATAGCCAATATATGTGCTGCCATTAGCCCGGCATTTTTGGCATTTCCTATTCCTACTGTAGCCACTGGAATGCCACCAGGCATTTGAACCATAGACAATAAGGAATCAAGCCCTCCCAGGGCTTTGGTTTCGATAGGTACTCCAATAATCGGTAAAAGGGTTTTGGAAGCAATAACACCGGCAAGGTGAGCCGCCCCTCCTGCACCGGCAATGATTACCTTAAATCCTTTTTCTTCTATTTGGGTTATATATTCAAATAGTAAATCAGGGCTCCGATGAGCTGAGAGTACCTTCATCTCATAAGAAATACCTAATTCATCTAATACTTCAGCTGATTTTTTCATAGTTTCTTTATCTGATATACTTCCCATTATTATCGCTACTCTATCATCCATATCTTTTCTCCTTAATTCCCCTAAATTTTTATTTATTCAATTAATAATAACTTTATAACAAATAAAAAAGCCCAGACAATAGAAATTCCATCAATCAGAGTGGAACCTCTCCGCCTGGGCTTTTAACCCTCCGGTGTAGTATAAAATAAATATACTTTGCATCACTTGGTTCTAATCTTATCTAAGCGTAATATAATGTTTATAATATTTACAAATATAAATCAACTTAAATAAGCGATTCCCTAAGGTGCACTTCCACTCGTAGCCTGTCGTGATTTACGGTCACCTGGTAGAAACACCCTTGCCATATTCAAGAGTTTATACGAGTCCCTATTATTTAATTTTGGTATTTTTTCTAACTAAAATATAACATTAATAAAATATATTGTCAAACCTTCTTTGTGCGTTGTCCAGGACATACTATACAATTAAAATAATGTTCTTTTAATTGATTTACTAGTTTTTATTTGTTCTTGATTAAATTAAATTCAATAAGTATCTTTTCTATCTTCTCTACTTCATCATCGTTTAAGCTCATAGAAATTATTTTCATCCACTTACTGCTTCTTCCTAATAAAGCTGTTCCAGCTTTAATTGCTGGAATCGCTTTACCTCCAGTAAGCTGTATTATTTCATATAGTTCATTAATTCTCTTTTGTATTTCATTAACTTCCTGATAGTTTTCTTTTTTCGCTTCTTCATACATCCTTACATACGGTTCTATAAATACATTTCCTAAACCAGTAACTACTCCATCAGCCCCGATATTAAAAGCCGGTCCATCCAAATAGTCCTCACCTTGAATCCAAGAAAAAGATTCAGGTACTGGTGTATATACTCCTCGAGTAAAAGATATAAAATCTCCAGAACTATCCTTTATGCCAGCAATATTCTCCTCTTTAGCGAGTTCTAATATTGTAATTAATTCCATCTTATTATGGGTACATTGAGGGATATTATATATAATTAAGGGTACTGAACTGTAATGAGCAATTTTTTTAAAATGTTCCATAATTGCCTCTTGTGGAACACTATAATAATAAGGAGTTACAGCCACAATATAATCTGGTTCATATTTTTCAAAAGCTCTAATTTCATTAATCACCATTTCTGTGGAGGGTTGAAGGCACGCCGCGCATAGAAAAACTTTTCCCTTACTGATTTCTTTAACGAATTTGAATACCTGCTCTTTCTCTTCCATGGTTAACCAGGCTCCTTCACCAGTTGTACCATTGACAAAAAGTCCGTTTATCCCTGAAGAAACAAGATAAGAAACCTGTTTTTCCAACAATTCGAAATTAATATCCCCACTTTTTTTAAAAGGTAAAATTAATGCAGGGATAACTCCTTCTAATTTTTTCTTTCCTATAGTATTTATCATTAAATCTAACTCCTTTATCTTCGATAGATATTCATGATCTCTTTTATTTTATTTAAATCTATATGATATAGCTCTAGGCTACTTCTGTATTTTGTTATATAATATTATCTTAATGAAAATGTCTTATTTTATTCTTTTCTTAATTCTAAATTCTTACATATTTGCAATAGTTCGTTTACTCTTTCATCGCTGGTTGTAGCTTGAATATCTGCCATCACAATATCGCAGGGGGATAATTCTTTATATATTTTTTCCATATCTTTTTGAATATCACCTAAACTTGCCTCCTTCAATCGAACGGGTGAATACATCACAGCTCTTCTTGTGTCAGGAAACATCTTTTTAACTTTTTTCATATCAGACATTATACCCATATCCAGATAGCCAACTTTAGGTAATTTTTTTATCTCTTCTAAATAAGGAGTAACCTCCCAATTACAAGTATGCATACCAAATCTTTCAAAACTTTCTGCAATCCTCTTGTCATAGGGGAAAAGAAAATCTCGATAAATTTGGGGAGATACCATATTAACTGTACAATTACTTACACAAAAGTGATTGATGTAAAATCCGGATTCTCGCTGTCTCTTTTGAACTTTTTGAGCTAATCTTATCATTACTTCACAAATTGTAGAGAAAAAACAATGCACCAGAGCTGGCCTATCATAAAAATCAGTAAAAATATTCTCACCCCTTAAGTGAAAAGCATTATTGAGAACACCTTGCCAGTTTAAATAGCCATGTATTTTCCCCCATTCTGATTCAATAATATCTATCTGATTAAATAATTCTTCCACAAATGGACTAGAAAGAAGATTATCAATATTTAGTTTTTCCATTTCTTTCTCTGTAAGTTTCTTTTTGTTTTTATCTAAAACAGGCCACCTATCTTCTTCGTATACTAAAGGAAACCCAAATATTTTTGGAATAACATAAGCACCATAACATCCAGAAATGGTTGCTAAATCATCTTTATAATCCTCACTCCAGTAAGAAACCGAAGGAAAATTTTTACACAATTCCTTTTTCATCTTCACCAGACTTTTTTGCCGATAAAAAGGGTCAATATGCCATTTTTCTATAAAATTAACACCACACCGCTGGTGAAACCAAGCGGGTTCAAAACCTAAAGATACTCGCATATCTGACTCAGTGCCATCAGCAGGTTCTCTTCTTGCCGGACCACTTATGGGAATATGATTTCTTAATTTTAATATGTTCATAATATTTATATTTTCTAAAAATTTTAATAATACTAATTATTTCACCAACATCTTTATTTTCTACAATTGAACTTCTTTAAGAATTCCATTTTGGTATACTCCATATTTTTCAGTAGCAATTCTTAAAGCTCTTAAATTCTCTTTACTCGCCCCTCGAGGTATTACACAACCCGAACTGAGAATATATCCTCCTCTTTTACCTGCTTCTAAGATGCACATTTTGGCTTCTTCAATAATTTGCTTGAAAGTATTGTTAATAAAAGAAAGAGTATTTACTCCACCCATCAAGGAAACACGATCACCAACAATTTCTCTTGCCTGACCTGGAGTAAAACCTCCCAGAGGATCAAGAGGACCAATACAATCAAGACCAGTCTCCATTAAAGATTCTATGATGGGTAGAATATTACCACATATATGACAATAAACTTTGACTTCCGGGTCATAATGATGAAGTTCATCACACACATCTTTAATATGAGGGAAAATAAATTCACGCCAATGTTTTGGAGAGATAACTGACATATTAG
>Ga0307380_10012591_pt1 | contig 10518 bp, 6 predicted proteins | sample UN3MG_FD_202239 | JGI IMG/M metagenome (GOLD analysis project Ga0307380, IMG submission 202239) | Soil microbial communities from Risofladan, Vaasa, Finland - UN-3 | ecosystem: Environmental > Terrestrial > Soil > Coastal area > Acid sulfate soil | place: Finland: Risofladan, Vaasa | collected... | reverse complement strand
GAACCAGTACCCGAAGTCCCCCGTGTTCTTCGTGTTGGGGTTGAAGGTGTTCTGCAGGACGCCGTCGCCATACCCATCGCCGCTCTGGTCAACCGTGACGTCGCCTCCGGGCGCGGCGATGTCGACATAGGAGCCGTAGTTCGAGTAGTAGGCGCGGGTCTCATCATACCGCGTGGCGGCCACCGCGAGGCAGTAGGCATCATAGGCGGCGGGATAGGACGGGCGGTTCAGACCGTCGCCTTCGTTGCCGGCAGCGCAGACGACCGTCGCCCCGTGCTGATAGGCGTAGGCGACCGCATTCGCGAGCGTGGTTGAGCTGCCTGCCCCACCCAGGCTCAGATTCAACACGTCAGCGCCGTTGTCAACCGCATAGTAGATGCCGTCTGCCACCTCGGCATCGGTGCCGGAGCCCTTGGCGTCAAGCACCTTCACCGGCATCAGCGTCGCGTCGAAGGCGACGCCGGCCACTCCCAGCGCGTTCTCCGTGCTCTGGGCGATGGTGCCCGCGACATGGGTGCCGTGGCTGTTGTCATCATTGGGATGGGAGTCGTTATTCACGAAGTCGTAGCCGGGAGCGAAGCTCGTCTGGGCAAGATCTGGAGCCTGGTAGTAGGTCCGCCGCCGGTTCCTCACCCGCTCCGAGTAGTTCTCGTAGGCAATGCCGGTGTCGATCACCGCCACGATGACGCCCGTGCCGATCGAGATATCCCAGGCGGGCTCCAGGTTGATGCCTCCGCCGTTGGTTCCGCCATAGGGATTCGGAGATAGGCTGTCGTCGAAGTTCCACTGGTAGCCGTAGAGTGGATCGTTCGGGGCGGTGAGCACTTGGCGGACAAAGTTCGGCTCGGCATAGCTCACCTGCGGGTGCCGCTGATAGGCGGCAACCATGTCAGCCACGCCTCGGCCCGGCGGCAGGCGCAGCCGGAAGAAGCCCGCGAATGGACTGCGATAGGCGACCGAGGCACCATGAGCTCGGTTGATCGCGTCAATCGCCGCCTGGGATACACCGGGGTTGAACTGAACCAGGATCTCGCCCGCCACCGCTTCGCCAGGCCCGTACGAGATAAGATCGGCCGAGGAGAGGTCCTCTCGCGCCTGGACCTGAACGGCTGCCACCAGTAGCAGCGCGGCGCACAGAACCAGCCCCAGGGCCGCGGTCCGCCCATCCTGCTTTCTCATCGCTGTGTCTCCCTTCCAGCTTTGCGTTCCCCAGGGGCCGCATCCCGCTCGCCCCGCGCGGTCGGACTCCTGCAGAAGCGCGCTCATTATACCACCCGCGCCGTCTCCCCCGTATGCAGCCCGACGCGTGCGGCCTCCCAGTGAGCCCATAGGACCAGTTATGGGACCAATGGCCAAGCTGCGGCGGCCCGGAAGCTCCGCACTCGGCAGTGTCTGGACCCAAGGTGCGGAGACTCAGCGAGGTAGCCTGTAGCGGATGACCAATGTAGCTCCCTTGCCGCTCGGCGGTCCAGAGATGATCTTGTCGCCGGCACACATTGCCGCTCGCATCACGTAGCAGCAGACGGGCATACGATGATTTCGGAGCGGATAGCCGCCCAGTTCGCGGTGAAGATCGCCTGACTTGATGTTGATGTGCGTCTGCCCGGTCCGCTCCGCCTGGGCAAAGCATCTGTTCAGTTCCGCGCGAAACTGATCGGCTGTTGGGACCGCGCCCACTTTGGCCATACCTCTACCTCCCGCGATACCGTGTGCCCAATACTCCTGTACTGTTCTCGTTCCTCACCGTTTCCAGCATGGAGTTCCCTCAGTCAGGCCACTACCCCGCGGTCCTACTTCCATCCTGCCGCCAAGCGCGGCCCTCACGCCAACGTCGTGCGCCGTTTCTGGGCCCCTTCCGCCGGAATGCGGAGAAGGACGCAGTTTGGGCCAGGCCGCAGCGCCGTCGCACATCGCACTGGGAGCCTGTATCGGCCTCGTGGGAGCGCGACCAGAAGGACCGCAGTCTGCTCTGTCGGTGTCAAGTCGGCTTGGGACACCGGTTTCCAGGCGGATGTGGGCCCTGTTGACCTGAGAGACGAGGGCAGGGGAGCGACGTAGCCGTGGCGATGGGACGACGATCATAGGGCTGGCAAGGGTAGTGTCCGACGGCTGGATACGCTAGTCGGCGGCCCCGGGAAACCCCTGACTCCGGCTACCCCCTCGGCTCGGAGCCACTGTTTGGGGTTCGGTCGCGGACCATCGTGCGACAGCCGCGAGTCACGGCATTTCGTCTGGCGGCCTGATGTCAGGCCGGCTCCATAGGCGTGTGACAGGGACAAGTGGGCGCAGATGGTGGGTCAGTCCTGGATGCCGATTGACGACACGCCGACGGGGTTCCCCTCCTCAACCCGAGATAACGCTCCGACCCCCACCCCATCGACCTGATCATCAGAGCAACGGGGGTCCGCAAGACCTCCGCGTAGGCACCCTCGGCCGGAGAAGATAGCGCTCGAAGGCGCCGCCCAGAGGTCCCATATGCTGGAATGGTTCTCGCCCGAGCACAAGCTCAAGAGCCGCTCAGGCGTGTCCCATCGCCACTTGACAGGGGCACAGCCTCCGATATCGTCAGTACCGGCCCATCTCCCGTGCGGTGTCCCACAGCGCCGCCATATTCTCCGGTGGGATACCGGGGATGGATTGGTCGGGGCCGCACACGTAGCCGCCGCCGGGCTTGAGGATCTCCATTACGCGGACGACCTCGGCGCGTACGTCCTCGGGCGTGCCGCGCGCTAGGACGCTCGTATCGATGGCTCCACTCAGGGCCATCCGGCCGAGGGTGTCCCTTTTCACCTTGTGCAGGTCGTTGGCGCGCGCCTGGATCGGGTTGAGCACGGTGACTCCAATCGCCGCCAGCTCTCCGGCAACGGCATCAATGCAGCCGCAGCTATGGAACATGACCATCTTCTTCTCGCGCAGCACGTGCTCGAAGCAGAAGACGCACTCCGGGAGGATGAACTCCCTGAACATCCCCGGCGAGATCATCAGCGCTCGCTGGCTGCCCAGGTCCTCGCTGAAGCTGACGCCGTCCACTCCCAACTCAAGGTAGCGGTCGAAGACATCGCGGGCGAAGGTGGCGATGCCGTGGAGGAACGCGCGGGCCTCGCGGGGATGCGTAATCAGCGCCACCAGGAAGTTGTCCATCCCCATGATCGCCCAGGCGCGCTCGAAGAGGAGATACGTGAGATGCCCGATCACCAGGCGCTCTCCCCTATCGACCACACGCAGCTTCTCCCTCATTTCATCGGTGAGCGCGAGGTGGCTGGGGTCGGGGAAGCGGAAGTCTGATAGGCACTCGAGGGAGGGAAGCGGGTTCCCCTTCGGGAAGGGAACCGTCCCTTCGAGGCCGACCTCCCACCTCACCCCCCACAGGTCGGTCCAATCATCCATGCGGAAGTTGCCCTCGAGCTCCAACGAATGGAAGACAGGCTCGTTCCCGAGGGGGACGTGATGAGGATGGCCGAAACGGACCGCCTCCAGGTAGTTCTCTTTGAGATTCATGATCGGTCCTGCTTTCTTCGGTTGGCGCCCCCGTCTGGGCGCGCGTCACGAGCTACGACGGGTTCACTGAAAGCATCCTGCAGAACTCGTCCCGCCGACAGTTCTGTGGGACGCGCGGGCATGTATCTCGGGCCATTCTCGTCCGACCTTCCCCTGTCCTCTGCGAAGACCCCACCGCAGCGAAGCGACCCATGGCGCGGGCTTGTGATAGCACGACCCGCCGGGATTGGGCAACATCGATATGGCCCGGCAGATGACAGGAAGGCGTGATCCTTCGGTTGTGAGTCGGTGCTCGGCGGGAGTATCGCTCGGCCGGAAGGACGCATGGCGAACAGATTTGCAGACGGGCGACGCGCAGTCGTCCGATGCGGGAACCGGGATGCGCGAGCGACGAGCATGGATGCAGGATCGCAGCGACTGGGCGACGAAGAAATGCCAGCAGGAGCATGCGGACAGAGCTGCCGGGGGCGCAGTCTCGAAGCTCTCGCTGTGGCTAAGTCGTCGGAGCAGTCGGCAGCGAGGAAACAGCAGTCGAATGTCGATCCCGCCTGCAGTGCCAGACCCCGTTGGCTTTCGGCGAGAGACGCCAGGAGGATAAGATGACCGAGTTCCCGCGCACTGTGGTTGGGGGGGTGTCGTTGTCCAGGATGATCATTGGCACGAACTGGTTCCTGGGCTATAGTCACACGACGCGGGCGAAGGATGCATACATCAAGGAAGCGGTGCTGAACCGGAAGAGCATCGCCGCGATCCTGGAGGTCTTCCTGCGCGCCGGCGTTGACACGATGATGGGCCTGAAGAACCCGATTCTGTCGGAGGCGGTCAAGGAGGCGGAGGACGCTGTCGGTCGGAAGATCATCTTCGTGGCCACTCCGGGCTTCCCCGTCACCCGTGAGACGCCCTCCAAGGGCTGGGACACTGGCGAGGTAGAGCGGGTCCTCGACGAGACTGTCGAGAGCGGTGCCGTGTTCTGCATGCCACACGGGGAGATCACGGATCGCTTGCTGGACAAGTGCACCCGCGAGATCAGGCAGATGGACGTGCTGTGTCGCCTGATTCGCCAGCGCGGGATGGTCCCGGGTCTGAGCACCCACGCGCCCGAGAGCATCATCTACGCGGACGAGACCGGCTTGGACGTCGAGACCTACATCGCCATCTACAACGCGATGGGCTTCCTGATGCACATCGAGGTGGACTGGGTCGCGAAGACCATCCGCGAGGCGAAGAAGCCGGTGATGACCATCAAACCGATGGCATCTGGCCAGCTCCGTCCATTTCAGGGGCTCACCTTCGTCTGGAACACGATCCGCGATCAGGATATGGTGACGGTAGGCACGATGACTCCGCGCGAGGCCGAGGAGTGCATCGAGCTTTCCCTCGGCATACTGGAGCGGCGCACAGGGCAGATCGAGCTGCAGGAGACGCGCTCGAAGGGGACGCTGAAGCGGCGCTCGGTCGCGTAGAGCAGTCAGACTGCCTTCGTTCCGGGGTCGGTCCCACCCGGCGGAGAGTGTGGCGACTCCCGCTTACCCCTGATCACATATCTGGAACGCGCGCCGCAGTGCTTCCAGCGGGTCGCCTTTGGGCGCGAACTCGTGCCCTACGTAGAGGTCGTAACCGGTGGCGGCTATGGCGCGGCAGATCCCGGAGTAGTTCATCTCCTGCGTGTCATCCATGTCATTGCGCCCGGGGTTGCCCGCGGTGTGGAAGTGGCCGATCCACTTGATGGTGTCGCGAATGGTGCGGATGATGTCGCCTTCCATGATCTGCATGTGGTAGATGTCGTAGAGGATCTTGACCCGCGGGCTGTTCACCCTCTCGCAGACGGCCACAGCCCAATAGGTGTGATCGCAGTCGTAGCCGGGATGGTTAACCTTCGAGTTCAGCAGCTCGAGGTTCAGGTTTACCCCCTTCTTCTCGGCATAGGGAGCGACCCGCTCCAGGCCGTCGGCTGTGACCTGGATCGCGTCGGCCTCACTTCGCCCGGGCTGGCGATCGCCGCTGAGGCAGATGATCCCTGGGATACCGTGGTGAGCGGCCGCGTCGATGGAGGCCTTCAGCTCTTTCTCGGCCTGGTCGTGATCGGCGCGGTTGTTGAGCGCCGTGCGCGAGTGGCCGGTGAAGCTTGCCACTACCAGACCGTAACGCTTGGCGGTCGCCACCTGCTCATCGAAGCGCTCTTCGCGACCCCAGAACTCCACCGCCGCGTACCCCATCTCGGCCGCGGCATCGCACAGCTCATCCATACTCAGGCTGGTGAACATCGGGACACAGATCGACTGCTTGATACGAGCCATCGCTCCTGCTCTTTCCTGGATGGCCAGGCTCAGATCGCGGGTACCACAGGCTGGCCTGTCTCCATCGACTCGTTCGCCGCGCAGGCGACGGAGGCGGTCTTGAGTCCGTCCTCGTACGTGCAGAAGATGCTTCTGCTGTTGCCCGCCTTCACGGCGTCCACAAACGCGCGGTCCTCGACAGCGAAGATATCGTCTTCGCCTCGGATGCTGATTTCCTCGCCGCCGGCGAGATGGATCTTCACGGAGTGCTCCCAGCCGCTGAACTCCGCCTGCATGCCGCTGGTCCAGAGAGTCAGGTAGATGCCGCCGTGCGCGTCTACCGGCGTGCTGATCGAGCTGTAGAGATTGGCTGCCGCGCCGTTGGTGAAGGTCAACTGCACCATGGAGGCGTCTTCGATCGTGAAGAAGGCCGGGTGCTTGTTGCGGTCACGGATGGCGACCGCGTAGACATTGGCCACATCGCCAAAGAGATAGCGCGCGAGGTCGGTGTCGTGCGTTGTCTGCTCGAGGAACTGGCCGCCGGACATGTCTTTGCGGACCCACCAGTGGTCCCGCTTGCCCGGCGAGCCCATGAGCCAGCCGCCGTGCAGGATCACTGGCACGTGCTTCGCCACCAGTTCCTTCACTCGCTGTACCGATCGACGGTAGCGGTTCATGTACCCGACCGAGGTGATCAGGTTATTCTTCTTCACGCCCCGCAGGATGCTGCGCCCCACTGCCATATCCAGTACGACCGGCTTCTCGATCAGGAACGGGAGCTTGTGCTTGATGACCCGAGCCTCCGGCTCACCGTGTGCATGCGGCGGAAGCATGATGAACACCGCATCGGGTCTGGCATCTGCCAGCATTTTCGCCGCGTCGGTGTAGACTTTGCCCTGTCCGCCAACCTGCTCTCGGCGGGCGACCGCGGCGGCTTCGCTCGGGTCACACCATCCGACGAACTCCACGTCGGGGAAGTCTTTCAGTCCAGCACTGAGATGACTCTTCGCTATGTTGCCGCAGCCGATGAATGCCAGTTTGACCTTTGCCACCGCAAGCCTCCTCGCGCCCAAGATGCCGCGCACCTTCAGTTCAGCATAGCGAAGGGACCTCCTGTCGGTCGTGGCAAGTTCTGTCGGGCGAGCAGGAGGATATGTCGGAAGGGACTCGCGTCGTGCCGGCGCGTCGAGGAGTATCTGAGCCGTCCACTCATTGGGTGTGCGGAACCATGCGCGCCCCCGCTCCTTGGAACACGTCGCTCACAGGAATCGGGTGGCCCCTAGTCGGATTCATATCGCCGTTTCGCGGGGTAACAGGTCCCGAATCCCACCCCAACCTGGTTCCGAGTTTTCCGGATGGGGGAACAGGTGGCGACCACGCCTGCGAGCCTCACCCCGTCGTGATGGCGAACGTTTCCGGTCACCAGCGCGCCCGGCCGCCCAGCCAGACCCTGGACGAGACCCTCGCCGTGCCAGCACCACGCGAGTCCCTTCCGACATATCCTCCTGCTCGCCCGACAGAACTTGGCACGACCGACAGAAGCTCTCTCCTTATACTACACTAGAACAGGTGAACGTCTTCCGAACCGCCGGCAACTGGGCGAGGCACGTAGAGAAGAAGACCGATCTGCTCCCTGCTCTCCGGCTGACCGATGCCTGTGAGAGAACACCTATGATGAGGAGTTGGATGGCCATGATGCTGTTCGCATTGGCGGCGCCGGCCGCCGGACAGGGGGCGTCGTCTGGTCCCGCGCCGACGGCCTCGAAGACCGCGCCTTTGTTCCGCGACTTCATGGGCCTGAACGTCCATACGAGCGCGTTCAAGCCGGACGTGTACGCACCGGTCTGCCGATTGGTCCGCGACTATCATAATCTGCACTGGGATATCGGCCAGGAGAGCAACTACTCCCCCCGCTTTCCCTTGTCGCGCAACGGACTGGACTGGGAAGCGCTATACGGCGAGTGGAAGCGGGCCGGCTACGGGATCGACGTTTGCGTGCAGTTCTACAACTTCCCGGTGGAGGACTGGAAGGATTTGCCGCGCGATGCCCACGCCTACGGCCTCAGTCTCGCCCGGTTCTTTGGCCCGTCAGGCACGCAGAAGCTGGTTGAATCGGTCGAGATCGGGAACGAGCCGGTGTACGACGACGCGACCTACCGAGCGATCTTCGAGAACATGGCGCGGGGCGTGAGGCAGGGAGATCCCAAGCTGAAGATCGCCATGTGCGCGGCGACAGCGGGACCGAGCGAGCGTTACGCGAAAAGCCTCTCCTGTGTGGACGGGCTGGAGAGCTTGTACGATATCGTCAACGTGCACACCTACGCGCTCGCGGAGGGCTGGCCCAGCTGGAGACGCAGCTACCCGGAAGATCCGTCCATAAAGTACCTGAAGGACGTGAGGGACGCCCAGGACTGGAGAGACGCGCACGCGCCCGGCAAGGAGTTGTGGATAACGGAATTCGGGTGGGACGCATCCACCAAGTCCGCACCCGCCACCGGCGACCACAGTCAGTGGGTTGGCTCCACGGAAACGCAGCAGGCGCAGTACCTGGTGCGCTCCTTCCTGGTTTTCGCGGCCATGGGCGTGGACCGGGCATACATCTTCTACTTCAACGACCAGGACGAGCCGGCGTTCCACGCATCGTCCGGCTTGACCCGCGACTACAAGCCAAAGCCCTCGTTCTACGCGGTCGCGCATCTATACCGGACGCTGGGCAACTACCGGCTGGCGCAGGTGGTGGTGCAGAGGCCGGACGACCTCTACCTCTACGAGTTCCGGCGGGGAGATGACGAGAAGGAGGCTGTGTGGGTCGCGTGGTCGCCGACCGGCTCCGGGCGAGCGTGCGACATCTCCCTCCCAGCGCCGCCGGGCAAGATCGCCAGGGCCGAGCGGATGCCGCTGAGTGAGGGACCGGCGGAGCCCGTTGAGTGGCGGAACACCCAGGATGGCGCGGTGCTGCTGCCCCTGAGTGAGTCGCCGGTCTACTCATGGTTCCGTTCCCCATGACCGCGGGAGTTCCCGACGGCCTGTATGTGTTGGGGGCATGCTGACCCGCGAGGCCGAGCAGCGCATGGAACACGGCTACCGTCGTGGCCTGTCGGTTGGGTCGAGCAGCGCGCATGGTGAGGTTAGCGAATGATGCCCGCTTCGCCGCCGGCTGCGAACTGCCAGTCGTCCCGTGGGGCGGGCCCCCGGGACCGGCGCGCCCCGATCCGTTTCCGCGCGGTCATACTTGTGCTGATACTGGTTCCAGCCATCACGCTTTTCTCTGTCTGGGGCGACTGGCTGGATGGCGATAACGGCGCGGTTGGGTCCCTCAACAGCTTCGCGGTAGCGCTGCTCGCGCTGCTTGCCGCGGGCAACGCTCTCCTCCGGCGTCGCAAGCCGACCTGGGCGCTGGGCGCTGGGGAGCTCATCACGATCTACCTGATCATTGCCACCAGCATGGGCATCACAGGGGGCATCTGGCAGTGGGGCGGGTCGCTCGCAGCCAGCATCGCCTACCCCGTCTGGGAGGCAGGCCCGGGCAATCGCTGGGCAGAGCTGATGTGGCCGAACCTGCCGCCGGGGATGGTGGTTGCCGACCGCGATGTGCTCACCGGCTTCGCCTATGGCAGCAGTACGGCCTATCGATGGGAGGTGCTGCGCGCGTGGGCTGGGCCGGCGCTGTGGTGGACCGCGTGGCTGACGGCGACACTCTGGGTGACGCTCTGCCTCAGCGTGATCGTGCGCAGGCGCTGGTCGGAGGAGGAGAAGCTCCCGTTCCCGATGACCATCGTGCCGACCCAGCTGGCCGATCCGAACGAGGGCCTCTTCCGGAGTCGAATCTGGTGGCTCGGAGTGGTCATCTCCGGCGTGATCGGCATTCTGAGCATTTTGAACAGGTTCGTCCCGACGATCCCCACCGTTCCCACAACGCTGAATCTCGCGAACACGCTCGCCAACAACCCCCCGTGGGACGCGATCCGCGGCCGCGCCCTCTATTGGAGTCCGTGGGCAATCGGGCTCTGTTACCTGATGCCGCTCGACTTCGCCCTCTCATTGGTCGTGTTCAACCTGTTGTGGAAGGCGGAGTATATCTATAGCCGGTGGCAGGGATGGGCCACGGGCGCCTGGAGCGGGTTCCCTTACGGCGACCAGCAGGACATCGGCGCCTTCATCGCGCTGATGGCCTCGATCGTCTGGCTGGACCGGCGCTACCTGTGGCACGTGGTCCGCAAGGCGCTGGGAGCACCCTCACCGCTCGATGATGGAGAGGAGGGCATGGGGTACCGCACGGCGGTCTTCGGGCTCGTCGGGGGACTCGCTTTCCTCTGGTGGATCTACCAGCGCGCCGGCATGACTGCGCTCACCACCGCCTCATTCCTCGTGCTCTACTTCACCATCATGATGGCGATCACGCGGATGCGAGCCCAGATCGGCCCGCCCGCGCACGACATGTTCGGCACCATGCCGGAGTTCTTCTTCACCCAATTCCCCGGCACTGCCGCGCTCGGACCGCGGGCGCTGGGGATGATCGCGATGATGCGGCCGTTCATGTACGAGCAGGATGCGAACGTGGTGCCGATGCAGCTCGAGGGTCTGCGCATCGCCGAGCGCGGCGCAATGCGGGCGAGGCATTTCGCCTGGGCCATTCTCCTCGCCATTCCGCTGACCATGATCTGCTACTTCTGGGCGAGCATCCACGTGGGCTACCAGTTCGGGATGCACGCGAAGGTGCATGCTGATATGCTCGGCGTCTGCG
>Ga0307380_10012590_pt1 | contig 10518 bp, 4 predicted proteins | sample UN3MG_FD_202239 | JGI IMG/M metagenome (GOLD analysis project Ga0307380, IMG submission 202239) | Soil microbial communities from Risofladan, Vaasa, Finland - UN-3 | ecosystem: Environmental > Terrestrial > Soil > Coastal area > Acid sulfate soil | place: Finland: Risofladan, Vaasa | collected... | reverse complement strand
AGGATCTCGACGGTTACTTCCGCGTGAAATTGAGTGAAGTAACTGCGGTCGAAGAAAGCGAAGAGCAGGATCCGGAAATCCAGGCAATCCTGAGTTTACAGCTTCCACCATTCGATGCTTATATTGAGATACTTACACAGAAGACGTTTAAAACTCGAATGCGTAATCATAAGTCGATGATGGCTTCCCTCTGCGGCCTCAACAGAGACGATGGCTTTCTCCACGGCGGTCGAGGTAAGAAGCGCAAGTATGTCCTGGGTAATCAACTTCTCGAATTGCTTGTACAACTCGCAGTAATGGACCACCGAGCAGGAAAGTTCTACACCAAGCCCATCACTATTTCAGACTTCATTGCCTGGCTCCGTAATCGCTATGGTATCTACATCGATACTATAAAAGAGCAGAGCGATTGCCCCGAAGTAGCCTACGCGCTAGAATCGAACTACTCGTCTCTCAAGGATCGACTCCGCCAGCTTGGGTTCTTCACTGATTTATCGGACGCTTCAATTTCTCAAGTCATCCGTCCGCGTTTTCCCATCAATACTGAGCTGGCATGAAAGGATCGTGAACGATGGCGGTATCCAAAACCGCAAGCAAAGAAGCCCCTACTGGCAAGATCATCGACTTCATTGATGGCAAGCTCAGAAAGGACTCCGACACCGAACGCATTCGCCAGGATTTTGAGCGCACCCTGATCGAGGAGTACCGTTACGACCGTTCAGACATTGCCGTGGACGTTCGAATAAAGGTGCCAGACGGCACTCGCACCGTTCAGAAAAAGGTCTCTCTTGTCGTACATCGTTCCGATGCTCACGAGAAGAACGACGACTCAGCCTACGTTCTGGTTCAGGTGGTCAAGCCGGGCACACAGCCGACCGATCCGAAGACCGGAGTGGCTGACCTGGAGCGGACCCTCTATGCTTGCTCAGGGGCGCTGTTCGGCTGCTGGACTGATGGCACGGAAACCCTCTTCTTTCAGAAGAAGAAACAGAAGTTCGATCAGGACGTTTTCCCGGTGAACGACTTTCCCCGCAAGGGAGAAGACGCATCCGCCATTTTTACAACCGACAGATCGCGGCTGCGCGTCGCAACCGGCAATAACCTGCTCGCAGCATTCAAACGTTGCCATGACTTTATCCACGCCAACCAGGGCGGCTCAAAGGAGCAAATATTCTGGGAGTTCCTCAAGATTCTATTCGCCAAAATCGAAGACGAACAGCACGAGGGACGTCCACGCTTCGCCATACGCAACGCAGACGAAAGGAACAGTCGGGCCGGTCAACAGGAAGTCAAAGACCGCATTGACATCCTGTTCAGGGATGTGAAGACAAGGAAAGAGTACAAGGGCCTTTTCGACGACGCCGTGGAGGGTGTTCGCTTCAACGCTGATGTCATAGCATACATCGTTGCCCAACTGGAGAAATACGACTTCCTCCATTCCTCTGTGGATGTTAAGGGTATGGCCTACGAAACCATCGTCGGTCCCACTCTGGAAGGCGTGAAAGGCGAGTTTTTCACTCCACGCAATGTGGTTAAGATGACAGTCAAGATGCTCGACCCGAACCCCAGCGACCGTATCCTTGACCCCGCCTGCGGTACCGGCGGTTTCATAGTCGTGGCCTTCAACTACGTATCGGAGAAAATCCACCAGTCCGAGCGAAAGACGTGGATGGAACCGGACAAGCCAACTCTGGACGAGGAGAAGCGACTTAACGACAAAATTCACGAAGTCGGAAAAAGCATCTTTGGCCTGGATTTCAACTCCAACTTGGTCAAGACCGCCCAGATGAACATGGTCATGAACAACGACGGTCGCGGCGGCCTTTTCTGTGTCAATTCATTGCTGAAACCCTCCGTTTGGCCTAAGGATGTGCAACGGGTTATTGAACTAGGCAGCATGGACATCGTCATGACCAATCCTCCTTTCGGCACAAAGATTAAGATCGAGGGACAGGAAATCCTGGAGCAATACGACCTCGCACATATGTGGCGCAAGGAGAGTGGTAAGTGGGTTATGAACGGAAGCCTTCGCAATGCCATGCCTCCGGAAATCCTCTTCATCGAACGTTGTGTCCGGTTCCTAAAACCAGGAAAAGGGCGTTTGGGCATCGTTCTTCCGGACGGAGTGTTGGGTAATCCGGACAATGAGTACATCCGCTACTGGATCATGGCTAACTGCCAGGTCTTGGCGAGTGTGGACCTGCCTGTGGAGACATTTTTGCCTCGTACCGGCACCCAGACAAGCGTTCTGTTACTGAGGAGAAAATCTGAACAGGAGAAGCTTGCTGAGAGCTTGTCAGGAGCTACTCCTGATTATGTTGTGTTCATGGCGGTAGCGAAAACCGTAGGTAAAGATCGGCGCGGAAATATCATCTATGTTCGGGACCAAGACGGCCGCCAGATTGTCTTACGGGAACTCTATGAGACTTACCGGGATAGCAATATCCTTGACTTCAATCCCACTGTCGAGCCAAACGGCCGTGTAGTGGACGACGAACTACCCAGAATTGCAGCTCTTTATCAAGATTGTCTAGCGCGGGGCGGTACTGTCATATGAAGCCCATTTCTATCGATTTATTCGAGTCCGTGGCCTGGCACCTACCAACCGCGACCCGTCTGCGTGAGACGGGCTATAGACTAGATGCGCAGTTCTTCTCCAAAGCTGCAGAGAAAGCGCGGAACTCGTTTATTGGTGACTCAACGCCAGCACTACCCCTAAAGGACCTTGCTGACATGTATGCACTGTCTGATTTCTCACTAAGTAGAATCCCGGCTAAGGAAGACCGCGGCGTTCCATTCTTCACGTTCTCCGACATTTTAGAGTGGGACCCGGCGCCAACGATGTATCTCTCCAGAAAGTATGAGGTCAACCTCGACTCGTATATTGTTCAGGAAGGCTGGATTTTGCTTAGCCGAGCCGGAACTATTGGCAATACGATGATTGTGGGGCCAGAACTTGCGGGAAAGGCTATTGCCAATCACGCGATCAGGATAGTACCAAAGAATCATGAATTCGGGTTTCTAATCTATCTTTTGCTTTCCGGATCGGTCGGGCGGCAGGTCATTTCCAGTCTCTCATATGGCGCTGTTGTCGATGTCATAAAGCCTGCACAGCTTGAGAATATACCAATTCCGAAACTCGAACATCTCATTATGAGTAGACTCGCATCTATCGTGTCTCAGTCAATGGTGGCAAGGTCACAGGCAATTGAGTTGCTAAGTCAAGCGAAAAATCTTGTTATGAATTGCAACTACTTGAAACAGCTATCAAATTATGAGCACTTAGAGCAGCAGGCTCAGCCAGAGCCAGAATGTTTCTCTATTCATTCATCATCCGTTACGGACGGAAACATCTCCGGTTCTGAATACCGCCTCGACGCCCATTATTACAACCCTACCGCCAAACAAGCGGTGGCCAATATAAAGAACTGCGGGGCCGAGGTGAAGACAGTCGGCGAGGTGGCGGAGCGTGTCCTTATGGGTCCACGATTCAAACGTAACTACGTAGAGTCTGACCACGGTGTTCCGTTTCTGTCAGGCAAGAACATTGTACAGATTAGGCCCACTAACCTGAATTACCTGTCGAACCTCCAGATATCAGATATGGAGGAACTGATCGTGAAGCGAGGTTGGACGCTCGTCACCTGTTCGGGGACGATTGGCCGAACATGCTTCGTCTGGGAAAACTACGAGGAATATGCTGCATCGCAGCACATTCTGCGTGTCATCCCCGATGAGTCGAAGATCGACTCCGGATACCTTTACGCGTTTCTGTCATCGCGTTACGGGTACGAGCAGATTCTCCGCTACCGCCACGGGTCTGTAATTGACGAGGTCACAGACAAGCAGATTGAGCGCGTTTTAGTCCCGTGTCCCTCCAGGAAGGACCAGGAGGCAATTGGCAACATAGTCCGAGAGGCGTATGAGAAGCGGGCAGAAGCCATTCGGCTTGAAGATGAAGCACAGGAAATCCTGATGAACGAGCTTACCAAGGCCCAAGGAGTGAAGGGGGTGTAGCATGTTCGTGGTCACACGTGAATTGTACCACACCGAGATGGCAGCGGCGGTTTACGAAGACCTACGCAACTTCCTTCTTGGCATGGAGCAAAACCACTGCCAGCGGATTGAATTCCTTCCGGTTGAGGTCATGCGTATGACCTGCCAGAAACTCCGTGATGATGATGATCTCAAAACTAAGGACGTCGAAGCCTACGTTCTCGCTGAAAAAGCTCAGGATGCCCACGAGATTGAGAGTGGCGCTTTGATCGAGAAGCGCAACCGTGCTAAATTCGGCGTGTTGGTCGCTTTTATTCCCCAGGGGTTGCGGCTACCAGCCGAGGACTCCTACGATATCCAAACCTTCAAAGCGTATGATCTCACTGGCGTTCTCAAAGCACACATCCGCCGGATGATCGATGACTTCCCGGAAGAGCAGCGTGATATCCTTCGTACCATCTTGAGCCAGCCAAGTGTGAAGCGCTGCTCGGTTGATTCTCTCCTAAAGTATCTCTTGGCCGTGAAGAATGACGGATGCGAGTGGTATGAGGCTGGTGCGTACCTGTTTCACATCAACCTGATCCCTGACCTGGGACTTGTGGAGAAAGGCGTCGAAACCCGAATCGACCGGAACGCCCATTGTGTGAGTGAGCTCTCTAATGCAGACCGCAGTGTACTGATCGCCATCGAAAACCTTGTGAACGAATATGGACTCGACCCTGACCAGAATGGTCTTCGCGCGAATCTTGTAAGTTTCTTGAGAGACCGAAATGTCGTGAACTCAGATGCATGGCTTCAGGAGATCCTGGAAGACGAAGGCTGGCGGTCGAAACTCACGTTCGACAGGTGGAAGTTCAAGGATATCACCAAACCCGGTGAGGTCGAGGTCCACCTGGATCCGCTCCGCGACCCGAAGACCGGTGACGTGGCGAAGGGGCTCAAGCTGGAAGGTCCCAACCTTGTTGCGACCACCGATCCACGGAGCCCCATCCATCTCAAGTGGATCACATATCCCAAGAGGCCAGAAAACCTCGGACACTATCTCATCATGGTCGTCAAGGATACAGCCGATGACGAGGCAGGCGAGGAACTGACGCGACGAACCGTCAAGGCAGGCAGACAGAGCCTGAAGCTCTCGTTAAAAAACGTAGAACTCGAGCAAGGCGAGATGTGCGCTGCCAGGGTGGTGATTCACGCCAAGGACAACGCCGGGGTTATTCTGGATACAGACGAGAGTGAGTCATTCTATATCGAGGGCGGTCTGGTGACCGAAGAAGTGATCAAGAAGGTCAACCGAGTCCGCAACCGGGCTGAAGCGGTGTTTCAATCTGCCTTGAAGTTCCGGAAGACGGTGGAAGTGGATAGCGAGGGCTGGGAGGGAGAACGTCTACGCAGTTATCGGATCAAACTCAAGACCCGCGAGGTTTATCGTGTGGTCATGAATGCCATGCTCTACGATATTCAACACAAAAATATCACCGACCCGCTGACTTGTGGCGCCTGGAAGGCCGACATGCGCAGTCGGGGTGTACTGGAAGTGCAAGATCTCAGCCCCGTCGAGATCGCACCTACCGGAATCAAGACCTTTCAGAACTTCACCGATGCTCGCCGGAACTTGTTCAACCTCTTCTTCTGGAAAGACGAGGCCGGTGTGGTCGAGGTGTTTGATCTTCGAGAGTTCAAGACCGAAATCCTCGAGTATGTGGGAGCATATCAGGCGATGTTCGACGAAATTCGGACGCGTTTAGAGAATGTCACGTCTGATGGACAGATCAACAATCTGCTGAATGCCGCTCATAGTTTGAGCCGCATTGACACCGTTCACCTCACAGTCGGGTCCGCTGACGAGAAAGAGGAGGTCGTTCTCCTTGCTCCGACACATCCGTTACGAATGCTCTGGGTTCTGCAATACCAGAAGCTCCTCTTCAGCTGGGCCGAAAAACTCAATGATGTCTCGGAGGATGAAGCAGCACGCCTGGTCAATCCCGAGAGTGTGGATAAGATCACCTCCCTCAACATCCCGTCCGCTATTGCCTTCGGACAGAACGAAATATACATCAACAGTGACAACGTTGACCTCTACTGGAGTGTATTGCCCAAAGGCACAACGACGGACATCAGGAAAGTTGTCAGTCTCGTCTTCCGGTTGTTAGGCCAGAAGGGAGGCGGTGAGATCACTTCCATCACGCCCATTCAGTTGGCAGACAAGGTGTGGCGTTACCTGAAGCATCATCCATATGTCTCGACGTTACGGCTGAATGTGATCAACCCTGGAGACGGCCAACTCATCCTTAACACCATTCGCGAAATTCAAAAGTCGGGGCAGTTTGACGACCTGAACTACGACATTGCATTCTTTGGAGACCTCCGCTATGAGGTCATGGGCAGCGCTTTCGACGAGATGATGGAGGAGATTGTACTCAGCGAGGGTAGTCAGCCCGATGTGGATGAAGCCCTTTTGCGCCCTAACAAAAATCCCCTGTTTCCGAAGCTAACTTTCTCGAAGAAACGGGTTAAGGAATCCGAGTGGAAAGATACTGAACTGCCCGAGGCCCACATTACTGTCCTGATTGATCGGTTCTCAACGAAGGTCCTCATGCGGCCATCTGAGAACGCTCAGGGCAGCTTCTGCCTCCACAATCTCATCGCCGAATACCGCGCCGATTTCGACATTAAAGGTGAGTCCGCAACCTGGTCTCGAAAGGTGATTCCGAACCAGAACCATGAAATACAGACGGACGATACCTGCGCAGCCGGCATTTACAAAGCCGACGACTCCTTGCTGCGCACCAGCGCTTGTTTCTTCGACTGGGGCAAGTCCGTCGAGAAGGTTCCGGCCATCCAGCTTGAGCTGTCAGACACTGACAAGCAAATCATCAGCAAGATTCACGAGACTTCGGACTGGGTCATCACCATCGACCGGAACTTCGGGATCGAGTACTTCGACAACCCGCGTAGCGCTCCTGGCGTCACGGTGCGAAGCTATTTGATCGACTACACGCCTGAGTTTCTTGAAGGCGTTGGGCATCGCCTCATCGTTTCGACCTTCTGGCTCAGCGAGATAGAGGGTCTGATCCATGACGGCCTTCGCAAGATGGGCATCCCTGGCACCGGGTTCCATGCCGCTCAGATCCTCGACGTGCTAAAGTCTATTTCCGGCAAACTCGCGCTCAAGCTCATCAACAACCCGAATGATGCACGCGAGATCATCGGGCTAGCTCTGACCCGGCTCTTGCTTGAAAGGGATGGCGCTCTCCAGGAGGGGGTACTGATCCCGGTTGACTCTCATACCGACCTGTTTGCAGAGCATAAGCGCCAGCTTAAGGACGTGGACATCCGCATCCATCGCAGCGACCTTATACTTGCACACGCACGAAGCGGCCGCCTCTGTCTCCAGCTGATTGAGGTCAAGTTCCGTAGCGGAGCAGGAAGACCCGCCGAAGAAGTGGCTCTCAAAGAGGAAATTGTTATCAAAAACATCGATACACAGAAGGTTCTGGAAACCCGCTTCGTTCCGCACCCCGAATCAGACCGCCTGGACCGGGAAATACAGAATAAGCAATTGGCGAACCTGCTTCAATTTTACCTTAACCGTTGCAAGCGTCACGGCCTGATCGCAGTCCAGCTTGCGGACAATGTAGATATTCAGGGTGTCATAAAGGCCGTCACGGAAGGTTCGTTCGAAGTGGAGTTCGAAAGAGCCGGCTTCATCTACAACTTACAGGGGGTCAGCAAAGAACCCGAAAACTATAAGTACAACCGAATTCACGTGATCGGCAGAGATACCATCCGTGAGCTGCTGGACATCCCTGCGGATGTTGAAGCCCCGCCAGTTGTCGACATTCTGCCGCCAGAAGCACCGCCCACGCCGCCAACCGGCTCCGAATCTTACGTCTCGGCAGAGGATCAATACAAGCCCACTGCCAAAGAATACATGGACGCGGAAAAGAAGGAAGTAATCCCTAGCAAAGTTCCGGAAGGCGAAGAGGAAACTACCGCGGAGCCGAAGGTCCCAACTGTCAAGCCTGCCGAACGGGCGGAGCCTGTGACGGCTCCGTTGAAAACCGTTCTGCGCATTCCTATTGGATTGAACTACGACACGAAGAAAGAAGTCTTTTGGGACCCCTTCACTGCCACACCGAAGAAACTCGCCAACCAGCATGTCCTGATTGTAGGAAAGAGCGGTGCAGGAAAGACTCAAAGTGCGGCGGCGTTCATGGCTGAACTCTGGAATGCCAAGGTGCCATCGGTTATCTTCGACTTCCAGGGCGAGTATATGGACGCAAAACTCGTTAATGCCAACGATGAGACGTTCCTCAAATGCACAAAAGCCGAAGTGTTGGATGCCGCCGACGGCATTGACGTCAATCCGCTTGAGGTTCCGGACGATCCACACACCGGAAACAAGCAGAACTTCATGAAGGTCGTTTACCAGGTCGCCACCAGCCTTGCGAAGATCTTCGGACTCGGCGACATTCAACGAGCCATCCTGCGAGACGCCATTGGAAAGGCGTTTGTGGTTAACAGCTTTGTCGCCGGAAACAAGGCGACTTGGAGTAACGAGCCGCCGACGCTTTCACAGGTTTGGGAAATACTAACGTATTTGGAACGGAGCGAAGGTGGAAACGTCCGCAATCTGAACCTTAGAATCCAACCGCTCTTTGAGACAGGAGTCTTCATCGAGTCTGGAGGTGCACGGTCGTTCGACCGGATATTTACTCGGACATCCATCATCCGGCTCTCGAACCTCGCGACGCCGGAACTCATGGTAGCTGTCAGCCGGTTCGTCTTACAGAAGATTTATGCGAACATGCTCTCAAAAGGGCCGTGCGATCAACTTCGTGTTTTCGCCGTGGTCGATGAAGCACACAAGCTCTCCTATGACGAGACACTAACTGAACTAATCCGAGAAGCCCGGAAATACGGGGTCGGAATTCTACTCGCCTCGCAGAGCGTAAAAGACTTCGACAGAATCGTATTCGACATGGTTGGCACTAAGATCGCTCTCCAATTAGAGGGCGATGACGCAAAGGTTATGGCCGAGAACCTTGGCCTCACAGACAAGAACGACCGCGATATGGCGCGGACTCTTATCCTCCATCAGCCGCCCCACCGCGCCCTCATTCGTAGTAATCATTTTGAACCTTATATCCAGGCCGATGTGACACCGTTCTGGAAGAAGGAATAAGCCAAGTAATCAGAATCGTTGCAAGTGGTTTGCCCCGGCTGCGGACTTTTTCTCGTGGCGCGGTGATCCCGAACCAGGAGTCCATTGGCGTGGAAGCAATATTGGGGCAATCCGCGTAAGTTTATCCCGAACTGGTGTTGTTTTAAGGGTATTCTTTGGGTACTTTGGACGGGCGGGCCCTAGAAGGCTTTGTTGCGGGAATACCCCAGTCCATCGACCTGCGGGCGACGATTTAAGCGTTGGGAGGAGGATGGAACATGGCTCAGCGCATGGCGCTATTTCATCGCACAGCTTGACGAGAAACGGCAACGGGACTGGAGTGAGTCGTTCGTGGATGTGACTTTCGCGCCCTCGAAAAAAGGGTTCTGCCGTCGGAAAGACCAAGCGCGGCAAAGTAACAAAACTTGTGGTGGTGGCAGACGGCCAGGGCGATAGATGCCTGGATCAAATCGCTCGATGTGGGCTTTTATAGTTTTGATTACTTCTGGCGCAAGGGAGAGCACCCAGAACAAGGAAAGTTTAATCCTGATTTCTTTATTAAAGTAGGCACCGATATTATTGTGGTCGAAATCAAGATGGATAACGATGTCTCCGGTGAAAATAAGGCCAAACTCCGATACGCCAGGGAACATTTTGCCAGAGTCAACGAAGTTGCAGAAAGACCAGAGGTATTATTTCAAATTTCTTTCTCCAAGGAGTTATGACCTGTTTTTCAAAGCCTTGAGGGAGAAGACGCACAGGGATTTCAAATCAGAGCTTGAGGCTAAGTTAGAGGAATAAATACACCGCAGCAGAGTTCCGAGGAATTCTTTTCGATTAAATATTTCGATTTTGTTTTCTTGTAAAAAATTTTTACAAGCGAACCATTATGTTTTATATTGACTTAAAAATCGCCTAAAAGAAAAAAAACATGAAATAGATAAAAAATATTGCTTTTTGATCTCAAGTTTGATAAAATAAAAAATATGGTATTTTTTTTAAGAGCCGCTATATTTAGAATCAGTAAAAAACCGATAATAATAAAGAAGCAGAAATCAAGAAATCCAAGTCTCTTTAATTGTATTTTCTTAATTTTAGCTTTCTCCTTTATATGTACTCTCCTGAAGAAGTTATCTTGAATATCCGAAATAAATATTACTTTCCTCTAAAGGTTATTACTCCTTTCAGGGTAGCTATTGATAAAACAGTTACATCAATATGCTTCACTAGAACAGATCACCAATTTGTTAATTCTTTAATGCTTCCATTAGTTTTGAATTGCAACTTCTTCAAATTGCAGAAATCAGACCAATTGCGAATTTAGTGGCTACAAGCTTTTTGGTGAGAACATAATG
>Ga0307380_10012588_pt1 | contig 10519 bp, 6 predicted proteins | sample UN3MG_FD_202239 | JGI IMG/M metagenome (GOLD analysis project Ga0307380, IMG submission 202239) | Soil microbial communities from Risofladan, Vaasa, Finland - UN-3 | ecosystem: Environmental > Terrestrial > Soil > Coastal area > Acid sulfate soil | place: Finland: Risofladan, Vaasa | collected... | reverse complement strand
CCGGTTCATCGTCGTTGGGCTGAGAAAGCTGATGCGGAAGGCTCAGGAGGCAGGGCTCTCAATTCCCACAGAGAGGACGATCCTCATCACCGGGCTGCGAGACGGCGAAGTCTGGGTGAACATGACGCGCGTGAAGGGCGTTGACGGCACGGACCCGCAGAGTGTGTCAGCGGGCGAAACCAAGGCGACGGAGCAGATTGAAGACATTCGGAGATACTTGATCGGTTACGTGCCCGGCTTCGAGAGGGCCTATCTGGCGGAGACAGCGCCGTTCCTGGGCATTCGCGAAAGCAGGAGAATCGTCGGCCGGTATGTGATGACGAGGGACGACATCCTAAGCTGCCGAAGGTTCGACGATGCAGTCGCGGTCGGCAGCTATCCCATAGACCTGCATCGGCCGAATGACGACGGCTGTACCCTCGAATGGTGCGGCGACTGCTATGACATCCCTTATCGAGCGCTGCTGCCTCTCGAGGTAGAGAATCTCCTCGTTGCCGGCCGGTGCATCTCCACGACGCACGAGGCCCTGGCTGCGATCCGAGTGATGTCAACCTGCATGGCGATGGGCGAAGCAGCAGGCCGGGCAGCGAAAATGGCAGTCGGCGAAGGGATCTCCCCGGCGGATATCGACGCGCGCAAACTCCGGGAGGACCTCATCGCCGGCGGGGCATTTCTGAGGATCTAGCGCCGGCCGAACAAGGCGTGAATATTGACTCCCCGACTCTTGCGATTGGGCAACATAGGAGCGCAAGCATAAGTCGGCTGGATATCCGCGTTGCGCAGCTCATTCCGAGTAGTACGGCTGTATCTCGACGAAGTTGTACATCAATTCCTGGCCGATGGGGCCGCCCGTGTCACTATCGCTGTCCCAATCGGAGATCGTCAACTTCGCCGTTGTTCCTTTGGCACGGAACACGCGCCAGTGATAGACCATGAATGCCTTGTAGGCATCATTGAACTTGCCCAGGTGGTGGGAGTAGCAGTTGTTCAACACCTGGTCGAAGCATTTCTCAGCCACCAACTCGGCGTTGTCTACGTTGATGGATACGGCGTGTCGCTCCGGGCTGACGGACCGCTCCTTAATCATATCCTGGTAGTCGCCGGTGAACATCTTCAATGAGTAGAGCCTGCCGGGCTTCAGGTTTCGTATCTCCTGGGAGAATGAATTGGGCCTCTTCGCACTCCGCCTTGCCAAAAGGAAGTTGTCCCCTCGCGCGGTCTGGGGATATCGGCCCTGCAGCCAGCTCCATCCGTCCATATGCCCCGTCTTGATGCTCCCTGCCTCGGCCGGCGATGCGGTCCATCCGTTCAAGCCGTCGTCGAAGTCCGGATTCGTGAGGTGATCCAAGTGGTATCTGAACCCGAGACCGTCGGAGAGCATATCCTTCTTGCCCTCGATGCAATAATGCCGGAACAGCCTGCCGGACCAGCGCACGGTTTCCTCATCCGCATATGGCGACAAGTAATACATGAACCCATACAGCCCTGAGAAAGCCGGATCATTCGCCAGAGCGTGCATTTGCCTGTCGAGGAAGACCTTGAAGTCAACGGTCGGGTCTACGTCCAGACTCTCGGGCGGCTGTGACATGTAGCCGAGCGTGGCTATGAGGTGTTGGTGGGCGTTCGGGATAGCCTTGTCCCAGGCGACCACCTCGTCTCTCATCCACTGGAAGGCACTGTCGGCCTCCGCTTCGGTGGGCGTCTCTGATAGGTAGAGCTCGAGGGCGATCTTCCCGCCATGCCTCATCAGGGATTGCGCAAAAGCCCTGCTGCGCTCTCCCGCATACATTGGCGGCCCGGCAGTCCACGCGTAGAACACCTTGTTCTTGCACTTCTCGTCGCGGTAGATCCTGTCAATCGCCTCAGACCAGCCCTCGAACCTGGGATCGTCTTCACCCCATACGAATTCGTCAACGATGATTCCGTCTATCATTGGATGCTTGAAGCCCGGGTGCTCGTGCCAATACTTATAGGACTGGTCCACGATAGGGGTTGGGTCATTCACATTGCCCGGAACGCTCGCGGCAAAGACCCACTTCCCGCCCCGCGTCTTCCATTCCTCTATCTGAGGGACGTGCTTCTCCACTATGAAGTCCGAGGCAACTATGCAGTTCACATTCCGAAGAACGTGCTTCTGCAGGAATTCCCAGTCGTACGCTCCGTATTGCGACACGTGAGGGCCGCCGGGATACTGGCAGTAGAACAACTCGGGTACGGAGCGTACCACAATCGCATCAAGAGAGGATCTCCCTTCGCACCGAGCTTTGATCGTGTGCTTTCCCTTCGACAGGTAACGCATCGCCTCAAGGTCGCCGATGCCCTTCGCATTGTGAGTGATGATTGAGGGAATCGAGTCAACGGTTACCGACACCGGGTCTCCGCCCTTGATCTCGGCCGTGCTCCGGAAAAAGACCCAACCCTCATGGGGATTGGTAAAGCTCCACTCGCAGCGGCCCTCAACGTCTGGGGACTTCTTGCTTAGGAGTTCGATGACCATGTTGTTCAAAGTCCTCATGCCCGGCCTCCGATTGGAAATGCTCGTGGTTGCTGCTTCGTTCCTTGCGTTGGCGCCCACAGCCGTGCACGATACCGCAGACAGGATCAGCAACCCGATGATCTTGTGGACTGAACGTATCATGGCTCATGCTTTCTCCCAAAGTCGCCGAAACACCTCCGCTCCATGCGGAAGACTTCGATTCCGGAGTCCGCCGTCTTGTGTTTGGCTATCTCCGGGCGCAGATGACGCAGGATCGGCGCTCGGACACCGGCTAGCTCCGCTACAAGGTGGAGATGCGGAACGGCAGTATTATAGGCGTGCATAGCAGACGAGCGCTTGATGGTTGGCTCCCCGGACTCTAGGACTGGGCGACATAAGGCGGCCAGACGATCAAGGTCGGAGTCCAATCCGCTGGTCTGCCGTCTGATTCACCGGTTGACATTCGGCCAATATCGTGTATAATAGATGAGATTGCGCGTCAGGAATAGGAGTTGCTTCGTGCGTTCACCGCCTCATGCACTGATCCTGGCCCTGCTGGTTCTCGCCTCCTCTGCTTTCGCACAGACCACTTCGACTCGGACCTCTACAACCGTCTTTGATCTTCAGGCGGCTCTTGGGACGATTGCGCTGGATTCGGGCACCCAGTACGTCTCAGGAACCGGCGTCCGCCTTACGTCTTCCTCGACGAGCGGCACGGCGAGCTTCACAGGAACAAACGCTCCTTTCCTGGTGAACAACGTGGTGCCGTCCTGGAACCTCGACATGCCGGCGGATACCGGAGCCCGCATGGAGGTTCGGGCGGTAAACGGCGGCACCTCAACGATCTGGTATGAGGTGGCCCGTGTAGGATACATCCCTGGAGGCATCCATCGCTATACCAGCGATGGCTACGGTTACATTGACATTGATACCCTCATGCTGTATGCTCGCTGGCCTCGGGTCGAATATCGAGTAACGCTTTATACAGACAGGACCGGCGTAACGCCGACCCTGCGTCTGATGTCTCTCTGCTGTGCCGACACGACCACATTGATATCATACTCGCCGCTACCCGGCCCGGGAGCAACAACGTCTTTGCCTGTGCCCTGGCGCTCGCAATACTGGGTTCCCCAGATCGGCGGCGTTATTTGTGGTCCCACTTCAATGTCCATGGCCGAGGAATACTATGGCTGTAACCTGCCCACCGAGACCGTCGCGGCGGACTGCTATGATAGCTACAATAAGCTCTACGGTAACTGGCCGTTCATCGCGCAGGGGGCAGCCAAGCATGGGTTCAAAGCATATACATTTCGTGCCAATGGCCAGCAGCCCCTGAGGGATCAGTTCGCGGCCGGAAATGCCGTGATCATGAGCATGGCCTACAGCGCGGGCGAACTCACCAACTCCCCAATTTCCTCCACAAACGGGCATCTCGTGCTGATGGTCGGCGTCACGGCAAGCGGCGACTATATCTGCAATGACCCTGCCGGCGCCGACTCGCGGTGGGATCATGTGGTCTACAACGCGACCCAAATCGCCCACGTGTGGCTCTACCACGCAGGCGGCGTCCTCATCGCGGTAATGCCGAATCTGGTGTATGGCCGATATCCTTACTACACTTACCAATCGGTGGCTCCAGTCGTGACAGACGCCAGAGGGACGATGAATATGTTCGCCCGCAGCATCGACGGCGGAATCTATCTGATGTCGCAGATGGCTCCTAACGGCGGCTGGAACGAGTGGGCAGGCATGGGCGGCACGGCGGCATCCGATCCGGTGGCAGTTACCAACCGCAATAAAGGCAAGACCATCTTCGCCAGATTCTCTGACGGCGACCTGTACTACCGCGCGCAAATCGGTCCGAGCTCGAGTTGGTCGGCTTGGGCAAGCCTTGGCGGACCGGTCGAGGGCAAGCCCGCGGTCGGAAAGAGTCCGGATGGCCGATTGGGCGTCTTCTGCAGGATGCCCGACGGAAGCATTCAACACACGTGGGAGGCCACGGGCACCGGCTGGCAGGCATGGGAATCACTTGGCGGCAGTTTTGCCGGCGATCCTGTGATTGCGCTTACATGGGAGGGCCGGGAAGAAGTCTACGCGCGTGGAACCGACGACCAGCTTTACTGGAAATACCAGCTCAACAATGGCTCGTGGTCGGGGTGGGCTGCCCTCGGCGGACCCATCGCCGGCCAGCCCGCCACGGGTAGGACTTCCGACGGCCGGACTGAGGTCTATTGCCGATTTGCCGACGGCACTCTGCGCTATAATACCCAGGCGAGCACCGACGTCGGCACTTCATGGAATGGATGGACAACGCTCAGCGCTTCCGCCGGATCTGGTCCTGTGCTTGCCCGCACGGCCGCAGGCCTTCAAGAGATGTACTTCACCGATGAAAGCGGGCAGGTCATGCGGAGCCGGCAGACGGTCCTCGATGGCGGCTGGACTGCCTGGGAATCACTTGGCGGCTTTGCCATCGGTGAGCCCATAGTAGGCCACCATGATGACGGCCGCCTGCAGGTCTTCATTTTCCAGGCCGACGCCCGGATGTGGGGCAGGTCTCAGTTGAGCGGCGGAGGATGGGGAGACTGGACGGCGCTGGGTTCGGCCTTGTTTGAAGACCTAACTCCACCGGTCATAAGCTCGGTAGTGGTTTCTCCTTCTCTTGCCGCGGCCGGAGACTCGGTCCGGATTCAGGTGAGTGCATCCGATAGCGTGGCAGTCCAGACGGTGACCGCAAACGGATTGCCGCTCACTTACGACGAGACCGGGCATTGGTCGGGCTGGATACCTGTTGATCCGGCACTCGGGTGGCACGCCGTTCTCGTGGAGGCCCGAGATACGGCAGGGAATCTTTCAACTGATACCGGCCATGGATACACTACTACCCTCGTGTACTCCCTGATCAACAGAGGCGTCTACGACGAGATTATGGTTGACGCACAATCGAAGTTCCTGTTTGTGATCTGGGGGAGAGTCCACGTGCTGACTAGTGGAAAGCTCACAATTGACGACGGCACGAGCAAGCCAGTCACGGTCTATGCCATGAGCCACGGCCTCTCAGAGAACCAATACGCGTTCATTCGGGGAAAGGTCACACGGCAGTCTTCTACCAGTGCATCGCTCACGTCGTTAACCGATTGGATTCAGACAGTGGATTAGCATGACGTGTGAGTCATCACTTCTGCCGCCATCTGAACACAAGATGCACAGGGCCTTTTCCGCGAACCACATGACCGCCGTCGCAGTTGATAGCTGTTCTGATGGGCAGTTGAGTTTGCAGGAACTCGGAGATTCGCCAGACGCTGGACTTCCCCTGAACAATGAATATGAAGTTCTTGTTTAGCCCAACAGCCATTCGGTCCGTGACCTTGTTCATGAACGCCAGCGAAAACCCATCATTCATCAATGGAACCAAGCGCTGGCCAAGCGCAATTGCGCTGAACCTGGGATCTCCTTTGACCGTATTGTAGTCGCCTGATATGCTCACGGCCCCTTCCCGATCTACGGCGACAAAGCATCTGCCTGTTCTCGCTGGACACATTATGGTGCCCTTCCGCTGAAGGAAATCCGCGAGCACCATGGACTCGGGATTGTGAAAGCTGCCCGTGGTTGCCGCTATTCCGCCCAGGCGATTCTTGGCCTCACGCAGCGTCTCGCCGCGAGGGTTGTAGCTTATCAGCGTCTCGAGGTGTTCGCACCTCGGAAGCTGAATGACTCTATAGGTCCGACCCCTGAACGTTGTCAGCCACACCTTCACTAAATGCGGAGGATGCCACGGCGTTTTCCGAACGGGAGTCTCCTTCGCGCCCAACACCGCTGTGGCCTCTGCCGGAAGCAGTGGTCGTGTTAGGATCTTCTCGTCAAGACGTGCCAGGTGCTTATCGTCTCGTGCCCGCAATCGCCAGTAGACGGTCGCCACAGACAGCAATATGATGACCAAGGCTACAGCGGCGATCCAGCGCAACTTGCTAAACCGATCCCTGTTCTTTGGCGGAGGATATTCCGTCCTTCTATTATCAGTTTTGACTTGCATCACGTCGAGACTCCTCCGGATGCTACGCTCGATCTACTCGCGCTTGAGGCAACTGCGAAAGCCTGTCGCCTTCGTATATCTGTTTTATAGTAACAGGATAGGCCACGCGAGGCAAGACGCAATTGCACGAATCGGGAGAGTGCAGAGGCGCGGAGGTAGCGGAACCTGTCTATGTCGTCCAAACGTCAAATTCGCATGAGTATTGGCTCCCGGGTCAGGACTCGAACCTGAATACCGGGCTCCAAAGGCCCGTGTCCTGCCATTGGACGACCCGGGAAGGTACTATGATTATAGCCAAATTCGGGGGTCTGGTCAAGGGGAAGACTGAAGACTGCCCACGCTCGTTGGCGGGAGGGAGTACTACTCCCTCCCGAACAATCAGTGCTACCTGAGCTTCCCGATCCTCATTGTCACGTCGTCCGAGAAGCGGAAGATGAAGTCGGTGATGAACTCCTCGACGTCCAGGTTATCATCTTTGATGAGGGGGGTCAGCTCCATCATGAAAGACAGGGCGGTCGTTTCATCCGTGCCATGAGAAGCATGGTAGGTGGCATTCGCTCGCCGGCGGCCGATGGTTGCGAGATCGTATCTTTTCCCGCCGCAGATCTGGGAGTCAAAGACACCGAGAAGCGCAGCAGCGATATTCTCATGGGCGGCGCAATCGAGGGCGACTTTGTCCTCGTCATTCATCCAATCGAGAGAGCGCCAGACCTCCGCGCCGTAGAGGGTCCTGGGCCTGACTTCCGCCGGGAGACCGCGGATGGCCTTAATCACTCTGAGGGCGGTCGCCACGTGGGTATCGTGCTTGTCGGCCAGATTATGGGTGAAAATCACCTCGGGACGGGCGGCTTCCACTAATGCCTTCAGGTCGGCGATGACTCCCGCGTTGCCGGAATCCTTGATCGCAGCGCTCGAGTAATCGAGGAGCGCCTGAGCCGAGTACTCGCCTACGTATGCCGCCTTTTTCTGCTCTGCCTTTCGGACCTTCTGCATATCCTCGTCGGTATAGTCGGCATAGAGGTCATCCCTGGGGCTGCCTGACCCATTCGTGACGATGACGCCGGTGAACCATTTATCGGACTTGCCGAAGCACTCGACGATGCCGTTGTAGGCCATGATCTCCAGGTCATCCTGATGGGCGCCAATGCCCATGTGGGTAGTTCGTGCGAGCGCCTCTTTGACGGACATCCCATCGGGGATGAAGATCTCGGCGGTTGGATTAGTCAACTTCATTATTTCCTCCGGTACGAGGCATCACGTATCACGTATCATATCACCGGGAGGCTGGCAGCCGCAACTGCCTGGCCGACTCGGCGGGTCTTCTCATCGGGGAGATGGAGCTCGATTGATGTGAGTTCGGGGAACTCGGCCTTCAAGACCTTCTCCGCGCCCTCCAGGACGATGTGACCGCCGCTGCCGGAAGTCACCCTCCCGAGAATGAGCATGTGCTTGATCTTGTAGAAATCGGCATAGTGGGCGATGGCATAGCCCATGTACGTGCCGATGGTTTCCCATATCTTGCGAGCAGTGTCATCGCCGGCTTCGAGGAGATCCTGAACCGCCTTCAGCTTGTCGGCGAGTACCTCGTACTTGGCTAGTGAGATGCCATTCGCCTCAGACAGCCGGAATACCGCCTGCTGGGTGAGATACTGCACGCCGGCCCCGATATCGCCCGACCACTCGTCGGCGGGGGCATTGGGGTTGTAATCAATCGGGGCGAAGGCAAGCTCGTTCAGCCAGCCGGTGATGTTCCCCTCCTCATTGACGTAGCCGACTGCCTCGCTGGAGCCCATCGCGACCCCGAGGACGCTGACATCATTGAGCGACATCGCGCCTGCGAGGGCGGTCACGTCGCCGTCGTTCGCGACCTCGAATGGGATTCCCCACTCCTTCGCCAGGTGGATGAAGACGTCCTTCACCCGGTAATACTGGTCCTTCGGGATGCCTCGGAAGAGAGAGGCCATCATGACTCGATTGCTGATTATCACTCCCGCCGAGCTTCCGCCGATTGCGTCCACGCGAGGCATCTTCGAGGCGGCGCTCTTCAGGGCGGCGTTGATCTCGGCGTAATGGTACTCGGGATCCTTGTTGCCTCTCGGATCCCAGACGACCTCTTCGCTGAAGATGCTCTCGCCGTTCACGACTGCCGCGGCCTTGCGGTCGCTTGCGCCGAGGTCGAAGCCTATGCGATAGCCCTCCAGGTGTCGGCCAAGGGGCATGGAAGTCTCATGAGCGGGCGGGACTTTGTCGGCGTCGGTGATGACAACCTCGAACGGGCGCTCGGAGACCGTCTGCCCGTGGAAGTCGTAATCGAAGGCCCGTTCGCCGGTCGGAGAGTAGGCCCTCCTAATGTACTCCCCTATCTCCCTCGGGCCGCCGATGGTCACCTTCCAGCCGCCCTTTTCCCACAACAGAAACTTGAGGAGGCGCTCGGCGTGAGGGAGGTTCAACTCGGCCATGGGATGGTTGGATGCAAGCACCATCGTCTCGAAGGCCGAGGTAGTGCCGTCGGTGCGCTCGAGGCCTATGACCAGGGGGACCTTCGCTTCCTTGCGGAACTCGCGGTTCGCCAGGACCGCGGGCCGGAACTTATCATCGAGGACTGGGACAATTCGAGGTTTGGCAAGATCACCCAGCTTGCCGAGGAGTTCGTCGCTCATCTTTTCGCTCTCCAAACTATGTAAACGATTTCTACCATATTCTAGGGAGTCCGGCGCAGACTGTCAAGTCGGAGGAGAACAGACGGTGAACAGTGAACAGTAAACGGTGAACAGTGGCTTCTTAACCTAAAGTCTAAAGTCTGGAGTCTAAAGTCTAAGATATGGCGCTGAGTAAAGATCAGCTCGTGAAAGCTTTGAGGGAGATCGGCCTGAGGCCGGGGGACAGCTTCATCGTCCACAGCTCGTACAAGAGCCTGGGGGAAGTTGAGGGCGGGCCGGAGACGGTCATTGACGCGCTCATCGAGGCCGTCAGCCCGGGTGGCAATCTGGTGCTGCCGACTTTCAACTATACGCAGAACATCGCCGATCCGTACTTCGACCCGGCGGTCGTTCCGTGCCGAACCGGCATCATCCCCGAGCTGGGGCGGATGAGACCGAATGCCGTCCGAAGCCTCCACCCCACTCACTCATGCACGGTGATCGGGCCGGACGCGATTGAGCTGACCAGGGATCACATGAGTTTTCGCTCGGTGGGCGTCGGCAGCCCGATTGACCGCCTGGCGAAGATGGGTGGGAAAGTCCTGCTGGTTGGTGTGCGGCATACCAGCAACACGATGATCCACCTGGGCGAGGAGTACGCGGGGATACCCAAGGGCTCGTGGTTCGAGGTGCGGACGTTTGCGAAGGTCCTCATGGCGGATGGGAGCGTCATCGAGCATGAGATTGACACCTCGACTTCGTGCAGCCATGGGTTCAACGCCGTGGAAGAGCCGATGCGTGCGCACGGCGACATCACCGATCTGACCGTCGGCCCCAGCAAGTGGCAGCTCATGATGGCGACCGACGTCATTGATCGCGTGGGCGAGATCATTGCGGAGAAGGCGGATATCCTCCTGTGCCATAATCCGGATTGCCGTCCGTGTACGACGGCGAGAAAGAACCTCCGGGAGCAGGGAAGGATTCCGTGACCCCCAAAGAGAGAATCCTCGCCGCCATGCGCAGGCACGACGTGGATTATGCGCCCTGCATGCCGATCTGGTGGGCATGGGCGTCCCCGAAGGCCGATGGGTTCAAATGGTCGAACCTCGAAGAACGGCTCGGTGTCCTCATTGATCGGCTGGGCGTTGATACCTACCTCGATTTCGGCATACCCCTTGGCCGCCATCCTGACGTCAAGCATACCATCTGGGAAGAGGCCGTCCAGGGCGAGCGATATCCCCTGCTCCACAAGGTGATCGAGACCCCGGCAGGTCAGTTGACTGCCACCATACGCAAGACGGACGATTGGCCGCATGGGCAAGACATCCCACTCATGTCCGACTTTGTCGTTTCTCGGTTGGTCAAGCCCTGGAT